>OFEK01001432.1_pt1 | contig 16022 bp, 14 predicted proteins | sample 1521131 | NCBI WGS metagenome assembly OFEK01 (sample SAMN05720209, study PRJEB24109) | activated sludge metagenome | isolation source: Anaerobic digester | place: China | collected 2015-12-16
CCTTTGCAGCCATGATATTCGAGCGCTGCGCCTCGAATCCGCGCGTGCGCTCAACGTTGTCCCGTAAAATAATGATGGGCTGTCCAGCAAGCATTGTATAATCCTCCTTTGTTCGTTAGGTTTGTTCAGAAGTTCTATATATAATGGTCGATAGGGGTCGATTGTTTCCGGACACCCGGGCCGATCGGCGGGTCGGGATCACCTATCAGTCGCCGCTACGCGCCCGATACCCCGGGCGGGGCATGAGCCCGCCGATGATCTGCTCCCCCTTGCAATTAGCCATGTGCCCGGGGAAAACAGTGAGACCGGGCCTCTCACCCGAGCCTCGATATCCTGAAGAGCGAGTGGACCGGGACGCCGTCGACCTCCCGGACACCCTGCTTGTCGAAGAGCGACCAGACTGCCATCGGTATCGCTCCGTGCCGCCGGAGGAACGCTATCGTCTCTGCAAGCGTCGTCCCGGTCGTGACCACATCGTCGACGATGATGCATCGCTGAGCGGTGATCGAGGAGAACGTGCCCGAGAGGGATCCGGTCGGATTCTCGCTCCGGCTGTGCTTTGCGGGGAGATAGACTGCGAGCCTCAGCCCCTCCTCTGCAGCGATGAGGGTGGCGAGCGGGACACCCGAGAGCGCGATCCCGACGACCGTATCGGGGGCTTCTCCAGCAGGTGCAATTCCCCCCTCCGCCAGGTAGAGGAAGCGCTTGAGCATCATGATTGCCATGTCGGAGAGGAGCATCCCCTGACTTCCAACCTCAGTCCAGTCGATATGAACGTCTTTTGGGGCCTCCATACCCTTCTGCTGGGTGAGCAGCCAGGTGACCGTCTCCATCGAGAGACCGAGTTCGTCGGAAATCTGCCCGGGGGTGTGCCCTTCTGCCTGGAGCCCCTTTGCCTTCGTGATCAACTCTTCAAGGGCGGACATGGAGAAGAGATCGCCAAGTAATCTATTTAAGTTTTCTTTTGATCGGTGCACCGCAGACCTGACAATCCCCCGGCTCCCGCCAGTACCGGCCGCACCCGCTGCACCGGTAACGCCACCGGATCGCCCGGGCAGGCCGTTGCCGGATGCTCCGGATCTCGATGCCGAGGCGGTGCGCGACGTTCTGGATCGCGAAGTCATCGGTAACGAGGACGGCCGCGAGTTCCAGGGCGAGCGCGAGGATGTCCCGGTCGGTCGCGGAGAGCACCCCGGCATCCCCGGTCGCGAGGGCGGCCGCTTCAACCCGGGTGAGGTCCTCCTCACGCGGCTCCCTGACCGTAAGCATCGTGGCGGCAAGCGCCTCAAACCGGCACTTCGCGTGGAGGTCGGCAAGTTCCCCGACCACCGATGGAGTGGTCCATGCGGGGCCAACGACCGGCACCTCCGCGAAGAAGACCGAGGCGTCGAGGACGAGTGTCATGCGGAGAACCCCACAATACCGTTCTCCTGGCACCGGATCTCGTACCCGAACATCTGGAGCAGCCAGCAGGCGGTCTTCGCGTGCATCGAGAGGGTGTGGGTGGTGTACTCCCCGCCGTAGCAGGCGAGGTAGATGAGGAGCTGGTCGGCGAGATGAACGTCGACCGTGCCGGGGCTGCGGCACTCTTCGATCAGTGCCCGGGCGGCCGCCCGGCCCACCTCCTCGGCGGGAAACCCCCTCCGTCCGAGAGCGACGGCGCCCTTTGCCCCGCTCCATACCGTGATGGAACTCCCCGTGCTCGCCCCACCCTCCCGGGGGTCGAGGGTCGCCGTGCAGGAGCAATCGAGGTCGCTCTCGAGGAGGCTCCGGGCGGCTGCCGCCTGGCGCTCCACGACGTGCGCCGGGAGGCCTGCCGAGCAGGAGAGGAGCCCGCACCGATGCTCCTCCCCATCCGGGATCGTGATCGGTCCCGGGCGGGACGGTTCGGCCCGAACCTGCACCCGCCCGCCTCCTTGTGGGTAGTAGCCCCGTTCGAGAACCTCGATCTCGATCGAGGCCCTGGCACGGCGGAGCACCGGCACGAGGACGTGGTTGAGGTAGTCGATGGTCGGGCTCCACACCACCTCGGTCCCGCCTGTAACGGTGATGCTCCCGCCGGCATGGAGGGCGACCGGGAGCCATGCCTGGAGAACTAGGGGGATGCTCCCTGCGGTCCCGGTATCGATATCGAGGTCGGCCCGCCGGGTCCGGCCCGGGGTGAAGGTGATCTCGGTACTCCCGGAGGTAAGCCCCGTACATTCGGCACCGCAGGTCCCGGCGACTGCCCGGACCGCGGCGATGTGCTGGGGCGCGAGCCCGGGCTTCTGCCTGTTCTGCCGTATCCGGGTGACGGTGACCGGTACGCTGCCAATCGCCGAGAGGGCGACAGCCAGACGGAGGACCTGTCCACCCCCTTCGAGATAGGATCCGTCAACAGTGAGCATCTTCCCTGATCGCTGTCGCGATTGCGCTCGCGGCAGATATGAAACTTGAGGCGTTCTCGTAGGTGTCGCTGGAGACGACCGAGGAGACCCCGGCCGCCCGCAGGCGGGTGTAAGCACCGCTCGTGAGCACTCCATGGACGCAGGCCGCATGGATGGACGCTGCCCCCTGCTCCCGGAGCATACAGGCGGCGGTCGCGAGGGTCCCGCCGGTGGATATGATATCGTCCACGATCACGGCGTCCCGGCCGGCGGCGTCGATGGTCTTCGGGGCGATCCGGACCTCCTCACCCGAGAGCCGGGTCTTTTCGAGGTGATCGCAGTCCCACCCCCCGATCGCGGCAACGTCGGTCGCAAACGCGATCGCCCCTTCGTCCGGCGCGAGGACCAGGGGTTTCCTCAGGTGCAGGTCGCCGACGTACCCGCCGATGGCCGGAGCGATGGTAATATCCGTCGCCGGAACGCTGAAAAAGTCCAGCACAGCCGGGTCATGGACATCGACCACGAATGCACGTTCGATGCCGGTCGAGAGGGCTTGTGCGATCGCCCGGGCGCTGATCGGCTCTCCAGAAAAAAAACGCCTGTCCTGCCTTGAGTAGCCGAGGTACGGGACCACCAGCGTGTTTCTTGACCGATCAGCGGCATCGATTGCGAGAAGGGTCTGCACAAACATATCATTATCTACGACGCTGCTGACGATCAGGGTCTCATCGTCCAGTTCTCCGCACCGGAGGTACATCTCTCCGTCGGGAAACCGGGTAAATTTCGTCTCGACCAGTGGGACCCCCAACTTTTCGGCAATGCGGGCTGCCAGGACCTGGGACCGTTCCGTGCTGATTATTCTCATAGGACACCTTTGCTAGAAAGTATTTGAACGAGGATGAATAAATTATATAAGTATCAGTGCAGCAAAGAGGTAAACCCGACGATGGATTCAACGACTCCAGAAGAAATTCCTAAGATTGAGCTCACGAACGATGAACTGGCGGAGACGGACGTCTTCTCCGGTCTCGAGATGAGCGCATCGTCAGATATCGACGTACCCCCGAATCTCATCGATCAGGTCATCGGTCAGGAACACGCCGTCGAGGTGATCCGGAAGGCCGCGGTCCAGCGCAGGCACGTGATGATGATCGGCACCCCCGGAACCGGCAAATCGATGCTGGCGAAGGCGATGGCCGAACTCCTCCCGAAAGAAGAACTGCAGGACATTCTGGTCTATCCGAATCCTGAGGACAACAACAATCCCATCATCAGGACCGTGCCGGCGAGCCGCGGCAAGCAGATCGTCAACGCCCACAAGGTGGAGGCGAGAAAGAAGATCCAGATGCGGAGCACCCTCATCATGCTCCTCATCTTCGGTATCATCGGCTACGCGATCATCACCTACCAGTGGCTCATGGGCATCATCGCCGCCGCGTTCATCTTCATGGCGCTGAAGTACTCGACGCCCCGCGAAGAGACGATGGTCCCGAAGCTCCTGATCTCCCACGATCCGAACACCCCCGCGCCCTTCGTCGACGCTACCGGCTCGCACGCGGGCGCCCTGCTCGGCGACGTTCGGCACGACCCCTTCCAGAGCGGCGGCCTTGAGACCCCGTCCCACGACCGCGTCGAGGGCGGGGCGATCCACCGGGCGCACGGGGGCGTGCTCTTCATCGATGAGATCAACACCCTCACCCCCCACTCCCAGCAGAACCTGCTGACCGCGCTCCAGGAGGGTACCTTCCCGATCACGGGCCAGAGCGAGCGCTCGAGCGGCGCAATGGTCCGGACGGAGCCGGTCCCCTGCCGCTTCGTCATGATCGCGGCAGGCAACATCGACGCCATCCAGGGGATGCACCCGGCGCTCCGGTCGCGTATCCGGGGCTACGGCTACGAGGTCTACATGAGGGAGACGATGGAGGACACCCCGGAGAACCGGAAGAAGTTCCTCCGGTTCATCGCCCAGGAAGTCAAGAACGACGGGAAGATTCCCCACTTCGACCGCAGCGCCATGCTCGAGGTGCTCCGCGAGGCCCGGCGCCGCTCGAACCGGAAGGGTCACCTGACTTTAAAACTCCGTGACATGGGAGGGCTCATCCGGGTGGCGGGTGACCTCGCCCGGCAGGAAGGTGCGGAGTTTACCACCACAAAGCACGTCCTCGCCGCGAAGTCGGCCTCCCGCTCGATCGAGGACCAGATCTCCGACGAGTACATCCGGCGGAGCCGCGACTACGACATAACCGTCGTAGAGGGCGCCCAGGTCGGACGGGTGAACGGGCTTGCGGTGATGGGCAGCGACTCGGGCTCGGTCCTCCCGGTGATGGCCGAGGTGACCCCGAGCCAGGGAGCGACCGGCTCGGTCATCGCGACCGGTATGTTGAAGGATATCGCTAAAGAATCGATTACGAACGTCAGCGCCCTGATCAAGAAGTTCACCGGCAAGGATATCAGGAACATGGACATCCATGTCCAGTTTATCGGCACCTACGGCGGCGTTGAGGGCGATTCGGCCTCCGTGACCGTGGCAACAGCGGTGATCAGCGCCATCGAGAACATCCCGGTGCGTCAGGACGTTGCGATGACCGGTTCCCTCTCGGTCCGGGGCGACGTCCTCCCCATCGGCGGGGTCACCTACAAGATCGAGGCGGCGGCAAAAGCCGGGATCAAGACGGTGATCATCCCGCGGTCGAATTTAGACGACGTCCTGATCGAGGAGCGCTACCGCGAGATGATCGAGGTGGTGCCGGTCGACCACATTGAGGAGGTCCTCCAGAACGCGCTCGTGCCCGAGAACCGCGAAGGATTCCTCTCGAAACTCCGGAAGATGACGGTCAATCCGACCGTCATCTTCGATCCGAACGTTGGGCGCTCTCCGGTTTGATACCTATGGCTGATGTACGATACTACGACGTCAGGTGCGTACGGGGCGAGATTACCCATGTCGATATCGACAACGGCGTGATCGAGTCCGCAGGCACCTCATTTTTTGATAAAGCTGTGATACGGGTGCTCGGGCCGAAAGGCTGGGGCTTCCTCACCCGCGACCACGTCGATATCGACTCGAAACGTGAGGTCGACGCCCTGGTGGCGGCGGCGGCACGCCTCGCGGCCGTGACCGCGGACGAGATCGATCTTGCCGACGCCCCCCGCGGCGTGCTCTCCGTCCCGCCTCTCAAGGAGGACCCGCGGGACGTCGACCTCGAGGAGAAGACCCGGCTGCTTGCCGGGATCGAGGCCGCGGCACGTATCGAGGGGGTCGCAAACACCCGGGCCCGCTACACCGAAGGGATCGACGCGGTTCGGTACCTGGACGCGAACGGGAACGAGTACTCCTACGAGGCCGTCCGGTCCGGGTTCTCGGTCCTTGCTATCGCGTCCCGAAACGGCGTGATGCAGATGGGAAGCGAGCGTGACCATATCACCACCGGCTTTAACCTCCGCGGCAAGGAGGACCTCGGGCGGAAGGCGGGCGGGGTCGCGGTCTCGCTCCTCGACGCGAAGCTTCCGAAGGGCGGTCCACAGCGGGCCGTCCTCGACCCGGAGCTCGCCGGCGTCTTCACCCACGAGGCGGTCGGCCACGCGAGCGAGGGCGACCTCGTCCGCGAGGGTGCATCGGTTCTCGGGGGGAGGATCGGTGAAGCGATCGGGTGTCCGGGGCTCGCCATCGTCGACGACCCGACGCTCCACGAGTTCGGGTTCATGCCCGTCGATGCCGAGGGCGTCGCGGTCGAGCGCACGGAGATCATCCGCGACGGGATCCTCAGATCGTACATCCACAACCGCGAGACCCTTGCGGCGGTGGGCAACGGGATTGCCGGCCACGCCCGCGCCGAGCACGGGGCGCCGCCGATCGTCCGGATGAGCAACACCTTCATCGAGAACGGCGACGCGGGCTACGACGAGATCCTTGCTGAGTGCCGGGACGGCATCCTCCTGATCGGCTCGCGGGGCGGCCAGGTCGACCCGGGCCGCGGCGTCTTCCAGTTCAACGCGGAGTACGGCTACCTGATCCGGGGTGGGGAGACGACCGATATGGTCCGGGACGTCTCGCTCTCGGGTGAGATCCTCTCGACGCTCCACAACATCGCGCTCATCGGGAACGACCGGAAGATGAGCCCGGGCTACTGCGGGAAGGGCGGGCAGAGCGTGCCGGTGAGCGACGGCGCGCCGCACCTCCTGCTCGAGAACGCAACCATCGGGGGGCGGGGCGAATGAACGGCGAAGACCTGATCGAGCAGGTCCTCCGGGAGGGTGAACGCCAGGCCGACGAGGTCGAGGTCTTTTACTACCGGGGGGAGAGCATCGCTACCGAGATCAAGAAGGGGATCCTCGGCACCGCCGAGGAGTCCGAGGCCTGGAGCATGGCCATCCGGACCGTCAATGACGGGCGGATCGGCTTTTCGTCCACGGGCGATCCCGACCGGTGGAAGGAGTGCCTGGACGCCGCGCTCGCGAGCGGCCGCCTTGCCACCCCGCAGCAGTGGGGCGGGTTCCCGAAACCCGCCGAGCTCGCGGGCACCGCCTCCTCGGCGGACCGGGACCTCGTCGTCGCGGTCGAGGACGCGGCGGGGATGGTCGAGGACCTCCTTGCCGGTGCCGCGGAGCACCCGGTGGAGGTCGTCGGCGGGGGCGCGAGCCTTGCCAGGGCCTACATGATGGTCGCGAACTCGACCGGCACCCTCTACGGGATGGACCGGACGGCGGCGTCGGTCTCGCTCGAAACGATCCGCGAGCAGTCGACAGGCTACGAGTTCGACGCCTCCCCGTTCCGTGCCGAGCTGGACCCCCGGTCGGTCGGGGAGCAGGCCGCGTTCCTTGCCGCCCGTTCCCTCGGCGGCCGGGACATCGAGACCGGGCGCTACGATATCGTCCTCTCCCCGATTGCGGCCGCAAGCATCATCGGCCAGGTCCTCCTCCCGGCCCTCTCCGGCCGGAACGTGAAGGCCGGCCGCTCGTCCCTCGCCGATAAGGTCGGGGAGCAGGTCCTCGACGAGTCCCTCTCCGTCTACGACGACCCGTTCGCCCCCGGCCTCGGCAGCGCGGCCTTCGACGCCGAGGGCGTCCCCACCCGCCGCCTGGCCTTCATCGAGCAGGGAGTGCTCCGGCAGTTCGCCTACGACCTCAAGACCGGCTACCGCTACGGCGAGGCGAGCACGGGGAGCGCCGTCCGTTCCGGGGGCGAGCCGCCCGGCATCGGGTTCCACAACCTCTTCCTCGACGGCCCGCGGACGAACGAGCCCGGCGATGAGCGGGCGGTCTGGATCCACGACGTCGTCGGCGCCCATACCGCAAACCCGTTCTCCGGCGATTTCTCGGTCGAGATCTCGAACCCCTTCTGGATCGAGGGAGGGGACCTCACCGAACCCATCCGTACGGCAATGTTCGCGGGGAACGTCTTTGAGATGCTCGCGGAGATCGGGGGACTCGGAAAAGATGCAAGACGCGTCGGACGGCTGACGATTCCATCAATACGGTTAAATAACCAGCAGATCATTGGTAAATAGATGATGGAAGAGATCCTTGCCATCCTTCTTGCCGTAGCGATAGCCGCGGCGCTCTATTACCTCATGAAGAAGGCGATGACGCTCGTCATCAACGCCGTCGCCGGGCTCATCACGCTCTGGCTCCTGAACTATTTCGACGTCCTCAGCTGGTTCGGCGCACCCGATATCCAGATCAATCTGGTGACGCTCATCATCTGCGCCCTCGGCGGGCTCCCCGGCGCCCTGGTCCTGGTCCTGCTGCACCTCGTCGGGATCGCGATCTGAAAGGGTGGTTCCGGGGCCGATACAATGGGCTCACGCGAAAGACGCGAAGCCGCGAAAGGGAGTACCACCCGTCCCCTCAACTTCGCGTTCTTCGCACCTGACGGTGCTCATGCTCCGTCCCTGCGGAACGTCGCACTTCGCGGCTTCGCGTGAGGCTATATCGCTTCTGCACCTGTAAACTCGCGTGGCTTGCGACAGGCCGGGTTGACGTTCCTGAAGGCACACCCGGACGTGGATTTCGAGAGGATTGCACACCCTGGATGCTCTATTCCCAGGATCTCTTCCCTCTTTCTTTGAAGTATCGCGGCCCATACACGGATTCCCACCGGATATCGCGCCAGGGGGTGGGGCTGACGGGGAGTGCGATGGGTGGAACGCCCGGAGCTCGAGCACCCGGAGGGTGCGGAGTGCGAGCGAAGCGAGCTTGAGCACCGTTAGGTGCGAGGGGGCTTGCCCCCCTCCCCTGTTTCCACAATAATGCGAGAGTGTTTCCCCCACCCCTCCCGGCCTTCGGCCTCCTCAGTCGCACCTTCGGTGCTCCAACTCCTGCCGTTCCGGCAGTCGTTCCCCGCCCCCTGGCGCGGGGGCAGTGCGTGGCGATATGCGATGGACGGGAGCGTCCGGAGCACGAGCACCGCAGGTGCGTAGTCCCCTCGAAATCCGTGCCCGGAGTGCGATCGGGAAATAGTCACACCCCTCTCTCCTCATGATTATTCGAACCCCTCCGAATGCCTGGGGCTCCAAACGCTTGCACGTTGCCCCCCTCACGTGCTCGAACTCCGGATGTCCCCGGCGCCGGCCGGCCCGCTCCCGGGCCACACCCGGGCCGAAACCCTTATCTCTTCTCCGTAACTCTTCAGGAACCATGTCTCTCCCCCGGGCCGGGATGCTCGCTGCCGCCGTCATCCTGGCCCTGTATGCGATCGTCGCTGCAGTGGTGCTGACCACGCCCTACCAGGATCCGCTCCGCGTCGTAGCCCGCCTCCTCGCCCTGTGGGGGTTCCTCTCTCTCGGCATCGCGGTCATCCTGACGCCGTTCCTCCGGGAGATCATGAAAGTCTTCGGCAGGCCGTTTCTTAACGTGCACCACACCTTCGCCGCCGTCGGCCTCCTCCTCCCGACGCTGCACCCCGTGACTCTCGCCATAGCGTCGTTAAACCCCGCCATATTCATCCCGGTCTTCTTCCCCTGGGAGCGGTTCTGGCTGAACGCAGGCCGACCCGCGCTCTACCTCCTCTATATTGCCTTCGCCGCCGTGCTGCTCCGGAAGTATATCCCGAAGTACTGGCGGTGGGTGCACGGCCTGATGTACGTCGTGCTCCTCTTTGCCGTCGTGCACGGGAATCTGATCGGGACCGATTTCGAGAACCCGGTCATCTGGGTGCTCTTCAACACGCTTTTTTCCCTCGCCGTCGCGGCGTTCATCCTCAAGCGGTGGCAGAAGATGCAGAAGAAGAAGGGGGCCGGCCGGGGCAGCGGCGCACGGGGGTGACCCCGGCTGCCGCCGGGGGGGCGCCCTGGTGGGCTCTGGTTCTACAGAACATCATACGCCCCTGTAAATCTGCTCGCGTGAGACCTCTTACCACGTTGCTGGCACTCCGCTTCTGCGAAGCGTCGCCATCGAAAATTGCTGCGCAATTTTCTCAAGCTCCGCCTGCCCCAAAGGGGCACGCGTCGCTTAGAACAAACTCGCCTCTGAGTAGACCCTGATCCGGTCCTGGAAGATCTCGAACGGCTTGATCTCGTGGGAATGGGCCGATCGACGCATCTTCACGACCTCGAGGGCCTGGTGCACCTCGGTGAGCCCCGGGGACCGGACACGATGGAGAAGGATCACCGTATCTCCCAGGTACTCGGCAAGGCCGTACCTGCTCTCCTCCGGGTTTGCCGTGTTGGTCTCGCTCGTCAGCACCAGGGTGCAGGCCTCGTCCCGCATCATCTCGACGAACCCGAACATCTCCTGTCGCCGGACGGCATCGTCCACAAAGAGTCCCTCGAAGAGCGATATTGGGTCGATGATCACTCTTGATGCCCCGAAACTCTTGATGAGAGCAGGGAGCTCGCACTTGATGCTGCTGATAGCGAGGTTGAAGTCGGTTGGGTCCAGCCTCAAGAGGTAGAGCCGGTCGCCGACAACCTCCGGGTCCCACCCCTTCTGCGCGATAGTGGCGCGGAGGAGTTCTTCCCGCTCTTCGAGACTGATGTAGATCACCTTCTCACCCTGTTTGAGTCCCGCATACGCGAACTGGAGAGCGAACATTGTCTTTCCGGTACCGTAGGTACCGACGATCGCGCAGATGCTCCCCTCCAGAAGCCCCCCGAGGAGCATCTCGTCGAGCCCCTCGACCCCGAACTTCACCCGGCCTGCCATTATACCACCACCCTGATGTTGCGCACCTCAAACCCCCCTGTTGCCGAGATCGAGACCGCGAACCTCACCAGGTCCCTGTCCTCGAGGCGGGGCATCACGCCCCGGAACTTCCCGAAGTACATAACCCGCTGCCGGCGCTGCGCGCCGGCCTCCTCCCAGTGGAAGAGGATTGTGGCGTCGACGCAGTCGGCGATCTCAAGTTCCTGCGACCGGTCCAGGATCCCGGAAGTGAGCAGGAGATAGACAGTGGTGTTCCGGCGTTTCGCCGCCCGCTGCAGCCCGCGCAGGAAGGCGACGAACGCATGCCGCCGGACCCCCTCCATCTGCGGCGGGGCGATATCGGTCAGCGAGTCCAGGATGACCAGGCTGTTCTTCGGGCACCCGTCAAGCACCCGGGAGAGTTCTGCAAGGATGCTGCCATCTTCCCTGCGCTGCTTCTTCTGCAGACGTTCGATGACGCTCCCCTCCCCGTACCAGCCCGGGGGGACGATGCTGGCATCGAAGTAGAGCTCCGAGAGGTCGTGAAAGACGATCCCCGTCTCAAGTTGCTCGTAAAGACCCGGGTTGAACGAGAGGGCTATCTCCTCAAGGATATCCTCCTGCATCCGGGTGAACGTCACATACGCGACGCTCTCCGGGAGCAGGAGGTGCTCGCCGGCCGCTCCGCTCCGCTTCAGGATGCAGAGGTTCATGAGCGAGGTCTGTACAAACTCAACGCTGCCGGCACCGTGCTCCCCGAGGAGCAGCACCACCGATCCCGGCGGAACGCCCCCGTCCAGCACGGGATCGAGCGAGGCGATGCCCGTCGGCATCCGTAGTTGGAGGCGGTCATGCATGGATATCTACTATATGAGAGTCGCGATTAAAACGTTCTGGTCCTGTGCGGGTTCTCTGGAAGTTGCGGCAGGAGGAGGCTACTCTGCGCGAAAAAGCAGGTTTATAAGGATGCCGCTCCAGATCACACGTATAAATCTTAGCCCGCCCATCCACCGGGAAAGGTGGCCGGGATTGGAGCAAGAGAGGTCACGGGAGCATATGCAGGGGGAGGCCAGCGAGCCAACGGTTGAAGGAGGCAGCACACCGTCCAGCGAGGGTGCTGCGGTGACGGCAGGAAGAGACACGGCCCGGTTCAGTCCGACTGGCCTCCTGGGCCGTCTCCTCCGCCCCCGGAAGGACAACGGGGTCCCGGACAGATACGACCCCGCGACGCACGGCCCCCTTGTCGAAGCGGCGGTCCCTGGGGTCTACAAGGAGATCGATCGCTACTGGATCGCCGAAGGCCTTGCTCTTGCCGTGGTAGCCCGCAATACGCAGACAAACCAGGCCGAATACCTCCTCTTTGAGCCGGTGCTCTCGGAGTTCGAGTACGAACTCCTGGAACGGCTCTTCGACGACCTCCGGGACGTTCTGATCCTCGACGACCATGACATGGCCTCCGACCGCCGGGAGGTCCTTTCCGGGAAGATGGAGGGCCTCCTCGTGGAGTACGGCCTCGCCCTCGCCGATGCTTCGGTCTTCCGGCTCCGTTACTACCTCGAACGCAACTTCCTCGGCTGGTCGCGTATCGATGCGCTGATGAACGATAGCCGGATCGAGGATATATCCTGTGACGGCACGCAAATTCCGCTCTTCCTGTATCATCGGGAGCACCAGAACATCAAGACGAACATCCTCTTCGATGAGTCGGCCTTAAACTCGCTTGCGATCACGCTCGCCCAGCGTTCGGGGAAGCACATCTCCATAGGTAGCCCGATCGTAGACGCGACCCTCCCCGACGGCTCACGGTTGCAGCTCACCTTCGGCACCGAGGTCACCACCCGCGGCACGTCATTCACAATCCGGAAGTTCCGCGAGACACCGCTTACGCCCGTGGAACTGATCGAGACGAACACTTTCGACGTCGATCAGCTCGTCTACTTCTGGATGGCGATCGAGAACAACAAGAGCCTGCTCTTCATCGGCGGCACCGCGTCGGGGAAGACCACGTCGCTCAACGCGGTCGCTCTCTTCATCCCCCCGCTTGCAAAGATCGTTTCCATCGAGGATACCCGGGAGATCACGCTCTACCACGAGAACTGGATCGCGAGCGTCACACGCGAGACGGCATTCGAGGGGTCCGGCACCATCACCATCGGGATGTTCGATCTCCTCAAGGCCGCGATGCGGCAGCGCCCCGAGTACATCCTTGTCGGGGAGGTCCGGGGGAGCGAGGCCCAGACGCTCTTTCAGGCGATGAACACCGGGCACACGACGTTCTCCACCATGCATGCCGGCGGCGTCGATGCGGCGATCCACCGCCTGGGGAGCGAGCCGCTCAACGTGCCGAGGAACATGCTCCAGGCGCTCGACATCATATCCGTCCAGGCGCTCACCCACCGGGGGCCCGACCGCGTGAGGAGGTGCCGGGAGATCGTCGAACTGGCCGGGATCGACCCGCTCACCGGCAACCTCCAGGTGAACACGGTCTACGAGTACAACCCCGTACCCGACACCTTCTCGTATTCCGGACGGTCCCGGATCTACGCCGAGATCATGGGATACCGCGGCTGGAATCGGACCCGGCTCGACGAGGAACTGCAGATTAGACGGAAGATCCTTCTTGCGATGCGCGAGCAGGGTATCAAAGACTACAGGGCGGTTGCCCGGATCATCCAGGCCTTCGCGATCGAGCCTGACCGGGTGCTCGCCTCCCTCGACGACCTTGGTGGGTTGATCCGGTGATGCTTCCCGCGGCCGCGCGGTTCCGCCGACTCGTCCGCTGGTGGGTGGGACGCGACCCCCTGCGCTACCGGGGTCTCCACGAGGACCTCATTGCGGCGAACAGTGGGGTGACGCTTGACCGCTACCTCCTGCGAACGTTCCTCATCTCCGGGCTCTTCGGCCTCTTCTGGGCCACTCTGGGGTTCCTGGCGATGCATCTTGCAGTTCTCCCGCAGGTGAGGGTCAGGGTCTACAACGTCTTTGCCCTCCGGCTGCCGGGGTTCGTCCAGACGGACGCCATGATCGATCTCTTGCAGGTCGCCGCGAGCGCAGTCATCTTCGTCCTCACCGCTTACGCCGCCTACGTCTTCTTCCTGCGATACCCGTCCATCCTGAAGAAGAACCGGGCAACCCGGATCAACCTGCTGCTCCATAACGCCGTCTCCTACATGTACGCCATGCGTCAGGGCGGGGCGGAGATGATGGGGATCTTCCGGGCGATCAGTATGAACTCGGCGGTCTACGGTGAAGCAGCCCACGAGTTCCGCCGCGTCGTCCGGGACACCGACTACTTCGGCTACGACCAGATCACGGCGCTCCGGCACCTGCAGGAGACGACCCCGTCGGAGAAACTGCGGGAATTCGTCCAGGACCTCATCTCCGTGGTCGAGAGCGGGGGAGATGTACTCGGGTTCCTTGATGCCCGGGTGCGGATATACCAGGAAGATGCCCGGTTCGAGCAGAAGACCTTCCTCTCCACGCTCCAGCTGGCGGCCGAGGCCTACGTGACGCTCTTCGTCGCCGGCCCGCTCTTCATCATCATCGTCATGGTCGTGATGGGTCTCATGAGCGGCGCGCCGATCCTGGAACTCTCCATCGTCATCTACCTCCTCATCCCGGTCGGGTCGCTCTTCTTCATCCTTGCAATCGACGCAATCTCGATCAAGACCGAGACCGTCGAGCGGTATACCGAGGCACGCTGGCTCCATGAGTTCGACGACGTTCGGGTCGAGGAGCGTACCGGCGACGAGCAGTCTTCCCGGCAACTGGAGCGTTACGATCGGGTCCGGAAAATCCGGGCCTTCGTGCGCCACCCCCTCCAGGCGTTCCTCGTCGAACCGAACCGGACGTTCTACGTGACGGTGCCGGTCGCGCTCGGGTACGTCCTCCTCACCGTCCTTGCGACCCCGGCCTACGCCGACCCCGAGATCCTCGTCGACGTCCTGGACGACCACATGATCGTGGCGCTGTTGATCGTCCTTCTCCCTTTCGGCATCGTTCACCTGTTCTGGCGGAGAAAGGTGATGGGGCTCGAAGCGGCGATCCCCGAGTTCCTCAATCGCCTCTCCGGAATAAACCAGGTGGGCCTGACACTCGCGCAGGCGATCTCGATCCTCGTAAAGGCAGATCTCGGGGTGCTGACCTACGAGATCCGGAAGGTCAAGCGTGACATCGAGTGGGGTGCCAGCGTCCAGGAGGCGCTCGTGCGGTTTGAGGAGCGGATACGCACCCCCACCATCGCCCGGGCGGTGACCCTGATCACGACAGCGAGCCGGATGACCGGATCTATCGGTGAAGTGCTGAACATCGCAGCCCGCGACGCAGCGATCTCGGAGAACCTCAAGCGCGAGAGAGAGGCTGATATGTTCATCTACACCGCCATCATCTACCTGGTCTTCATCGTCTTCGTCTTCGTTGTGACCATCATCGATATCCAGTTTCTCTCCGTGCTGGCCGATGTCAACGCCCTCTCCACCGGCGGCACGGTGGCCGCCGCAGTGCCTATCGGGCACACCCCCATCATAACCTTCGAACGCCTCCTCTACCACGGGTGCCTCATCCAGGCACTCTTCTCCGGCCTGATCGCCGGGCAGATGGGGGAGGCGTCGATCCGGGCGGGCGTCAAACACGCAGCCGTAATGCTCATCATCGCGCTCGTGGTCTTCACCGTCGTTGTCTAGGGCCCTTATACCTTCCGCGCCCCCTCCCGCCCGGGGTGCCGCGATAGGGTTTTATATTCTCCGCCCCCCACTTCTCTCCTGGTGATGCCAGATGTGTACAGTTGGTGGACCTGTCGATATCGAGTTTGATGATGAGCGGGTAAAGGGCACAAGTTACCGGTGCAAAGAGTGCGGCGAGCGATTCAAAGGCGTCGGAAAGCGGCCCATGTGCCCGAGCTGCCAGTCGGAAGATGTCGAAGAAGTCTGAAGGCGGCGCTTCCGGGAGCCCCCCCGCCGGGCCGGGCGGGATGACCGTACCCCTCGGGGGGGACCTCCTGCTCATCCAGGGAGAACGCTCTTTTCTGCTTGTGGGGAACGCCGGTTCCCGGTTCACACTCTGCATCGAGGTCCCTGACGACGAGTACTGCCTCGCAGTCGACCCCGACGACCTGATTGCCGTCTCCATGCCGGAAGGCGGGCCTGTCGAGCAGGCACGCATGATGCTCGAGATGGTCCGGCGATACCATATCCCCCTCGTCGTCCTCCCGAAGGACCACCCCGGGTCGAAGCGGTTATCGATGGTCGTCTCAGTCGCCCCGGAGATCGTTCTCTCCTGCGATATTCGCCGGGGGACCCATCCCGAGCAGCACCTGCTCTGCTCGTCGACGGAGCTCTCCGGGCTCTCGCTTGCCGGAATTCCCGGGGGCGTTTCGATCGAACAACTGCCCTTCGGGGTGACAGTGAAGCATCTGGAAACGGAAAATTCCTCCGCGGACAAACAACAATAAATATATGCTTATTTTCATCAAATATTCATGAGCCGTGAGAAGGAGGGTTTGATGAAGACCGATGTCCTGAAAAGCATCAGGGAAAC
>OFEK01001438.1_pt1 | contig 15925 bp, 10 predicted proteins | sample 1521131 | NCBI WGS metagenome assembly OFEK01 (sample SAMN05720209, study PRJEB24109) | activated sludge metagenome | isolation source: Anaerobic digester | place: China | collected 2015-12-16
ACCGCCGCTGTGAAGATGATCGGGGCCGTCTCCCCTGCGGCCCGACCCATGCTGATGATGATCCCCGTAAGAATGCCCGGCAGCGACGCAGGCAGAATCACCGTGACCACGGTGCGCCATCGCGTCGCCCCAAGGCTCAGCGCCGCCTCCTTGTACGAGTGCGGCACGGCCCGAATCGCCTCCTCCGCCGCCCGGATGATCGTCGGCAGCACCAGCAGCGCCAGCGTCAGTGAGCCCGCCAGCACCGTCTTGCTGCGCGAGATGCCGAGCACCTGGTTGAACAGGTGCAGGTCGAACAACGTGTTCAGAAAGAACGCCAGGCCGAACAGGCCGAAGACGATGCTCGGCACGCCGGCGAGCGTGCTGACAAAGGTCCGCAGCAGGCTGACGATGCGGCTGCTGCCGGCGTATTCGACCAGGTAGATGGCCGTGACGACGCCCATGGGCACGGCGAAGAGCATGGCCCCGACGGTCAGGTAGATCGTTCCCAGCAGTGCGGGCCAGATGCCGCCGAAGATGTTGGCGTCCACCGGTTCGTCGGTCAGGAACCGCCAGTTCAGCGTCCATTCCGGCCGCAACATCGCCTCGGCATGGGCCGGCAGGTAATCGAAGAGTTCCTCGAGCTTCGTGCCGCGGAACTTCTCGACGCGCGGCGTCAGAACCTTCTTGCCCAACTGCGTCGGGTCGCTGTAGTCGTAGTCTTCGACGGTCAGCAAACGGCCGAGGGCCACCTCGGCGCGGTCCCACCGCGGCTTGCCGTAGCGGCTGCGAGGCATCACCGGACGCGGTTCGCCCGGGAACGGTCCCAGCAACTCCCGCAACAGGTTCTCGACGGTCCTCAACTGACCTTGCATGTCGCGTTTTCTGCGGCCGCTCATCTGGCCCACTTCGGCCCGGAACTCCGCGACCATGTCGTAGACCGGCTGGCGCGCCTTCGCCGCGTCGGCCACCTCGACCTCCAGCGCGGCCTCATCGCCGCGGCCGAAGACGTCGAACGTGAACCGCCGATTCTCGACCGTCTCGCGGAAGACGAACGCCCCGGCGCCGCGGATAATAATGGGCGTCAGGAGCACCGCCAGCGTGACCGCCATCAGCACCACGGAGAAGATGCCGAGCGAGGTGAAGCCGCGGTCGAGGATTTTCCGTGACGACATGTCCATGGTCGGTCTTACTTGGCCAGTTTGCCCATCCTCTTATGAGTGCGTCGGACGAACCACTCGGCTGCGAAATTGCACAGGAACGACACGATCAACAGGCACAGAGCCATGGCAAAGAGCGAGTGATAATGCGCTGCGCCGTAGGTCTGGTCCGTCTCGCCCATTTCCCCGGCGATCGTGGCTGTCAGGGTCCGCACGGGCTGGAGGATGTTGTACCAGGGGCTGGGGATTCTCGCGGAGTTGCCCGCCGCCATCCAGACCACCATGGTTTCGCCGAAGGCCCTCATAATGCCCAGAATGGCTGCCGCAAACAGGCCGCTGCCGGCCGCAGGCATGACCACCTTGACCAGCGTCTCCGCCCGTGTGGCGCCGAGGGCGTAGCTGCCTTCGCGTAGTTCCCGCCCAACCGCCGTCAAAGCGTCCTCCGACACGCTTACCACGGTTGGAAGCGCCATGATCCCGAGGACCAGCGACACGTTCAGCGCGTTGGTGCCGCTGACAATGACCAGCGACGAGAGCTTCCCGCCAAGGTACACGAGCAGCGCTACCTGAATGCCCGCCAGGACCGCGGCCACCGTCCACCGTGCGGCCTTTCGTGCGCCGACCTTGAACTTGGACGAGAGGATGTCCGACAGCACCCAGGTCACGATCAGCATCACAGGGACGCCGACCGCCCAGAGCGCGCCGGCCAGCACATTGCCCCCGTGGTTCTGAAACAGGGGCGTCAGAATCACCAGGGCGAAAAAGCCGAAGGCCACCGACGGAATAGCGGCCAGGATTTCGATGATCGGCTTGACAATCTGCCGTATCGCAAAGGGAAGCACGTCGCTGAGGCAGACCGCCGCAACGATGCCCAGGGGAACCGTGAACATCGCCGCACAGAGCGTCACCAGGGCGTGATCGAAGAGGATGGCCAGGGCCCCGAACTCCGGACTGTCCGCAGACGCCGGATGCCAGTGAGGGCTGGTGAAGAACTCGCTGAACCCGCGAAGCCGGAAGAACGGCACGGCGTCGCGGATGATGAAGGCGAAGATGAACAGGACGGCCAGCAGGCTGCTGGAGGCCATGACGAACAGCAGGCCGTGCCCGAGCCGACCCAGGATGCCTCGAACGAGGCTCTGGCGACGACTCAGGCACAGCTTCGTTTCCGCTCGACGTCGGACGCGACTGCCTGTGGTGCTCTGCACTTCCATTCTCACTCCGTCCAGGTTCTGCGCCATCCGACCCGCCCAAGCCTGCGACTGCGGCACGGTGCTTCGACTAGTACTTCGTCACCGGGACATAGCCGATCTGTTCGACCATCTCCTGACCCTTGCGACTCAGGTGCAGCGTGACGAAGGCGTGAACATGGCCGCCAAGGGCCGGGTAGCCGTTGGTGAACAGGAACAGCGGCCGCGCCACCGGGTAGCGCCCCGAGGCAACGGTGTTGTTGTCCGGATACACGCCGTCGATCTCCAGCGCCCGGATGGAGTCGTCCAGGAAGCCCAGGCCGACGTAGCCGATTGCCGACGCGGTGGATTTGATCCGCTCCCGCATCGCGGCCTGCGCTCCCACGTACTCGGTGTCCGCGGCCAGTTTCTCGTTCTTCATCACCAGCCCCTCGAAGGTCTCATACGTGCCGCTGCTGGTGTCGCGGCTGATGCGGACGATCTTCAGGTCTGGGCCGCCCAGTTCGCTCCAGTTGTTGATCTTGCCCGTGTAGATGTCGCGCACCTGCTTGACCGTCAGCCCGCGGCCGGCAATCGGATTGCTCGGATGCACCGCAATGGCGATGCCGTCCATTGCCACCACGTGCGCGACCGGGAAGACGCCCTTGTCGGTGGCCGCCTTGAACTCGGCGTCTTTCATGAACCGCGACATCGACGCAATGTCGCAACTGCCCGCAATCAGCGCCTTGGCGCCGTTGCCGCTGCCCGACTCGCTCACGCTGATTGTCACGCCCGGATTCACCGACATGTAGTACTCGGCGAACGCCTTGGCAATCGGCCCGACCGTCGTGGACCCGTCGATCACGATCTTGCCGCTGCCCTTGGCGTCGTCGGCCGCCATCGTCCTCACGACGAAGGCCGCCTCCACAGCCAGTACGGTCACCAGACCCGCCACAGCGATCTTCGATATGCTCTTGCGCTCCATCATGACTCTCTCCTTTCCTCTGCCTGAATTGTACGGCTCCATGGTTATGTCTCGTTAGCGTCGCGTTAGGAATCGGTTAATCGCACAATTCGCCTCAGAACTTGACCATCAGATCCAGTTGCAGGCGGTGGTAGAAGTCGTTGCCCGTCGCATGGGTATGAATGTCCTGCTTGTCGCAGAAGAACGTGGCGCCCAGCGTGACATTCTTCGACAGGCAGTACGCCAGAGACACCTTATGCCCCTTGGCGTCCGTGCCGCCGCCGCCGAAATCGGCATCCGTCAGGGCCCCGAGAACGGCATCCGGCTGCAAGTCGCGATAGTCGTAGCTCACCTGCCACTGCCCGGGCTTGGAAGCCTTGCCCACCTGGAAGCCCACCATCCAGCCGAAGTTGTTCTCGTCGGCGAACAGCGTCGGCGCCACCTGCCCCGGCGTTACCGGCAAGCGGTTCGGGCTCTCGGCCTCGGAGTTGATCGCAAGGTCTGCGTGAAGCTTCACGGGCAGCTTCGCCACCGGGAAGCCAACCTCGACGAACGGGTTCCAGATATCGTAGTCCATCCCGTAACGGTTGTTCAGGCCGCGAGCGATGTCGCCCGTGTTGCCGGCCAGGCCGGCGAACGGCTCCACGGGGTACCCTTCGATGTTCCCGTAGTTGTAGTAGGACACGCCGGACCGCACATAGACGTCCTTGGCGATCTGCGGCAAGTCCAGTTGGGCATACACCTGCCCGGCCCACAGGCTCCCGTCGTTGATGCTGTTCTGGAGGGCGTCGAAATTGCGCTCATCGACCCAGAAACCGCCGCCGTTGAAGAACACGGTCAGGTTCTCCATCGGTTTGGTCTTGTAGTTGAAGGCGATGCCTTCAGGGTTCACGTCGCTGTCGAAGATGAGGTCGCTGCCACCTGCCTTGTAGAACGGTAGCTTCATCCTGCCGAAGATCACCTCCAGATTCTTGACCTGCTTCGGCCGGTACCTGGCGTACATCAGATCCCACCACACCTGTTTCTGCGCGAACCAGTTGTCGAGCGTCTGATTGGTCGAGGTCGGCTCCCCGCCGCCGGTGGCAATCTGCACGCCGACATCCCACTCGTCGTTAACCTCGGCAAACGCTCCAACACGCGTCCGAACCCGATGCCTCACGCGAGGCCGACGACGATCATTGGCCGTCCCATCGTTGATCCATTCGTGCCGGTAACGCAGGTCGCCCTTCAGGGTCCACTTGCTGAACCACGAGTCGGCCGTCGCACGCTCCACCTCTTCCTTGACCAGCTCTGCCAGGCGTGCCCGGTCGGCGTCCGACAGGCTACCGCCCGACTCCCCTTGCACCTTCTGCTTCAGGTCCCCGATCTCCTTCTGCTGATACTGAATGATCCGGTGTAGCTCCTCGATCTGCTTCTGCACATCCTGCTGCGCCCTGGCGGCCGGCGCTGCCGCAGCGAACACCGCCGTCGCCGCCGCAAACGCCATCACACTCCTGCACTTGACCATACCGTCTCCTTTCCCTTCAGACTGTCTATGCCGTGGTAAGGCCGGACATCCACTCAATGCACCGGCCACGCTTGCAGAGAAACCTCTGACAGACAACATCGTGACTTCAGGGACATCTGAGTCGGATTCAGGATAGACTGGCAATACGAGTGTGGTGCAAACGTCGGGTTAATTGTGCGCTAAGGCCGCCCGCCGCGGCGACCCAGGCACTATGAATCGAAGGCCGCCCCGGCAGGATCCTGCGCAACGCGCTCCCCCGTCGAACCGGAACTGCTGCCCGTGGGCAGGTGAAGCGTGAAGACGGATCCCTTGCGAAGCGCGCTCTGAACGCTTACGCGACCGCCGTGAGCCTGAAGAATGTGCTTCACAATCGCCAGGCCAAGACCGGTGCCTCCGAGCTTGCGACTGCGGGCCTTGTCCACACAGAAAAACCGCTCGAAGATCCGCGGCAGATGCTCCGCGGCGATACCGCAGCCGTGATCCTGCACCACGACACGGACCTCCCGCTCGTCGCGCTCGACCGAGACCTGCACCTGGCTGCCGGGGTCACTGTATCGGATCGCATTATCAAGCAGATTACGGACGGCCTGCTCCACCAGGTGGCTGCTGATTGTGGCCTCGATCGTCTCCGGACACGCCACGTCGATGCCGATTCGGTTCTCGTCTGCCTTGGCGCGGCAACTCGCCACCGCAGCCTGCACCGGCTCGGACAGGCTGGTCGGCGCCATCGTTACGCGGCCGCGCTCGGCGTCCTGCTCAATGGCCGACAGGCTTAAGAGGTCGTCCACGATGGCGTTCAGCCGCTCCGCCTGGCGCGCAATGATCGACAGGAAGTGGCGAGCCGTGGGGACGTCCTCGATGGCCCCTTCCGTCAGGGTCTCGACGAAGCCCTGGATGGACGTGATGGGCGTCTTCAGCTCGTGACTGACGTTGGCCACGAAGTCGCTGCGCATCCGTTCCAGCCGCCGCAGCCGTGTCACGTCGCGCAGCACCACAAGGGTGCCGCGATGCTCCCCATCCTCATCGTGCATGGAGCTGCCATGCACCTGAAGTTGCAGGTTCCCGCCCTCGCGACGGAACGAAAGCTCCTGGTCAGCCTCGCGCCGGGTATCTCGCACACCTGTCACGAACTCGTGCATGTCGGGGTTGCGCACCACCTCGCTCACGGGGTGTCCCACAACAGCGGCCGCATCCACGCCCAGCATCTCCGCAGCCGCCCGGTTGATGCTCATCACCCGCCCGCGGTCGTCGATCGCCAGCACCCCCTCGGTCATGCTGGACAGCACGGCGGCAAGCTCCCGTTGCTGCCGTGTGATGGTCTTGATGCGTCGGTCGAGTTGTCGCGCCATGCTGTTCAACGCCGCCGCCAGACCGCCAATCTCCTCCGTGTCGGACACGGCCAGCTTCCGCTCGAAGTCGCCTTGGGCGAAGCGATCGGCCCCCTGCCGCATCTCGACAAGCGGTCGGGCCAGGCGGCGGGAGATCAGCAGCGCCAACGCACTGGTCAGGGCGACAACCACCACTGCGCCGCCGAGGATCCGCAATCCCACGTCGCGCGTCGCCTTCCTGATCTCCGTCAGGGCCAGACTCGTTCGCAGGGCGCCCACAACTCGCCCGTCGGCCTCCAGCGGCACCGCCACGTACATCATCCGTATCCCCAGCGTCGGGCTGTCGTGCTGATGCGATGCCAAGCGGCCCGCCAGTGCCGAGCGAACCTCAGGCCGCATGCTGTGATCGTCCATCACGGCCGGGTCTTCCTTGGAGTCGCCCACCACCACGCCGTCCGGCGTCACCACGGTGAACCGCGTAGCCGTATCCTGCCCCCACATCTTGCACAAAGGATCGATGGCGGCTCGTTGACCGACGACATCCCCGCCCGCCGCCAAGCCTGCAATGACCTGTGACCGCACCAGGTGCGCCTTCTCAAGCAGCTCGCGCTCTTTCAGGGGATAGTAGAGAACGTCGAACCAGCCCAGGGCGTTGCCCCCCACGGCCAGCGTGCAGATGAGAATGACCAGAAGGTAGCTGATGTAGAGCTGCGACAGCAGCCGTTTCGTCGGCATGGCTAGACATCCTTGAACCGGTAGCCCACTCCCCGAACGGTTTCTATGTACTCGCTGCACGGACCGAGTTTCTTCCGCAGGTTGACCATGTGCACGTCCACCGAACGGTCCGTGACGGCAACGTCCCCGCCCTGTGACCCGTCAACAATCTGGTACCGCGTGAAGACCCACCCCGGCCGACGCGCCATGAAGTGAAGAATGCGGAATTCCGTGTGCGTCACATCGATGGATTTGCCCTTCACCTTGACCTCGTGCCGCCTCGGATCAATCGTCAGCCTGCCGATGGTCATCGGCGTCACCTCGTCGGCAGCCCCGTCGCGAGGACGCCTCAGCACCGCCTTGATACGGGCCATCAGCACACGCGGGCTGAACGGCTTGGTGATGTAGTCATCGGCGCCCAGTTCCAGGCCCGCCACGATGTCGGCCTCCTCACCTTTGGCCGTCAGCATCACCACCGGAATCGCACGGGTCTCGGGGTTGTCCTTGAGCGAGCGGCAGACCTCCAGCCCGTCGGTCCCCGGAAGCATCAGGTCCAGCAGGACGAGGTCCGGCTTCTCCTCCCGCACGGCCCGAAGGGCCTCTTCCCCGCGAGTCGCACATCGCACGCTGAACCCGTCGCGGCTCAAGTTGTACTTGAGCAGTTCCAGAATGTCTTCTTCGTCGTCCACGGCCAGGATTCGCTGTTTGCTCATGGGCTCCCATCCAACACAAGGCCTGAGGCTTCTCCCCTAAGAACTGTATGCCTCGTGTGTTAGCCTGGCGTTAGCAACCGGCAAGAAAACCATTATCGCACACACGGCCGCCAGGGTGCCCCCCGACTGATGACATTATCTGCAAAGCCGCACCGAGGCAACGAAAATGCCATCCTCACGCTGCCTATATGTTCCCACGTGTGCCCACCCCCTGAAGCAGTCGGTTGCAGAACGTGCCGCCTCGGGTATAATCGTCACCTCAAGCCGCAATGCGGCGAGGAGAACCGCCGTGAGAACCATTCGCATGACCGACGTGGACGCCGACCGGCAACTGGCCGATCTGCGCGCCGCCCTGGGACTGGAACAGGGGCTGGTCGCCGACTGGCAGAAAGCCATCGCCAACACCCGTTCGCCCCTGGAGACCGTGCGCGAGGTGCTCCACGCCGTGCGCACGCGCGGCGACGCCGCGGTCACGGAATACACCGAGCGCTTCGACAAGGTGCAGCTGTCGCCCGCGCAGTTCCGCGTGGCACAGGCCGACATGGACGCCGCTGCCCGGACGATGCCCGCCAACGTCATCGAGGCCATGAAGCGGGCCATCGAGAACATCCGTCGCTACCAGGGAAAGACCATGGCCTGCGATCCGGCCGACGTCGTCGTCGGAGGACGGCGCTTGAGCATGGCGTACCGGACGCTGCGCCGCGTCGGCGTTTATGTCCCGGGCGGCGCCACGGCCTACCCGTCGAGCGTCCTGATGGCCGCCGTGCCGGCACAGGTGGCAGGTGTCGAAGAGGTCGTCGTTCTCAGTCCCCCGACGCAGGACGGACAGATTCGCACGCCGATCCTCGCCGCCTGCGCCGTCGCCGGCATCCGCGAAGTGTATCGCCTCCAGGGGGTGGCCGGCATTGCCGCCCTGGCCTATGGAACCGAGACGATCCGCCCCGTGGACAAGATCGTCGGCCCGGGCAACCAGTTCATCCAACTCGCCAAGAAGGAAGTCCAGGGTACGGTGGACATCGACAGCTTTGCCGGACCGTCGGAGGTGCTCGTCATCGCCGACGAGTCCGCCGACGCCCGGTGCATTGCCCTCGATCTGCTCAGCCAGGCCGAGCACAATCCCGGCTGCTGCATCCTGGTGACCGACGACGAGGGGCTTCGCCGGCGGATCGAGGCGGAGATTGACGTTCAGGTGCGCCAATTGGCCCAGGGCGACGTGGTCGCCCGCGCGCTGGACCGATTCAGCGCCATGATTCTCGTCCGTGACATGGACGAGGCCTGCCGCGTCAGCAACTACCTGGCCCCCGAGCACCTTCAGATCGTAACGGCGTCGCCGCGGAGCCTGCTGCCGAAGATCACGGCCGCCGGTGCCGTGTTTCTCGGATCGTCAACGCCCGTCGCCGTGGGCGACTACATCGCCGGGCCGAGCCACACGCTGCCCACCGGCGGCACGGCGCGTTTCGCCTCGGGCTTGTCGGCCAACGATTTCCGCAAGCGAATGAGCGTCATTGAGTACACCGCCGAGGCGCTGGCCGAAGACGCGCCGCACATCGTCGCCCTGGCCGAACTCGAACGGCTCGAGGCCCACGCGCGCAGCGTGACCGCCCGGCTGAAGAAACCGTAGCAGACTGCACCGGAACTCACAGAAAGCGTATCCATGGGTTACTATCGCGACAACATCGAGGCCATGAGCGGCTACGTTCCAGGCGAACAGCCCCAGGGCACTCGCTTCATCAAGCTCAACACGAACGAGAACCCCTATCCGCCGTCACCCCGGGTGATGCAGGCCGTCCGCGAAACGAGCGAGGACGCCCTGCGCAAGTACCCGCACCCGACGGCCGACGCCGTCCGCGACACCGTGGCCGCCATGTTCGGCGTCACGCGCGACAACGTCGTCTGCGGCAACGGCTCGGACGACCTCCTGCGGATGATTTTCACGGCGACCCTCGGGCCCGCCGACGCCGTCACGGTCACCGACCCGACCTACTCCCTCTATGAGACCCTGGCCGGCATCCAGGACGCCCGCCTCGACGTGCTGCCCTGCGACGACGATTTCGCCCTGCCCGTGGCGCGGCTCGCGGCTTCTGTGTCGCAGCTGGTCATTGTCGCGAACCCGAATGCCCCGACCGGCCTAGCCGTGTCCATGGACGACTTCCGCCGCATCGCCCGGAGCATCCGCGGAGTGCTCGTCGTGGACGAGGCCTATGCCGACTTCGCCGACGCCACGGCCATGCCACTGGCCACGAGCGAACCCAATGTGCTTGTCATGCGGACCCTCTCGAAATCCTACAGCCTGGCCGGCCTGCGATTCGGCTACGCCGTCGGCTCGGCCGAGTTGATCCAGGGCCTCATGAAGGTCAAGGACTCGTACAACTGCGATGCACTGGCCATTGCCGCCGCTCGTGCCGCCCTCGACGATCAGGCATGGATGAAGCGGAATGTCGATCGCATCAAGGCCGAGCGGTCGCGTCTTACTGCCGATCTCCGCAGCCTCGGCTTCACGGTCCTCGACAGTCGTGCGAACTTCGTCATGGCCGGACCGCCCGACGGCGACGCCGAGAGGCTTTACCGGAAACTGAAGGAACGAGGCATCCTCGTCCGATACTTTAGCAGGCCGCGCATTGACCGATTCGTTCGCATCACAGTCGGCGCCCCCGAAGAAACGGATGCCCTGATGGCCGCCGTGAAGTCTCTGACATGAGGAAGACGAGGACCCGAGCTATGGCAGAACAGCGAACCGCCGAGGTCAAGCGAACGACCGGCGAGACCGACATTACTGTGTGGCTGAACCTGGACGGCGCCGGCAAGGCCGACGTCGGCACGGGGCTGGGGTTCTTCGATCACATGCTGACGCTGCTGGCTCGGCACAGCCTGATCGACATGAGCGTCAAGGCCGCCGGCGACCTGCACGTGGACGGGCACCACACCGTCGAGGACATCGGCATTGTGATCGGCCAGGCGCTGGACAAGGCCCTCGGCAACCGCTCGGGCATCGCACGCTACGGGGCCGCCACCGTCCCCATGGACGAGACGCTCGCCACGGCCGCCCTCGACCTGGGCGGACGAGCGTACCTGGTGTACGACGCCCGCTATCCTGTCGATCGCGTGGGCGAATTCGACGTGGAGTTGATTCGCGAATTTCTCATCGCGCTGGCGAACAACGCGAAAATGAACCTGCACATCCACGTGCCCTACGGCGTCAACGCCCACCACATCGCCGAAGGCGTCTTCAAGGCGCTCGCCCGGGCCCTGAGGCAGGCCGTCGAACCCGACCCGCGGGCCACAGGCATTCCGTCCACCAAGGGAGCACTCTAAAACAGGAAGGCCATCTGGAATGACTACGAGACAAGCACCTTCGAACTGTAGTGCCAGAGACCGCCGAGGAGTCCTTCTGGCAGCGTTGCTGCTGACAGCGCCGGGCGTGCTGCTGATGACCACCGTTCGGGCACATGGCCGCGGGCCGTCAAAGGATGCCCCCTTTGTCGACGCCAAGGCCGTACGCGAGCGGTTTGACACTATCACGTCCGAGGACATGGATCTGCTCCGGAGCAAGAAGATACTCTTCCTGAGCCGTTCTTTCGGGCTCAACATCCGCGCGGGCCTCAACCAGTTGGCCAAGGAGGACAAGAAGTACGAGATGCTGTCCTCCTATGAGCGGTTTGACGTCCGCACCGGTGGAGGCGTGGGGGCAATTCCGCCCGACATCTTCAAGAGCAAGAACTTCGTGCATTTCCTGGCCAGCGCCTGGCCTCCAACCAAGCGTTTTGAGGAACTGGTCGCGCTCATGCGCGAGCCGCCGCATCGATTCGGAAACGTAGTGGATGTGGTTGTCGTCATGCCCGATACGACCACAAGCCCCAAGGACTTCGAGGCTTCGGTGACCCCACTGGACGACCTCCGGGCCGACTTCCCCAAGACGCACATCATCTACATGACCGCCGGCGTCCAGGGCAAGAAGTGGGAAGAACAGAACGAAAAGTCGCACGCCTTCAGCGAACTGGTGCGGCAGCGGTACAAGGGAAAGGTTCCGCTCTACGATATCGAGGCCGTGCTCTCGGACGATTTCCGCGTCGGCCACATGTACTGCCCGGAATACAGCAAGGACCCCGCCGAAGTGCATCCGAACCTGCCGGCCGGCGAGATCGCCATGGCCAAGGGATTCCTGCTGATCCTTCGTGACGCCATCCGACAGGACAGCCGAGCCCGCGCCGCATCCTCCAGGAAGGACGAAGGGTCCGACAAGAAGAGGGCCGCGACGCTTCCCGCCAATCATCCGGACGTGGTGGCCGTCAGAGCCATCCTCGATGCCAATGGACTGACCAAGCTGCCCTTCGAGGACGTCGCAGAGGTGCAAGACGGGCGGGTTGTCAAGCTCGTGCTGAATGAGGTGGGAATCACGCATCTTCCGGACGCCATCGGCAAGCTCACATCGCTGCGGTCACTCTTCCTCTATGGAGACCCTAAGCAACCTTATCCTCTGTTGAAGAGCATCTCTCCCGAAATCGGCAAGTGCGTCGAATTGCGAGAGCTTCTGATCAATCAGAACGACCTTGAGTCGCTCCCAGTTGAAATAGCGTCCTTAAGAAAGCTCACCCGGCTTTCCCTGGCTCACAATCGGCTTCACGATCTCGCACCCGAAGTCCTGACATGGGCAAGGAAACTCGATCCCCAGGGACTTCAGATGCAGGCGAAGACATCCCCTGACTGAAACCATCGGGTGAGTCATTAAGTCCTCAAACCGGACGACGCCGGCCCCGGCGGTGCCCCTTGTCCCCCCTGGCACGGCGAAGGCGCCTGACCGGGCCTCACGGCAACGTGTGCCCCAGCAGTCGGCGCACGGCCATCATGTCGGATGCCGTCAGGGTGCCCGATCCGTCTACGTCAAATCGCACCCGCACGGAGCTCATCGTGGCTCCGGCGCTGCCCCGAGCCGCCAGAACGTCCGCTGCCGTCACCGCCCCCGACCCGTCAACGTCGCCTGCCAGGCAGGTGAACTGCCGCACGGTCGCGCCGCCGAACGGGTTGCCCGCAGTATCCTTCACCGAATCGAGCATCGTCATGGTGTACCGATCCGCATCCGGCAGCGCCGATGCGAACGTGACCGTCACCGTGCGGTAGTCTCCGGACACAACCGTGGAGACAATCTGCGCCGACACGTCGCCTCCCGCCTGGCCGACCACGGTGAAGGCCGCCGGCGACACCGTCCCCGGGGCCACCGCCTTGCTGAACCGCAGCTTCATCTGCGTCACGCCCGCCATCGGGCTGTGAACATACCCATCGGCATAGGCTATCTCGTATGTCGTGCCACCGTGCGTGCTCGCGATGGTCCACTCCTCGACTTCTCCCGGGCCGGGTTTCTCTACGACGTAGATGTGTACAGCCAGGGGGCTGAAACTGTCCTCGAAATAGCCGCTCTCGGAGAGAAGCGTCCGCCCCTCGCCGTACACGGCAATCTGTGTGCCGAGAGCCAATTGATCGACGTTGAAACGCACCACCTCGGTCTGGGCCCGAATCTCTGCGGCAAAGACATAGAGTTGGCCGTTGTATTCGCGGGTCATGATGTCCACACGCCCCCCGCCCGCTTCAACGTCGGTCACTTCCGTGTCGCACTCCTCCGGACCCAGAACCACGGGCGTCAGCTCCGTAATCTGAGTCTTGAACTGAGCCATCACCGCGTAGTTCTCGCTCGGCGTCGGCTCGAAGTAGTGGAACCACTGGATGCCCTTGACGCCGTGGATAACATTCGTCCAGCACATGTTCCTTAACTCGGTCGGCGTCGGCGCAGGCGTCCATGGGTAGTCCGGGGCGGAACGAATGTCGCAGGTCTCGATCCACGTCATCGTCGGAATCAGGTTGTAGTTCCACCCGCGCAGCCGATCCACGGCCAGCAGCGAATCCTCCAGCGAGCACCATGTGTACCTCGTGGCGTACTCGTACGGGTAGTAGTCGAACGCCATGACGTCGGCGCAGCAGGTCTTCCGGTCGAACGGCAGGTTGGTCCCCATCGTGACATTGTGACGATCGCTGTACAGGAAGCAGTAGCTCTGGGCACGCTCCTGGTTCCAGTTCGGCTCCGGGCCGTGGGTGAAGCTGTAGCCGACGATATTCACCAAGTGCGGGTGGTTGCCGTCCAGTTCGTGGCACTTGTCGGTCCACCGCTTCACCTCGGTCGCCGGGATATACTCCGTTGCGCCGCCAAGATCCGGCTCGTCTTTCCAGTTCCACATGAACATGGCCGGATGATCCTTCGTCGAGTTGACATACACGCCCAGTTGGTCGATGTCCACGGCCGTAGCGTGAACCCAGATGCCGCTGCCGGGCGGATCCTCATAGATGTTGCTCGTGCGGCCGCCGGGCCAGTAGTTGCCCTGGGCCGGGCCGATCACCGGCAGCCCCACCGACGAGGCGCTGGCCACGTAGTTGATCCAGCCCGTCGGATTGTCCGGCACATTCCAGCCCTGCCCGTGAAGGCAGTTAATGTACGGCTGCCACTGGGCGAAGTAGTTCGTGTCCAGGCCCCACGGCGTCACCGGGAAGAACGGCTGCCCGTTGCGGCACAGCGCGTTGTTCTCGTCGATGCCCACCGCCGCAATGCCGTCCTCGACCTTGATCCAGGTCTTGCTCGCCGTGCCGCGCACGGCGTCCGACGCGTCCCGAATCTCCACCAGCAGCGTATGCTCCCCGGCAAGCAGTTGCCGGTAATCGGCCGTGAACACCTCCTCGGCCTCCAGTTCCCCCACCTTCTCATGAATCACGGCGCCGTCCAGCCTGGCCACCAGCTTGTCCGTCGGCGACACGTTGTCGATCTGGCAATACACCTTCTGAGCAATGCGAATGTGCGGCTCGGCCATCCACAGTTCCAGGTAGGCCTGCCCTCCCGTGTAGTTGACCTCAAGAATTGGCGCGTAGCTGTGATCGCCGTTGTCCCACGTGTAGCACCGCCGCTCGTTGCCGCCATCGTTCGAGATACGCAGGCCAAGCACGTTGCCGTATTCGTACCCGGGACGATTGATGAACTCCCGGACCAGAGCCTTGACGTCGGCCGACTGCACCCAGGCCCCGGGCGTCCAGACCCCGCTGGTCCAGTTCACCACCGTCGCCGTCACCGGAAGATCGTACGGGACATAGACAAACGACGCACAGTCGTCCTGGTCGACGAGGCGGATGTCGGCGTTCGATGTACCCGTGCCGGCCGTGTTGGCCACCATCCGGATATACGCCGACGTGATCGTCGCCTGCTTGGGCACGTGGACCTGCCAGCGGAAGAATGTTCTGGCCGCCGCATTGCTGTACGGCACGCCTACCGTACTCAAGGTGTAGTTGTTGTCGGTCCCGCTGGAGTAAGTGTCGTCCCGTGAGCAGAAAACCGCATAGGTCTGCGTTCCTGCCCACGCCGGGAAGGCAACCGACAGCACGGCAGCCAACACGGTCGCCCGGAGTGCCCACAGTGTCATGGCTCTCGCCCTCTCAACGGATTTCGAAATGGTTCGCAGCCGCCCACGCGCAGCGCCGGAAAGTGGAGGTTCCGTGAGAACCTCACCGCTATTATACCCCAGATTCGCCGACTCAGGACAATCCACGGAGAGAAACTTGCGGGTAATCCGGGGGCCGAACCAGCGTCATTCCAGCAGGCAGAACGCTTGCGGACAACGGGCGGCGCCGACAGAGGCGTTTCCGCCATCGCGGCGGAGATGCCTGACGATGGTCTTTGGAGCCGGAAGGTGACACGGCCAAATGACAGCCCCTCCCCGCCTCCGATAGGATGCAGGCGGCCGTCGGCGGGCGCCGACAGGCTGCTACGGCCGGGTTTCTACGATCTCGACCGTGCTCATCTCCGGCGTCATGAAGTCGTAAAGCTCTTCCACGTCCGAGTTAAGCATCCGGATGCAGCCCAGCGACACGCGCTGGCCGATGCTCTCGGGTTCGTTCGTGCCGTGGATGCCCAGGTGGTCGCCGAAGTCAATCCAGCGGGTCCCCAGTGGGTTCTGGGGGTCGCCCCCGGGCATCGGTTTCATGATGCCTCTCTGGCTCGGAGGTGGGCTGAATGCAGGATTCTCCAGTTTCTTCAGCACAACGTACTGCCCCGCCGGCGTCGAGTCGCCCCGACCGATGGCGACGCGGTAGGTCTTCACCAACACGTCCCGCAGCCACAGCTCCAGCACCACGTCGCTCTTGACCACCCGCACGCGGAACGGTCCCCTGACCACCTTCAGCTTCTGGCCGGCGTAGATGGAGTCCGACGGAAGGCCGTTAATCCGCTGCACCAGGCGATACGGAATCGCGTATCGCCGCCCGATCGTGGACAGATAGTCCCCGCTCTGCACTTCGTACAGCTCCGCCTCAGTCTCGCCCTCGGCGAGTTTCTTGCCCAGGATGGTCCGTTCGCTCACCGAAGCC
>OFEK01001442.1_pt1 | contig 15885 bp, 11 predicted proteins | sample 1521131 | NCBI WGS metagenome assembly OFEK01 (sample SAMN05720209, study PRJEB24109) | activated sludge metagenome | isolation source: Anaerobic digester | place: China | collected 2015-12-16
GACAGCATCGTCGGGAGGTTGCGCTATCAAGCCAAATCACACAAACACTTCAAATATTACCGGGCTGGAGCCCCCAAGAATTGGGCTTGCCTACTGCCTGCTAGGGGTTGGGGGCAAAAAAGTTTTTAAACCCTTAAAAACGCACCTAACCTAAACCCACTTCTTATCATTATTCAAGTTCTTACATAAACCGTTCGAGTCCACATCGAAGATATTCAAGCCCACATCGAAGACGCTCGAGCCTTTGCAAAAGCCATTCGAGCCTTTACATAAGCCGTTCGAGTCTGCATTGTTGCCGTTCGAGTCCACATCGTTGCCATTCGAGCCTTTACATAAAAGGTTTGTGAATTTGCAAAAGTCGTTCAAGTTCTTGCATGGACTGTTCATTTCTTCGTATAAGGGAAGCCTTAAACAACTGTTAAATATTCTTAAATCAGTGTATTTCGGCACTTTAGCATAGTCTGTTCAGAAAATCCTAAAGTTCTGGTTAAGAAATGCTTTAATTCTTATTGTGACTTTATCGTGTGCATACTCTGATCTATGTCAATTATTTGGTATAAGCAGCAAACCCTTTTGGTTTATCTTTGATTCGAAAATGGATTAATACCTTATTCAAACTGTTCAATCACATGAGAAGAATTTTTAACACCTTGTTTTCAATGGAATTAATGGGGCTGATGGTGCTGGCTTTTGCCGTAGCCATTGGTGTAGCCACTTTTATAGAAAATGACTTCGGAACGATAGCCGCCAAGGCAGTGGTTTATAATGCCACCTGGTTCGAAGTGCTGCTGGTTTTATTGGCCATCAGCCTCGCGGCCAATATCTTCAGGTATAAGATGTACCGCAGGGAAAAACTGGTCATTTTTACCTTTCACCTGTCGTTTATCGTCATTCTGATCGGTGCCGGAATCACACGGTATATTGGTTTTGAAGGAATTATGAGTATTCGCGAAGGCAATACCGAAAATACCATGCTTTCAGACAACACCTATGTGATGGCTGAGATCAAATCGGGCAACGAACAGGCTTACACGGATGAAGCTGTGCTGATGTCGGCATTGTCAGAAAAGAGCTACAGCGACCGGGCAAGCCTTGATGGTAAAACGTTTAAGTTTAAGTCCGTACGTTATGTGCCTAATGCGCAGGAGATGCTTGTAAAAGGAAATCCCGGCGAAGGAGCTCCCTATGCCATTATGGTGGTTTCGACCGAGAACTCAGGCCGAAACAACCTGATCATCAAGCATGGTGACCAACGCAGGTTTTTAGGATATAACTTCCTTTTTAATCAGGATGAGCAGGCTGATGCCATACAGCTGCGATTCGATCAGGGGCAGCTACAGATCAAAACACCTGAAACTTTAATGTCGATGGCGATGTCAGGTGGTAATACGGATACACTTGCTGCCGCCCAATGGCACAACTTCGACATGCGAAAGTTATACAGCATGGCAGATTTGCGTATCGTGCTAACTGATGTTTACGAAAACGGAAAAGTGGATTATACCAGCTATCGGGGCAAAGACATGAACTTTATGAATGCCATGATCGTGGAGGTTTCGTCGGGCGATGAAACCAAAGAAGTGGCACTGCGTGGTGGAAAAGGATATTTAGGTGAAAGCGTCAGATTTGAGATTAATGGAGCCGAAATCAGTATGATGTATGGTGCCAAGATTTTGGATCTGCCCTTTTCGTTGAAACTGCTCGATTTTCAGCTGGAACGATATCCCGGCTCCAACAGTCCGGCATCCTATGCCAGTGAAGTGGTGCTGATTGATCCTGAGAAAAACCTTGAAAAAGATTACCGGATTTTTATGAATAATGTATTAAATTATGGCGGATATCGCTTTTTCCAATCTTCCTACGACAAAGACGAACTGGGCACGGTGCTGTCAGTAAACCATGATGCTGCCGGAACCTGGGTAACTTATCTGGGTTATTTCCTGATGTCGCTGGGTATGTTGTTGGCGATTTTTGTTCCAAATACACGTTTTGCTTTGTTGGGTCGTTTACTCAAATCAGGAGCTAAAAAAGCCGGATTCCTGCTTATTCCGTTACTAATTGGCGGTACAACGGTCTTTGCACAGGAAGAACACAATCATAACCATTCCACCGAAATTACTGTAATTCCTAAGCAGTATGCAGCTGAGTTTGGCGCCTTGCTCGTGCAGGACCATGATGGCCGGTTGAAGCCGATGAATACACTTTCGAGTGAGATGTTGCGTAAAGTGGCCCGAAAAAATACCTTTAATGGCCTAAACGCTGATCAAGTGATGATCGGTATGCAGCTGGAACCCGAAAAATGGCAGTTGCAGAAGATGATCAAAGTTTCGCATCCTGAACTAAAAAGATTCCTGAATATCCGAGATGGCTCACATGCAGCTTTTGCCGATTTTCTTGATCTGAAGAATGGAGGTGGTTACAAATTGCGCGATATGGTGTCGCAAGCCTATGCCAAAAAGCCGGCCGAGCGCAGCAAGTTCGACAATGATGTGATCAAGGTGGACGAAAGGGTTAACATCTCCTATCTGGTTTATACCGGCGACTTGATGAGAATCCTGCCCGATCCGCGTGATTCGCATGATCCCTGGTTTAAACCTGCACAAAAGGTTGAGGGATTGATGCCTGACGACTCTGCCTTTATTTATGATGTGATACCGTATTACTTCATGTCGCTGGGTGCAGGCAATTATGCGCAGGCTACTGAAATCGTAAAAGGAATACATAATTTTCAGCAGAAATATGCGGCTGACATCGTTCCTTCGCAGGCACAGGTTAAAGCGGAAATTCTCTACAATAAATCAGGGGTTTTTAACCGACTTGGAAATTATTTCGGACTGGTTGGAGTGATCCTGCTCGTAATGGTATTTATCCAGATCTTCAAGCAAAGGAATTGGATCAACAAATCGGTTACCTTCTTTTATGCGGTAATTGTTCTTTTCTTTGTATTTCAAACGCTTGGCCTTGCCATCAGATGGTATATTTCCGAACGGGCTCCCTGGAGTAATGGCTACGAATCAATGATTTATATATCGTGGGTAACGGTCTTGGCCGGACTCATCTTTTCACGAAAATCACCCATGACTATCGCTGCCACATCCATCCTGGCTTCCATCATCCTGATGGTGGCGCACCTTAGCTGGATGGATCCCGAAATTACCAACCTGGTGCCGGTGCTTAAATCCTATTGGCTTACCATTCACGTTTCGATCATCACAGCCAGCTATGGATTCTTGGCTCTGGGTGCCTTATTAGGTTTTATCAACCTGATTTTGATGATCCTCAAAAACAAAAAGAATTTTGGTGACCTCCAGCGCCGGATAAAAGACCTGAACTATATCAATGAACGTACCATCATCATTGGATTATATTTATTGACTATTGGAACATTTTTGGGCGGTGTATGGGCCAACGAATCCTGGGGACGTTATTGGGGATGGGATCCCAAAGAAACCTGGGCGCTGGTTACCATTCTGGTTTACACCTTTATTGCACATATGGGATATATGCCCGGCATGAAAACCGACTACCGTTTCAGCCTCTTTACTTTGGTTGGATTTAGCTCTGTAATCATGACGTACTTTGGCGTAAACTATTACCTTTCAGGACTTCACTCTTATGCCACCGGCGATCCTATGCCTATTCCAACATTTGTGTATTATACCGTTGCAATCATATTTACAGTTTCGTTGGTAGCCTATCTCAACGAACGAAAATATCTTTATGCACCGGATCGCAAATAAATAGAACCTTATCAATAGCTTTCCTGTGAACTAAAGGCTTTGCAGGAAAGTTTTATTTAATCAATTTATAGGCAACATAGCCTATATTGATCATCGAAAACAATCTGCAGCTAAACTTGTTTATCTTCAAAGCTTACTTATGCCAATAATGCTTGTTAATATATTGATCTTGTTCAATGCTGTTTTTTACCAGCCTGTTGCTGAAAATGACGCCAAACCTGCTATCATGGATTTTGAAACATTTCAGCAGTATCTTAAGCATGAAAACGACACCGTTTATGTGATCAATTTTTGGGCTACCTGGTGTGCCCCCTGCGTGAAAGAGTTGCCCGACTTTGAAAAGCTTAATCAGAAATATGGAGATAAGAATTTCAAGATGTTGCTGGTAAGTCTCGATTTTCGCAAGATGTACGACACACGTCTGATCCCGTTTATCGAAGAAAATAAACTAAGTGCAGAAGTGATTTTGTTACACGATCCGGATGCCAATGCCTGGATCGACAAGGTTGATCCGTCCTGGTCGGGTGCCATTCCGGCTACGTTGATTTACAAAAATAGTTTTCGTCTTTTCCACGAAGGTGGCTACACCTTTGATGAACTCAATACAATTGTTGAACCCCTAATAAATTAAGCTTATGAAACGTATTTTTTCGCTGATAGTTTTCAGTTTGGTATTTGGTTTAAGCCTTTCGGCTCAAGGCTACAAAGTTGGCGACAAGGCCATGGATTTTAGCCTGATCAATGTGGATGGCAGGATGGTTTCAATGGCCGATTATCCGGAGGCCAAAGGTTTTATTGTGATTTTCACATGTAACCATTGTCCTTATTCAATTGCTTACGAAGACCGAAAAATTGCCTTATCCAAACGATTCGAACCGATGGGTTATCCGGTCATTGCAATCAATCCAAATGATTCAACCCTGCAGCCACAGGACAGTTACAGTCAAATGATCGTAAGAGCCAACAAAAAACAGTTTCCTTATCCTTACCTGCTCGATGCTGATCAAAGTGTTTTCAAAACTTATGGAGCCACACGCACACCCCATGTTTTTCTGCTAAATAAGGAAAATAATGATTTGATCGTGAGGTATATCGGAGCCATTGATAACAATTATGAAGATGCTGATGCAGCAACTGAAAAGTATGTTGAAAACGCCATCAAAGCACTCGAAAGCGGCAAATTACCTGATCCGGACTTCACAAAAGCCGTGGGTTGCACGATCAAATATAAAAAGTCGTAATCGTTCTTTTGGATTCCGTTCACTTTAAAGAAAATGCCATTAGCTGTTTGAATTTCACCAAATTAATGGAACTTTCTTAATTTCGTTGATTATTTTTGCACTTCCTTTGCGAAGTATAACCGTGAATGGAAACCCACTAAATCTCAAACCTATGTTAAAAAAAATTCTACTAGTCGTTGTGATCACATCAATTTTTGGTGCGTGTACAGTTTCAGAAAAAGCTGAACACCAGGATAATCCCTTTTTCGTGGAATACAATACTCCACATGGTATTCCGCCTTTTGAGCTGATTGAGCCAGCCCACTTTATGCCAGCCTTCGAAGCTGCACTAAAGGAGAATAAAGACGAGATTGATGCCATTGTTAATCAAAAAGCCGAAGCTGATTTTGCCAATACCATCGAAGCATTCGAGCGTAGCGGAGAAATGCTTGATAAGGTAAGCTCGGTGTTCTATAACCTCAACTCATCCCTTACGAGTGATACTATGCAGGCCATCGCCCGTGAGCTTTCGCCTATGATGTCGCGCCATAGCGATGACGTCATGCTCAATCCACAACTCTTTGCACGTATCAAAGCCGTGCATGACAAAGCTAACGATTTGTCGCTCAATGCCGAACAGCAAATGTTGCTCGAAAAAATGTACAAACGTTTTGTTCGCAGTGGGGCATTGTTAGATCAAACCGCTCAGGATCAGCTTCGTAAAATTAACGAAGAGCTTTCGATGCTCTCACTTCAGTTCGGAGAAAACGTATTGGCCGAGACCAACAAATTTGAAGTGGTTATCGATAACAAAGATCGTCTGGAAGGAATTCCGGAAGGCTTCCTGGCAGCAGCACAGGAAGCAGCTGCAGTAGCCGGATATGATGGAAAATGGCTGTTCACACTTCAAAAACCCAGCATGATGCCGGTGTTGCAATATGCCAACGATCGGGAGCTGCGCAAAATTCTTTTTAATGGTTACATCATGCGCGGCGACAACAACGATGACTTTGATAACAAAAAGATATTGAGCCGTATGGCAAGTTTGCGGGCACAACGCGCGCAGCTGCTGGGTTACGAAAACCATGCCTCTTTCGTTTTGGAGCAGAATATGGCCAAGAATCCCGAAAACGTAAATGAGTTGCTGGATGAGCTGATTGCTGCTGCCATGCCGATGGCGAAAAAGGAAGCCCAGGAACTGCAAAAGCTTATCAATAAGCGTAAAGACGGTATCACGCTTGAACCCTGGGACTGGTGGTATTATGCTGAGATTTTGCGGAAAGAAAAATATGACCTCGACGAGGAAGAAATGCGTCCATATTTCAAGCTCGAAAATGTGCGTGATGGCGTTTTCGAAACAGCAAATCGTTTGTGGGGATTACAATTTGTACTAAAGCCTGAGTATCCCAAATATCATGATGATGTGCTGGTTTATGAAGTTACAGAAGCTGATGGCAGTCATATCGGTGTTTTGATGATGGACTTCTTCCCGAGGGCCTCCAAAAGGGGAGGAGCCTGGATGAGCAGCTATCGTAAACAATACCGCACAGCTGAGGGAGAAATGGTAAACCCAATCATCACAACCAATTTTAATTTCACAGCACCTTCTGCCGGCAAACCTGCTTTGTTGAGCTGGGATGAGGTGCAAACTACTTTTCATGAAATGGGTCATGCATTTCACGGACTGCTTTCTAATTGTACTTATAACAGTTTGAGCGGAACTTCGGTGCCCCGCGATTTTGTAGAGTTGCCTTCTCAAATTATGGAACACTGGGCTGGCGAGCCCGAAGTGATGTCCTATTACGCCAGACATTTCGAAACCGGAGAAATAATTCCACAGGATTTGATTGACAAAATGCAGAAGAGTGCCACTTTCAACCAGGGATTTGCCATGGCTGAGTTTTTGTCGGCTGCTGCATTGGATATGGATTGGCACACCCTCACAGAAGCCAAAGAGTATGATGCTACTGAATTCGAAAATAACTCGTTAAAGGAAACAGGCCTGATACCTGAAATTGTTGTTCGTTATCGGAGTCCTTATTTTAGTCATATTTTCTCTGGTGGCTATTCAGCCGGATATTATAGTTATATTTGGTCGGAGGTGCTGGATAGCGATGCTTTTGAAGCCTTTAAAGAAAATGGGATCTTTGATCAGCAAACGGCTACTTTGTTTAGGGAGCATGTGCTTTCGCGCGGTGGCACTGCCGATCCACTCGAACTTTATGTGGCTTTCAGAGGTAAAGAACCTTCTAAAGACGCCTTGTTGAAAAACAGAGGTATCATTGAGTAATATTATTCACAAAAAAAAGTCCGGAGTTTGACTTCGGACTTTTTTTTATTGCTGATATTCAGCTATAAGCTATCTCTTAATAATCATCTTCATCTTCATAGGAATCCAGATCGAAATCCAATAAATCATCAAAACTTTCCAGTGCCTCTTCGTCCTCATCAGTTGGATTATAGATCGAAATTCTCCTGTCTCGTTTTCCTTCTGTGTGTTTTTTTACAGGTTTGCGTACGAAGTCATCCTCCATTTTTTCGGGATTGTGTGACTTTTTCTTCGTCGTTTTCATGATTGCGTTTTTTACGATTTAAGTTTGTTATGATTGAATTAATAAATGATCAGTGGATGATTCACTTTGTAAAGTGTAACAATTTAATTTGGATCAATAAAATGAAAGGGGGGATACATTTGTCTATTTTCTATATAATGGAAGTGTCTGTACAATAGGCATTTGATTCATAGTGCAATGATAAGATTTTTCTTTTTTCAAATGCAAGTAAATAATGATTTTTTTTTGATAAAAAGTTTAAATGTTTGTCTAATGAACACAAAATCAGTATGGTAAGAATTTTACATTCTTTGAAGGTAACCAATCACATCAAATAAATTTGACAAATTGCGTTTTTCGGTCAGAGGTTCATGGCAATACTGATAATGAATGTGCTTCCCTTACCGGTTTCTGATTCAACATGAATATCAAAATTATGTGCTTCAAGGATTTTCTTAACTATTCCCAATCCCAATCCCGTTCCTTTTTCGCCAAAAGTGCCAATTCTGCTTTTACGTGTGAATCCTTCAAATAACTTACTGCTCACTGAATCAGGCATTCCGATGCCGGTGTCGCTAACAAAAATCTGGTAACAATTGTCCTTTATCTTGCTCCCGATAGTGATGGTTCCGCCTTTGGGAGTGAATTTTATGGCATTACCCACCAGATTATTCATTGCCTGGCCCAGAAGCGTTTCATCGGCGATTATCTCAGTTTTTCCTTCTGTTTCAAATCTTTGTACCAGTTTGATGCGTTTTTGCTTTAGTTTCAGGTGTTGCATACGTTCAACATAAATTCCAATTTCGGACAGTTCGATGGTTTTCAAATGAAGCTTAAAATTTCCAAGCTCCAGATTCGACCAATGATAGAGTTTATCATTGTAGTCGAGCAGCCGCTGCATTTCATCATTGATATCAAGGAGGAGTTCCTTCTGTTTTAAATTTAGCTTTTGTAATAAATCTTTATCCTGCAAAAGCAAATTGGCAATTCCGATTACAGCACCGATGGGCGAACGCAGGTCGTGCGATACAATTGAAACAAACTGATCTTTGAAGTCGAGAAGTTTTTTCAGTTCACGTTCGGTGCGGGCCAGCTGATCAAGCGTTAGTTTTTGTTCGCGTGCTTTTTGTATCAGCTGATTATCTTGTTTTCCTTCTCTGTTAACTGATTTGATTAACAGATAGTTATTGTTTCTATGTTGCAGTGCAATTGCCTTCAGGTAAATTTTTCGGCCAGTAATGGTTTCTTCTTCCCATATGCCGGATTCAATCTTTGAATCAGATTTGCCATCCCAGCATGAGGCGGCTTCATATTGAAATACCTCAATGAAAGGAAAAATCTCAGTCATTGGCACCGGGCTATCATTAAGTAGATTTGCCTGTCTAAGTTCTTTGATCCAAACGGGTTGGTTGCCAATCGGTTTGTAGGCTTTGTTGAGGTATATAAAGCTGGCGAAATCAAGCAGATGAAAAGCTGAAAAAGGATTGGGTTCCAATGGGCTGAAAGTTGTATGTTGATTAAGTCTTTCATTATTCAACTCCTGCAGCAATTGCTGTAACTGCTCTGCATTGCGGGTTTGGTCTACAAAAAACACCCAAAGATGCATTAATTCGTCTTCAACAATATGAATTTCAGCATAATGTTCAGTTCTGATCTGGACATGCGGCAACACCATAGGATTGATCAGAGGAGGGATCATTCCGGTTAAGAATGGAGCAAGTGCCTCAATTTCAATGTTTTTTACAGGCTTCTTGTTAAGGTATTTTTGCATAGGTCCCATCCAGTTAATAAGTCTGCCATCCTCATCCAGCTGGAGAATTGCCAGGCCGATATAGGGGGGAATCTTGCTGATTATATAATCTGTAATGGCTTCGGTAAACTCAGGACGATTAGACATACTACTGGTTTTGCAGCATTTTTTTTGTTAGCTCAACAAAGGCTTCTTCAACGTTATCACCTGTTTTGGCACTGGTATATATTATTTTCCAGCCCTGATTTTTGAGTGTTTCGAGCTGGGTCTCAGTAATTTCCCATATATCTCTGAGATCAGCTTTGTTTACCAATAAAATGAAAGGAGCATTTTTGGTAACTGATGAAGTCATCTCATGCAGTTTGATGGCTGTTTCGTAGGTGTCGGACCTTGTGCCATCTGCTACCAGAAAATAGCCTGATGAGCCGATTAAGTAAGTTGGTTTTATCTTCATAAAATCGTCTTCGCCATGAATATCCCAAAGCAGTAAAGTAACATCTACATTGTTGACAACCAACTCTTTCTGATCTATTTTTACACCAATTGTTGTATGATATTTTTCGCTGAAGATACTACGGACGAAACGCTGTACAAGACTTGTTTTCCCTACAGCAAAAGCCCCAACCATTGCAACTTTTTTCTTGATCATTTGGTTCATTTTTCTTCGACTACAAAGCTAACACTTCTTACTTCTTCAGGCTTTAATAATTCTTCCGTATTTATCACCCGCGTCTCAAGCAGATGATCGGGTACGCCTGCTTCTTTAAGGAGGCTCAGAAAAGTTTGCGCACGAATATTTGCAACACGCTGATTTGCAGCAAAATTGCCTGCTTTTGAAGTAAAGGATTGTACTAAAATAATGTACTGCTTTTTATTGAGCCTGTTAAACTCGTCGAGTAAATTTGCGGATTGAGTTAGTTTGTTAAATCGATCAGTTTGTTCTTCATTCATCTCCAGCTCGTTAAAGTCAAAAACAAATTTATGTTGCATGATGTCGTCAACAATCCAGCTCAAATCCCTGACCGTTTCGTCACTCACTGTCAACTCACTGGTATCGAGCCCGAGAACTCCCCAAACCCTGTTGTATTGCTTTTCAAGTCTGTCTTTCCATTCGGTATTGCAATTTCCACTTACTTTTAAAGTGGCCTTTTCAAAAGCCAGTCTTACGGATTCGGGAGTTGAGAGTAAAGCCTCTGCCCTTCGTACGATAATAAGGCTGTCGAGCGAAATAAAGGGTCGTAAAACAAAGTCAAACTGATCAATAGCAAGTTGATTGCTGCTGAGCAATTCGTAAGGCTCCGTCGCAAAGTCATCTTTTAAGCCAAAAATCCTAAGCTTTCCATTTTGTCTTTCAGTTTTGGTGAGGTAATACCCACTTTCTGAAAAAAATAATTCCTTAGCAGCAGCATAGGCATTTTGTGTTTGTATCCGCTGATAGATCCAATAACCCAATCCGGCCAGGATGATGACTAACAGGATCAGGACAAAAACTGGTGTTTTTTTGCCATTGCCTTTTTTTTCTTTTATAAGACAGGGCTTTAAAAATTTGGAAGTATGCTCAAATATTTCTGTTTCACCATCAAAATTAAGTAGTTCTGGCCGATGGTTATAATGCACGGCTTCAAGTGCTTCTTTCAGCTCGATGCGCAAATCAGGTGGTGGATTGCCTTCTACAACGGCTGCAATTATGGCATAAGGCCCCTGCTCAAGCCATAAATTTGTCTCACCAATTTTGATGCTGTCCACGCCATCCTGTTCATTGGAATGAAACGAATCTTTCACAAAATCCGTAATTGCCGACAGCATGGATGCAATCATATCAGCTTCGATGTTTGCAACATGATCAGCCTTTTCGTGATGAAGCAACAGAGCCGTATCGCGATGAATTAAAAATACATGCTTCACCTGATAAAGGTAGGCATGTGACAGCATGATCTCGAGGTAGCTTTTATTGCTGAATAAAGCCTGAAGGCGCCATTTCAGATGCTTTGGCGACAGGCCGGATTCGAGTCCATGATTCAGAGATTCGATCAGCCGTTTCAGGTCTTCCGAAACCGCTTTGCGAATGGCCGGCCCCATAATCGGAAATAGCAAATTGGCAAGTCGTTGAGGATTTTTCCCGATACTTTCCTGTATCATATCCTCAAAAAAGGGCAGCAGATCTGCAATATTAATGCTTCCTTTTTCCATCAGCTTACGAATGGAAAATGGAAGTAAATCGCTTATTTCGATAGCAAATTCGTGCGGATCAGCCATAAGCTTTTGCATGCGTTGCAGAGCCGGCTTATCCAGCCCTAAGATTAGTTCTCTTAGCTCCTGTAGTTGATCGGCATTTAGCTTTTCAGTGTTGTTGGACTGATCTTTTTCCTTCATTCCGAACTTGGTTCAATGGTATTTTATTACTCAGCCTTTTCTTCTGGTTGATTTGATAAACTCAGGGCTAATTCCGAAAGTAAAACAGCCATAGCAGAGCGATCGATCTTATTGAGCTGCAAATCAGCAAGTTTTTCAGTCCAGTATTTTTTCATACCACTGATTTCAATATTGAAACGATTCTCAAAGTCTTGTTTTATTAGTTGTTGGCTGTCGTTTATTTTATTGATTTCCACCTTTATGGATTCAATTGAAGCAGTCAGATTTTGCAATGTTTTTTGGTTGCCGTCAATAGCGTGCTTCAGTTGATCAAATTGCTGTTGCGTTTCTGTTTTAATTTCCTTGACGACATTTTTCAATTCAGCGGATGTCTTTTTGTCAAGCTCATCATACAATTGTTTCCATTTCTTTTCAGATTCATCAAGCAGATAGGTGAACTGTTGATCAAGTTTTAAAAACCGATTTTCAATTTCTGTAATATTATTACCAAGCACAAGTTCCCTAATCCTTGAAATGCTTTCATTCGACTTATTCATATGTTTTGTACTTTAATGTTCGGCAGATTAATCCCGTAAATATACTATCCTTTTTTGAGATTTTAGGTACTTTTTCACATTTTCATCAAACTTTTTAAGTTCTGTTTTAGATATTAGCCTTGCTTTGTAGGTGTGATGTAGGAAGTTGATATTTGATTTTTGGTCAGGTGGTGTTTTTATTTTCAACTCGTTACCAATCTTTTCAAAACAAAGCCTAAGATGGGTTGTTTGAATTCTGGTAATCCGGTGCGTGTTTTTTATGTAATTTTGCCGCCCGAAAGAACAGAATAATTTTTTTAATAATTCAGTAGCATGAAGCTGCGAACAACACAGGACAATACGCACGAATTGCTTGATACTCGCCACCTCACAGAATCTGCTTATGTGTTGAGGATGAGTAGGAGGGGATTGCAATTCAGAAGCGGACAACATATTTTATTGGGTGAGGCCGGAAGCATTCACAACCGTGAATATTCGGTTTATTCGGCAGAGCAGGACGACTTTTTTGAAGTTCTGATAAAAGAAGTGGATGACGGCCTGGTGAGTAAACAACTCAAGAAACTCAAGGCAGGGAGCAAATTGCAACTCGAAGGTCCATTGGGTTTTTTTACGATTGAGCCAGAACTTATAGGGAATGCCAAATTTTTGTTTGTGGCCACCGGAAGTGGTATCGCACCTTTTCACAGTTTTGTGAAATCCTATTCATCTCTTGACTATCAACTTCTGCATGGGGTGCGGTATGCTACGGAAGCATACGACAAAGAAACTTATTCTTCGGAAAGATATGTTTTATGCACTTCTCAGGATGAAGGCGGTGGTTTTAGAGGGCGAGTCACGGATTATTTAAAAGGCAATCCGGTTGAACCTGAAACCCACTGTTACCTTTGCGGTAATTTTGAGATGATACACGAAGTTTTCGAAATCCTTGAAAAGCAGGGTGTGCCACCGCAACAAGTTCATGCCGAAGTGTATTTTTAAGGTTAACAGAATTAAATTATGCAAAAATACCACCTCATTTCTTTAGGCTGCCAGATGAATCTATCAGATACAGAACGTGTTAAGACCGTTCTGCATGAGCTTGGATTTCAGCCTACTGACGATGAAATGGAAGCCAGTATATTGGGTGTGATAGCTTGCTCTGTGCGCCAAAAAGCAATTGATAAAGTATATTCCAGAATTGCCAAATGGAACAAGCTCAAAAACAGAAAAAATCTGCTGACTTTTGTGTCAGGCTGCATCCTTCCTGCTGACAACGAACGTTTTATTAAACTTTTCGATCTGGTTTTTCCAATGAGCGAATTGCCACAGCTTCCGGATATGATCAGGCAGTATGGTATTGCAACGCCGGCTTCACTGCAACAATACAATGATAGCCTGGCTGTCAAAAAGCCTGAAGCAAAAGTACGTGATGGCGTGGGATTTCTGCTGGAGCCGGTAAAAACTCCTCAAAAACCTGCTGCACCAAAGCTAAATCCCGGAAAAGACATTGATGAGTTTTGGCATGTAGAACCTACTTATACCTCTGATTTTGAAGCTTTCATCCCGATTCAGAATGGTTGCGATAAGTTTTGCAGTTTTTGTGCAGTGCCTTACACCCGTGGCCGGGAGGTTTCGAGGCCTTCACAGGAAATTCTGGATGAGTTGGCAATGCTTGTCAATAAAGATTATAAATCAATCACTTTATTAGGCCAGAATGTAAATTCCTACGGACTTGATAAGAAGGGAGATGAAATTAGCTTTGCAGAACTTTTGCGCAGGGTAGGGGAGTTTGGTCAAAAATCAGGGAAAAAGTTTTGGGTTTATTTCACTTCACCTCATCCGCGTGATATGACGGATGAAGTGATCGAGGTGATTGCACAATACGACTGTTTGGCCAAACAAATTCATTTACCTGTTCAAAGTGGTGATGATAAGGTACTGATGCGGATGAACCGCAAACATGCTATGGATAAATACAGGCATATCGTACATACAATCAGGGCTTTAATTCCGCAGGCAACACTGTTCACGGATATTATTGTTGGCTTCACCGGCGAAACGGATGAGCAGTTCGAAAATACCCGCAAAGCCATGGAAGAATTCAAATACAATATGGCTTATATCGCGCAATATAGCGTCAGGCCCGGAGCTGCCAGCTCGCGCTGGGAAGATGATGTGCCTAAGGAAGTCAAAAAGCAGCGTTATCATATCCTCACAGAGGAACTTACAAAGCACAGTCAGGATTACAACAACAAATTGATTGGCCGTACGCTTGAAGTTTTAGTGAGAGGACACGACAGGAAAGAAGGTTTTTTAACAGCTTATACCGAAGGAAAATTGGTGATTCGTTTTGAAAGTGATGACGAAAGTCTGATCGGACAGATAGTGCCGGTAAAAGTAGAATCAGCCAGTCCACTGTCGCTGGAAGGGAAGCATATTTTGGTAAACGAAATGGCAGGATAAGAAGCTTAGGATGAAGAAAATTGCATTTAAAACATTGGGCTGCAGACTCAATCAATACGAAACAGACGCACTGGCTTCGCGATTTCATAAGGGAAGTTATCAGCTTGTGGATTATAATGAGCCGGCGGATGTATATATCGTAAACACCTGCACCGTCACCAATCAAAGTGATCAAAAATCAAGGCAAACCATTCATCAGGCTGTCAAAGCAAATCCCGAGGGTTTGATGCTGGTAACAGGTTGTATGGCAACAAACTACAAGCAATCCCTGCTCGAAACACCCGGGATTGACTATGTGGTGGATAACGATCATAAGACTTCTATTTTCAGTTTGATCGAATCCCATTTCAGGGGAGAGCATCCTGATCCCGAAGGCTTTGATGAAGATTTATTCACTTACGATCCGGCTTTCAAGACTTTTCACACACGCAGCCTGATCAAAATTCAGGATGGGTGCGATAATTTCTGCACTTTCTGCATCATACCATCCGTGCGCGGCAGAGCGGTTAGCCGCCCTGTAAATGCGATCCTCGACAATATTCGTGAGGTTGTTGATCATGGTTTCAAAGAGGTAGTGCTCACTGGTGTTAACATTGGCCGATACGATTATGATGACGTGAATTTTGAGCAGTTGGTAGCAAAAATTCTGGAGTTACCCGGCGATTTCAGACTAAGAATTTCCTCCATAGAGCCTGATGGTTTTACACCTCATTTTTTTGAATTGTTTCAGCATGAGAAGCTTGCTCCGCACCTTCATTTATGCCTGCAAAGCGGATCAGAGGCTATTCTACTAAAGATGCGTAGAATGTACACTGCACGTGAGTTTCGCCAACTGGCAGAACAATTATGGGATCGCTATCCAGATTTTAACCTCACTACAGATATCATTGTTGGTTTCCCCGGCGAAACAGAGAAAGACTTTCAGGATACCGTTCAAATGGCTAAAGATTTAAGGTTTAGTCATATACATACCTTTAAGTATTCAGTGCGCAGTGGAACACGTGCCGAAAGAATGGATGGCCATCTTACTGAAAAGATTAAAAACCAGCGCAGTGCAGTAATCAGAAAAATTTCGGAAGAAAATAAGCAGTTGTATTTCAATCAAATGATGGGCAAACCACAACGCATGCTGATCGAAAGAATATCGGCAGATGGTATTGCGAGAGGTTATGGCGAAAATTATATCCCGCTGAGAATTAAAGCGAAAGACCTAAAGCGTAATACTTTTGTAAACGTGAAGCCTGAGCGCATCCATGATGCAAAGGAAATGGA
>OFEK01001443.1_pt1 | contig 15863 bp, 10 predicted proteins | sample 1521131 | NCBI WGS metagenome assembly OFEK01 (sample SAMN05720209, study PRJEB24109) | activated sludge metagenome | isolation source: Anaerobic digester | place: China | collected 2015-12-16
CGTCAGCCGTAAGCATGGTGTATCATACTCCTGTTATCCGCCCATCTGGATAACGCTTTTCCCCCGGGGTTGCCGGCCGCATGGGTGTTCCGGCAGGCTTTCGCCACCACGGGAGCGATGCTTCTCCCGACATGCTCCCCTCACGGCTCACCCTCGAATTGGCAACTGCCCATCTGCGGAGCGGTTTTAACCGGCAAGCAGGCTGTCTCAGTCCCGGCAGAGGATCAGATCGGCCAGCGAAAAACATGAGTCCAGCCTGATTTGCCAGGGATGACCGTGCATCTCCACATGCCGACTTCTGGCCAGACTTTTTTCAATAAAGCACGGTTGTTGAGCGCTTCCCTGTTAAAGATAAGGTCTTTCACGTGTTAACCCCCTCCACGACCGCAATCTCCTCCGCCGCGAGCACGTACAGCTCATACACGATCCGGTCGATCTCCCGGTCAGCCTCCTCGCACGTCGCCTCCAGTCGCGAGCGCTTTTTCGGCGGGAGATCCCCGGCGAGCGCTTTGTTCATCGCAAGGAGGCTCTCGACCAGGGCGACGATCCGATCGCGGTGGGCGACGTCGGCGGGGCTGGGCGGAGGGTGAGCCTGACCGATCTTTTTGGTATGGCAGTTGGTCAATGGTATCTCAACCGGGAGACCACATTTCTCCCTTTGCTTGTGGTATCTGGCTTGGTTTTAGGCTCTCGTCTGAACCACGTTGAATCTTAGAGAAGCATTACAGCTCCTACTTTTCTCACGGCATATCCTGCATAGATCAGTGATTCAAGAGAAACCATGAACTCCTCTGGATGAAGCGTTGTCTGGGTTATAGCCTCGTTGAGCGGAATCCAGAATTCAAGCCCGTAAATGCCGTGGAGTTCTACATACAACTTACGTGCGGTATCAGGCAGATCATATCGCTTTGCGACCTTGAGCGGAGAAGAATAGATCTTGTTCGCTTTCGAGTGCATGTCCAGCCAGAGTTCGACGACATCGTCGACATCGGATTGGGTGGCTTTCGAGGCTCGCTGGAGCCGGGCGAGCGATGAAGTCAGTTTTGGGACTGCATCGCCCAGATTTTGTTTGTAAGGTGAGTACCCGGTTCGCTTGTACTCTTCGCGAATGGTATGCACTGCGTCAGTTATCGTCTTCTCAACCGTGCTCATCGGGTCGGGTTTGATGATAAGAGCATCGAGAATATAGGATGTGATGATGGGTTGTTCTTCGCGTATAAGTTCTCTGCAATCCTTTGATAGTTGGGTAAGTGATGCTTCCTCGACAACGAGCGGAATATCCATGATGTATTCATCTGGCCGGTAGATCGCGCGGTTTGCCTCCTCGCATCCTCTTTTGATTGTACACCTCTCCTGATCGGATATGTAATAGTAATACCGCGAGCCGGGCCGAAAGAAGTCCTGAGGGATGACCTTCATCGATCCTCTGAAAGTGTTCCATTGTGTCTTTTTTCCGAGGACGGCAGCGCTGATCCCTCCCACCCCATCGGCAATCGGAGGAGAAGAAAGTGAGAAGAGAGCGGAACATTTTGCAATCTGTTCAATTGTCTCCTCCTCGCCCCGGAACGGCAGAGTGAAATAGTACACAATCTCTTCATAGTCCATAATTTTTCTGCGCTCAGCCAGAGGACTTGGATCAAATGGTTTCCAGCCACAAATAGTCTTCACGACGATGTGTTCCTGGGATCCTTTAGGCGTAAATTCTCGTTCGTATTCGATCGCAACCTCGACGAAGGTATGTTCTGCCGGCGGATCGCACGACTCAGCACAGAAGATCTCTCTCTTTGGACTGTTCAGGAACGGCGATGGATGGAGGTAGAAGTATCTCCCATCTTTTGTATCATACTCAACGAAGCCGGTGTTGTCCCTATTGAAAATGAGCTCCTTTTCCAGAACAGAGAGTTCCGATCCCCGCCACCGGCCGTAGAGTGACATAGATAGTTCTTTTCTCTCAAAGTAAAATAATCCTTTCTTGAAAGTTTCATTGAACAGCAGAGAGATTGTCTTGATCTATCGTGCTATCTTCATTACCACGAAGCCTTTCCTGGAATAATGAACACCATAATGAAAGATTTTCGAATACTTCTGTCTTTGCGCTCTCCGTAAGAGTGGGATGCGCTGAAATTGTATTAGCGTAAAGGTGGACGAAAGGCCTTGCATTGGTACTAGGGGCGATCATTGTTATGAGTTTCAGGAAAATTACGTTTCGGTACCATTCATTGATATCCCCTACCCAAAGTAATTCCGTAAATTTCAGAGCAATACCTATTACTTCAAAGTCTCCCGTTTGGCCCCTGGAACCCATTGCTTCGATAAGATCGATAAATGGGCTGTTTAAATCCCATGACAATCTTTCTGCAGAGTCTAGCAGTAATTTCGCATTGGCAGGAATAGGGTGGTAATGCCATCGAATAAGATGCGAAATGTAGACAAAATACTGTTCTCGTGTGAGAACGCCAGCATTGAGGCAGTCAAGAAGAACGCTCGGGGTCGATGTTGTAGAAGATACGCCAAAATCCTGTCTTCCAACTAAATGAATCAGGGCATCATCCGAATAGAGGATGTGGTTCGGCAACGCCGCAAGAAGGATACTGTCTATAGACGCAACGCCGATAAGGGAGTTATACTCTTGCTTTTTCGAGTAGTCGTACTTTAAAGAACGATAACACGGAATGACCGTGCAGTTTGTACGAACCCACTTGAGTAAAGCCTCTAAACTATCTTTATCCTTCTGGATCGCCTCCTCCGAAACTTCCAACATTTTCAGGGTGCCATCAGTTATTGTAAGCGTACTGTGAGCTCTTCCACGGGTTCCGGAATACTCAAGGATTGCCCCGCCAATCAAATCGATGGTGCTTTGCGCTATTCCAAGTTTCCCGTATCTCTCTTTAAGAAGATCACCAATCTGAAGGGAGTGAATGGTCGCGATGGCGACAGGGTCAAGAACGAGCATGGCGCCATCATCCAGATCAGGGAGAGCCTTGAGGTGATTTCCATGAGAATCCGGGGTGTAATATATTCCCATATCTGGGAACTGCATCAATAACGAGCAGACGGAGAAGAGATTTGATCCTAAATGGTTGGCTAAAGTTTCGATCGGCAATTTTCGCTGTTTATAGACTTCAAAGGCGGGACTTGCCCAGTCCACGTTCCGAGAAACCGCCTGCTTCAATCGTTCAATATCTTCAGGATTGATCCTACCCTCCGCATCGTGCCGCATTGGGAGTCTTCGAAGACCTCCTTTGTTACCGGGAAATCGCTGGGTAAAATTTTCTGCACTGTCTTGAAACGCATGGACATACTTGCTTTTGATGCTTTTAATGATCAGATGCTCATCAAATAGTGGATCTTGTTCGCCGTGAAGAGAAATCTCTGCACCAATTGGTTTTCCTAGAAGCAATTGTGCAAGGGAATCGAAAGGATCCGGTGTAGGAGAGTCTACCTGGGGATCTGAATCAATCGTAACTATCTGCATTCTTCCAAACTGATCCTCATAATGAACCGAAGAGCCAACATTTACAATATCCGGGTCGGAGAATTCCCTTCTCCCATCGCCCAGATCAAGGAATAGAGCGATATAATCCCAATGTGCCTCGGGGAGTTTGAAATACTTTTTCAGCAGTCGATACGCCAGATCAAGCGCCTCATAAAACCTGTTATGATAATAATAGAGGCGAACAAGTTTTGCTCCAGAAAAATACGAAAGTGCCTCGAATTCATAAGGCAAAGACAAGAGAGATTCTACTGAGGCAACATCCCCATCTCTAAAATAAACCATGGCTAAGCTCACTCGCATATCATAATCATCGGGGAATTTTTCGAGAAATGTCTCACAAAGTCTCTCAGCCTCAGACAAATCTCCTATCTCAAGATATATTGCAAGTTCGATATTGGTGGAATGATTGAGAGGGCCGTGCACAGAGTGAAGTTTTTGGCACAATTCAAGCGCTTGCTCATGGTATCCGCCAAAATAACAAGCGTCGATGAACCGATGGGTATACCCAGTGTCCTGTGTCGGATCAATGAATTTTTGATAGATAGTTATGGTGGCATCAAACCGGTTGAGATGGTGGCAGATGTCTGCTATCTCCAGTTGTCGTTGAGGAGAGAGGGGATCCAAAAACAACTCTTTGACGATATTGAGGTGAGCAACGGCGTCTGAAGTTTTCCCTATTTGATGTAGTACTTTAATGAGGTCAAGATGCCTCTGGAGGCTGCCCTCATCTTCTTGTAATCTTTTTTGGGCGAGTTCTTCTGCTCCCTTATAGCAGTCCTTACCTTTTGTGACGTACAGTTTAAGGAGGGAACTTGCAAGTGTTTCTTCCTGCTCTTGTGTCAGGCCACATCCTTGATAGCTTTGAATCAATTTGATTGCTTCATCAAAGCGATGCTGCATTCTGAGACACTCAAAGAAGAGCTCCAGAGCAGTTGGAGTGAAGCGTTCCGTCCAGAGCACCTGCTGGAAATACTTCTCTGCTTGTGCGTATTCTTCACGCCGGAATGCATACCAGCCTTTGATGAAGAGAATATCTGAATTTGACGGGTCAAGTTGGTATGCCCTTTCGATGTCGGCGTTCGCCCGATCTTCACGTCCAAGCATTCTATTTACATGTGCTCGCTCAATTAGGCTGACAATGAATGTTTTCCTGATAAGATCGTTATCTTCCGATATCTCGGTTAAGACCTCATCAAATAGTCTGATTGCATCCATTAGTAGGGTTCTGTTTCCCTCGTTTATTTGGAGGCCTTGAAGGGATTGTGGATCATCTTGAACTGCATGATAATTTGCAGATGCGAGAAGAGTTCTAATTGTCACACTATTATCTTCATAATTCTCGCGTGCAATTTCCAGCCACCTTACTGCTCCCCTATAGTCTCTCTGAAAGTAATAGTGCTGTCCTAAGGCCACAGCCACATCTGGACTATGAAGAAGGGATTCTGGAATCTGGCTTATGATGGGCTCAATGGGCTCCTTCTGCCCTCTGGCTTGGATGAGCCTAGCATAGGCCACAGGACTGGAATTATTTCTTTCGATAACCTTTAATGCTAAATTTTCGGCAAGATCAGCCTTTCCGATGAGGATATACCCCAATGCTGCATTTAGCATTGCTTTGTCTTCATTTGGCTTGTATTGTAGTGCTTTGATTAACTTCCTCCCGCCGCTTTCGATATTATTTAAACGAATTTCTGCTGTGCCCTGCAGAGTTACGATACGATACTTGATGTCATCAGATACACGCGACCACTTCACATCACTAAATCTGCTCAATAAACGAAGGGCAGTAGATGGGTGATGCTCATCGAGTTCTTTTTGTATGAGATCTAAATCTTCGTGATACTCTGCCGATGATACGCTTAAATCAATTCCGGATAAGAGGAATTCTCTCTGTTGACGGAATCCAGCTTCGATAACCGTCCGCGTTTCTTCATGTTCTGACATCACCTTGGTTTCGATCGTTCCAACGATGTCGGAGATCTGGTAAGGACGATACCACCGCTTCAGAACAGCAGGAGTTTTCCGGAGCAGTTCTTCAATGTCGTCCCAAGACCAAATTTTAACTGAAAACTTACCTTCGCCCCGATGACGTTCGGTAATCTCCATGGCGAGATCCTGAATCTTCTTATCGCGTGGAGCTGATGTCACGATAATATACTGAGAAATTGTAGGTTTGAAGGCTGTAGCATTGGTAACTTCACGCTGAACTTCACCTTCACGGAGATACTTTTCAGGATAAACGTCCTTCTTCTTGCATTGAACGCCGATCCAATCATTTTTTGGATCGGGACCAATAATTATATCGATGCCACTTTGTCCTTGGCCAGATCTCCCATACTTCTGTACCTGGTCAACGCCATAGATCTCACCCAAGAGATCCAAACACAATCCTTCGAAGTCCTGCCAATTTGCGGGAGGTGGCAGTCTGGTATTATGCTCATCAAGCATTGTTCAAGCGCCCTTTTCTATGCCGGGTCCTGTATGCAGACCAGTACGGATCTTCGTGATTGCTACAGATCTGTATCTGCCACCTCCTGTTCAGACACTCAAAGAACCCCCGCATCACCCCGCCCCCTCCACAACCGCAATCTCCTCCGCCGCGAGCCCGTACAGTTCATACACGATCCGGTCGATCTCCCGGTCGGCCTCCTCGCACGCCGCTTCCAGTCGCGAGCGCTCTTCCGGCGAGAGATCCCCGGCGAGCATTTTGTTCATCGTAAGAAGGCTCTCGACCAGGGCGACGATCCGGTCGCAGCGGTCGATGTCGGCGGGGTTGGCAGGGTCGATGGGGTGGATTGGGAACATAGTGAAGAAGACGGAACTTGGCTCATAGAATCCGCCTCGCAGTTTTGGAAGTATCATTCTAAAAAGGAAATAATTCAGACTGCTGTTGAGGAAACCTAATAAATAATAATCGGAGACTGGAATAACAAAGCATTTTTGGTTGGTGAAATTTGAGTCACTATCAAAAATAAATTCTGGCCTCTTACAGATATTTGGATAGATTATTTTGGATTTCTCAAATTCTGTATAATACGATGAGCCATATCTCTGGAGTGCGTACCATTCATAGCGTATCCCTGTTTCCGTTTTATTCCTGTTTGATAGTTTATCTTTAAACTGTGAGAGGTGGTCGTATATTGCGGGATACATCTCCCTGAACTTCATTTCTGCTTCAATCGACGCACCACTTATTGAAGTATCCTCATGTAGCGGGAAATGCCAGGGAATAAACAACAGGTAGTTATTTGCTGCAACCGGCTGATACCTCTTGATCTCTCTCCCGGCCAAAAACGGCTTGATAACCTCCGCGCTCCGGGGGTCCGCCGCGATCAACCGCTCCCGCACCGCCTCATCGATCACGAAGGCTTCGTTCAGCCCGGTCTTGATACCGTAGTAGATCTTCCCGTCCACGTACTCCCCGAGCGGAACCCCGGCGGCCCGGATCTTTAGAAGAAGTGCCTGTGTCTTCTCGTCAACCAGGGGCCACCCCTCATCGTCCAGGGCGGCCTGGTTCACCTGATACGCATGAGCCCGCACGTAATCCGTCAGGTCCGGGTAATCGAGCGTTGCCACCTGCACCGCATCGAACCGCTCCCGGGGAGCCCCCGCCCCGATCCGGAGGATGCAGGGATAGGTCGTTGCGCTCTCAAAGACCGGGAGGTCGCCGAAGTCCACGATCTCTTCGATACGCTGCTCCTTCAGCCATGCCCGGAGCGGCTTCCCGTAGTTTGCCCGCATCCACTTGTTCGGCAGGATGTAGGTGAAGACCCCACCGGCCGCGAGCAGACTCACCCCCCGCTCGACAAAATAGACGTACAGGTCGGCGGTGCCCTGGAAGACGCGGTAATGCTCCTTGAAATAGCCCTTCTGCTCCGTGATGCTCTCCTGCCGGACATACGGCGGGTTTGCAATCACTACATCAAACCCCGGGTTTGGACTCAGGAAGGCCTCCGAGAAGTAGAGTTTCCAGAGGAAGAACGGCTTTGCCCGGTTCTTCCGGTACAGGGCAAGCTTCCGGCAGGCATCCGTGTTGCCCGCCTCTTTGAGGGTCTCCTCGATCAGGTCCCACTCCAGCCGCTCGATAGCAGTCCGGTACTCGTTCTTCTTCGCACGGTTCTGCTCGTTGAAAAAGAGCCGCTGGTACTTCTTCAGCTCACGGAGTTTCCGCCGCGACTCCTTGATCCGGAGCGATGCCGCCTGATCGAACGTCACCTGCCGTGCGGCGGACCTCTGGCCGAGAAGCGCCTCTTTCTTCTTCCTCTCCAGCCGCGCAATCTCGCGCCGTATCCGGCCTGAGTCTCCCTCCTCCGCTCCCGTGAGGATCCCGTGCAGCTCCTCCGCGAGATCCTCGATCCGGACATCGATAGGCGCCGTCAGGGCCTCCGCACCATCCTCGGCCTCAACCAGCAGGCTCTCATCAAAGAGGCTGACCCCCTCGAATTCATCCACCAGGCTGTTCCCGCACATGATCCGGTGGTCAAGGTTCGGGAGCGGCCGGATCGTCTCGATGTTCTCCTCGTCCACGATCAGCGAGAGCCAGAACCGGAGTTTCGTGATATCCACCGCCGACGAATCGAGATCCACACCGTAGAGGGACTGCTCGATCGCCTGCCGCTTCAGTTCATACACCGACCGATCCCCGCCCGCAAAGAACGGCGTCAGGATCGAGCGGGCCTTCACGATCTCGTTCATCATCCCCACCGGGAACGCCCCCGAGCCCACCGCCGGATCAACCACCCGGATCGAGCAGAGCAGCCGGTCGACCTCGGCGTAATGGTTCCGGATAGACTCGGGCAGGGTAAACCGGGCATCCCCGAACCACTCCCCGTCCTGGCCGTTCTCCTGCATATGGATGGTCATCCCGAGCGTGACATCGCCGCGCCGGATGAACACCTCGAGATCGTCGCGAGAAATGCTCGTATGGCTCGCAAGATAGCCGATCAGGCTCTGCTGGCACATATAATGCACAATATCGCGCGGGGTGTAGAACGCCCCCTTCGATTTGCGGTCGGTCACATCGAGGAGATTCTCAAAGACCTTCCCGAGCATCTCCGGGTCGACCGCCACCTCCCGCTCAAGGGGCTCGTCCTCCTTGATGGTGAAGTTGAACTCGTCAAACGTCCTCAGGATATCCCCGAAGACCTCGTTTCCGATCTCCAGGTTGGTGCTGACCCAGTTGTAGTTCTGGATCGGCTCGAAGAGACCACCGTTCAAGAACGGGATCTTACACCGGAACCGGCTGTAGTAATCCTCGTTTATCGACCGGTCCTCGGCAAGCGCCTCGTAAAAAAGCGGCTCAAGGATATCGTTGAAGAAACTTTCATACGGCACGATCTCCCCGTCATACAGGCGGCGCATGAAATCCTTCGGCCCCGTGCCCCACTCCTGGAACCGCCCGGTAGCAGGGTCCCGCCGCACCCCAAGCCACCCCTTCTTCTGGAGGAAATAGAGAAAGACGATCTGCCCGAGGAGTTTCTTCGAGAAATCGACGGTCGATATCTCCTTCTCCGTAAACTCCGCCCTGCAGATCGGATCGGCATCGAGCGCCCGCTCGAGCGACTCCATCAGGTCGAGGTAACAGGCCTTGTACTTCTCGAAGAACTCCTTCGTGACGTTCTCGACGCTGAAACGCTCCTCGATATCCGCGAGGGCCGGCCTTCCGTTCGTCTTCTGGATGAGGTCGAGGAACTGCTTCCTGCAGGTGTGGTTCGGCTCGTTCTTCCCCACGAGGTAGGAAAACCGGCGTGCAGGCGTCAGTTTCACGCTCGTCCGTATCCTCCCGTCATCGCCTGTCCCGAGTTCGTACTCGAGCCTGACGAACGAGAACCGCCAGTCATCGTGATCGTCGCCGTAGAACGCGACCAGGGCTGCATCCCGCCCTTCTTCGCTGAGGAACTTCGCGATGAAGTTTCGCTGCATCGTCCGAGCGCGGTCGCGGGAAGCCACCCTTGTCAGCCTGACATAGAGCACCGCGACGGTGTATCTCCCATCCGAGTAGGTTCCGACGCTATAGGCCTCATCGACATACCCTTTGAACTCGCGCCAGATCGACAACCGCCGGGGAAGTATCTGGAAGTCATCGAAGAGTCCCTGGACAAACCCCATATACCGGCCCGGATTGAAGGCGTTCTTAAAGACCCCGTCGATGAGCCGGACAATCTCCTCCTCCTTCACGCCGAATCACCTCCCGCAAAGTACCCGGAAAGAATAACCTCTTTGGGCCCCGAGACATCGACCGGGCCGAACGCTGGCCGGAAGAACTCTTCAGAGATCTCGGATCGTAATTTTACCAGTATCCGGAGAGGTTCCGGGGTATATTCGATCTCCTTGAGGAGTTTCTTCGTCGTCGCCTTCGGGAGCGCCCCGTCATCGATCAGACCGAGCACCCTCCTCACGTACTCCTCATCCTCATCCGTAAACGCCGGCGAGTGCTGGATTGCCCGGAGTATCCGGGTGAGTTTGACCTCGCCGCCCCTCCCGCCGGACGAAGGCGCGATGGTCCTCTCGATCTCAAACACATCCTCAAATGCGGCCTTATTGGACGCAAGCAGCGAGTAAAAGTCCGGCCCGATGGCGTGCCTCTTCGTCGCCGCATCCGCCTTGAGGAGGTCTGCGGCCTGCAGGAAATCCACCTCGCGGGCTCCGGGCCCCTGCTCGTCGCCGCCCGCCCGAAAGATCTTTCGGAGCTTTCCCCGCCGGAAAAAGGTGATTACGCTCTGCCCGGCCTTCTCCGACGAGCGCCCGCACCGCGCCTTCTTCGGCAGCCGTTTGATCCTCTTGAAGAGGTCCGGATCGGAGTCGCGGATCTCGCGAAGGAGCGTCAGATAACCGAGTTCGAGATCCTCCTCCGCATCCTCGCCCGTGATCGTCTCCCGCGAAGTCAGCCTCGTAAAGAGGTCGTGCGACTTCACCTCCTCGTCCGTCAGGAGGGGAGCATCGTTCCCGAGCATCTCGATAAACGCTGCGATCTTTGCCTCGGCGGCCTCCCGGAGACTGATCATCTCGTTGATCGGCCCCGCCGGGAAGAAGTTGAAGATGTGGATCGTGTCGAACTTCGTGTCCACCCGGTTGATGCGACCGACCCGCTGCATCATCCGCGTCGGGTTCCAGGGGATATCGTAGTTGATCACCACGTTGGAGCGGTGGAGGTTCACCCCCTCCGAGAGAACCTCCGTCGTCACGAGGACCCGGTAATCGTCCCGGGGGTGCCGGGCCTTCGCATCGAAGTTCTCGATGACCGCGCGCCGGTCGCTCTCCGACGACAGCCCGTGATACTCGATCACACAATCGCCGAACCGCTCCCGGAGGGCTCCGGCGATATAATCGGCCGTCTCCTTCGCCTCGGTGAAGATGATGCACTTCCGGCCTGCCAGGCGCGGATCGGTCGCAAGCAGTTCCACGAACGCATCGATCTTCGGATCCTCATCGACCGTCTCCCAGAGCGACCGGAGTTCTTTGAGGATCTTCAGGTCGTATTCGAGATCCTCCAGGTATGCCGGGTCGAGATCGGACGCCGGCAGACAGTAGATCTTCTTGCTCTCGACAAGCGTGGTGATCTTCTCCATGTTGTCCTGTTCGAGGAGATCGAAGATCTTGTTCATGTGCATCTTGCTGATGTAGACGTTCCCCTTCCCGACCTCCCCGATGAAGAGCTCGTAATACCCGATGAACCGCTCAACCGACATCCGGAACGCAAAGAAACTGCTCTCCAGCCTCTTTAAGAGGAGGATCTTCATGAACTTCATCATGTTTCTCTGCGCCAGCTCCACAGGCTGCGTAACACCTTCTTTCAGGTAGAGAAGCGGGGTATAACGCGAATACTTGAATTTGTTCACGATCAGGTCGATGGATGCTGAAAAGACCGAATCCGTGTGTGCATCAAAGTGGTAGTATACCGGTTGAGGATCCTCAACCTCGGGGAACCTGAGGTTCTGCCGCCGGAGATCTTCGGCGTAGTACGCGGAGATACTCGCCCGCGTGCGCCGGACCATCAGGTACTGGAGCACGTTCTCACGGATATCCTCGGCATTCTCCCTCACGACCCTCATGTATTCTTCACGGTCCCGCTGCCGGTCAAGCCCGTCGAGCCGCTTCTGGAGAGTGCCGAAATACCTCTGGAGATTGCGGACCTTCGGGTTCGGGAGGGTGGATCTTTTGGCGTTCTGGAAGAGTTTGATCTGGCTCAGGATGTCGTCGGGAGAGTTGTTCAGGGGCGTCGCCGTCACCAGGACGACCCGTTTCCCCCTGCAGATCCGATACAGGCTCTCGTAACTCTGGGTCATCTCGTTTCGGAACCGGTGAGCCTCGTCGATGATCACGTTCTTGTACCGCTCGGTTCCGCGTGCAATAACTCTATCCAGTTTCCCGATCGACTCAAAATCCGCCTGACGAACGCCGAAATCGAGGAAGACGTTCGGCCATGAACCCGGGTTCTCCCGATCGATCAGGACGGGAGGAGCAAGGACGAGCGTCCTTCCGTCAAGCTGCTGCGCCAGGAGGGTTGCTATGTAGGTCTTTCCGAGGCCGACCACATCGGATATGAAAACACCGCCGTATTCTTCGAGTTTTAGTTTTGCATCCTGCACCGCGTCTTTCTGGTACTGCAGGTCCATGAATCCCTCCGGGATGTACTCGTTCCCGGTCTCCAGTCTATCGAGGTTGATCTTCTCCCTGAGGTATTCATAGAGGAACTTCAGGTAGAGTTCGTATGGAGTGATGGAGTCGTTGAGCCAGGTCTGGGTCCATATCGTCTCGACGTAACTCTCCGATACATCGGTCGAGTCCTCCCAGAGTGCATTGAACTTGTCGAGCGCATACTCGTAATCCCCTCGCGTCTTGAGTTCAACGTTAAACTCAAGGTTATCCTGCAGCCCGGCTTGAGAGAAATTGCTTGAGCCGGTGATGACGCGCCCCTTATCCCGATCACCCTCTTTGAAGGTCATTATGTAGACTTTGGCGTGGATCTTCTCTGAAGGGTAGACGCGGATCGCGAGTTTTCCGCTCCTCAACCACTCGATGAAGGTCCGGATACTCTTTTCTACGGTAAAGGTATCTTCGGATTGATCCAGCTCGTCCCTGACCATGCCGGAGTATTGGCTCCGGAGGTCCCTGCGGGAGAGGAGGAGGTCCGGGTGCCCCTCTAACGAGGCGGCCTGGATGAGATCGTACGTCGTTTTGTTGGTGCTGATGCCGATGAGGATCCTGATCTTCTCGGTATTCTCCAGAGCCTCCTCAAGAGCATAGAATCCACTTGAGTAAAAATACCCGACGAGACAATCGAAAAGCGTGGTGTCCTTGACTAAGGCGTTAAACCTATCGAGTAATGTATTGCCCTTTTCGTTGGTGATAAAAGTAAGATCAGAAGACACTGAACGCACCCGTAACAAGAATAATGGTTATACTATGATATAGTTGATGAAACTGTTCTCGCCACACAGGAGGATAATCTCACCCGATTGGTTAAACCGGCCTATCGAAGATATCGAAATGTTCGAGCGGTCTACCTGGCGAATATTTTAACCACAAACGATCAATCCCCACCTATGACCCACTGGATCGCCTCCTCCAACCGCGTCAACCAGAAGATCCTCGATCAGAAGCAGATCCGGGGAGTGCCCCGTCGAAACAGAACCCTCATGCAGCGGGTGAAGCCCGGCGACACCATCCTCATGCACGTCCGGCGGGAGTTGGAGGGCGATGCCATCCTCCCCTCCGCCATAACCGGCGCCTACGAAGTCGTCGCCGAGCCCTACGAGGATCACTCCCACCTCTTCGTCACCCCGCCGCATATGGGCGACGAGATCTTCCCCTACCGCATGAAGGTCCGGCCGGTGGCGGTCTTTGCTGAGCCGCTTGAGTTCAAGCCGCTGATCGAGGATCTCGCGTTCATAACGAACAAGACGATGTGGAGCGGCCACCTCCGCCAGGCCATGCGCGAGATCCCCGAGGAGGACTGCCAGTTCATCCTCCGGCGGGCCGGCATAACCAATGCCTGAGATCGCCGACAACGGGCCGGGCCTGACCCTGCCCCGCAGCGTCCGGCATATCGGGCCCGGGCTGCCGCGGGCGATCTCGCAGGGCTCGGGCGCGTAGGGGTCGTTGCCCTCGCCCGGGACGACGATAACGGCGCCCTCGCGCACGAGAGTTCTTGTCCGGTGCGCTGTCATGCCACATCCATAAAAGACGGTGCCCGGTTCACTGCCCGACAACCCGGTGTCCATACATTCGGCGATCCGGAGTCGAAGATCCCTCAGCCCGGCGCCCATCGTTCACCCTCGACTGGCTCTTCACATCCGCCATTTATCCATCATTTATCCCTCACTTATCCATCATTCGTCCGCATCTGATGGAAGCATCCACCGGATCTTCTGCCCGGATCAGGGTCTGATCCGCCAGAAGGCTCTGAAGATCTCCACATTTCATGATGGCCTCTCGCGCAGGATATATCGAGCTTTCTTCTTCGACGGGCTCACCTGCTCCAAGATGCCTAGGTCGACCAGGGCCCTGAGATCCCTGAGAGCCGTCGCTGCCGAGACGCCGGTGAGGGCTTGATAGGCACCACTCGTAATGCTCCCCTCGATCTTGATCCGTTCCACCGCACGGATCTGCCGGTCATTCAACTCCATCTCCCGAAGATAATTCTCGTTCAGCGTATCCATCCGCATCGTCAGGGTGAACCCGAGCGGGGTGCTCGCGAACGTGGGGGCCGGCATACTGGCATCACGGAAGGCCGTGATGATCCGCTCAATCCCGGATCCGTAGCGCTCGATGAGCCCGGCGCGGTAGAAGATATCGGCGATCTTCGGATTGCGGTGATGAGAGTAATGCTCCCGTATGATCATCTCGACGGTGACGCCTTCGGGAAGATGGCCGGGATTGTGGAAGCGGATATGGTCATCGAAGATCCTGACCTGTGTCTGGACTGTGTTGTTGAAGTAGTCGCGGTGGATAAGGGCATTGAGGAGCGCCTCCCGGATCGCCGGAAGCGGACAATCCCATATCTCTCTCCTCCGGAAGGACTCCCGCATCGCCTCCTCCGATATGTCATACCTGACGCCCAGGTACTGCTTGATGACCCGCTCGCCCTCCTCGAACTGCTGGAAGAGATTTCCCCTGATCTCGTGGTCGCCGATGATGATATCCGCCCGCTTGAACCGCCCGATCCTGAGGATGCAGTTCTGGAAGTACTGTTGCGGATCCCTGCCAAAGAGGGCAATGGCCGCGTTGCTGATCCCCCCGTTCCGGGAAAGCCCGAGGCGAGAAAGAACCGCCGCGACCGATTCGGCGGAATCGACGGAAGTGAGTCGACCTGCCGCGTTTGCCCGTGCGAGGAAACGTTTCACCGCCTCCTCATCGATCTCGTCGAACGAGTACGGCCCGGTGACACTGTCCCACTCAATGCTCTGCTGGAAGTACTCCCTGAGCTCGTCGGGGAGCATCTCGCGGGTCGTGTCGCCGATGCGGGTGTAGTATCGCCCGTCAAAAGCGACCGGAACACGGTTCCGTTCGACTGCGACGGTGACGATGGATTTCCCCTCGAGCTCATGGATCTCGATGACCGGATGGATGCCGAGCCGGGAGGTTATGCTATCCGCGAGTTTCTTGACCGTATTATTTCTCAGGTCAAGCCCGACGACGACATGATCCTGGTCCCGAACACCGATGACGGCAACACCGCCGGCGGTATTGGCAAATGCAGACAGGAGCCGGTAAAGGCTCGTGCTCACCTCCTCCTTGAAGTCGATTCTTCGCCCTTCAAAACGGGTGAGCAGGGAAGAAAGTTCACCAGTATGGTTCATTCGCTCCCCTCCGCCCGGTCAAGAAGTACCTCAAGGTCCAGGTTCACGCTCATCACTGCCCGGTCTGGCTCGCGGGCGAGCCCTTCGTACCCCTCATCGTTCATCAGCATCACCGCGAGCATGAACTTCTCCGCCAGGTCGAGCTCGTAGAGGGTCTTGTTGTGCGAGACCCCGATCGTTGTCCGGCCTTTCCGCGCCCGGTTTCTGTGAGGGAGAGATCACCAGGGCGAAAGAACATCTGTTCCTTCACCTGCCCCTCGACGGTTCGGTAATAGACCGTCAGAGAGTTCTCGCCGACAGGTTCGGTCGTGACGATACGTACGACCTGGCCGGGCTCGATACCGTTGACGACCGCATCCTTCCTGATATCCTCCAGTCGCAGCATGGCTGATCCCTCCGGTCGTATAATCCTCCATAGACCGAAGAAGAGAGCCGGAACTCTCGCCGCCTCAGGCGAACTGCCGGATCACTCCATCCGTCTGCAGGGGACAGTGTTATCTGAAATTACCTGTAGGTTCACATCGGGATTAATGCATCGATATATCTCGTGCCTTTGATGCCTTTAA
>OFEK01001444.1_pt1 | contig 15855 bp, 7 predicted proteins | sample 1521131 | NCBI WGS metagenome assembly OFEK01 (sample SAMN05720209, study PRJEB24109) | activated sludge metagenome | isolation source: Anaerobic digester | place: China | collected 2015-12-16
CAGCACCGTTCGCGGGTATCACAAAGCCACAGATAGTATGCCCCATCGACACGGCTCAAGCAATCGCCGGCGACGAGGTTCGGGGAGAACCGGCCGCCGCACCAGAGGCCTCTCCAACTCATTTTGATAGCAATAGTTACGGCACTACCAGAGGTGGTGCCGGTCGACCTGAGTCGGTTTTTTTCGACCTTTCCGTTGCATTGAATCCGGGGGGCCGCTAGAATTCGGCAACAGAACGAGGAAACAGAATGGAGAACGCATGACGAAGTGCAGCCTGGCGTATCTTCATCTTCTGAAGCATCTGGCGTCGGAGCGTTGGCAGCCGGGGGACCGGATTCCATCGCTGCGGCAGTTGGCGGTCGACTTGCAGATTTCCACCAAGCCGTGCCTGACGGCCCTGCGTCGGGCAGCGTCCGAAGGCCTGGTTGAGGTGGAGGAGAAGTCGCGGGCCAGGGTTCTGCCCGGTGCAGGTGACCATGCCAAGGATCTTCTGGCCGGGATGGCCGACGACAGCGGCTCCAGGCGCGTGGCGGTGCTGGCTCCGAGCTGGTTCTTCCCGCTCACCGGCGCTCCGTTTCAGTCGGAGGTCTGCCACACGATCGTCCGGGAGCTTACGAAACACGGTCTGGTTCCGCAGATCGTCCCCATCCCGAGCGAGGACCAGGTGGGCTTCGCCCGGCGGATTGCGGCCGGCTTCAACATCGCCGTCGTGGTGGGGCTCACGGTCGCGGAACTCAACATGCTGTTCGCCCTGCGGCATCAGTGCATGCCTGTGCTGCTGCTGAATCGACAGGTGCCCGGCCAGGACATCCCGACCGTGAATTTCGACGACTGCGGCGCCGCCAGGCGTCTGGCCCAACTGCTGATCCGGATGGGCCATCGGAACATGTGCCTGATCGGCAACATCGGCTATGAGTTTCTGGACAGCGCTCGCACGAAGAGCGACGGCTGGGTGGGCGCGCTACGGGAAGCCGGCGTCCTCGGCGACTGCGTTCTGCCGGTGATGAACTACGCGAAATGGGACTTCGCGCCGGCGCTGCGTCATGTGCTGAGCATCAAGCCGCGCATCACCGCCCTGGTGCTGAACCACGCGGCGATGTTCAACGACATCATCGCCGAAGACCTGTTTCGCGGCTTGCGCGTTCCCGAGGATATCAGCGTCGCCACACCGTCGATCGCCCACTACTTTCCAAGCCCTCCGGGCTGGCCGCCATGCACCTCGTTCGAACTGAACATGGCGCGGCTGGGGGAAATCGTCGCCGCTTCGGTCGAGGGCATTCTCCGGGGCGCGCCGCAGCCGCCCAACATTCGCCTGCCGCTGGACATCGTCATCACCGACAGCGTCGGACCGCCGCCGAAAGCCGGGCTGCCGTGAAACCAACCGGATGCCGGGGTGACCTGCCGCGCGGGGAGCATGGCCGTTGCGATTCGTGTCCTGGCGCCGGCCGGCACTACCGCAATCGTTTCCACGCCTGGACCATCGCGCGGACGTTTTCCTGGACTCGTCGCCATGCGGCGTCGCCGCCGGCGGGGTCGTCGATGCGGATGTTGTCCACGGGGGAGAGAATGAACCGGCCGCCGGGCGACAGGGCCGCCATCGACGATTCGACTTCGCGACGAACCGCGCCGGGCGTACCGTCCACAACGGTCAGGTAGGCGTTCACCCCGCCGCACAGGCAGACCGTGTCACCCAGTTCCGCCTTGGTCCGCCGCAGGTCCCACGCTCCCTGCACGGGATCCACGCCGAACAGCATGTCGACGCCGATCCGCTTGAGCAGTCCGAAGAAGGGCGTCACGGTGGTGGTGGCCAGGGCACAGAACCGCGCCCCGGCGGCATGGGCCATCGCCGCGCGGCGGGCCAGCGCCGGGCTGAGGAACTGCTCGTAGAGCCGCGGCGACAGAAACGTCGTGGCATACCATTGCGCGTCGACGAGGATGTCGGGCCGCACGTCGAGGAATACCTCGATGAGGCGCTCCTGCCATGCCGCGACAAGGTCGATCAGGGCCTGGAACAGGGCCGGTTCGGTCACGCCCCAGGTGCTGAACGCCTCGCAGCCGCTGAGCCAGCAGATCATGTCGCTGAGGCGGTTGAAGGCCCCGCGCGTGGGCAGGCGATGCTCGTCGGCGAACCGTTGCATGCGGGACGCTTCGGCCCGGAACGTCTCGACAGCCGCGGCATCGGGCGCTCGGAGCAGCCAGGACAGCGGCTCCAGGTCCGCCGGGGACGTCACCAGGGGCTTGGTGGCCCGCGGAATCACGAAGTCGCTCATCAGGGGCACGCGGTCGCCGTGCGGCCAATCGTCGGTCACCTCGACCGTGGTCGTCAGGTCGCCGGCGGGCGTGCGATAGACCTTGTGGAGCAGATCGCGACCGGCGGTGCGCTCCCGGCGGACCTCCTCGGTCACGTCCGGATGAAACCGCCACACGGGATCGGGCAGGGCCACTATCGGGTCGAGGCCCATCTCCAGCAGTTGCAGGTAGTAGGCTTCGGGCGACGCGCAGCGGCCTTGAAGCTCGGTGAAGAGGAACGTCGTGCAGGGCGTGTAATCGGCCGCCCGGCCGTCCACAGTCGCCAGAATGCGTTCCTTCGGGCTCAGGCCCATGGGACGCTCGCCTCCCGCCGGGGTCCGATGTGCGTGCCGACTGTTACTGGTCCGCCTCGTCCTCGTGCTCGCCACGGTCGGGGTCGTCGGCGGCCTCCGTGGCCTGGAGCGGCGCGGGCGGCAACACCGACAGCATGATGTTCGACGCGAGGCGAATGCAGTCGTTGCGCTCGGGGCCGCGGCACTCGTAGCAATCGTGGCCGTCGAGCCCGCACGTGATATCGAACGGGCTGTAGATCACCACGCGGCGACCGTCCTTGCGGACTTCCTTGAGGTTGGCCTTCGGGAGCTCGTTGAACAGCAGCGACCGTTTGTACTTCACCTTCGTTTCGTCGAATCCCTGTCGGCCGAGGCCCTGCCCGGTCCGCACGGGATCGTCCTTGGCCACGTCGTCGAGCGTCGCCCCCGGCACGAGCTTCTGGACGAACGGGACGAACGACTCGTTGAAGGCCGCGCGGCCGCACTGGGCGTCGGCCCAGATCAGCCCGCCGCGGTCGATGAAGGCCCGCAGCTTGGCCAGGTTCTCGTCGCTGACGGAGAACGAGAAGTGGCCGCTCATGTGCACCACGTTCACGCCGTCGAGGTCGCCGAGATTGTTGTCCTTCAGCTCCGTGGCCTCCACAAGGACGTTCAGGTCCTCGCTGAGCGCCTCGGTCAGGTGACGAAGCCCGCGGATGTCGGTCCGCCGCGCGCCTTCGGTCGGCCACTCGGCCAGGCGGAGCTTGATCTGCGTCTCAGGCTTCGGCGGCACTGGTTTGCCCTGGGCAACCAGCTCGTCGATTTCCCACGGCTGGAAGGCCAGGCGGTTCTGGACCAGGCGTTTGTCGTTGGCGTAGCGCGGCAGGTTGAAGCCGAACTGGAAGAACGGCTGGTACTTGTCGCGCACGTTGCGGGCCCAGGCACAGGCCATGTCCTCGGCCAGCAGCCACACGCGGCTGCGGCACCCGTCGTGAATGTGGTAGATCGCCGGCAACCGCTCCTTGATCGGGTACTGGGCTGACATGACCGGATGGTCGGGCATCATGCGCTCCAGTTCCCACTCGGGCCAGACCTCGCGGGCCAGTGCGCGGAAATCGTTGACGAACTCCTTCTTGGAGCACCCGGCTTCGGCCACGATCGTGCCGCCGGAGTCCGTGTAGAGCCGCAGTTTCCGCTTCTGCTCGTCAGTGAACTTCGGCAGCTTCTGCCCATTGAAGAACAGGCACGGCGCGTCGAGCCACGATTCGACGGTGTCGTTGACGTCGACGATCTGCCAGTTGACGCGGGTTTCGAGCGTGTCGCCGCAGAACCGGGACAGGCTGGCGATGTCGCGCGGATTGTTGTTCCAGTCGTTGTTTCCCGTATCGAGCTTGTTGTAGAAGACGGGGCCGCGGCCTTTGCACAGGAACAGCAGCGCCCAACTGGCCGCGCACTCGCGGCCATGGTCGGCACGGGCCTGGTTGTTCATAAGCCACCGGGCGCCGACCTCGAACCAGTTGAGGCCGCCGAAGGTCTTCCGCCCGCTGGCGCTGCCGCAACGCTCCACGCCGTAGATGTAGTAGTTGTTCATGCCGTGCTTCCTGGCCTGGACGTCGCCGGGCGGAGCGCCGGGGACGCCGAAGTCGGCCGGCAGGTTGCGGTCGAGCCAGGCCTTGGCCTTCTCGATGGCGTCGGGCAGGGGCCGCCGCCCACAGCACCGGGCCGATTTGCCTTCGTAGCTGGCCGCCGTGAGCATGTCGAAGGCGATATACATGGAGGCCAGCCCGGCTACCGTCATGCTGCCGTAGGTCTGGTCGTTCGCCGGCACGCCCTGCGGCGAGTAGCCCCATCCGCCGTTGTCGCCCTGGGTGTCGATGTAGTGCTTCTCGATGATCTGCCAGTACTCGATGGGTATCTCGATGTTGTTCAGCGCCGCCTCATAGAGGCCCAGCACGCCGTACTGCGAATTCGAGTGGTCGCCGCCGACATACTGGACGTAGCCGAAGAAGCCGCGAATCGCCCCGTTGGTGTCGCGCGTCTTGGTGCATTCCATCATCCACTTGGCGTCGCGCATCAGGAACTGGCGGTACTTGCGGTCGGAATCCTTGCCGTGCGTGGCCAGGAACGACCACACGCCGCACCGGATGCCCGTGGCATAGGTGCCGTCGGTATCGTTCTCGCACAGGAAGTTGATGGCCCGGGCCAGTTTCGGCGACTGCGGATCCTCGCCGGCGTGCAGCAGCGCCAGGACGCACAGCGACGTGCGGCCGCACCACTGCCAGACGTGCCGCCTGCGGGCCTGCTCGTCGGCTACGGCCTGCACGGCGGCGAAGTCGGGCAGTTGCTCCCAGTGCCCTTGCTCGTTGAGCAGGCCGTAGAGGACCTCGACGTAGGCCTTGATCGCCGCGTCCACTTCCTCGGCACTCACCGACGGCGGCTGACGGTCCACGCCCTGCGCCGACACCACCGACGCCGACGCCAGCAGCGCCGCCGCGGCCATCCACAACATCCGTTTCATCTCGGCCCCTCCCGATCAATCTCGCACACAGGTCTGAGCGGCCGTGGGGCCATCGGTCGGGGGAACGCCCATCGCTCCGCCTCCCGGGGCCTGCGGCTACTCCGCCTTGGGTGCACCCCCCTCGCCTGACCCGCCCGACGACGATGAACGCCACAGTACGAGATTCGTCGCGACGGCCGTCGCCTCGTCCGGCTCGTAGCCAAGACGGTCATAGGCCCGGCATCCCGTCAGACTGTACAGCACGTCGTACGGACTGTGTACCCCCACCAGCTTATCGCCCAGGTACAGGCCCGTCAACTCCGCGTGGTTCTTGCCGATGCGCTGAATGGCCAGCGATCGCGAAAAACGTAGTTTGTTCGTCAAATCGTATCCGGCCGCACCGCCGCCGAACCGACCCGTCAGCAGCGCCTCTTCGGTCGTCAACGGTTTCAGCGTCAGGCCCAGGTCGGCCGCTGCGGCCTTCAGCGCCTCGGTGAACCGCGCGTCGCCCATCACGCTCTCGGCCACGAGGAACCCGCCGCCGGCCAGGTACGCCTTCAGCTTCGCCTTGGCGGCATCGGCAAGGGCGAGCCCCTGGCGCCCCTTGAGCCAGAGCAGATCGAACTGCCCGAGGTTGGCCTCGGCCGCCCCCGCGTCCACATCCGCCTGCACGGTCAGGGTCAGCGAAGCCTTCTCCTTCAGCAGGTCGGCCAGCAACGACCATGAGGCGTAATTGCGGCCGGCGTACCAGTCGCCCCCGTGCGACAGGTAGCCCACCTTCACCTCGGCCTTGCCGCCATGGGCAATCGTCTGCCCCTGGAGCCCCCGGCCCGGGGCGATCCGCGAGCCGGTGAGCCGCTTGCGGAGCTTGCCCTTGTCGCTGGCGTAGGCCGCCAGGTTCATGCCGAGTTGGAATGTCGCTTCGCTCTTGGTCACGGCATTGGTGTGCCACAGGCACGAGATGTCCATCGGGCTGTAGAAGATGATCGACCGAATGCCGTCGAACATGTGCATGAGGTTGGGCCGCTGGCCGCCGAGCGCCACATCGGCGGTCCAGACGGGATGGTCCTTGTCGATCCGCTCGAACTCCCACTCGGGCCAGACCTCCTTGGCCAGTTTCTCCCAGAACGCCTTGGCGCCCGGGTTGCCGCAGGAAGCCTCCAGCAGGAGCGTTCCGCCGCCGTCGGTATAGGCCCGGAGCTTCTTCTTCATCTCGTCGGTGACCGGCCAGTGCGTCTCGGTCGTGATAAACAGGATCGGCGCGTCGTACCACAGGTCCACCGCCGTGGACGACTGGATGACCTGCCACCCGATCTGCTGCTCCTTCTGAAGCCCGATGTACCCGGTCAGGTTCTTCAGGTCGAACGCGTGCAGGTTCCAGTCGCCGTCGTGTTCGAGCTTGTTGAACAGGATCGGCGCGCGGCCCTTGATGAGGAACAGCAGCGCGAAGCTCGTGTCCACCACGTCCCCGAACGATCCGGTGTCGGTCTGCTGAGGCAACAGATAGGCGCAGATGTCGCGGTACCAGTCGTGCTCGCCGAAATAGCGGTACCCCGTTGCGATGCCGACGCGCTCGGCCTGGTAGATCCAGTAGTGATAGTTGTGTCCCTTGGGGCTCCGGTTCGGCAGGAACTCGCGGTTCAGCCACTCCATGCCCCGCTTCAGCGAGTCGCCGACGATATCCTTGCCGCGGCTGCTCTTGCCGCTCCTGCACGGACAGCCCAGCCCGCCGGTCAGGAACTCGTTGGTCAGGAACAGGCTGGCCACGCACGCGGCCGTCATGTTGCCGTACGACTGTTCGTTCTCGTGGGCGGCATCCACCCAGCAACCGTAGTTCCAGCCGCCGTCGTCCCGCTGATCGGAGATCATGCGCTGGTGGACCCGCATCATGGCCTCCGGAGGCACTTCGATGCCGCACTTGGCCGCCTCGCTCAGGGCCAGCACGCAGAGCTGCGTGTTCGAGAAGTCGATGGCCCGCGGCGGCTGGGGCGGCGTGGTGTAGCGCCAGCCGCCAATCGCCCCCTGGTTGGCCACCAGCTGGTCCACGTCGGTCTTCATCACCTGCCGCAGCACGCCCCGCTGCTCCTTCTCCGACCGGTGGAACAGGTGCGCCAGCGTCACGAGGCGGCAACTGATCATGTAGTTCTGCTTGAGGTCGAACTCCTGAAGCAGCTTCAGGCCTTTCTTGAAACGTTCGTCGTCCTGGGGCGTTCCGGCATACTCCAACGCCATCATGACCATGCAGTGCTCGCCCGGAGGCCAGCGCGATCCGGTCAGCGAACGCATGACGCCGCCGGCGTCGGGCGCCTCCTTGTACGGCCACCGGCCGTCGGCTTCCTGCTGCGACCACAGGTGCGCGATGGCCCGCTCGATGGCCGCGTCGATCGCGTCGTCGGTCACCTCGGTCAACGGCTTCACCTGCGGCGCCGCCCACATGGCCGCAGGCCACGCCGCCATCAGCATCACGCCCAACAGTCCTGCCACAACGGTGCGAATCATGATCCTGCCCTTCCGTACTGCCCCTCTGCCTTCGTCGCGGTCGCCGCACGACGGCGACCCAGCGTCTTCCTCGGTGGATCCTCTAATTCGCCGACACCGGCGGCTCCTTGCCCTGGAGCGTGGCCGGCAGCAGCATGTTGGTCGCCACGGCCCGGGCGTCGGCCGCCCCGTAGCCGCGACGGTCATACGCCTTCACCCCCGTCAGCGCCAGCAGCACGTCGAAGTCGCTGTAGACGCCGACGAGGCGGTCGCCCAGGTAGAGCTCGTGCAGCGACGCCTCGGCCTTGCCGATCCGCTCGGGTCGCAGGCCCGAGTCGAACTCGCACCGTGTCAGGGCGTACCCTGTCGCGCCGCCCAGCGCCCCGGTCACCAGGGGCGAATCCTTCCCTGCCGCCTTGATCGTCAGGCCCAGGTCCGCGGCCGCCTGGCGCCATGCCGCGTCGAACGTCTTGTCGCCCATGCAGGCGTCCACGACGAGGAACCCGCCGGCGCCGAGCCATGCTTTCAGGGCCGCCTGCTGCGGCGGCGACATCATGAGCCCTTTGCGCCCCGTGAGCCACAACACGTCGGTCTCGGCCGCGGCCGGATCGGCCGCCTCAATCGCCTCGCCCACCTCACAGGCGATCCGCCCGTGACCGGCCAGATGCTCGCCGAGCATCGACAGGCCGCCGTAGTGACGCGACACGTACCAGTCGCCGCCGTGCTTGAGCTGCCGGATGCGGAGCTTCGTCCGCTCGCCGGGCGACACCGCCGACCCGGAATACCGCTCGCTCTCGGCCACGCCGTAACCGGCCAGCTTCGACCGCAGTTTGCCGCGGTCGGTCGTGTACGCGTACAGGTTGATCCCCATCTTGAACAACGGATCGTTGCGGGCGATGGCCAGGGTGTTCCAGGCGCAACTGATGTCGCTCGGGCTGTAGAAGACGAACGTCCTCACCCCGTCGCTGATACCCTGGAGCACCGGCAGTCGCCCCGTGATCTTCTGTTCCGCCGACCACATGGGGTGATCCTTGCCGAGAAGCTTCAGCTCCCACTCGGGCCAGATCTCGCCGCACGTCTTGACCCACCACGTCGCCACAGCCTTGTTGCCGCAACTGGCCTCGAACAGGATCGTGCCGCCGGTGTCGGTATAGCGGCGCAGCTTCTGCTTGTGCTCGTCGGAGAGCTCCATGGGCGTTTCGGCCGAGATATAGAGGATCGGTGCGTCGTGCCACTCGGGCACCGGCGCGTCGAGGTTGATGACCTGCCAGTTGATCTTCTGTTCCTTGACCTGTGCCACGTACCCGGCCAGGTTCGCCGCATCGCGCGGATGGCGGTCCCAGTCGCCCTTGAACTGAAGCTTGTTCAGCAGAATCGGCGCCCGCCCCTTCACCAAAAACATGATCGCAAAGCACGTGCGTTGGGACGATTCGAAGGCCGCCCATGAGCCGTCGGCTCGCTGCATGCTGATAACCTGGGCCGCCCCCTCGCGATACCAGTCGTAGGTGCCGAAGTACTTCAGCCCCGCAGCGAGGCCCACGCGGGCGCAGGCATAGTGGAAGTAGCTGTTGTGGCCCTGGCCGCGCTCGGCCCCGGGGTGGGCCGCCAGCCACCCGATTCCGCCGTCGATGGCGTCGTCGATCTTCTTCGGCCGCGGGCCGCTCTTGCCGCTCTTGCACGGGCAGCCCAGGCTGAACAGCCGGTCACGAATGAGGAACAGCGAGGCCACGCCCACGGCCGTCATCGTGTTGCGTTCCGGCTCGTTGATGTGCTCGGGATTCACCCAGCCGTAGTTCCACCCGCCGCTGTCCTTCTGTCGATCGAGAAACGGGATCAGCGACTTCTCGTAGTACGCCTCGGCGATCTCGCCGCCGACCATCTCGTATTCGTTCATCGCCAGGATGGCCATCTGCGTGTTCGAGAAGTCCACGTTGGAGTTCGGCTTGATCGGATAGGACCACATGCCGGCATCGCGCCCCGTGGCGATCTGCTTCTCCAGAAGCCACTCGACGTCGGCCTTCATCACCTGCCACGCCAGGTCGCGTTCCTCGCGCTTCAGCTTCGGCAGGAGCCGCGCGATCGTAATCGCCCGGCAGCTTCGCGTGTACGTGTGCTCCATCTCGCACTTGAGCAGGAAATCGAAGCCCTTGCGCATCCGCTCATCGTTCAGGCTCACCTCGGCATGCGCCAGGGCGCACATGATGATCGCCTCGTGGCCGAACGGGTAGGCGTAGCCGACCCACATGTAGTTGCCGTCCGGCGAAAACCGCCCGTCCGGCTGCGACAGTCCCAGCAGGTAATCGACTCCGCGTTGGATGGCCTGATCGACAGCCACATCGGTCACGCTCGCCTGCTGGCACAGCGCCGGCGACGGCGGCAACAGCCAGACCGCAAGAACAGGCAGCAGCACAATGGCACGGCATCTCATGGTGTTCCCTCCTTCTCAGGGTTGCGACCTCAACAGCACGATGTTCATCGCCAGAGCTCGGGCGTCGGCGGCCTCGTAGCCACGACTACCGTAGGCCTTGCACCCGGTCTGCGAATACAGAATGTCGAACGGACTGAACAGGCCCACGAACCTGTCGCCGTCGTAAATGCCCATCAGTTCCGGCCTCGCTTTGCCGATGCGCTCGCCGCGCAGGTGAAACGTGAATTCGACCTTCGAGGCGTCGTACCCGGTCGCCTGCCCGAGTTGCCCGCTCACGACACCGTGCTCGGCGTCGAGTGGCTTGAGGGTCAGGCCCGCGCCTTGCAGCGCCGCCCGAAGGGCCGCATCGCCCTGGGCGTCACCCAGCGTCGCCTCGGCCAACAGGAACCCGCCGCCCGACAGATACTTCTTCAGCCACTCGGCCCCGCCGCCCAGGTCGCAGCCCTTGCGCGCCGACAGATGCAGCAGGTCCACGCCCGACAGGTCGTCGCCGACCGCCACGGGCTCCCGCTCGGTCAGCGTCAGGGCCGTCCCAGCCTTCAGGTCCTCGGCCAGCACCTGCCACGGCGCGTAGTTCCGGCCCAGGTACCAGTCGCCCCCGTGCTTCATCCGGGCGACGGTAACCGTGTCCTTGCCGCCCTTGGCCGGCGTCTGTCCGGCGTACTTCGCCCCCGTGCCGCTGGGGCGGGCCGCCAGACGCGACCGGAGCTTGCCCTTGTCGGTGGCGTACATGTACAGGTTCGCGCCCAGGTCGAACAGCACCTTCTGCCGCGCGATCGCCTCGGTGTTCCACGGGCACGAGATGTCCACCTTGCTGAAGAACATGAACGTGCGCAGCCCGTCGCTCAGCCCCATCAGGCTCGGGGTGCGGCCCTTGATCGGCTGATCGGCCTCCCACAGAGGATGGTCGCGATCAATGGCCTTCAACTCCCATTCCGGCCACAACTCGCCGCACACCAGCGTCCACCAGTCAATCGCCTGCCGGTTGGCGCAACTGGCCTCGAACAGAATCGTGCCGCCGGAGTCCGTGAACTGTCGCAGCTTCGCCTTCTGCTCGTCGGTGATCTCCATGGCCGACTCGGCCGAGATGTACAGGATCGGCGAGTCGTGCATGTCCTGGACGGGGACGTCCAGGTTGATGACCTGCCACTGGATCGGCTGCTCCTTGAGGTTGGCGACATAGCGGGTCAGGTTGGCCAGATCGCGGGGGTGCATGTTCCAGGCGCCCTTGAACTGGAGCTTGTTGGCCAGAATCGGCGCTCGCCCCTTGGCAAGGAACGCAATCGCCAGGGCCGTGTCCGAGATATGGCCCCAGCCCCCGTCGGGATTCTGCCGCGACAGGATGAACGCCGTCATCTCCCGGTACCAGTCGTGCGGGCCGAAGTACTTGATGCCCGAGGCCAATCCCACGCGCTCGCACGAGAACGGCCAGTACATGTACCACGCCCCGCGGCCGGGGTTCTTGTCCACCACGAAGTTGGCCGCAAGCCACTCGATGCCGTCCTCGATGGCCTTGTCGACCTGGAGCCCCTCGCGCGGGGACTTGCCGCTCTTGCAGGGACATCCCGTACCGCGATAGAGCATGTCCCGGATGATGAACAGGCTGGCCACGGCCGCCGCCGACATGCTCCCATAGGTGTCCATCGTCTCGATGCTGCTGGGATGGGCATAGTTCCAGCCCTTGTCGGGGCGTTGGGTCTTCAGGTAGAAGTCCAGGGCCCGTTTCCAGACGTCCATGGGGAACTCGCGGACCACATTGGACGCCTCGTACAGTCCCAGAATGGCCATCTGGGTGTTGCTCGATTCGCCCCAGATGGAGCCGGTGCCGTCGTAGTTCCAGCAGCCGCGCTCCTTGCTCTGTGCGTTGATGAGCCACTCGACGTCCTTCTCCAGCCGCTTCAGGACCAGCTCCTGCTGCTCGCGGGGCAGCCGCGGATAGAGGCGCGACAGGGCAATCGCCCGGACCGCGTAGACGTAGTTCTTGTCCACTTCGGCTTCCAGGACAAGCTTCAGGGCCTTCTGGAGCCGGTCATCGCGGACACTCAGTTCGCCGTAGGCGAGCCCCATGAGGCCGCACACGTCGTAGCCGTGCCGGAAGAGCTCGTTGCCCGACCTGTAGTCGCCCCATCCGCCGGTGGGCTGCTGAACGCCCAGCAGGTGCTGTACGCCTCGCTCGATGGCCTGGTCCACCTGCTCGTCGGTGAACGTCGGCGCCTGGGCCGCGACGGGTGCGGATGTGACCATCGTCACACAAAATGCAGCAATCCATGCACATATTGTTTTTTTGGAGTTCATCGGACGACGCTCCTTTCGCATGTCCGGGGCAGGTCCATCCTGGGCGGGGATGCCGGGCGGCGGGCGGGTGGATGCCCGGTGCCCCCTCAGCATCTTAAACGCCTATGGATGGAGAAGTTCCGCGCTTCTGCCACGCGGGTAGTATAGCGTAGGGGGGAGGCAAAAGCTACTGTACTTTGTAGACAATTACGCTGTCTATTTCACGCTCATGAGCAACGCGACGTTCGTAGCCAGGGCACGGGCGTCGGCTTTCGAGTAGCCGCGATTGCCGAAGGCGCGGTATCCCGACTGCGAGTACAGAATATCCAGCGGGCTGTAGAGGCCCACGAGTTTGCCTTCGTGCTCGATGCGGAACAGAACGGGGTCGGCCGCCGCGGTCGGATCGTCGCCCTGGCCGCCCGCGGCTCGGGTCAGTTTGACCTTGGCGATGGCATAGCCGGCGGCGCCGAACAGGTCGCCGCTGATGAGGGGCGAATCGGCCTCCAGCGGCTTGAGAGTCAGGCCGGCCGCCTCGGCCAGCGACCGCAGCGACGCGTCGAAGGCCTCGTCGCCGCAGGTGGCCTCCGCCAACAGGAAGCCGCCGCCCGCCAGATACGTCTTCAGCCATTCGGCCCCGCCCTCGCCCAGGTCCGCCGGGCCCCGGCCCGTCAGGTACAGGAACGTCAGGTCCGTGGGCGCCGCATCGCCGACGGACAGCGGTTCCAGTTCCTCGACCGTCAGCGACGCCCGAGCCGACAGATCGGCCGACAGCAGCCCCCACAGTCCGTAGTTCCTGCCGGCGTCCCAGCAGCCGCTGTGCCGCAGCCGGGCCAGCGTCACCTTCTCGCGGGAACCCCGCTTCAACTGGCGTCCGGGATACTTCGCCGCCACGTCGGGCTCGGGATCGTCATAGCGGCCGGGCAACGGCGACAGGTCGGTCGCCACCGCGACGAGGTTCTGCGCGGTCTGACAGGCAGCGGCATTCTTCTTCTCGTCCGCGGCCACCCAGCCGCACGTCAGATCCTGCGTCGCCAGGAACAGAACCGGTCGCACGCCGTCGTGCAGGCAGCGCAGCACGGGCAATCGGCCCTTGATTTCGGCGTCGGCGGTCCAGAAGGCGTGGTCCTTGTCCAGTGTCGCCAGCTTCCATTCGGGCCAGACCTCGCCGATCAGCCGCTCGAGCGACCGCATGGCCTTCACGTTGCCGCAAGCGGCCTCGCACAGGACGGTCCCGCCGGTGTCGGTGTACCGGCGAAGCAGTTTCTTCTCCTCGGCGTTCAGCAGAATATCGTCCTCGGCGCTGATCAGCAGCAGCGGCGCTTCCTGGAAATCGGCCAGGTCGCGCGTCAAGTCCATCCTCTGCCAGCGGTGGGGCTTGCCTCGCGTTTTGCCTGTCATCCTGGCCAGGCTCAGGGCGTCGTGGGGATGCTGGTTCCATGGGCCGTGGAACTCCAGTTTGTTGACCAGCAGCGGCTCGCGGCACATCCTGAGAAACCCGATGCGGTAGGCCGCCTCGACGACGTTGAGCCAATCGCCGCTGTCGTTGGCGGGAAAGCCGCGCGTCAGAAGTTCGGCAATGCCTTCCTTGTACCAGTCGTGGGTGCCGAGGTATTTGTAGCCGCCGGCCATCATCGCACGGCCGCAGCAATAGAGCCAGTAGCGTCGGAGATAGTGCACGTCCGGGGAACCGGTATTCTCGCCCGGGTTGAAATTCTGGGCAAGCCAGCGGACGGCCCGGTCGGCGCTGAGGTCGACGCCGCCCCATCCGTCTTTCGATTTGCCGCGACCGCCGCACGGACAACCGGCGTCCAGGGCAGCCGCCCGGCGACCGTTCAGAAGTATTTCCACGCCCGCCGCCGTGTCGACCGCGCGGATTCGGTCCTGGCCGCCGAAGCCCATCATCCCGAAATGGCGCACCCAGCCTCCGTTGGCCGACTGGTGATCCATCAGATTCTTGACGACGGGTTCGAACGTGCTGCTCTTCATGCGCATGGCCGCCTCTTGCGCGTCGATCAGGGCCCTCGCGGCCATGCACGTCGTCTGCGTGGTCCAGTATCGGGTCGGCGACAGCTGGAATCCCCATCGTCCCGAGCCGTCCTGGGCCGTAATCAGCCGCGTCACGTCCTCTTCGATGCATTCCTGCGCCCGCTTGCGCTGGGCCGGCTTCATCGCCTCCAGGTGCCACACCAGGGCCGAAATCCGGTGGGCCACCGACTCCGTCGTGTCCGGCCTCGTGAACATCATGGCGTCGAGCCCACGTTGGACGCGTTCGTCCTCGGCCGTCAGTCCGGCAAAGCCCAGCCCGAGCATGGCCGCCGCCATGCGGTATTCGGTGAACCCCGCCGCGTCCGCCGCCGGCTGGCTCGGCAACGCGAAGGTGCCGTCAGCCTGCTGCTGGCCCAACAGGTACTCGGCCAACTTCTGGACGTGCTCGTCCACCTTCTGCCCCGTCGCGTCCGCCCGGGCCGACCCCGGCCAGACCAGGAAGAGCGCCAAGGTCGCAACCACGCACGCCGCCAGATGCCGCCTCATCGTCGCATTCATGGATTCTCCCACCCTCCGTGCCCGTAAGTGACACAGACCACGACATGACTGCCTTATGTCCCGCCGCTTCGCTTCTGAAATGATACAACGCCGACGGAGCCCTCAGATTGCCTGGGGCACCGCGCGCCAGAAGCTCATGATGCCGGGACACGCCGTCCCCGGCAACCCAAGCCTCCGACCGGCAGCAAGCACTCGTCCTGTTGACAGACGACCGCGTTCTACGACTTCTTCGGTTTCCTCGGCTTCTTCGGCTTGGTCTCGCCGCCGGTCGTGTCACCCTGGCCGGCCGGCATCTCCGGCCGCGTGGTCATCAGCAGCATGTTAACCAGCATCTTCACGGCCGTGGCCCTGTCGTACCCGCGCAGGTTGTAGGCCCCGTAGCCCGACGCGCTGTAGGTCAGGTCCAGCGGGCTGTAGTAGCCGACCGTCCGGTCCCCGGCGACGATCCGCAGGATCATCGGGGTCTTGATGTCCGGGTGCTCCTCTCGGACGGCGCGGCTGAAGCGCGGATTGTCGATTTCGAGGCCCTTCAGCGAACTGTCCATGTCCCCCTTGAAGAACGGATCGCCGGCCTCCATCGGCGCCAGGTCCAGCCCCTCGGCGCCGGCGATGAACGTGCGGAAGTCCTCGTCGAAGCTCTTGCTGCCCATGGCGGCCTCGGCGATGACGAATCCCCCGCTCTTCATGTAGTCGGCCAGGTAGTCCTTCTCGGCATCGGTCAGTTCCATCGCCGCCCCGCCGCGGACCACCAGCACGTCAGGCATGCCCACGTCGATCTCGTCGGCCGGCGACGCCGCCCCCATGGCAATCGTCACCCCGGCCTCCGTCTGGAACTCGTTGATGATCAGGCCGAGCATCTGGTAGTGAAGGCCCAACTGGTAGTTGCCCTTGTGCGCCAGGCACTGCATGTTCACCAGTTGCCGGCCGCCGGTCTTGACCTTCGAGACCTTGATCACCTCTTCCTTCTCGATCCACGTCTTGGGAATGGTTTTGGTGGGCCGTTTTTCCTTCTTGGCGGCTTCCTTCTCGGCAGCCACGGCCTTTTCCCACTCGTCCACCAGGCGCTGCTTCTC
>OFEK01001445.1_pt1 | contig 15853 bp, 8 predicted proteins | sample 1521131 | NCBI WGS metagenome assembly OFEK01 (sample SAMN05720209, study PRJEB24109) | activated sludge metagenome | isolation source: Anaerobic digester | place: China | collected 2015-12-16
CAACAAACACGCCTCCATAGGAGAGTTGTAAAACAGGTTTGGCCCTAAACCAATCACGCATTCCACCAAATCCTGTTCAATCATTTTACTACGCATTGCTGCTTCGCTATCCCTAAATAAAACACCATGCGGCCACAAGGTAATAGATCGCCCATTTTTCTCATCCAAACTCTTTTGAATATGCTGCTGAAAAGCATAATCGGCACAGCCTTGCGGGGGCGTGCCCCAGATATTGCGGCCGTAAGGGTCGCTGGCAAAGCTTTTCTGGTCCCAGGCTTTGATACTGTAAGGCGGATTGGCCAGTATTACGTTAAAGGTCTTGAGTGAATCGTTGTGCAAAAAGGCCGGGTTGGCCAGGGTATTACCCCGCACGATGCTAAACTCCTCTATGCCGTGCATAAACATGTTCATGCGGGCAATGGCCGAGGTGAGCAGGTTAATTTCTTGTCCGTAGAGTTTGAGGGTGCGGTATTCTTTGCCTTCTTCTTTGAGGTGCAGGGCACAGTTTAATAGCAACCCACCACTGCCGCAGGTGGGGTCGTACACGCTTTCGCCCGGTTGAGGGTCCATGATCAGCGTCATGAGTTTTACTACCGTGCGGTTCGTGTAGAACTCCGCTGCAGTATGGCCGCTGTCATCGGCAAATTCCTTGATCAGGTATTCGTAGGCGTTGCCCAGCTTATCATCAGCTACATTGCTCAGGCTAAGCTTGTGTTGCGAGTAATGCTCAATGAGATTGGTGAGGGTGGCGTCACTCAGGCGGTCTTTGTTGGTCCAGCTGGCATCCCCAAAAATACCGTAGAGGGTATCAGGATTGGCCTTTTCAATCGTGCGCATAGCCTCTTGCAAAGCCATACCCACATTGGTAGTTATTTCGCGCACGCGGTTCCAATGGGCCTGCTCAGGCACCTGAAAATGGTGGTGTTCGGCAAAGGCGGCATATTCCATATCGCCATCGCTTTCGGCCAGGGCACGTTCAAATTCTTCATCATACACATCGCAAATGCGCTTAAAGAACAGCAGCGGGAAAATGTACTGCTTGTAGTCCCCAGCGTCAATGGTTCCACGGAGCAGGGTGGCCGCTCCCCAGAGATATTTTTCGAGTTGTTGTTGGGTCATATCTTTCTTTTCATTTTTCAATGATTTTCCATTCGCCCCCCTTGGTAGGGCCTATTCTTTCTATTTGCTTGTTTTTCTTCATTTTGTTTAAATGATACTCGATTCCTCTTCTGGATAAACCAGTTATTACTTGTAATTCTTTAGCGGTAACTCTTGGATTATTCATCATCGTTTTCAAAATGATTTTTACCGATTCTTCCACCATTTCTTCCACAGTTTCTTCCACAGTTTCTTCCACAGTAATCCTTTTCAATGCCACAGTGAACATACCATCGGTAATAAATTCTGGCATGGGGAGTTTTGCAGCTTGCATGGCACTTTTCATACGGCCAATGCCTGAACCTATTTGTTCAACCAATCGGATGCGCACAAACAAACCAAAAATCAGGGGGTTTCTACTGTGGCTTTTGGTGCCAAATTCATTGGGCTTAATGGCACTTGATAAGCCACCTGGATTGCTTATTTCAATTCGGTCATCAAATAACTCAATCGTGATTCTAGCTCCTTTGTCATAATAATCTCTGTGCGTAAGCGCATTAATGATAGCTTCTTTTAAGGCGGTTTCAGGTATTTCCCAATGTTCTTTGCGTGGGCCACCACCTTCGATTTCATATCGAATATTCAGCTTGCCTTTTAGCCATTGCATAGCCTGTTGGTATTGCTTCACCAATGGCCCTCCAAAAAATTTGTCGTCAAAAATCTGCGTTTTTGTATTGCCTTCAAAAGCGACACAACGCAACATAGCCGTTTCAATAAATGCTTCGGGATTTTTTGCAAAAAACAAAACCCCACCATTTTTAACTATACCATTTATGTTTACAATCTTAAGATTCTGTATAACCTGCTGCATGCCAATAGCCTTTGATAAGCCTGCCTCAATTCTAAATTCCTCGAACCATTCAGGCTCTATATCTTTTTCTAAATCAAACTCATGGCAAGGTGCTTCATCAAAGTAAATGCGTTCAGCCTGCTGAAAAAAATCGCGCATTTGCTCAACAGTGGTGAGCTTTTGAGAATTGGGACCTTGCCTAACATAAATAGCTCCTGACAGCACGTAGGGCTTTTGTGGGCCGGAGTTAACCTCAATAATCCAAAGGGTTTTACCCTCAGCATCAACGCTGTAAAGCTCAACAGGCAAGTGAGGATTGATTTCGCTTAATGCATTTTGAATGGCTGATCTTTTGGCATTATCAACTTCTACCCCTTGAATGGTATTGCGGTCATCCACCCCTAAAATCAGAACACCTCCAGCGGCATTGGCAAAAGCGCAAATCTCTTCAGATAGTTCTTTAAGCTTATTGGGAACCCTGACTTTGAATTCTGCGTTGTAGCCCTCGCCACTTTGAATGATGCTCTTTATTTCTTCCAGGTTTAACAAGGTATATTGTTTAGTTTATGAATGTTTTCAATATTTCTTTAAATTTCTCTTCTGCCTTCTGACTTGCCTCCCAAGCAGTTTTGAGATCAGAAAATGCCTCTTCCACACTGGGGAGGTTGTCTTCCATGATTTTCTCTACATACAATGTAATATTCAGGTTGAAATCATGCTCAACTAAATCATTGAAAGTAGCTACTTTGACATAGTTTTCCACATCTACAAAGGCATTATACCATGCGTGGATTTGTTTGACGTGATCAGGTTCCAGATAGTTTTGTGCCCTGCCTACCCGCACCTGATCGGATGCATCAATGAAAAGGACTTTGCCTTTTTTGTCTGCTTCTTTGTTTTGTTTAAAAACCATTACACAGGCAGCCAGCTGCGTACCGTAGAAGATATTTGGTCCAAGACCAATCACGGCTTCTAACATGTCTTGGCTTATCAATGCTTCGCGGATGCGACCTTCTGCACCTTTCCGAAAAAGGGCACCATGAGGTAAAACTACTGTCATTCGCCCGGTACTGTTCATGGATTTGATCATGTGCTGTACCCAGGCCATGTCGCCATTCCCCTGAGGTGGCACCCCGGCAATGTTTCGGCCAAAAGGATCATTTCCCCAATTTTCAGCACCCCATTCTTTGAGTGAAAATGGAGGATTTGCGATGACACAATCAAACGTTTTTAAACCATCAGCCTCAAAGAACGCCGGATTACGGAGGGTATCACCACGCACAATCTGGAAGTCTTCAATACCGTGCAGAAACATATTCATTCGGGCTATAGAGCTGGAGGTCAGGTTTTTCTCTTGACCAAAAAGCTTTAATGTCCGGTAATCTTTATTGATTTCTTTCAGATGACCAACACATTCCAGCAGCATACCACCTGTGCCGCATGCCGGATCGTAAATGGTTTCACCTTCATGAGGATCCAATATCAAACCCAGTAAATGAACTACCGAGCGGGGAGTATAAAACTCGCCAGCTTTTTTATTGGTCAGATCGGCAAAGTGCTTGATCAGGTATTCGTAAGACTGACCCAGCAAGTCAGAATCCACATTGCTGTTGGCGAGGTTATACTGAGAAAAGTGTTCAATCAGATTGATTAGCAACCGGTCAGAGAGCTTATTCTTATTACTCCATTGTGCATCCCCAAAAATTCCATACAAGAATTGCTGATTGGCTTGCTCAATCCCTCGCAATGCATTTTCAATAGCCAAGCCTACATTGAAAGTGGTTTCTCTTACATCTTTCCAATGACAACCCAAGGGGATAACAAATCTATGAAACTCCGGTAAGGAAGCGTAATCTTGGTCTCCATCAGATTCTACCAATGCGATTTGATATTCTTCATCATACACATCCGATATCCTCTTGAAAAAGAGCAATGGGAATATATATACCTTGAAATCCGACGCATCCACAGGTCCTTTGAGGATCCAGGCTGCTTTGGACAGGTATTGTTCTAATTGTGAGAGTGTTATTTTCTCCATTCAGTGCAAAATGTTGTGGGCTTGAAGAATTTTGTGTGTTTAATCTGGCAGTGTCCTCAAAGTTAATATTTATCTGGTTTACATCCTGACACCTTATTCTGCTTTGCATAGTCCACATCCTCTGAACATTTGACACCGCAAGTCAAAAAGCCTTCAGGGCTGCCTTATAGCTCTTCATAATACCACACACCGCCTGAAATCCAGTTTTATTTGGGAAACGCCCACTGTTGGTTTGGCGGGAGGCGGAGTTTTCCATATTTCAACAGGACGCCAACCTTCAATGGAAATCTCTCATTTTACATGCTACTACTTGAGGGGAGCTTTCACAAGCACCTTGCTCATCGCTGATGGCTGACATCTCGATACGCCGACAAAATGTTTTCAAACTTGCCAGCATCTTGAACAGCTATTCGATGACCGGTGCTATCAACTAATCGCTGATCGCTGTATACTGATGGCTGTAAACTGATCGCTGATCGCTGCCAACTGACCGCAGCCAAAACCCTCCCCCTTCCCCCTCCCAATCACCATATTCCAGCTATAAACGCCCGTCATGGGAGGGGAACGGTTACGTGGTAATGCTGCCGAGCTACCAATATAACACCCCTTCGGGGTTGGGGGTCGTTGTCATGCAGGCAGCTTGCTGATAGCTGACATCTCGATACGCCGACAAAATGTTTTCAAATTTGCCAGCATCTTGAAGGGCTACTCGATGACCGGTGCTATCAACTGATCGCTGTATACTGATGGCTGGCAACTGATCGCTGATAACTATTGGCTGTCAACTGGTGGCGAAATTTCCACGAGGTAGTCTTACTTGTTTGCTGCTAGTATCAGTCCATCTCGGCAACAAGTAAATCATGGGATTTTCTGTCTGTGAACCTTACAGTGATATCATATTCTCTTCTCCAAGAGGCAAGTAACCTTGATAAAGTTCGAGCTTGGACTATATTCTCAAGAATGAAGAAAAGCTTAAAACTACTGCTCACTGTTGTCAAAATCATCGAATTACCAAGTCCATTTTTCGTTACAAGTCCTCCGAGGGCCCAACTTACTCCCGTTTGTCCATCGTAGGAGTTTGCAAAAAGTGTCAAAGACTTTATGTCGCCAACCTTAACAAGAATTTCTTCTTCCTTGTTAAGAAGCCTTATTTCCTGAGGCATGAATTCGATGGTGCCTTCATCTACTAATACGCTCTTTTTCTTTTTAATTGTTGCTATAATCAAAAGAGCAATTGTGAGAACAGCAAGGATGATCGATGTATATTGTAAGGTAACTGAATCATTCTCAATCCTCACAAAGAGAATCACAGTTAGTGTCACAGCTGTGATGGCAAAAAGCCCAATCAGAACTCTCAGCGCCAGCGAGTATTCTTCTTTCTTATATGATCGTAATACTAATTTCATAAGGATTGAATCTCTTTATACTTGCAGCCAATGCGGCTGTATATGATTTTGGGGCGGCTCGAAGCACTTATCTTTCAAGGTGCACATAAGCTTGTAAAAATGCGAAGCCTTTACAATTAGCTCCTCAACCCCAATAAATTATATTCGATGCAATGCCCCGCCATTTTTTATTCTTGGTTTAATCTCTTCACGTTTCAATATGTCTGTCAATTGTTCTAAATCTAGTTTTATTTGTTCAATCGATAAAACTCTTAACTGTCCTAAGCAGTACTGTTTTGTAATTCCCTCAAAATTAGGATAAAGACTATCTTGTTTTAACCTTGCCTTTAAATCTTTATATTCATTCTGGTCAAGACATAGCGGCTCTGTCAAAGCAGTAAATTCAATAATTCGAGGTGCTCCGTTACATAGTACTTGAAAATCATTAATCTGGCCAGATTTTATCTCTTCAGTAAAATACCATTTCGTGTTGCTATTTATCAGCAATTTAGTAAACCCAATTTCTTCTAATCTGTCTAAGGGTGAAGTGCTATAAATCCTTTTTCTAATTCTCGTTCTGTTAAGCCATTTCAAGTATGCCAATCCAATAATAAAAATCGGAAGTACAAGTCCTGCCGATAAAATGATGGTAAGGAGTAACCCAATGTCGGGTATTTGGTTTTTAAAGAATCCCATAATCAGGATGATAGTCGCTATTGTTGTCAAAAATATTAACGAAATCACCTTAAATGCGAATCCCAATTTCTGTCTATTATTAATTAAAAAACTGTCCATTTGCTCTTTTTAATGGTTGGGCATAAGGTTCTGCTTCTTATCCAGGGCCTATATAAACCTTATACTCCGCGTCCAATACACCGACATGATGATCCCAATACCTGTGCTAAATATAGAAAATTTCGATGTATGTAAATGGTGATAGAATTATAAACTACAGATATCCACGTCACTGTAAAACTAACAACATGTGTCATGTCAACGATTATTCCTGTCGTCTCAAATGTTACCCTCCATTACTTGGCCGGAGATGGGTGTTGGCTGGCATCACTATACGCCGGCAAAATGTTTTCTAACCCGCCAGCTGGTCAATTGGAAATTAGGGATTAGGGATTATGAATCAGGTAATTACGAATTACGAATGCTCGTTGATCGCTGCCAACTGACCGCTGACAACTGATCGCTGCTCAAAGATACCTCTCCGCCAGCCCGCCTGTGCGTAAATCAATCTCAACTTCGATGGTCTTCAGGATGTGTTGTAAACGGATAACCTGATGGCCTGCGTTGACCTGCGCCAACTGCGTTAACCTGAATTCATAACCATCAATGCGGCCTTGTTCCCATTGGGTGCGTGCTATGGAGAAGGAACGGTTCGCCGCTTCCAGGTTTTGAAGCGCAAGGCCCAATTGATGTCCATAGGACGCATGACGGCTATACAACAACTCCAGATCAGCCAGAAGAAGGTACAGGGTCCTGTCTTCCGACAAGGAAGCATTCTCGAGCTGCTTCAGCGCGTTTCTGGTATCCATCCTGGTCACCCCACCATTAAAGAGGTTCATGCGTATGCTGATCCCAAACTGAGGACCAAGACTGCGGCTGGTCTCGGCAAAGCCAATCTCGCTGGTCTGGTAAGCATAACTATAGCGTCCGAATAATCCAATGACAGGATAGTAAGCAGCACGCTGTATCCGCAGATCGGCAGCGGAGATCAGCTCTTCGAGCTGGGCCATCTTCAGCTCCGGATGAATTTCACGGGCCCTGGCACCTGCCGCATCCATGGGAAGCAGGGGAACCAGGTTGAAACCGGTATCCGCGATCATGAATGGGGCTGCCGGATTGGTCTGGGTAAAGGTATTTATCTGTATCTCAAGGCCCCGTATCAGGTTGCGCTGCTCCAGAAAGGCGCTGCTGTCGCTGAAATAATCCACCTGTGCCTGGTTGAGCTGCAGTGCATTCCCGGCACCGATATCCATGCGCTTGCGCTCCAGCTCGTAGCGAAAACGGGATGTATGCAGCTGCGCCTCGAGATTCCTGAGCATGGCGGTCTCACGCACGAGCTGATAATAGGCCAGTACCACGTCGCCAACGGTTTGTTCAATCAGGTAACGCGTCTCGAACGCGCCCAGATTTTCCAGATATCCCAGCTTGTCGCGTTGGGCAAACATCATGAATCCGTCGAAGATGTTCCAATTTACATTGACGAGGGCATTGAGTGCCGTATTTCTGGCCGAAGCGCCCTCACGGACAACCCCGGTAAACAGCTCCTGACGGGTGTTGTACGTACTGATATTCTGACTTCCCTCGACATACACCTCCGGCAAGAAACCGGCCCTGCCCATGCTGTTGTTGTTCGCGGCCATGGCAGCCTGGTTACGGCTGATCCTCAGGCTGTAGTTTTCTATCAGCACCTTATCAATGAGCGCTTTCAGGACCAGGCTGTCCTGCGCCCCAACAGGGCTTGCCGGCATCACCAGCAACAGGCCGAGGAGAGCAGCGAAGAGCTTATTCTTCCACATATTTCTTTCTGGTTTTGGCGGTGATATAGGTATACAGGGATGGTATCACGAACAGGGTCAGGATGAGGGAGAACAGCAATCCGCCTATGATGGCGACACCCATCGGGATGCGGCTGGTGGAAGCTCCCCCCAGCGCGAGTGCAATCGGCAGCGAACCCAGGATGGTCGCCATACTTGTCATCAGAATGGGCCTGAATCGCTGCATGGCCGCTTCCCGGGCTGCATCGGCCAGGCTGTAACCTTGCTCCCGCTTCTGGTTGGCAAATTCCACGATCAGGATGCCGTTTTTAGTGACAATCCCAACGAGCACGATGATGCCGATCTGACTGAAGATGTTCAGGGTATGACCGAATAAGAAGAGCGACATCAGGGCACCGGCCAGGGCCAGGGGAACGGTAAACATGATGGTCAGGGGATCCCGGTAGCTTTCAAACTGAGCTGCCAGGGTCAGATAGACCAGGATCAGGGCAAAGACAAAGATCATCATGACGTTGCCAGAGCTTTCACGGTAGTCGGAAGAGCTTCCTGCCAGGGTGGTGGAGAAGGAGTCATCCAGCACTTCATCTGCAATACGTTCCATGGCTTCGATGCCGTCTCCGATGGTTTTTCCCTGTGCCGGAGCCGCGCTAACGGTGGCGGCCACGAAGCGGTTGTAGCGCAACAGTTGTGGTGGCCGGCTCTCCAGATGCAGACTTACGAGGTTATCCAGACTGACCATCTCTCCACTGGCATTACGCACCGTGAGCCGGCTCAGATCCAGGGGCTCGTTCCGGTCTTCCTTACGTGCGCTGACCAGCACATAATACTGCTTGCCGTCGCGGATGAAATACCCCATGCGCTGCTCGCTTAGATAAGCCTGCAAGGACTGTGCAATATCCTGCACACTGACCCCCATATCCAGGGCCTTGGTTCGGTTGATCTCTACTGTGTATTCCGGTTTGTTGAAACGCAGGTCGATGGTAACCACATCAAAAGTGGGATCGGCCTGTGCCTTTTCCATGAACCTCGGGATGGCTTCTTTCAGGCGGTCAAGGTCAGGAGCCTGCAACACAAACTGTATGGGCAGGCCGCCGCGTCCACCGCGACTGGCGCTGATGGTAGGCTCCTGCACGACAAAAGCCTGCGCAAAAGTATGCTGACGAAGCTGGCGGTTGAGTTCCGAAGCCAGCTCCATCTGGCTTTTCTTACGCTCATCCGGTAATTTGAGCGAAATACGCACAAAAGAAGAATTGACGGAAGTGGACGAGCCGAAAGCGGGTGCGGTGATCCCCAGCATGAAGCGTTTTTCAGGCATGGTATCCACCATCTCCAGCAACATGCGCTGATAGGCATCCATGGCCTCAAATGAGGTACCTTCAGGAGCGGTAGCCACGATACGCAGCCCGCTTTTATCTTCCATCGGCGCCAGTTCTCTTTGCAGTTGGGCGTTGAAGAGGTATATCAAACCGGCAGTCACCACAATCACGGGAAAGGCCAGCCACCTGCGCGCCATGAACCATCCCAGCGAACGTCCGTACCAGGCGATGAGTCGGTCGACAATCGTTTTGAAGGCCTGCATCACCCGGCCCTTGCGCTCGGAGGACCTGAGGATGCGTGCGCTCATCATGGGGGTGAGCGAAAGTGATACAAAGGTGGAAAGGACGATAGCACCGGCTACCACCATGGCAAACTCGCGAAACAGCCTGCCTGTCAGTCCTCCCATGAAAAAGATGGGTAAAAACACGCAGATCAGACTGATGGAAGTGGAGATAACGGCAAAGAAAACCTCCCTGGATCCCTTGAAGGCAGCCTGAACCGGATTCATCCCTTTCTCAATCTTGGAATAGATGTTCTCCATCACCACGATGGCATCATCCACAACAAGACCAGTGGCCAGAACCAGCCCCAGCAGGGAAAGGACATTGATGGAAAAGCCGGCGGCATACAATACAGCAAACGTCCCGACGAGGGAAATAGGAATCAGTACCACCGGAATCAGCGTGGTGCGCCAGCTGCGCAGGAAGAAGAAGATGACGAGCAGCACCAGTCCAAAGGCCAGGAAAATGGTTTCCATCACTTCGGTGAGGGCTTTCCGGATGCTGAGGGTGGTGTCCAGCGCGACATTCAGCATGATGTCCTGAGGGAGCTCCTTTTTGATGAGCTCCACACGGCGGAAGGCTTCGTCGACGATCTCAATGTGGTTGGCACCAGGCTGGGGTTGCAGCGCTATGCCTATCATGGGGATGACCCCGTTGCCACGCAACAGGGTGCGCTCATTCTCCGGCGAGATCACAGCTTTGCCAACGTCGCGCAGCCGGACCAGGTTGTCTCCCCTGCGGGCGATGACCATGTCCTCAAACTCCTCCGGGGTGTTGAGCCGTCCCAGTGCTCTGATTGTGAGCTCCGTCCGTTCTCCTTCCAGGCGGCCTGCGGGTAGCTCGACATTCTGAGCCTGCAGGGCTGACCGGATATCCAGTGGCGTGAGGCGGAAGGATTCCAGCCTGACCGGATCCAGGTACAAACGCATGGCGTATTTCTTCTCTCCCCAGATGCGCACATTGCTGACCCCGGGAACCGTCTGCAGGCGTTCCTTGAAAATGTTGTTACCTATTTCCGACAACTCCAGCAGGCTGCGCTGATCACTCTGAACGGTTATGGTGAGAATGGTCTGAGCATCGGCATCGGCTTTGAAAACCACCGGAGGGTCGGCATCCGGCGGAAGCTGACGCACAGCCTGCGATACCTTGTCCCGCACATCATTGGCGGCGTTTTCCAATTCCACACTGGTCAGAAACTCCACCGTAACGGTACTCCTGCCGTCGGTGCTGCTGGATGTCAGGGATTTGATCCCGGCCACACTGTTAATCACCTCTTCCAGAGGCTCAGTGATCTGTGATTCGATGATGGCGGCATTCGCGCCCGGATAATTGGTGATAACGGCTACCACCGGTGGATCCACACTCGGATACTCCCTGACCCCAAGGCTGAAATAGCTCACGACGCCCAGCAGGACGATGACGATGGCAAAAACGCTTGCCAGTACCGGTCGCTTGATGCTGAGATCTGAGAGGGTCATGGCTGCTGTATATTAATGATCTGACGAACACGAACCGGCATATCTGGTCTGATTTGCAAGATCCCGGTAGTGATCACAGTGTCTCCAGCCCGTATCCCGCTCAGTATTTCGGCCAGGGCAGGGGTTCGACTGCCCAGTTCTACATTCCTTTTCACAGCTTTGCCCGCGCTGACCACAAATACTGTTTGGGCACCCAGTTCAGGAACAATGGCATCTGTAGGTACGGCCAGGATATCGCTCTGAAGAACAGGCTGAAGATGCACCTCACTGAAATCCCCGGGAACAAGTCCATGCTGGTTCGATGTGATCATCGCCCTCACCTTCAGAGTCCGGGAAGTGGTACTCACCACTGGGTCGATGGCGTATATGCCGGCCAGACTGGTATCCCCATGTGTGACCACCTGTACCGTCATGCCCTCCCGGATATGCTGCACATACAGGCTGGGAATATCAAATTCCACCTTTAACTTATGGTTTTGCGCAATGCGCGTGATCGTCTGCCCCTGCGTCAGGTAAGTGCCAACACTGAAATTCCGCATGCCCAGCTGGCCACTGAAAGGCGCTTTGATATTCGCCAATCCTACATATACACTCAGCTCTTCTATTTTGGCCTTTAATTCCTCCGCTGCTGCCCTGCTTTGGTCCACGGCCTCCTGGCTCACGCCTTCCACCTTTAGCAGGGCTTCATTCCGCCTCAGCTCACTTTCGGCAGACAACAAGCGGGCCTTCAATCCACTGATCTGGGCCTTCCATATCCTGTCGTCGAGCTGCACCAACGACTGGCCCTCTCTAACCTGCTGTCCTTCAGTGAAAAATATTCCCATCACAGTTCCGGATACCGGCGCTTTCAGCTCCACCTCCTCATAAGGCAGCAGGTTGGCTGTTGTCAGCAAGGGCTGTGCTGACGATAAAGGCTGGGCAATATAGGCATCTACCAACAAGGCCGGAGCCTCGCCGGAAGGGTTACCAGATGCCTGCCTGCGTTTGCATGAGGTCATGAATAAGAACCCCGGGATCGCAGCTATCCATAAAATTTTCAGCGCTGTCTGACGCATGGAGAAAAAATATACAGTTCAACAAAAGTATGCTATCTAAACACATTATATGCCTGAAAGGTTGCCAGGCCTGGTCAGAATCTTGTTCCAACCCTAGCGCAAGACCACGATCCGGCGACTAATTTGTGTGTTTTTCGTTTTGACAGTCAGGTGCATGATTCCAGCCTGATAACCAGATAGGTCGAGCCGATCATGGCGCATCTGTTCGCCCGTTGCAGGCAGCGTGGTAACGTACAGGAGCCGGCCCTGAAGATCATATAAAGAAAGGGTCGCCTCCTCATCGCGAGGCATGATGACATCGACAGTGACCTCATCCTGCGCAGGGTTGGGATATACCCTGACATCTGCTGTCACACTCGCCGGCGTCTCCCGGCCGGTCACGATACCCGCAGCCGGAGGGAAGTGGATCAGGTCAACCCAGGCACAATCACTGCCGGATGCCAGGTACCAGTCCTTGACATAAACCCAGCGGAAGCTGCGCTGACCCGGCTGGACAGCATACACGGCCCTGGCCCAGTCCTTCTGGCCTGACCACTGCTCCTTCAGGTTATTGTCGATATAAAATTCCAGAAAGTCATAATCCAATTCAGAGGAAACCTTTCTGTAGAACGAGATGCTGTCATTGGACAGGACGGTCATGGTGAGTTCCAGGGAAGAGGAGGCCGTATTTCCGATACTACCTGACCGGACGGCATAATCTCCTTCATAGGCGCCGGTATTCACAACATACCAGGGCTGACTGCCACCGCTGACCCATGAGAATTTGGTCAGGGTAGCCGTCTCCCAGTCTTCAACCTGACTTCCTACCATTGGGGCAAAGGACTGCTGGGCAAGATACAGGCCACTGCCAAGGCTGCAATGCACTTCGATTACATCTCCGGGAAGTGCAGCATGCGCGACATAGACATCGAAGACAAGGTTCACCTCCTGATTTTCCTTCAGTGTATCCAGGATAATCTGGGCATTGTTGATGGATGCCAGCGGACTATAGGTTACCAGCGTCGCCATGGCATTGAGGGCATTGCAATGCCCTTCGTTGGCGGCCCTTATCACTAGCTGGATGACCTCACCCGGATCAATACTGCCATTGCCATTGCCGCCAACCTGGTCCATAATGCTGATATCCCGAATCCTAAGGTTGGGTGCATGCAATTTCATGAAGAATGCTGAACTCCAGCTGTTGCCGGCGGTGTCGCTGATATGCAGCTGGAAGGGCACCTGATGGGCGTCCGGAATGTGTTGATGGATTTGAACAGCAAAGCCCGCCGGGAGCATAACGGTATCGCCGGCGCCAACCCAACCAAGGCTTTCAAGACTATCCGTTATGGTCACGAAGGTATCTGCTGTGCTGAGCCGTACACTGACCTGCCCGGCCATGGCATTGCCATAATTGACCACTGAGACATCGAATGTGATGGGTTCTCCAAAATCAGCGCGTCCGTTGCTGTTGCCGTTAGTATCCTTCAGCACGACCTGGTTCATCAGGACGAAAGGACCATTGGGCGAGGCCACCAGGACGCTGTCGATGTAAGGCTGCCTGTTTTGTCTGGTAACCACAAGATGGGCATAACCGGGAGTGGTGAACGGAAGGATGTTCATACTGACCTGCCCCAGGGAATCGGCGAAAGCAGCACCATGAAGGATGCCATTCATGCTGAGGGCTGCATAAGCGTAAGGCACGGTGACAGCATTGAAGGTGTTCAATCCAAGTGGCTGGACAGGCGCATGCGTCACCGGCAGGGCCGGAGGTGCACTGAAATAGGTCATCACGGAAGGATCTCCCATAAGATGGTATATTTCCCAGTAATACTTTATTTCAGTGGAGGTGGAAGCCGTAACAGCCAGGTTGCCGGCCATAATGATCTGTCCATTGGTCTCATACCATTCTGACCGTGGTTCTCCATGGTCATGGAAAAGCCGGTCATAGGCTCCCAGCCCGGTTCCGGCATAGGTGGGATTGGCACCCGGTGTCCCTACGCCAACACTCCAGTAGAAATCCTCATCCCACAGCGTATTGTTGGAACCGCCGATATAGCCCAGCGCACCTTTTCCGGCGGCCCGCACCAGGGCCTCACCGAAACAGGTCTGGTCAAACTTGTTGGAAAGGCAGCAGTTGCCTATCACCAGGGGGTACTTGTGGTTGTTCTCCAGGTTACTGATGTGTGCGGTGGTAAAGGAGGGATCGGACCATCCTGTAGTACCGCAATGCGCGGTATAGTTGGCAAATCCAACGCCATTGCTGATGTCAGCCCTGATCTGGCTGCTGCTGCTGCCCGAAGCGGGATAAAGATAAGTGCTGGAAGACAAGCCATGGGCAGCATTGAAATAATATGCATTGCCGTAGTTGATCTGTCCGTTGGCATGCGTGCTGCCGTAGTAACTGTCGACGCCGGCAACCATGACAACCCTGTTCAGAAAAGAAGTATCGGGCAGGAGAAACTGCTCATATTGCAATGTCTTATCGATTTGCGGTTGCAGCTCGGCGAGGTTGTTGGCAGAGAAGCGGCCATAGAAAAGCTCCGGAAAATAGTCCCCGCTTCCATCATATTCAAAATAATACAGGTCAGAAGGGTGACTGCCTGTGGTACCCGTGAAGGCCGGAATCTGGGCAACATCGCCCACCAGGATTGCAAAGCTGGGCGCCGGATCGGTGGGGGTCGCGCCCTGGTAAAGGTTTTGCAGGTAGGCCTTGATAGAGGTGGTCGTATTACCTACAAGCGGATTACTCGTATACGCCTCGATCACCTTGAAGCCTTTACGAACCTTCCATGCGATAAAGGGCTGCAAAGCCTGCTGGAAGGCCGGGTCAGAGACGATCACCATCTTCAGCGGAGCCTGCTGTATGACCTGCAGATGTGCGGCTTCCGGATAATTGACCAGCGTATGCAGGCTCTGTCTGAACACAGGTGAAGCATATTTTTCACGCATAGCGCGGGTAGCGCCCAGGTCTGCGCCGGTGTACCGAACCCGGATCGTCAAGCTATGATGAACCTCCAGGAGTTGGCGCACTGGGTTATACCGGAACGGGGATATGCTGATACGGGCGATGCGAACACCACGCATCCGTCCCAGGTACTCGATACTGACTATTTTCTGCTGGCTGAATGCATCCTGCTGATAGACCTCACGCAGGTAGTGGAAGGGCTGGCTGGCAGGATCATCGGCTTTGGATACAGAGGGCTGTACCGGGATGATGGGGTGGGCGTTGTGCCGGATTTTCAGATCAACCGTCTGGCTGGCATCCTCCAGGATATCTATTTCCGGGATTGCGCCTTCCGGCAAAGCAATAAGCCGGGTGATCAGGGGAAGGTCCGGGTAACCAGGGATTGCGAGATTTCGCATACTACCCGGCAGATCGATAATGTTGAAGGTGCCTGCTGTTCTTTCCGTTGTCATGATCGTCATCCCGGAGATACCGATGCTGAACGCGAATGAGGTTTCCAGGATTTCTTCCGTTTGGAAGCCCTCTGTTTTTGCTGGAAATGACCATGTTGTGGATTGCGCCTGCACAATAACAGGCAGCAGTACAAGGAAAGCAAGGATATATCTTTTCATGTTATTGACCCAATTGAAGACAAACCAATGGATGTGGGGAGCGCAAAAATACGATGTTTTCGCCGGGTGGCAGGCATGCCCTGGCATTAAGCTACATATTTCTCCAGGACCTCATCTTTAGGGTGTTTATTGGAGTTGAAAGTTGAAAGTTGAAAGTTGAGTCCCCTCCGAAAAGGGAATATGGCTATGAATGACAAAAATTGATTACTGGTAAAAAAATCGTCCCGAGATATTGCAAGATCAGATTTGGTTGAAAAACGATCTTTAAAGAAAATTTTTGGTTCAA
>OFEK01001448.1_pt1 | contig 15819 bp, 9 predicted proteins | sample 1521131 | NCBI WGS metagenome assembly OFEK01 (sample SAMN05720209, study PRJEB24109) | activated sludge metagenome | isolation source: Anaerobic digester | place: China | collected 2015-12-16
CGATGACGGTCACGTTGTAGCCCGCCGCCGCGAGATCGTCACGGAATGGATCCGTGCCGTAATCGTGCTTGTTTGCATCGTCAACCCAGCCGCATAGGAGCCAGAGCGGCATCCCTGACCAGACATGTCCCTCATCATCCGTCCAGGTGGCACCGTGCCCGCCCAACGCGCAGGCCTTGCCCGACTCGAAGTAGGAGCGACTGATGTTATCGGTGATTGCACCTCTCAGGAGAAGCGTCCAGTCCTCCCGTGCGCCGGGTTTGATCGCAATGGTTGCGATGTTCTTGTTGGAAAGACCGGCAGCCGATGGGTACTGGATACCGTCAGCCCAGTAGTAGTGCCAGTATTCTTCAGCCAGGCATGTCCGCATGTCATCGTTTCCAAAGATCCCGTCGGGCGTGTTGAAGAAGAGGCGCGGGCCGTCACGGTAGTCGGGGACATACCCCCGTCCCTCTGCCCACCACGCGACGATGGCCTCACCCTGGCGTTCGAGCGGTTCGTAGATGTTGGTGTAGTTGAGTTTGACACTGTAACCATCAGAGGCGATAAGTTCGATCTCACCACCAACTGGGATACCACCAACCAGGTCACAGAGGTCGCGGATCGCCGTTCCTTTCACTACGTCATCGACTTTGGCCGGGTCCACGTTGATGTTCTCATCCGGGTTCCAGAGGTCGTCTGGATCAAAGGTGGGGCCCTGGAACCTGAGTCTAACACCGTTGGGTGCGCCGTATACCTCCAGGTTCTCCTCCATCCACTGGATGGTCTTTGTCGTCTCGTTCAGAACGGTCACTTCGTCGGAGGCGTAGCGGACGATATGTATGGATGGCAGCTCCTCGGGCTCCTGGAAGTCGACGAGCTGGATCCGCTGGACGTTCTTCACGCTCAGGCTCCCTGTAACCCCCGCGCCGACCAGCTGGAGCGGATAGGCGTTCCCGGTGATCGGGGTGCCGTTGACCTTGTTTGCAACGATGTAGTTGTTCGGTTTTGCCAGAATATCCTGGCTTGAGAACTCCTTGCTGTAGGGGTTATCCCCGCCGGAGGAGACGATCACGGTGTAGCCAGTCTCTGCAAGGGGGACGTTGAAGGCTCCAGAACCGTGCATGACATCGTCGTCGACCCAGCCACAGAGGACCCTCAACGGGACGCCGCTCCATGTGCTGACACCATCGTTATACGTCACGGCGTGGTAGCCGCACTCCTCGAACTCTTCCTTTGTCAGGAGATCGGTGATCTTTGGTCCCTCAAGACTGAGCGTCCACTCCGACTCCGTGATCTCATCCGGGAGCCCCTCAAGGGAGATCGTGGCGATATTGCCGACCCGCTGTTTCCCTGAGGTCACGCCCTTCCCGACAAGTTTCAGGGGTGCACCGTTATCCTCGGTGAGCGGGGCTGCGTTCATCTTGTTTGCAACGATGAACGAATCGTTACGGGCGATATCAGCGCTGCTGAAGGTGGCGTTGAAACCATCAATCGCACTCACACGCACGGTGTAGCCCGCGGCCGCTCGTGTATCGTTCAACGCCCAGTGATTCCCGGTCGCCACGTCGTCGACAACGGCTACCAGGTACCAGAGCGGGATACCGGTCCAGACCTGATCTTTGTCATCGGTGTAACTCTTGCCGTGACATGCAACACCCTCCTCGAACTCTGCCTGGGTGAGCGTCCGGTTGAAAGCGCCCACAAGCGTGATCTCCCAGCCTTCGGAAGGTTCAGGGAGGCCTATGAGTTCGATCGTGGTGATGCCACCGATCAACTGCCCTGAACCGACGCTCGGACCGACGATCCGGAGCGGCCAGCAGGGTTTGTTCTTATCGCCGATGGTTGCAGGGAGTGGCTCGCCGTTTAAGGTGTTTGCGACGATTATCCCGTTGTTCCTCGCGACGCTTGCGCTATCAAAGTTGATATCGTAATTGTCGATTGAGGTGACCTTGATCGAGTAACCCTGCGCAGCGAGGTCGTCGTTGAAGGCGCCGGAACCGTGCCTTACATCGTCGTCGACTAGGCCAATGAGGTACCAGAGAGGCATTCCGCTCCACACATCACCGTTACCGTCGGTGTATGTGGCGGCATGTCCGCAGGCCACACCGTCCTCAAAGTAGTCCTGGTCGACCTCCTCCGTCCGTGCACCGATAAGAGCGACGCTCCATGTGGCTGGTTCCACCGGTGTCTCATCCGAGTCCTCGAGACCCACAGTGATCGTGATCAGCGCTGTTGCATCCTCCGGCGTCGGGTCACCGCCGTAGCAGAAGACGACCTGATCGCCTTCGGCAAGTGCCACGACGTTGATGCCGCCATCGTGGTTGCCATATCCATCCTTCAGGTCGCCGTTGACGTAACACGCCCACTTGGCCTTGCTTTTGATGTAAAGGTATCCATCGATGTCATCGAGCAGGAGGACTTCATCATATGCCCATCGCTTGTCGGTGACGTTGTAGGTGAAGCCCTTCAGTTCCGAGACCTTCTGGAGGGCGCCAAGCGGTGTCCGGTTGCTGACGGTGTAGGTCTCTCCGGAGTTGTATGCTGTGCACTCGAAAGTGCCCTCATCCAGCGCAACTGTTCCGTTGAAGAGAACGGTCTCGTCAGAGAGGATACCGGCGGATTCTTCATCCGGTGTCACCAGCGGTTCTTCCTCAGGTGTTACCCCAGGTTCCCCATCGGTAGTTACCGTCGGTTCTTCCTCAGGTGTTACCCCAGGTTCCCCGTCGGTGGTTACCGTCAGGTCGTCGTCTGGCGCCACGTCAGAAATCAGAGTGGCATCCGCGATACCATCTCCGGGGCTCGCGCTCACGCCCGGGAGAGTCTCCCCGACTGCCGGCAGTACCAGCAGCGAGCATAACAGCAGTACGAAAAGAGCGTACTGAATCTTTTTCGCCTTTTCATTCATGGAATCAACCCTTTTTGAGTCATCCCCTTTCCTGGACCCATTCCAGAAAAGTAACGATTTAAACTGGAACCGGGCCATGTAAATATTTTACAGTTAATTAACCCGCATAAGTTAACCAGATTATACCAGGGTCCCCTCCAGCATCGTAAAGACCTCACCATATCCGGCCAATCGATGCATTAATCATCAAAAACACTCCAATACTCATTTCCGGAGTGACTGGATGGCAGCAACGGGAACCTGGCTCCCTGTCTTCGGATATGGAGGGCACATAAAGGCAACGGCACAGGAGGTCATTATATCACGTGGGAGCGAGACCTGGCGTTACCCCCTCGACAAAGTGAAACACCTCCTCATAGTCGGCGGCCATACCCTCCATACCTCCGCGGTGACAAATCTCCTCAAATCCGGCGCTGCCATCACATTCTTCGATATCGACGGCACACCCGTCGGATGTCTCTACCCATACGGCTACCGCCAGGACGAGGAGGTAAGGCTTGCGCAGGAACGGGCCGCGCCACACAGGTTCGCCCAGCCACTCGCCCGGGCAGCCCTCCAGTCCAGGCTCCTTCTGCTTGGAGAACTCTCTGACCACCGTGGGGAGACGATCTTTTATTCCGGGGAACTCGAGTTCCTTCACCAGGTCAGGGAGGAACTCGAGGTCTCGGTCACGATGGAAGAACTTCGGAGACTCTCACGCCTGACCGCCGACATGTACTATGAGATCCTGGCCCGCACAATCCCGCCAGAACTCGGGTTCCGGCGCAGAACAAAACCTCCGCACACCGACCCTGTCAACACCATGTTCTCCCTCGGCTACGCGATGCTGTATGGAAACTGCTGCGTCTCGGTGGTCGGCGCACATCTCAATCCCGACCGCGGTATGCTCCATGAAGGCCCCGGGGGTCTTGTGTATGACCTCATAGAACCGCAGAAAGCCTCGATGGTAGACCGTATCGTACTTCGGTTCGCAAGGGAGGGTGTGTCCACTGACGATTACGAGTGCGGGGAGAAGAGATGTTACCTCGATCCTGCTATTGTGAACCTGCTGACCGCAGCGCTCCGCGAGTCCATCGACCAGAACCGTCTTGACGCCCAGGTACGCATCCTGCGCGACGCTCTACTCTCAAACGCTGAATTTCAGGTGCTCTACTGGTATTAACCGCTCCGCAGGATGCTGAACTCTGAGAAGTTGATGAGAGGGATCTCCCGCTGGACGATCTCACGGATTATAACATGCGGGCAACTGTAGAGCATGGAGACGAACTTATCCAGGATACCTGGATCGGCGGTTGCGATAACGCGAACCCTGCCGTCCGGCAGGTTCATCACCTCACCCACGACACCGAGATTTGTAGCGATCCTTTTGACGCATGCGCGAAACCCAACGCCCTGAACCCGTCCTGCAACACTTATCTCGATCGTCTTCACAGCCAGTACTCCTGAATGATCCTTATGGACATATCCAGTTCGTCATATATCGATTCTCTTGTTGCCTGGTCACGGATGTTCACCACCACGCCCACTGCCAGATCCAGGAGATCGCCTGCGTGGTCCTCGTAGCGCGCTGAATGGAGACGGCAGGCCATATCTCCTAGCGCGATCGCTCGTCGTGAGAGAGGTCTGATCCCGCCAGCCTCCTTTAGCGCACATTCCAGCATCCTCTCCGCTATCTCATGCTGTCCGGCGTCACGGGCGAACACATAGACCTCGGTGTAGTAGATCACCCTCTTCAGCCGGTCGTGTGTTGCGCCTACTGCGCGGTCGAGTGCCACCACATCTTTTGTGGTGCAGTTGCCACGCCGTAACCGCTCGCGGAACTCCAGGATCCTGCCATAGACGGTGCCCTCCCATGAGCCGGGAGCGATCTGATCCATCTGAACCGTGAGAATATAGCGGATTCGCTCATCCTCGATTGAGGAAGCGATAGCGGTTGCGCGTTCCCTGGCGGAGGAGTTGCCGGTTGCGCGGTAGAGTGAGTAGAGCAAACCGGCCACCCACAGTTGCGTCATGGCAATAATGAACGGAATCCGGATAGAACCAGCGGCTCTCTCCATGCTCTCCAGGATCAGTTCGATCGCATCCTCATCGCCAGATGTCTCAGCAAACCGCGCTACATGAAATAGCAACGGGAGCCTGACGTAAACGGAAGGTATGCCTGCTACAGTCTGAGAGATTATAGAGAGGATCTCCTTTCTCGCCGCAGGTTCGTCAGCCATGTCATAGACCACTGAAAGCGCGTCCACGTAGTCGACCGGGTTGCCTATTCTCTGGGCCTGCTCGATCGCCCATTGGAGATCTTTTTCCTCACCGTTTGCAGCACAGATCTCCCTGAAGGCATGGATCAGATGCTTTCTGACGAGATCTTCTCTCTCCTCTCCGACGGACCCGACCATATCTTCTGCCTCATCAAGGTAGTCTCTGGCCTCTCTGGGGTCGATACCGGCCATGAGGCCTGCGAGGTCGGAGAGCATGATCGCACGAACCGCCGGGTCGGGGGTCTCGTTGATGGTCTTATGTAGCCTCCTTATGGTACTCTCAGCCCGCTCTCTCTCGTCGAGAACAAGGTAAGCGCTCGCAACACGGTAGATCCCGGAGTAGCGTGCATAAAGATCGGATGTGTGCTCGAATAGACGGTGCATCAGGTCGAGCACCGGCAATGAAGCCGTAGCCCCATTGAGCCCCTCAAGGAGGTATGCTGTTGCCTCATAGGGGTCGGCGGAGTCGAACTCCTGTGTCCGCTCTGTGAAGGGTGTGAGGATCCTCTGGATCATAGCGGTCCGTTCATACTCGTTCTCGATCTCCAGGGAGAATAGAGCCATTGGGATCACCAGGACGGCGTCCCTGGACTCCTGCATCTGTTCGAGCATGATATCGATGCAGTCTCCTATCCTTATCTGGAACGCCGCATCCGGTGTTCTGGTCTTGAGGAGGCTGAGCGCAGTCTCAAAAGGATCCAGGACGCCCTCGAATAACGCGGGTCTGGCACTTGAGTGGTTGTCCACGATCCGGATGCAACCGACCCGGACGTAGCCCTCGATGAGGGTCGCGAAGAGGTGCTGGAGAGAGGGATCGTGGGTCTCAACCAGGATGCGGGCCGATTCATCCAGCGCCTGGAGTGAACGGTGCTCTACCCCATATGTGATCAGTCCCTGAATAATGCTCTCCATCGCGATCATACACAGATCCTGTGCAAGCAGAGAGGTCAAGAGGATCCGCATACCCCGGAGCAGGTCAGGGTAGGCTTCCTGGACGGCAAGCGCGGTCACCTGGTTCGCGATACCGGCAAGCGTACTGGCCAGTCTCTTCTGTTCCACGATCTTGCAGGCGAGAGCGATTGAGGCCTGGAGGAGATGACGGTCGTTCCTGTCGGCGCCGATCCGTGCCATATCGATTGCGATCTTTGAGAACGCCTCCTCTCGCAGACCATGATCCGTGATCTGGCTCAGAAGGTCCAGCAGTGCGGCGGGTCCTTTATCCTTGATGAAACCGCGGTCGAGCAGGACGATGCTGCACTCGAGGAGAAGTGTGTCCTGTGATTGGTGCAACGCTGCGAGTTCCTTTATGGCCAGTATATGCCCGGCAACCTCATCGAGACTGCACTTCCTGCAGAAGTCGGTCAGTGCCTGCTGGATCAGTGTGTCGGCGATCCGGGTCTCCTCTCCGGCGAGGAGGATCTCGCGTATGAACTCTATCTCGTCGCGTCGGATAGCTTCTATGACCAGTTTGATGGCTGTCTGGAATAACAAAGAGTTGCCTTGCGGGTTACCCGCCTTCTTCAGGACGAGAACCGCCTGCCGGAAGTCGTCAACCCGGTATAGAGTCTCGCTGATCTGGTGGTAAAGCCTGGCGGCCTTCGCCCCGTCGCTGTATTCATCGACCAGCGGCACGATATCGGAGAGAACGGCCGGGTTGCCGCTCCTGGTGGCGATGGCGATCCCGGCGTTGACGATATCCTCGATGGGTGGAGGGGTGCTCTCTCCATGGCGGGCGACAAACTCAAACATCTTCTCAAGGAACCAGTCGTCCCCGCTTCTTTCCGCCTTTGCCAGGAGTTCATGGGCGATTACCTGGCCTGCCCACGGTTTTTTATCGGCAAGTTCCGTGAGCCGTCTGTATGTATCTTTCCTGTCCTTCTGGTGGTCGAGGAGCCCTACGGTCAGGATCGCCAGGATCTCTGCCATTCGTTCCTGGCGGATCTCGCGAATTGAGTCCAGAATATTCGCTATATCAGCGATCTCTGCTTTGAGGGGAGAACGCCAGGCGCCGTTCACGATATCGGAGATAGTGCCGGTGCGCTGGATCTTCTGTTCAATTCCGGCGGCGATCGATAGCCCCTGGATCAGGAGGCACCGGTCTTTCGACACCATACCGACTGTGGCGATCGCCCGGGCCAGCCCGGCGCTGAGCTTCGCTCGCTCCGAGAGGGTGCTGATCTCTGGGAGCATCGCGAGAACGTGCTGCAGGATCTCGACGTTGCGGTGCGCCTCGCCGTAACGGATCAGGTGGGGGATGATCTCAGAGAGAATCTCCGAGCGGTATTTGCGGATGCTGATGGCCTCGAGAGTATTTAGCGCTCTCTCGATGTACTGCTCCTTACCCGTGTCTATTCCGCGAAGAACCAGTTCACCTGAGATCCTGGCGAGTATTTCTGATTGCTGGCCCTTTCGATTGAGTTTGCCAACCAGGGTAAAGATAGCAGAGATCCAGGCTTCGTCTGCGCTATCGATATACCGGGTTATTGCGCGGCGGGATGCTTCGGTAACCTCTTCTTCTGTCGGTTCGGTGACCAGGTTCAGTATATCTGGTTCTCCTCTCTCAAATGCCACTCCCGTGATAGCGGCGTTTACCTGCGCATAGAACTGTCGCTTTCCTTTCCTGGTGCGGATCGTTGAGATCTCACGGACGGCTTCTTCAAGTTCCTCAGGATCGCCGGAGGTTATGGCGGATTTTACCATCTCTTCTATCGGTATGCTCCTATCCATCTCCTCTAGACCTCCGCGGTGGTCTGTCCTGCCAGGCCGTCACCAGACATAAGATTGTCATGCCACTATATGAATATTTTTTCTTGATGTTCCACATTGTTTCGTATTGAAAGTGATTTAGTGATTGAAATGGCCGGTTGCGTGAAAAATAATGACCAATATAAATCGAGAAATTAAAAAAAATTCACCAATCCCGTTACGGAAAATTGCAGGAAGATCGGGTTGGGTGGGGCGTGGTATCGCCGGTTGGTGGGGGTGTTCTGTATCCACGGAAGAGAGTGCCAGAGGACACGTCAAGACAGGGGCGGGGGATGCTAAATCACCCTCCCCGTCAGCCCCTCACCAAAAGGGCAAGTTGCCATCGATACAATCTCCAGGAGCGCACCTACAGCGTTTAGAGTGAGACCCTCAGACAGTCACCACTAACTCCTCGATACGCTCCGCGGCATTTACGATCTATCGGCATTGGGAACTCTCTTCGTTAGCACCCGCGCAATCTCCTGGTAGAGGCCGTCTGCAACGCGCGGATCCTTTGCCTCGACCATTATCCTGATCATCGGTTCTGTGCCCGATGCCCGCACCAGTGCCCAGGCGTTCTCTCTAAGGATCTTTATTCCGTCGATCTTCTCGATCTTCTCCCCGGAGAATGCCTCCTCGACAGCGCGAACGACCGTATGGGGATCGTTGGTATGATACTTCTCTTTGATCAGGTGGTATGCGGGAAGGTCGTCTATGATCTCAGATAGTTTTCTGCCTTTATGGGTCGCGAGAACCGCCACCATCATGGCGGCGGTCATCCCGCCGTCCCGGCAGAACTGGTGGTCGGGGTATATCAGACCTCCGTTTCCTTCACCCCCAAAGACGACATCCTTTCCTGCGGCTATCAGTTCGATCATCCTCCTTGCGACATAGATGCTCCCCACGGCTGTGTAATCGACGCTGCAACCGTGCCTCTCTGCGATCTCCCTGATAAGGCTGGATGTGGCAACCGGGGTGACGATGATCCCGCCGGTCTTTTTCGAGCAGATATAATCCTCGATCAGCCCGAACTCGCAGTTCTCCTCGACATAACGACCTATTTCGTCGATAAAGGCCGCCCGATCAGCGTCACCGTCGTGCGCGACCCCGAAATCGGCGCCGGTGGCAACGACCATCTCAGCTAGCGGTTGCAGACCCTGAGGGCTCGGTTCGGGCATCCGGCCCGGGAAGGTGCCGTCGAGACGGGCGTTGATCGTGTGAACCCGGCAACCCAGTCTGGTGAGTATGATCGGGGTCGTGAGCGCTGCCGGCCCCGAACCGGGATCGACGACAACGGTCATCCCCTCCCCGATACCGGGCGGGAAATGAGACGTAACAGCCTCTATGTAGTCCTCAAACCTTTCTGGAGCGATGGTCTCTCTGCCTACCGTGTCCCAGGTGGCCAGATCGAACTCTTCGGTAAAGAATCTCTCCTCGAGCTTGATGGTCTCCTCATCCGACATCTCGGTGCCGTCCGGTTCGATCACCTTCACGCCGTTATACTCCGGCGGGTTGTGTGATGCGGTGATCATGGCACCACCGGAGAACCGACCGCTCTTTATGATGTACTGCAGCGCCGGGGTCGGGAGGATACCGAGATCCAGCACGTCGCAGCCTGTCATCAGCAGCCCCGCCTTTAGGGCGTGGCTCAGGGCCTCGCCGGACGTCCGTGTGTCCCTGCCGACCGCGATAGTCCCCTTCCTCATCGATCCAAGCGCTGCGCCGATCTTATAGACGAGCGTGGGTGTCATCGTCTCCCCCGTCACTCCGCGCACACCGTTTGTTCCAAACATCCGCTTCTTCTTTTGCATCTACTTCATCACTCCTCAAACACCGTGTAACCCTCGTTTCAGACGGTCAATGGCACTCGCTGCCGCCGCAAACGCCTCCTGCCCGTGTTCTGCGAGTATAGCAACGTATGTTATATCTTCTCCAGCATAGAGCCGCCCTTTTCTGTGGTAAACCCTGGCACCAAGGACTCCGGGAACGCTCTCGATCTCTCTCTGGACCCTTTCTGCCAGGTCATCGAGGCTCTCATCAAACTCGAGGTGATCGGTGCGCTCCTCCCCCGTCCACTCCCTGACGATACCGTTGAACGTGAGGACTGCCCCTGCATGTGAGATATCGCAGTCGCGCTTGAGTTCCCTGACAAGTCCTTCCATGGTGTAGAAATCCTCGAACCTATCGAGGGCGGCGAGCACGTCGTCGACGGAGGGGTTGCGTAGCACGGTGTTCTCACATTCGATGTCGCCTATCACGATCCGCGGGAACACCCTGGTCTTGAACCCCTCAAGGATGGCATACCTGACACCGGCGTTGCAGAGGATCTCGAGGGCGGCGTTGAGATCGGTCTCCTGCATGATGAAGACCGACTTCTCCTCATCGATGCCACAGGATATAGCAGCATCTGATTCATAGTATGCCGTGGTGTCCTTGCCGGGCTCGATAAAGAAACCGTGATGCCCAAGGTGTTTAACCACGCCAACGGGCCCGTCTGCGGAGAGCGCACCGATCAACCGCTTTATGAAGGTGGTCTTCCCGGCGTTTGAGGCACCGACGACCTGTATGATCTTCAATTCTCCTCCTCCTTCTCTTCCCTGTCGCTCTCTGCTTCCTGCTCATCTTCCTGACCTGGTCGCGCCTTCAGGATTACCGAGGCGGCCTCGGCCACGCCACGCATCACTTCGGTTATACGGTCCTCGATATCGATCTCGTCGTCGAGGTTCAGACTTGTCCCTTCAACCTCCAGCAGAAACCGGGCAACCTCGCTTGCCTCGAAGAGGATCTCGTCGAGTTCTTCAGCGGTGAAGAAACCGCACATTGCGCCGTAGAAGAATGTGGCACCGGATTTCTTCACCTTCTTCTTGAACGAACTCCGTGCCTGGTTGACCGCCTGCGGGGTGTAGGTGTCGATCATGAACGGGCAGAGTTCTGGAAGGTTTTCGCCGATAAACGTCATCTCCGAGCCCCCAGCGGTCTTAAAGTCTGCACAGAGGCGCGCGATAGCCCATTCACGGGCGGTGATGTAGGTGTGCTTGCGCAGGAACTGGTTGACCCGCTGGTAGGTGGCGCCGTCTACTTTCTTGAATTTCTGGTAACGGTTAGGGTCTTTGAAGTTCTCAGGATCATCCATTTTACCTATCCTCTTGTTGGTTTTGCTATTTCAATAAGTCTGGTCTGAAATGGTGGGCCGGAAATTCAATTCTTCACTGGTTTTTCAACCAGGATATGGTTTGGGAGAGCGGGTCTCAGATTGTTGCCGCCCACTTTTTGAGGTACGGTAGCCCAGCGTTTTCGGCGAAAGCGGATCCGGTTGAGCGGCAGACGATATAAAGGGACGTTACGCCTCCTCCTCTAAGGGGTGCGATACTCCACCGATACGAGACGAGAAAGGATATCGTCTTCAAGTTTCAGCGGGTCCGCTCTGAAGTTCTCGCTTCCACTTCCTTGCAAAACTTCTTGGGTCAGTCGCCGATCACTGCCCCCGATGGGGGGAGGTGGTTCAGCGAAAGAGAGTGGATGGTCTAAGTCAGATATATAGCAACATATGGTTTATGCGTAACTTTGTGGTTACCTCCCCCGGTACTGTTCCGCAGGGTAAGAAGGCGTCCTGGCGCGCTATATTCTGTTTCTGGCGTTCCGGGAGAGTGTTTGAGTATACCATTCTATCAGCGCTGGAACCCTCTGGTTCCCGGCGTTCTGGCTCTCAATAAAGGAGGACTACTACGGAGAGGATCAACTGGTTGTTCTTCCGTCCCATGACCCTGAATTGCAAAATTGGGTGGGGCAACCCGCAATCCGATGAGCAGAGCGCATTTCCCTGTGATCTTCGATCCAGGGCACCTTCATATCGCACTTTTAAGCCAGGATCATACCCCTTGTTGAATAGAGGGTCAGCAGATGAAGAGATCTGACGCCTATGCTCATTTGTGGAGATAGTTTATGTGCGACATAAATCGACGACTGGTATAGAGATATTTTTTTATATATCACTTTTTACTTTCACACCGCGCGGTAAAGGGTTCATATGCCTTCAGGGTAATGTATTCAACAGGGTTCTGCCCCCTCTTCCACCAGAGGGGGGCGACCCTCATCATACCTCCTAACTCCGAACCAATCAGCACCACTCCAATAATCTTTTTTAGATAGCCGAACAGTCCGGGGCGTTCTGACTGTGGATCGAGGTTGTCTCAACTGCCTGACCAAAGGAGCGTCGCCGGATCCGTTCCCGGTCGCGTCGGTGTCAGAGACAGGTTGCGCGGAATAGGCATTTACCGCAATTTTGATATACATTGGTATTTAATTAATTTTCCAATGGAAAACGCCTATTTCTCAGAATGGATGGATCGGTTCGGGGGTTACCTCCGGATGCGGAACTACTCTCCCCGAACCATCGAGAAATACCTCCAGACCATCAGGCGTTTCGCACGCTACGCCTGGATCCGGGAAAACCTGGATCCCGATGGCACTGGTTTCGATGCGGATCTTCTCGACGACGCCCCGCTGGATGCAGATGTCAACGTATCCACAGCGCTTGTAACCGATTTCTTCTCATACATCACCGAAAAGCGGAATTACAGGCCGCGGACGCTCCACCGGATGATCTCGACGTTATCATCGTTCTACCGCTACCTCTACGTTCAGGGCGCTGTTGCCGCAGACCCCATGATCGGGGTAGAGCGCCCCCGGATCAAGAATCAGGAGTTGAAATACCTCAAACACAGTCAGGTTATCCGCCTGCTAAACACTATAGAGGACGAGCGCGACCACCTCATAGTTCGCTTGATATATGCAACCGGCGTCCGGGTATCGGAACTCTGTTCCATAAACATCGAGGATATCGATTTTGAGGAGCACACGATCCGGGTCAGGGGAAAGGGGGACAAGATAAGGATGGTATTCGTAGACGACGAGACTCTTGAGGAGATCGAGCGGTTTATAGGCAACAAGATCGCAGGCCCGCTCCTCCCTGGTCAGCAGGGAAAGCACCTCTCGCCCAGGACTGTCCAGCACATATTCAGGCAATACGCTCCTCCAGGGATAACACCGCACAAGATACGGCATTCCTATGCAACCGAACTCTACCGGCGTTCAAGGAACCTCCGTGTCGTGCAGGAGAACCTGGGGCACACATCCATCAAGACGACCGAGATCTACCTGCATACCGACATAGATGAACGTAAACGCGTCTATCAGCAGTATTTCCCGCTCTCGAACGGGAAAGATGAATAGCGGAATGATCCTTGCCAGAGGGACAGATAAACCATATGATGCTATATGCAACAACCAGGAAGAGACTGGCCCATACCGCCGGACCACTCCTGGTTTTGGCCGCTTCCCGGCAACGCTCAAATCAGAAGAGCGCCTAACATACCGGTATGCGTTACATCGTCACCGGAGGGGCGGGGTTCATCGGTTCCAGTCTCGCAGATCGACTGGTGGCCGACGATCATGATGTTGTGATAATAGATGACCTCTCTTCTGGACGTCGGGAGAACATCGAGCACCTCCTCGACCATCCCGGAGTGACGTTTGTGGAGGGGAGCATCACCGACCTGGATCTGCTCCTCGATGTCTCTGTTGGTGCAGACGGAATATTCCATCAGGCGGCCATCGCGTCCGTCCCCCGTTCTGTTGCAGACCCACTGGAGACAAACGAAGTGAACGTGACAGGGACGGTGAACCTGCTCTGGGCCGCAAAAGAGTGCGGTGTCCCGGCGGTCGTGGCCGCCTCCACGTCGGCGATCTACGGCAACAGCCCGGTATTTCCCAAAGAGGAGAGCATGACACCAGAACCGCTCTCCCCCTATGCTGTCTCAAAACTCGCGGGTGAACATTACGGCAGGGTCTTTTCTGACCTCTACGGCATCAGGACGGTGTTCCTGCGTTACTTCAACGTCTACGGGCCCCGGCAGGACCCGAACTCTGAGTATGCCGCAGTGATCCCGAAGTTTATCACCCGGTTGCTCAAGGGTAACCCGCCGATAATCTACGGCGACGGTGAGCAGACCCGGGACTTCATCTTCGTCGCCGATGTGGTGCGGGCAAACATCATGGCGATGGAGAGCAGCGCATCTGGGGTCTTTAACATCGCCGGCGGGAGCAGGATCAACCTCAATCAACTTGCATCCATCCTTTCGGCGATCACCGGTGTAAACCGCCGGCCGGTGTATGATCAGCCTCGACCGGGAGACGTGCGCGATTCGGTCGCCGCGATATCACGTGCGAGGGAGGCTTTTGGCTTCGCTCCCGGCTACACCCTGGAGGAGGGTCTCCGGGAGACGGTGGCCTGGTTCCGGAAGATGGTCGGATGAGGGGATAATCGGTTCTCGTCTCCCTGCCCCGGACATACCTCAGGTCTTTATCTCCAGCAGGCACAAAATAGACTACAACAACCGGTGCCGTGCGGCACGGGGTCGATTTCATGAAGACTATCATACTTGCAGGCGGGAGCGGCACCCGCCTCTTCCCGCTCTCACGAGAACACTACCCAAAACAGTTCATCCCTCTGCTCGACGATGAGTCCCTCTTCCAGAATACCGTGAAGAGAGCGCTCCTCCTCTCAACCCCGCAGGAGATCACGATAGTCACCAACGCCGAACACCGGTTCCTGGTCAGGGACCACCTCGCCGCCATAGGGTGCGACTGCCGCGTCCTGGTGGAACCGGTGGGCAGGAACACCCTCCCGGCGATCTACTACGGGGTTAAGGAGATAACCCGGGAGAACGGTCCGGATACCGTCGCGGTCCTCCCATCGGATCACCTGATCACCGCGACAGGGGAGTTCCAGGAGGCGTTCCGCCGGGCGGAGCGGTTTGCAAAGGACTACCTTGTGGTCTTCGGGGTGCGGCCAACCTCGCCGCACACCGGATACGGCTATATCCGACCGGGAGAGTCTCTTGGCGACGGCGGTGCGAGGGTGGATGCCTTTGTCGAGAAGCCCGATCTTGAGACCGCCAGGAGTTACGTCGCCGATGGTTACCTCTGGAACTCCGGGATGTTCTGTTTTGATGCAGGGCTCTTTCTCTCCGAGTGCGAGGTCTGTGCACCGGAGGTTGTCCGGGCGTTTGAGCAACCGCTGGAGGATGCCTACAACGCGACGCCTGCCCTCTCCATCGACTACGGGGTGATGGAGAAGACGCGGCGGGCGGCGGTTGTGCCGCTCGAATCCGACTGGAGCGATGTTGGGAACTTCGACGCAGTATACGCCGCCCTTCCTAAGAACGGCGATGGTAACGCTGTCCGGTGTGAGCATATCGGGATCGACTCATCCGGGAACCTGATAATCGCCGACAGCCTTGTGGCCACCGTCGGTGTCCATGACATTGCCATCGTTGAGACGAAGGATGCAATCCTGGTTGCCGCACGCGACGAGGCGCAGCGGGTCGGCGAGATCGTGAAAGCCCTCCGCGATAAGGGGGATACGCGTGCGCTATTTCACACGCAGGTTCACCGCCCCTGGGGTTCCTACACGAACCTGGAGGTGGGGCGGTCGTACAAGATCAAGCGGGTTACCGTCCCGCCAAAACGACGGTTATCGCTCCAGATGCACCACCACCGTTCGGAGCACTGGGTGGTCGTCACCGGATGCGCTGAGGTGACGATCGGCGATAAGACCTTCCTGGTCAGGAACGGCGAGTCCACCTTCGTCCCGGCGGGAAAGGTTCATCGGCTTGCAAACCCTGGTATACTGCCGCTCGAGCTGATCGAGGTTCAGATCGGGGAGTATACCGGCGAGGACGACATAGTCCGGTTCGAAGACGATTTTGATAGGAGATAGTGCCGGCAGGCACCCACAAAAACCGATATAATCCCATGATGCATACCAATATGGGCCGGCAGCCAGAGGTAGATGCTGCCCCGGTCTGGTTCTCCTACCCCCGTAGTGTAGTGGTCAATCATGCAGGACTTTGGATCCGGCGACGGCGG
>OFEK01001450.1_pt1 | contig 15788 bp, 7 predicted proteins | sample 1521131 | NCBI WGS metagenome assembly OFEK01 (sample SAMN05720209, study PRJEB24109) | activated sludge metagenome | isolation source: Anaerobic digester | place: China | collected 2015-12-16
AAGGAAGTTTCGAAACCGGAAAATTGGTTGTGCTGATCAACGAAGGATCGGCATCAGCAAGTGAAATTGTTTCAGGTGCTGTGCAGGATTGGGACCGCGGCATTGTTATCGGCCGTCGTTCATTTGGCAAAGGCCTGGTGCAAAGGCCGTTTCAACTGCCTGATGGCGCCGTTATCCGGCTTACTGCAGCACGTTATTTTACACCAAGTGGCCGCAGCATTCAGCGTCCGTACGATGAGGGAAGCGAGAACTACTTTAAGGATCTGATCGAACGGCAGCGCAAGGGCGAACTGGTGAATGCCGACAGCATCCATTTTCCGGATTCCTTAAAATATTTCACTGCAGCCAAACGAACTGTCTTTGGCGGTGGTGGTATTATGCCGGATATTTTTGTTCCGGTGGATACATTGCATTTAACCACTTATTATTCTGATCTGATTCGCAAAGGCGTTTTCAATCGCTATACCATCGATTTTTCGAATGCAAAGCGCGATGAAATCAAAAAATCCTATAAAACCACTGACAAATTTGTTAAAGGATTTGCGGTAGATGAAAGCATGATGACAGATTTTCTGGCCCTGGCCGAAAAAGAAAAGGTGGAATTTGATGAAACCTTATTCAGTCGTTCAGAAGATTTCATCAAGATGCAGATCAAAGCTTTGATAGCCCGAAACATCTGGGATATGGAAGCCTATTATCAGGTGGTAAGCCAGCAGGACGAAACCATTCTTCAGGCACTTGAAATCCTGGAAAAGAATGATATGTTTTCAGAAGTGATTCATCTGAACGATTGATCAAACTCAATATCCAGTTTGTCTTAATCCAGGAATCTGGGCGAGAGGTATATCCCCGACTTTTTAGGGAAGCCGAACTGCAGGCTAATTTCATGCGTGCCGCTGTTGTAATTGGCTATTTTTGAAATGCCCAAATCGTAGGCATACCGCAACTTTATTGATTCCGAAAGTGATATGCCGGCTCTTATTATTAAAGCATCCAGATGCCTGTAGGCGAGACCGGCTTCTAAGATTCCGGCCTCAATCACCGCCCCCAACTGCATCCTGTTTATGGAACCCTGCTGATGCCAGGAAATTTCGGTCAACAAGCGGCTTTGTTCGTTGAGTGTCAATTGATGTGTCAGGTATAAATAATTATGTAAAGGAATCTTGAAAATTGTTGCTTTTCGGTTGGGTGTTGTAATATGGTTGGCTGCCACACCGAATGTGAAGGCATTCCAGTAAAGCTCCGCACCAAACGAAAAATCAGGTTTGAAAACAGATTCATCGGGTTTGATGAGTGGTTCGTTGCCTTCTTCAAAAATCAATTCTGAAAAAAGTATTTTCCGTTGATAAAAGCCAGCTCCAAGGCCAAAACGAAGTTCAATTTCATTTGAAAGTCGCACCTGATAAGCATAAGCCAGGCTCAGCTGTTGGGTTATTTCTTTTCCGGCACTCTGATTCAGAAAGCTTAATTTGAGTCCCATTGGCTGCTCATCCATAAACATATCTGCACTCAGAAACTGCACAGCAGGCGCATCCGGAAAGCCAATCCATTGCTGCCTTGCCATCATTTTCAGATTGATGCGTCCGTTGTCGTCCATTGCTGCCGGATTAAACACTTTTTGGTTCATCCCGTGAAGGCTAAAAAGCAAGTCGGTCTGTGCTTTGGCTTGCCCAACCACGAACAACAAAGCTGCAGCAAAAAGCATATGTTTAATTATCCTGCTCATGGTTTGATTTGTTTAGCTTCATCCATTGTGATGCGTTTTCCGTTGTGATAAGGCACGATAAAACAATCTGCAAAACCAGCAGCCAGAATCTGATTTTTAAGTGATTCGGCTGCTGACAGATATTGTCGGTCACCAATTTCGTAGCGGTAAATTCCTTTCGCTGGCTGCACATAAAAGCGGGCATCGGGAATAATGGCCTTTAATACAGCAAAATAACTCTCAGGCTCGAAGTAAGCCGAAGTTGCCATGAGCTGAACCCGATACACCAATGCCACATCGGACGCTTTGTAAGTATTTTGGGAAATTACGGGTTTAAAATCAGTTCCTGTTACGGTAAAAGTGGTTCTGCGATTGGCCTGATGCTCTGCTTCGGATTTAGCATTAGGAAAGATGGGATTTGTTTTGCCAAAACCTCTCGACACCAGCCGTGCCGGATCGATACCGTTTGCAACCAAATAGTTAACAACGGATGCGGCGCGGCTTTCAGAAAGTTTATCGTTGTAGGAATGGCTGCCGCGGGTGTCGGTATGGGCATTGATTTGCACAATCACGTTAGGCGTTTCGCGCAGCATCGAAACCAGTTTGTTCAGCTCCAGTTTTGAGCTTTCACGTAAAGTGGCCTTATCAAAATCATAATATATATTGTTGATTACCACCTCTTTCTTTTCCTGTATGGCAACCAGTTCAAAATCCATATCCACTCCATTTTGTTTATTTAGGAGCAGTGGTTTGCGGGCTTCCGGAATCCTGCAAACGCGCGATTCGCTGAAATAGCCTTTTTTGGTCACTTTCACAGTATAAACATGATTCGGTTTTAAGGAATCAAAACGGTATTCACCCTGCGAATTAGTGAACGTTTCCAGGTAAAAGCCACCCGGGCCATTGATCATCACCCTTTCGGAAGCCATTGTTTTTCGACTTTCCTTGTCAATCACATTCCCACTAATGGCAGCAGGATAGGTTAACAAAGCCAACGTAAAATTCTGCCGTATCAAATGCGTTGTGTCGGCGATTTTCTGATAACGTTTTTCAGGAAAATAGCCCGGCTTTTCTGCATGAATTTCCAGGCTGCTTCCTATAGAAATACTTGTTCTGTAGAATCCGCCCGAATCAGTTTTAATAATGTTTTTACTCAGGCCATTCTCCAGAATTTTTATGTCCACATCTGCCAGCAGCTTTGCGGAATTTTCTTCTTTTACTTCTCCTTCGAGGATAGCCCGCAGCGGAAAAGCTTCAAAAGTGTAGATGTCGTCATTTGTATTGCCTTTGCGGTTTGAGCTCAGCCAACCCTGAATGCTGCCCGTTTTCAAAGTAAGATAAAAATCGTCTCCCTGACTATTGAAGGGAAAATCCAACAGCAGAGGCTTTTGTGCTTGTTCATCATTCAGTCGGGCGGCATACAGATCCAAACCTCCATAGCCCGAATAACGCTCAGCAGCATACAGCATCAAGCTATCACCAATAGCCGTCGGGAATAGCTCATCGCCAGATGCATTGACTTTTGGCCCCATATTGATAGCAAGACCAAAGCCACCATCTTCACGCAAACTGATTCGGTATATATCTTTGCCGCCATAACCTCCCGACATGTCCGAAACAAAATAAAGCATCTTGCTGTCCTCCCGAACAAACGGATGGCCATAATGCACATTTTTTTGCATAAAAGGTGCTGGTTTTGGCTTACCGATCTTGCCGGTTACCGGATCAACGGAAGCCATCAATATGGTACAGCGTTTCTTATTGTTATAACATCTGGTATAAAAAATCCTTTGCTGAAAGTGATCAATGGCAGGTGTGCCGATATTGCGACCTCTTAAAGAAACAAACTCATCTGGCTGCTCAAAATCGCCAAACTGATTTTGGCTAAATTCAAGAATTCCTGAATAATATTCCGAAGTTCTTCCATCAATATTTTTCTGCTGACCACCAGGACGGCTGCTCGACACCAGAAGTTTGTCCTGATTCCAAAGAGCTGTATAATCACTAAAGGGAGTATTTACGATCTGTAATTCTTCAAAAGGAAAGTCAATTTGACCGGACTGTCGTTGCCAGCGATCAATCATGGCCAGCATATCGTTCAACTGACGTGAATAAGGTTGTTTTTTGAGTGCTTGGGTTATTGTATTTTTAGCTGCTTCCGGCTGATTTAATTTCAGTTGGACGGAAGCTTTCAGCAGAAGCCATTCCACCGATGGCTGGTCACTTTCAACGGCATCTTTAAGCCAAACTTCTGCTTCTTTGAGTTGATTCATCTGCGCATAAGCCTCCCCCAACTGATAGGCGATTTGTTGTCTTAAGGTGGCCTCCTTTTCCTGATCAAATGCTTTTTTCCAAAGCTTTACGGCACCAGCAAAGTCTTTGGATTGATACTTTTTCTGTGCTTGTTTCAATACACGTGATGACTGGCCGTTCGCTGTGTCCCAGCTTAACAGAATCAAAGAGAGCAATAGGATCACATAGATGTTTCTCATTCTATTACAAGTGTTACAGAACCTTTCTCTGTTCTGATTAAAACCCCGTTTGCATCCCTGATTTCCTGCAAAAAATAATAGGTTCCGGGTGCAACCATACTGCCTTTGTAGCGTCCGTCCCAGCCTTCATCGCCACCGAATAATTCTACACCCCATCGACTAAACACCCTGATGAAATCTCCTTTTCTGAATACGTCATTAATGCCATCGCCATTGGGTGAAAAGGCATTTGATTCGTTGTTGGTCTCCACAAAAATGGCAGCTTCCGAAACACATCCTTCCGCTGTTATTGCCTGCACAGCAACAGTATCAACGGGTAAATCAATGCCTGCGTAGGTGAAGCTGCCCGAAGCACCAGATTGCAGCAACATTGATCCCGAAGAAAAAGTGTATTCCAGAAAAGTGTCTGGTTGTACGGTAACTGATCGCTCTTCCGCATTAAGAATAAGTTCAATTTGTGGACGAGGATTAACTTGAAGTTGTATGGTGGCGGAATCCATGCATCCAAGGCTATTGGTGCCGGTTACCAGAAACTCCATATTTTCGACAGCGGGTAAAGTTATTTGATCAGAGGTCAGCACCGGATCCAATAACCATTCATAAGCATCAGCACCTGAAGCACTTAAAATGAATGCGTCATTTTCGCAGGCTGTAGTTTCGCCTGCAATATGCAGTTGCGGTGACGGATCAATCACCGCTGAAACGAACCCTCGCATAGGTTGAGCACAGGATTCGTTATAGAAACCGGCTACAACTCGATAAGCACCGGTAACGGAAGGTGAGCCAAAACCGATAGCACTTCCGGTTCCATAAATCATTTCAATAGGAGTTTCACCTTCATTTAATAAAGTATAATCTACACCAGCTTCAGAACCGGATAGATAAAGGCCGTTACCAGACTCATTGTCGCACCAGCGTCCTCCACCAAGCAGGTCGTACTGACGGGCTTTGGCTGTTTGTTTCACTTCAACCAAACCATCCATCAGTTGCACACAATTTTCCTGACTTTGGGCGAGGACATGATAATTTCCCTGAGCAAATCGTGGCCCAAAATGGAGTGTGTTTCCAGTGCCATTTTTGGTTAATCCTGTAAAAAGTCCGTTAAGATATAGTTTATAGGCTACAGTTGTTTCACTGTCGTTAAGATATACATCAGGAGGCAACTGGCTATCACAAAATAGGCCTCCTCCATCCAATGTAAATACCTGAGGCAGGCTGTTCATCCGCACCAAAACAGAATCTTTGGCTTGTTGATCGCCCGATTCAACAACAATTTTGTACCAGGTATCTTCGGTGGGATAATCCACCAACTGCCAAGCTGAATTGGGAAGTAATTGTCCGTTGATGAACCATTGGCTGATATAATTTCCTTCGCCACCGGATGGCAAGGCATTGATTTGTAGAGGTTTGCCAGGACAAACAAATGCGGCATTGGCATGTAAACTCACACTGAGAATGCCTCCGGTAACGAAAACACTCAGCTGATCACTTGCCTGGCATAAGGTGAGATTATCAGTAACAAATACTTCAAAGAAAACACTTTGTTGCAAGGGCAAAGTGGCTGTGGCAGCTGCATCGGGATTTGTTACAAGCGATTCGGGCTGCCATTGTAAAGCATAATCTCCGGAGCCATCGCTGACAACTGCTTGCAGATTTGCAGATGTTCCGCGGGGAATAAATATATCCTCACCTGCATTGAGCTGAGGAATCCTATTTCTGACGATCACAGCAGCACCAGCCATTGCCTTGCGGCATGGAAAACCTGAACGATAAGCTTCAACGGTATAAATACCTGTCATGCCTTGTTGGCCAAAAGAGATTGTTGTGCCGGTTCCCTGAGCAGTAAAAAGCAATTGTCCTCCCCTGAACAACTCATACTGAACACCGATTTCCGAGCCGGATAATCCAACATCAGGAGCTTCTGATCCGACACAATAGTATCCTCCTCCGGTAAGCGCAAATTGCATAATTTCAGATGCCACAGCTACATAAACGGAATCGGTTGTTGTGTTTTCACCGTCAGAAACAGAGAGAAAAATCCAGCTGTTTTGAAACAAATCAACAGCAAGCTGTGCTTCGTTTCCCAGCACTTCATTTTCAGTATTGGTCCACCTAAAGGTATAAGTGCCCGAACCTCCGCTGGGAAGTGCCAATGCCTTAAAGATTTGTCCCTCACAGAGCTGACTCTGGTTGGTCAGGATTCGTGCCCTGAGAGGTCCTCCTTCCACAAAGATGATCACTGTATCTTGTTCAGATATGCATTCCGACAACAAATCTGTTGCTGAGGCGAAATAGACAGTGGTCTGATCCAAAGCAGTTGTTGTGGTATAGGCACTTTCCGGAAATTCAACGAGCCAGTCGGGATACCACTGATACGAATACTCACCCGATCCTCCGACAGCTTCCATATTTAGAGCTGCTGACTCACCAATTTGTATGATTTGATCTGAACCGGCAAAAACCGCTGGTAAAGCTGAGATTTCAATTTCAGCCGTTCCGTTCATCAGCGAAGTACATTTTGAAAGCGCATAGGAGGCATTAATTTGATAATTGCCAGATCCTTCAACAGCTTCAAAATACAGTGCAAAGCCATTTCCGCTGAGGGAATAATCTGTTTCAAAACCATTGTGCAGCAGGGTGTACACAACTCCTGTTTCGGAACCTGAAAGTTGAATTTGTGGGAGATCGAAACCATTACAGGCTTGTCCACCTCCAAGAACGTCAAAAAGTTTTGGCTGGTCAAGCGGTGAAATTAAAACGGAATCTTTAAGGGTTTGCTCATTTTCTGTCAGATAGAAAATATACCAAGTAGCTTCAAGAGGATAAACCACTGGATTGATCGTAGCAGATTCGAATCCGGTGGGATTGGATGTCCAGGAGTAGGTATAATCGCCGATGCCACCACCGGGCAATGCAAAAAGATAAACGGCCTCGCCCGGACATGACACAGGGGTGTGATATAGCGAGAGTGTGAGTGAACCACCGGTTACAAAAACAGTAGCATAATCTGTCGAACTGCCACAGGCAGGGTTTGAAGCTTGCAGAGCAAACAAAGTTGTATTGACTAAAGGAGTGGTTGTGGGCTGTATAGCATCCGGATTGAGCAGTTGGGCAGCAGGATTCCAATTAAAAGTTGTGGCCGGATCGCCAATAAGGCTTCCTTCCAGGGTAACCTGTTCATTTTGTCCAATCCACTTATCCGGCCCGGCATTTATTAAAGGAGCCGTTGCTTGTAAGATGAATGCCTCTCCATTCATCATTTTTTGACAGCCTTCTGCATTAACTGCCATAACTGTGTAACTTCCGGGCTGATCATATCCGCCAAACTGAAGAACTGATCCTGTTCCAAATAATTCCAGCATTAAGATATCTTCATAAAAAAGCCTGTAATGAATACCAGACTCACTACCATCCAGAATAACCTGTTGGATTTGGTCTGTTTCACAAATTTGACCACCACCAAAAACCGTAAATGTTTGAGGAGGCTGTGATACTGAAATAAAAATACTATCCGATGCAGTTTGTTGCCCGTCATAAACAGTAACCTTGTACCAGGCAGAGGCTGTTGGCGTAACCACAGGCTGCACCTCGCCTGAATAGAATCCTGCCGGAACAGAAGTCCAGCTGTAATAATAGTTTGCAGTGCCTCCTGTTGCCAGCGCATGAAGATCAACATTTGAGCCCTGACAAACTAGCTGTTGGTTTGCTGATGCCGTCACCTGCAATGTGCTACCCTGAACGAATACCTGTACCTGATCGGTTTGCGACTGGCATCCACTTTGGTTGTCTGTTACACTCAAATTAAAAATCGTATTCTGACTTAAGGGTGCCGTGAGTGTTTGTTGCAAATCAGGGTTTTCAACCATTGATTCGGGGGACCATTCAAATGTATAACTACCTGATCCTTGCGATACTTCGGCATTTAAATTAGTCGTTGTACCCATTTGAATTGTGCGATCATATCCGGCAAAGCCAATGGGAGTATTCCTGGCTATAACTTCAACATTTCCGGGCATCATCTTGTTGCAAAGCTGCTGTTGCGATAAAGCATCAATTTGATAAATTCCTTCAATAGTTTGATCGGCAAATGTTATTGGCTGTCCGTTCCCGATACGAACCTGACCCGTATTAGTTCCGTTTCTGTAAAGTGTGTAAAAGACATCATTTTCTGAGCCTGTCAGAATTACATCAACACCTTGACTGCCAGCACAATAACTACCGCCACCATCCAAAGTAAAGGCTTGTGGCAAAGGCCGAACTTCAATAAAAAGTGAATCGCTGAGTACCGTAAAACCATCTGTAAGGGTGAGGATCAACCAGCTCGAATTTGTTAAAGTAACCAGAGGATTTGAAATTAGAGCATTCACACCTGGAGGATTTGATTGCCATTGATACACATAATTTCCTGAACCACCTGTAGGTAATGCCTGCAACTGCACAGATTCGCCGGAACAAATACTGTATTGATCGGCTTGTAATGTCAGTCCAATTTCTCCACCGGTGACAAAGACCACCGTTTGTGCAGCATTACTATAACAGCCGGTATTCATATCGGTTGTAGTTACCTCAAAAAGCGTGGTTTCGAAAAGCGCCAAAGTAGCCGGATTTTGCTGATTTGGATTTATGAGCTTATTTAAAGGTGTCCAGCTAAACTGATAATTTCCTGAACCCCCCTGGACTACGGACGAAAGTGTAGTTTGATTTCCGCTTGAGATGTACTGATTGGCACCGGCTGTTAAAACGGGAGGCGAAATCATGCTTACCGATAAATAGCCATTCATTATTTGTGAACAATTGCCGGAAGACAACTGCACTTTGATATGATAATTTCCAGTACCATAAGTACCAAATTCAATTGCCTGACCTGTTCCTGGTTTTTCTGCCACTACCACATTATCATTTCGAATCAATTGATAAATCGCACCATTTTCGGAACCGTTAAGGCCAATTTCAACACCTGCTTCATTGGCACAATAGCTTTCATCTCCTGTGATACTAAATTGTGCCGGAACAGGATTAACCTGAATACTTACAGATTTTTGTATCGTTTGCTGTCCGTCGTTGAGCGTTACGATATAGGTTGTAGAGATAACCGGACTGACTACAATTTGTGCGTTAGTTGAGTGGATGCCTTCGGGCAGTGAAGTCCATTGATAGGAATAATTGCCGGTGCCTCCTCCCGCAATAGCAGAAAGTTGCACCTGATCGCCCGGACAGATTTGTGTTTGACTTGCAACCAACTCCAGTTCCAGTTGCCCGTCTGTAATATACACAATCATAGTGTCCGGAATAGCTTTGCATCCATTTTGATTATCAGTGGCATTGATGATAAACTGCCGCGATTGAAACAGAGGTATGGTTTGGGTAGATGACCAATCGGGCTGTTGCACATAAGCCTGTGGATTCCAATTGTAACTGTAATTACCGGAACCACCTGTTGCCGATGCATTCAAACTGGCTATTTCACCTCTTTGGATAAACTGATTGCTGCCTGCAAAAACATTCGGGGCATTTTCTTCAGTAATCTGAACCTGACTTGTTATCTGTGTGAAGCATCCAGTGGATTGATTAGCAGCAGTTACGGTATATATTCCGCTGCTTGCAAATCGTCCGAAACTGCTTATATAACCATTTCCAATGATTTCGGCACCGGTAAAAGCTCCATTGGCAAATAATTGGTAAACGACACCTGGTTCGGTTTCAAGAAGAAAAATTTCCGGAGCTTCCTCTCCCGGACAATAAGAACCTCCTCCGCCAAGCTGTTGTTGCAGAGGCAAAGGATTTATCGTCACATCTGTTACACCCTCCATCAGAATGCTACAGGATGTAAAACCATTGATTGCCAACACACTATATTGCCCTTCTTGCGTGACCGATCCAAACGAAATGGCCTCATTATTTCCTTCAATCACATTTCCTGTTTGATTTTCATTCCTGAGAAGTTGATAGCTAATACCTGTTTCCGAATCAGCCAGTCCTATCTCAACACCGGTATCTTCGCTGCAGTAACTTCCTCCGCCAGTAATTTGCTGGACGACCGGAGTTGGATCAACAAACAATCTTGCATTTACACTCGTATCCGGACAACTTACATTATTTACAATACATCGGTATCGAAAGCCATTCATTCCAGTCGTTGTAAAAACCTCAAGTATATTTGTATTTGTGCCTTGATAAAACGCATTATCTTGCAGATGAACCCAACCCTGGCCAATATTTTCCTGCCAACTGAAAGCTGTACCATTTATTGCCTGAACCGCAAAAACTGCTGTTTCATTTTTACATACCCTTGTATCAGCTGGATGAGCAGTTAATATGGGAGGTTCGTAAACTCCCAAAGAGGCAGGTTCAGAAACATCCTGCAAAGCTTCGGCATCGAACACCATACAGCGATATTGGTAGCCATTTAATCCAAGGTTTGCATCTGATATTGTTAGTAATGGGGTATTATATCCGGAAGCGTAGTCTATGGATTCATTGATATTATACCATCCAACGCCATCATTTTCCTGCCATTGATAAGCGGCTGTGTTTAAGGCTACTACTCTAAAGTTGGCACTGGCATCTACACATATGGCGGTATCTGCAGGATGACCAACAACAATTGCTTGCGCCCTAATGCCATAGGACATTATCCATGCCATAATAAATAATACGATCTTAACTCCTGAACGCATTGGTTGATTATAAGATCCGGTTTATCACAATACAATCTGTTGGCTGTATCAATTGCCGGATTTTATTTATTGATCTCGGTTTTAGAAAGCTTTTACAGTGTAAAAATATATGAATATGATTAAAAGAAATAGTTTTTTTAATGTAGTTTTTAACACCCTGTTGTTAAAAAACATGTATAATTTTTAGTTTTCGGTTTCAGGGTAAGTGCATTTAGTTATGAAGTGGGGTTTATATTACAATACATATTAATATAACCATATAATTTAGAATGAATTTGAATAATTTGTTTCTTAGCTTTGCAGAGATAAAGAAAGGTGAAATGATACTGCAATAACCCAAAGTAATGGAGGAAATATGGTAAACCTGTCCACAACCTATATGGGCTTGAAACTAAAGAACCCGATCATTGTCGGGAGTTCTGGGCTCACTAATTCTGTCGAAAACATTAAGGAAGCCGCTGCTAACGGAGCTGCAGCTGTGGTTTTAAAATCACTCTTTGAGGAGCAGATTAAGCATAGTGCCAGTCATACGATTATTCAGGATACACACAGCAACTACTATCCCGAAGCGGAGGATTATATCCGCAATTATACCCGGCACAATGACGTGGATCGTTACTTAAATCTGATCCGTGATGCCAAGCAGGCTGTTGATATCCCGATCATTGCCAGCATCAATTGTGTGTCGGATCAGGAATGGATTGAGTTTGCTACAAAAATAGAAGAAGCCGGAGCCGACGGGCTCGAACTCAATATGTTTATCCTACCCTCCGATCCTCACCACAACAGCGAATACAACGAAAATATCTATTTTGAAGTGCTGAGAAAATTGACCAAGCTGGTAAAGATCCCGGTGTCTTTAAAGATTAGTTATTATTTTTCGAGTTTGTCGAAAATGGTATTAAGGCTCTCCTGGACAGGTATTTCTGGTTTGGTGTTTTTTAATCGTTTCTTTTCTCCGGATATTGATATTGACAAGTTTGAAATCAAAGCCAGCAGTGTTTTTAGTCATCCCGAAGAAATCGCCATTTCCTTGCGCTGGGTGGCTATGATGTCAACCAAAGTACATTGCGATATAGCAGCTTCCACCGGGATACACGATGGAAAAGCTGTGATCAAGCAACTTTTGGCCGGTGCCAGGGCGGTTCAAATTGCCTCGGTACTATACAAGAAAGGTTTTCAGGAAATCGGCATCATGCTCAACGAACTCGAAACCTGGATGACCAAACATAATTTTAAATCCACGGATGATTTTATTGGCAGAATGAGCGTTAAAGAAGCCGACAATCCTGCTGCCTACGAGCGTGTACAGTTTATGAAGCACTTTAGCGGGATTGAGTAAAACAGTTTAAATGAATTTATGAGCCGGATGAATTTCCGGCTTTTTTTGTTCGTAAATTCTCAGGTTGAACAAATAATACAGCATGAAATAGGAACCTGCAGCACTAAACAAATGCCAGAGAAAATGAGTGCCCTGTGGGAGCATTTCAAAAGAATGTATATCCAATTGCCTGAAAAGCAGGGCCAGAGCAAACAGCGCAAGCACCAATAACACTGCAAAACCAGCAAAGAAATTAGTTCGGTAAAGCAATAAAAGCAAGGGTACCAAAACCAGTGCTCCCGAAAGTGCATAAGAAACATTGATTGCCAGATGTCCTTCAAGCTGTCCGAAAAGCAACATTCTCAAACCAAATACAGGTAAAATTACCACCACAACAAGCCACCATTTTTTGAGAATCTTCAGCCAAAAAAACAATGCCAGCGATAGCGTAAGTATAGCCGAAGGCAATACATCCAACAGTAAAAAAACCGGGCTCATCCTGAAAGCATGAAAAAGCGTGCTGCCAAGTCCGCCAAAAAAAACCATCACAATGGCAAACAGAAAGAAGGCATGGTGTTTTAAAGCTTTAAAGTCTTTGATCAGCCAATACACTGCCGGTAGCATCATGGTTACAGAACTCAAGGCATTCCAGGGTTCCACGATGATCTGTTCGGGATGGTATTCGGCATAGCGCGGCCCGCCATCTGCTAAACGCTGATTGGCCCATTCAGCAGCAACACTTAAAAAATCAATTCCCGAAATCATCCAGTTTGCAGTTCTGTTTGGTAAAAAGGATAATCCGTATATCCCGTTTCATTGCCGCCATAAAAGGTTTCTGTATCATAGGGTTGCAATGGCCAATCGTTACGATAACGTTCCACAAGATCGGGATTGGAAATAAAATCCCTTCCAAAAGCTGCCAAATCAGCATGACCTTCATTTAGCATTTTTTCTGCCAGTTCAAAAGTCATTCCACCAGCAGTGATTACAGGACCTTCAATCAAAGGTTTAAAATAGGCTGTTGGGCTGACCAGGTAATTATCCAAACCTTCAATTGTATGTGCAAAAGGCTCAATTAAATGCACAAAGGCAAGTTGAAATTCGTTGATCTTTTGGATCAGATAGGTAAAAGTTTCAACCGGCTGATCATTTCGCACTCCAAAATTTGTTCCCGAAGGGGAGAGCCGGATGCCGGTTTTTTCGGCTCCGATTTCATTCACTACGGCCTCAATTACTTCAAGTGCAAACCGAACCTTATTGGGAATGTTCCCTCCATAGGCATCGGTTCTCAGATTACTGCTGTCGTTCAAAAACTGATCGATCAGGTAACCATTGGCACCATGTATCTCAACGCCATCAAAGCCTGCATCAACTGCATTTCGCGCTGCTTTTCGGTAATCTTCGATGGTGGTTTTGATTTCTATCAGCGAAAGTGCTTTGGGTACGACTGGATTCATTTTTCCCTGCAGCGTTGTAACATGCCCGGTTTCTGCCACGGCAGAAGGCCCAACCGGAAGACCGCCATCCAACTGAATAAAGGGATGCGAATGTCGTCCGACATGCCATAGCTGACAAACAATCTTACCTCCGGCTCGATGTACAGCTTTTGTCACCTTTTGCCATCCTGCTATTTGCTCATGCGAATAAATTCCGGGAGTGTTGGGATAACCCTGCCCTTTGGGCGAAATCTGACTAGCTTCGCTAATAATTAATCCGGCGCTGACCCGCTGCTCGTAATATTTGGCGTGAAGCTCAGTAGCTTCCAGCTTTTTTCCTGCACGCTGCCGGGTAAGCGGTGCCATAACTATGCGGTTAGCAAGCTGCAGAGAGCCTGCTGTAAAGGGTTCAAGAAGTGACTTAAGCATTTTTAACGTTTTGTTTAACTGAAATCGATTTCGAAATTACAAAGGTTAAACAATTTTTTATGTAGATTTGTTCTTCTTATTTAAACCAAATCTAAATAGTATGCCTTATTATTTGCGTCGTGGAGAGGTGCCACATAAACGGCACACCGTTTTTCGCAAGCCGGATGGCGATTTATATGCAGAAGAATTGGTATCTACCGAAGGTTTTTCTGATGTATATTCCTTGATTTATCATGCTTTTCCGCCAACGATGGTAAAATCGATCGGTGAGGCATTTTCGGTGAAACCAGAAGTTGCCATCGACCACAATATGCAGCACCGCAGTTTTAAAGGATTTCAGGTGAAGCCGGCCGACGACTACCTAGAAAGTCGCATTCCGGTTTTGGTCAATAATGATGTGTATATCAGTCTGGCAGCTCCCCGCCAATCGATGAAAGATTATTTTTATAAAAATTCGCAGGCCGATGAGATGATTTTTGTCCATCAGGGAAGCGGGAAGTTACATACCCTCTTTGGCACGATCAATTTTGTTTATGGAGACCATCTGATCATCCCCCGAGGTACAATTTATCAGCTCGAATTCGAAACATCGGATAATCGGTTGTTCATTGTGGAATCTTTTCATCCACTTCGGTTTCCTAAAAGATACCTGAATAAGAACGGGCAACTTCTGGAACATGCACCGTTTTATGAAAGAGATCTGAAAGTGCCGGAGAGATTAGTTACTCATGAGGAGCGTGGTGATTTTCTGGTAAAGATCAAACGCGAAGACCTGATTTTTCCGTATGTTTATGCCACCCATCCTTTTGACGCTGTTGGGTGGGACGGATATCACTATCCATTTGGGTTAAGCATACACGACTTTGAGCCTATTACCGGCCGTATCCACCAGCCACCACCAGTACATCAAACTTTTGAAACACCGGCTTTTGTGACTTGTGCATTTGTGCCACGCCTGTATGATTACCATCCCGAAGCCATTCCGGCACCTTACAATCACAGCAATGTGGATTCTGATGAAGTGCTGTATTATGTGGATGGCGACTTCATGAGCAGAAATCATATTGAAAAAGGAATGATCACCTTGCATCCCATTGGCATTCCCCACGGGCCGCATCCGGGAGCAGCCGAAAGAAGTATCGGCAAAAAAGGAACGGATGAGCTGGCTGTGATGGTGGATACTTTCAAGCCACTGAAGCTTACAAAGCAAGCGATGAACTTGGAAGATCCGGACTATCATAAGAGCTGGCTTTACTAAAATTTTAAGGAAGAAATATAATTAAACAAAACAGATAGCAATATGAGTAATAACGATTTTTTACCGATCAACGGTACTGATTATGTTGAATTTTATGTAGGCAATGCCAAGCAGGCCGCCCATTATTATCAAACGGCTTTTGGCTTTCAGCCGCTGGCTTATGCCGGACTGGAAACAGGTCTGAAAGACAGAACAAGTTATGCCTTGCGTCAGGGAAAGATCACTTTTGTTTTAACGACTGCACTCACACCCGAATCACCCATAGCCGAGCATCACAAATTGCATGGTGATGGCATCAAAGTGATTGCTTTATGGGTGGACGATGCCCGTCAGGCCTGGAAAGAAACCACCAGCCGGGGTGCGCGGTCCTATATGGAACCCAAGGTGAATGTTGACGAAAATGGTGAAGTTGTGATGAGTGGGATACACACCTATGGTGAAACGGTTCACATCTTTGTCGAGCGCAAAAA
>OFEK01001453.1_pt1 | contig 15780 bp, 20 predicted proteins | sample 1521131 | NCBI WGS metagenome assembly OFEK01 (sample SAMN05720209, study PRJEB24109) | activated sludge metagenome | isolation source: Anaerobic digester | place: China | collected 2015-12-16
GCCAAACCGCTGAGCACCTCACTGAGGGTGGCGAGCAGGTGACGCAGCAGACTGCCATCAGTCCAGGCAGTGAGGAAACGTTCGCCTACCTGTGCGGGGGATGGGAGGATGAAGGCAGGGAATTGGAAGATCACCACCAGAAACTGCCAGGCGGCAAGAAAAAGCACCAGCGCCAGTGGATAGGTCCAGGTGGCGGGGGGTTGGTGGTTGCTGTTGGCGGTGCGTTGTTTTTTCATCATTAAACAAAAAACCCTGAAAGCTTTCAGGGCTGATTTGGCGCGCATACTCCCTTCTTCATTCCGGACTGTACCGTCGACCCCGGAATTCCACCGGATCTGCGCGCAGGCGCGCTCGTGGGTTATAACCACCGATCGGGAATTGAGAGCGTACTCTCGCACCCTGCCCTGAAGGACTTTCTGAAAGAGAGTATACTGCTGGCGGGACAGGCTGTCAAGAACGGGAGGGAAACAAGAGGAAAACACAAACAAACGTTAATAAAATGATAAGCTTTTTTTCATGCTGAATCGAAGAGAGTGTGATATAAAAGCCCAGGAAAGTATTGAAGAGAGACGATCATGTTAGTTGTTATTTCTGACCTGCACCTGGAAGAGTGCTCACTGGGAGTGCAGCGCGCTTTGCGGGTGAACCGCAACCTCGAACCGAAATCTTACCAGCATATCATGCGGGAGATTGCAAAAGATGCCGCAGTAAACCGAGCCAAATCGGTCGATATGGTGCTGGCAGGGGATATTTTTGAGTTGAACCGTTCGAATATCTGGTATGAGGATTCCATCAAACCTTACGTGAACCTCAAGGATATCAAAGCGGGATCGGAACACGAGAAGAAAATCTTGCAGTTATTGGATCTGATCGGGAAAGAAGAGAAGGTAGCGGGAACCCTGGAAATATTCAGAGAACTGCCTTCTTATTTTGCTGTGGATTTTCGACTGCATTATATTTTAGGCAACCATGACCGGTTGGTGAACGCCACACCGGCTACCCGGCGCAAAGCGCGCAAACTGCTGGGCATGACGGCGAGCGACGAGCCGCTGCCGCACACCTTCACCTATTTCAGCGAGGGCAAACCGCTGGCGTTCGTGCGGCATGGGCAGGAATATGACCCGCTAAACTTTGCGGTGAACTACAAGCTCGCCCCGCTCATCCCGGAAGAGATCCCGATAGAGGATTATGAAGCGCCACCGGTAGATGATTTTTCGGCAGTGGAGATCGTGTATAAGCTGCCCTACCTGTTCGTGGAGCATTACGGAGCGGAGATGATCTTGCAGGATGAAAAATTGCTGAACCTGTATCATCGCCTGGTGGAATTCCAGGACGTGCGCCCGCAATCAGCGCTGATCAACTACATTTTTCATTCGCCGGGGTTCACGCGCAGACAGATCTGGCAGTACCTCGAGCCGGTTATTCTGCACGGGCTGAATACGTTGCGCAAGGACCCGTTCCTGAAATCGCCTACGATGAAAGGAAACCTGTTAAAAACTTTCCTGCGCCTCAACCCCTTCCGCAGGAACATCCCTTTCCGGCTGGTGCGGCGTTTTTCATCTTCCATCACAAAACGGATCGGAAGAAATGAACGTAATCTACCCGCGGTGAAGGAGGAAGTGCTGCAAAAGAACGGCGATTCGGTGCGCTGCATCATCTCAGGGCACACCCACCAACCGCAGGTGGCACTGATGGATGCCGAAGATGGCGTGGAACGCTATTATTTCAACTCGGGCACCTGGCGAAATGTGGTGCCGGTATCTGCCAATCAGGTGAACTTTGGGCGCATCAAAACATTTTCCAATGTGATCATCTACGGAGCGGAAGAAAACCAGAGACGAGGTGAAAAGAAATCTTCCTGGTCATTCGATTTTTCAGCCGGGTTTGGTCAAAAATTCTACGGCGAAACAGGATAAGTTTGAAATACCCACGAGAAGCGGAACAGGGAATTGCTTCACAATCCGATCCATTCGAGAACGGCTTTAAAGCCCTGTTCGTCCTTTTGCCGATGAGCCAATGGCTGTTGCAGCAGGTGGCTGCACAACAGGGCGATATTGCGGGCAGATGCCCCGTTATTTTGCAGGGGCATGAGATCTTTGAGCTGATCCAGGTTGAGATAGCTGTGGACTTCTTTTTGCAGGGCTAGCGCTGTGAAGGTGCAGGTGGAGCGTTGGGTGATGACCACCGCGGCATTGGCGATCATGTGTTCGGTATTACCGCGGGCATAGATGCGGGCGTGGGGGGCAAGAGAACGAATCTCACGGTAGACGCGACGGACTTTTTCCATAGGATGAAGTTTAAAGATCAGCAATCTACCATCGGCAATCTTCAAGCATTGTTTGATAAACGCCTGGCGATTGTCGAACTGCCCGGTTTCGCGCAAGGGGGAGGTGGCGACCAGAACGTAGTCGTGCAGAGGAAGGTCATTCTTACAGTAATTCTGCATCTCGTCAAAGTTGGGGATGCCGGTTACGCTGATCTTCTCGCTCCTGACACCCTTTTTAATGAAAAGGTTCTTATATCCTTCAGAAGCCACACAGAAATAATCGTAGGCATCTGAAAGACCGGTAGCTGCGGTGTTGGCGAGGTAGCGCGGGAAGCGCAGATATTTGACCAACTGGAAAGCAAAACTCTCCGGTTCGGTGATACCCTCCTGCACAAGCATCAAACGCCTGCCACGGATGTTTTTTTGAACAATCAGATCGCTGCAAGTGACAACCAGAGCATATTGTTTGCGCTTCCCGCGCAGATCCAGAGTGAGGCGGTGCTCTTTGATGTACTGCAATGTATCGCGGTAGTGTCGACCGCCAAGAATGGTTGCCCGCAACAATCCCGCTCTGGCAAGCAGGTCAATAAAGCCGTCCGCGTAATACGGTGTGAAGCAGGCTTCAATGCTCTCGATCCTTTCCAACTGCATGGCGATCTTGTGCATCATTCTTGTCTGGTTGAGTGAACCACAGATGAAAAGGACGGGATATGTGGAGAACATGTGCACCTGGCTTATGAAACCATCTGCAGCGATGCGAACGGCGTGGAGAATTCAGGCAAGATCAGGTCTTCGGTAATCATCTCGACAGCGATGGGCAAATCATACAAATGCGGAATGCTCAGATCGGCGTGCAGAGGGATCTCATCGGCGCCCACCCAAATGGTCGAAATGCCAATGTGATGAGCAGGCTTCAGGTTGCGAGCGGAATCATCGACGAAAATGCATTCCCATGGGTCCGGGTCACCAACCATTTCCAGAGCGTGCTGGTATACCCATGGATGGGGTTTGGGAACGTAATCCATGGTCCAAACATCCAGGATCCCTTCGAACTGGTCGGCAATGGCGAGCTTTGACAGCACCCGCTCTGCATGAGCGCGGGTGGCATTGGTGAAAATCCATTTTGGAATGTCAATTCCGGCGAGGATATCATGCAGCGTTTCATCCGGCTTCAAATAATGGTCCAGATCAATCTCGTGAATGTAATCCAAATATTCTACGGTGTCGATCGAAAATTCTTCCTGAATTCCACGCAGAGTGGATCCGTAGGTCTGATAATAATGATCGATACGCTTTTGTGCGTCTTCAGAAGCAATATGCAGAAACTGTTGCATGTAGCTGGCAATCCGTTCTGTCATTTTTTCCATTATGCTGTTATTTTTGTCGTAAACAGTCCCATCAAGGTCAATAAAGAGCGTTGTAATCTTTTTTTGCATGTTGAGAGTATACCGAGCGTATGTCAAGAAAAAGAAAAGAACAGGTTAACAAATTGTTAGGTTCTCTGGCGGACAGAGAGAACGGTTGCGATCAAAATCCCTAGCGCAAGGGAAGTCACTTTCGGTACAATTAACGCATGGAAAGCGATGCGCCTTTCACCATCCAACAAGCAAGCTGGCGAGACCTGCAAGCGCTGCACCATCTGGAGCGGGCATGCTTCGCAAAAGATGCCTGGCCGATGCTGGACCTGCTGGGAGTGCTGACATTTCCGGGGATGGTACACTTGAAAGCCGACTGGGAAGGGAAAATGGTGGGTTTCATTGGAGGAGAGACGCGCGACCACCAGCAAACCGGATGGATCATCACGCTGGGCGTGCTGGAGGAATACCGCGGACATGGAATCGCGAAAGCGCTGCTGGAAGAATGCGAACGCAAGCTTGCCACGCGCACCATACGCTTGTGCGTGCGTGTCGGCAACGAGCCCGCCATCTGGCTGTATAAGAACGCCGGATATATTCAGGCGGAGATCTGGCCGCAATATTACCGGGGCGGGGAAGACGCGCTGGTTTTTGAGAAGTACCTGCACTGATCAAAAAAAGGAAGGGAAGTATGCAAGCAACAACGGTCGTAGATTGTCGCAACGAACTGGGAGAAGGACCTGTGTGGCACCCGCAGGAAAAAAAGTTGTACTGGCTGGATATTCTGGAGGGCAAAATTCAGCGCCTGGAACCGGTGAGCATGGAATATGAAACGTTCGCGGTTGGGCAAAGGATCAGCGCTATCGGGATGAGGGCAAAGGGCGGATTCATCTGTGCCGGAGAGAACGGGTTCGCCTTCTGGGACAGGGAGCGGGGAGCGTTCCAGCCGATTTGTCACCCCGAGCAGGGAAAGGCGAACGCACGCTTCAACGACGGCAAAGTGGACCGGCAGGGACGTTTCTGGGCGGGCAGCATGACCACCACGGATGCCAGCAGCACACTGTACCGATTGGATAAAGACCTGGTGCTGACCCCCATGATCTGCAACGTGACCATCTCCAACGGGATCGGGTGGAGCCCGGATGACCAGGTGATGTATTACAACGACACACGGCGTTTCACGATGTACGCTTACGATTTTGACCCGGCGAGTGGGGAGATCAGCGGGAAACGGGAATTCGTGCGTTTTGGTGGAAAAGACGGTTCACCGGACGGGCTGACGGTGGACGCCGAAGGGTATATCTGGTGCGCATTGTGGGGCGGGTGGCGGGTGGAGCGCTATTCTCCGCAAGGGGAACGGGTGCAGACCATCGAAGTGCCGGTGGCGCAGCCCTCATCCGTCGCGTTCGGGGGTGAGGATTTGAGCACACTCTACATCACCTCAGCCAGGGAAGGATTGAGCGCGGAGAACCTGGCAGAGCAGCCCCAAGCAGGCAACCTGTTCGCCTGCCAACCGGGAGCGCGGGGGTTGCCAGAACCGGAGTTTGGCGGGTAAAAGCCGAGATCATGATAATTCCCGATAGATCCCTGCAGGCGGGGCAGAGTATGCTTAGGCGATCCGCAAGTGGAGGAGCCATGAACGATTTCTGCAGGATGTTCCCAAAAGTCGAAATCCTTTTCTTGGGCGCGATGTTGGTGGGAATCGTGATTGACGTCCTTAACGGCGTGTTGGCATTGAAGAATTCCCTTTCACAGGAGACCATTCTGACTCTATCGGGCATGGGAGGAACGGCGCTGCTGGTTTCGGAATATTATCTCACGCGCGGTGTGGCGCGCCGGGCGTACCGATAGGGGCGGATGGATAACTGGACACTTTTCCTCAAAGGGACGGGGTTGGGCATTTCCATTGCCGCGCCGGTGGGGCCGATTGGGGTGCTGTGCATCCAGCGCACTCTGAAGAAGGGCTTCTCTTCGGGCGTCGCATCCGGTTTGGGTGCGGCAAGCGCTGATCTGTTGTACGGGTCGCTGGCGGCTTTCGGCGCGCTGTGGCTAGGAAATCATTTGGTGCAGTTGCAAACCCCCTTGCGCTTGCTGGGGGGCGGAGTGCTCATTTTGCTGGGGGTGCGAGCTTTCTTCCAAAAAGAAAAGGAAGCGACTGTGGCAGGCAGCTCGCCGCATTTGGCAGGGGATTATTTTTCCACGTTCCTACTGACGCTGACCAACCCGATCACGATCTTCTCTTTCGCGGCGGTGTACGGCGGACTGGGCTTGAGTGCACACGAGACCAGCGCCTGGATGATGGCACTGCTGGTGGTGGGAGTCTTTGTGGGTTCCATCACCTGGTGGTTGATCTTGAGCGGGCTGGTCACTTTGTTGCGGGGGAGATTGAAGCCGACCTTCTACACCATCATCAACAAAGCAGCCGGGGTGGTATTGAGCGGTTATGGCATTGCGCTGATAGCGGCGCTGTTCACAAAATAATCACGAAATCGGTTTTTCGTGGATGCGGCGCTGCACGGCGTCTGAGCGCAGTTCGCGCAGGGCATCGGCGGCGATCCAGCGCGCAGATCTGGAGTCCATGCGCTGTAGCTCTTCAGCGAATTGAATAGTTGCTTGATTAAGAGTCGGATTGCGCTTGCCAATGTTGCGCAATGCCCAGTTGACGGCTTTCTTGACGAAATTGCGCTCATCATCCACAGCCTGCTGGAGGAGTGGAAAATAAGCGATGAAGCTTTCATCAGTGGCTTTCTTGTCGTGCCAGGCGAGGCAGGCGATGAGGCTGAAGGCGGTGCGGCGCACAAACTCCTCCTCACGCGCCGCCCAGGAAGGAATGCGATCAACTGCAGAGGGCACCTTTTCTAGCAGATTCATGCAGACCTGATCGCACACATCCCAACTGTTGAAGCCGGCTACCCATTCCTCCACCTGATAGGCGCTGACCTCTGCGGGATCCTCGATCATGGAAGCCAGGATGCGCGCTTCGGGGATGTTGGAAGCCCACAGCTTGAGCGCCAGTTCGTGGTCTTTGCCGTGCTCCTTGGCGAGGCGGCGCAGCTCGGGGATGGGAATGCCCAGACGGTTCTCGCCCTGCATGCCGAAATGGCGCATGCCTTCCACATTCTCGGGTTTTGCCAGTGCATGCAACACTGCCAGAAAATCAGAATCTTTGTTCATTTTTGCTCCTGTTTCAGCCAGTCAAACGCGCGGCGGATATCCTCTGCCACCATGCGCTGCTTGGCTTTCTCGATCAGGAAACTTTTACCGGTTTGCAAGTAAGAAGGGAAAACGCGCAAACCCTCGAAGAAGAATTGTTGGTCGCGAATCTTGTAGGTGGAGCCGGCGGGGATGCAGCGTTTGCCAGTGCGTTGGCGGGCGATGAGATTGAAGGCGGTGATGGCGACATCGCCCATGAGCAGGATGATCTTCAGGTTGGAAAATTGGGCGATCTCGGCTTGGAGGGTGGGGAGGTGTTTTTCGATCAGCTCACGCGGCATGCTCACGCCCGGACGAGGTTCCCTAACGGCAACGGTGAGGTAGATCCCCAAGGCGGTGATATCAGCGATGCTACGAACGGAGAAGCTGGCTTGCTGGAAAGCGCTGAGGGTGTTCTGCACGTAGAGCGAAGTGGTGGAAGAGTAGAAATAGTCGGCAGGGTCTTCGGGCATGGCTTCGGCGATCATCAGGATGGAAATTTTCTGTGGAGCGATCTGTTCAAATTTTGTCTGGTTAAGCATGGTTTAAAAATCCTATTGGTAAAAAAGCGAGATTTGAATCACTCCAGTTCCTGGATATTCGCTAAAATTGTAGCATAAGCAGTCAAATTTTCAGGCACATGTTTTCCCATTAACGAAACGCGTGGAATGTTGTGAATTTGTGTAGAAAAACCTCTTCGTAATGGTAAAGCTATATCTAGACTTTCTTAGTTGGAAGTAAACTTCACATATAGTACCTGACTTTTGTTTTTACTATGATTTAGTAAACAATGTATTAGAAATTTTGCATGAAAACTTACGAAATATCTAATGTAGCAAAAATCATTGGAATATATCCCAACACGGTGCGTCTTTATGAAGAATATAAGTTAATAGCGGGACTGAAAAAGGACGGATAACTATGATACCGCATATTTATCGCTCTTCAACTTGAACAGTTTAGACTCACAAGAAGTGCATTGGAGGTTGAAATTTTGCAAAATGGCTTACAAAAATAACAATTGATATCATTAAAATTTCAACAGCTGGTAATTTAGGGATGACCATTGATCTTGCTGAAGGATATCTGCAGTGAATAAAAACAAAGCAACGAAATATCGAAGAAACATTGTTATCATGAACTAAAAATACTGTCTGGTAATGAGCACAATGAAAAACCAAAAAACTACTTTTAGAAAAGAGGTTGCAAACTATTTACAGATCACGATTGACACATTGGGAAATGAATATTTTTTAACACAGTTAAAAAAGGGGATTGCCAGAAAAATCACTGTTGTTTCTATTTTTCCTTGTATTCCTTCTGTTTTTTTACTGTATTAATGATCGAAAGGACATTTGACTCCAATTGTGCATATCTTTCGATAAATGAGATGGTTGGTTGTGCAGACATAGTTCTGATCAGTTTATTGATTAGTAATGGAAACAAAATGCTAACTTTCAGAATCTTGCTTTGTATAATCTTTTTCATTGTGTTAGAAATTGTCGTTAATTTTTGTTGGAACGGAAATCCTGCTTACCTTGTTGGCAATCGGCATCCCTTCACAAAAGAGTTTTCACACTCAAAGAATATCCAAGCAGTTCTCAGAATCATAAAGCCAGAGTTCAAAAAGCATATTTTAGGTGGTAGTACGCTTTGAAAATAAGGAATGCCATCACTTGAATGCTGTGGGTGGGGAAGCTAGTTTCTGGAATGCGATGAAATATTCTGTGTGAAAGAGAATTGGAGAGGGAGTAAAAAGTCTGCAGAGTTTTCTGACATCGCTTTGGTTATAAGAAATGCAGCAATTTCTCTTTTTGAGCTTGAAGAGTTTAACCTTTTCACTATAAATAGTGGGGTGTATGTTAATTTATGGAAAATGGTGAGAAGCCAGCAGATGGTATCCACTCCAGTCACCGAGTTTAGCCGCAAGATGATCAAGGAAGATGGGTGGAACGTATTTGATTCTATCATCCAAACCAATGGCTGTTTTTGACAAATGAGCAAAGGGAGGTTGCCGACCCAGGGAAGAATGACGTCTGACAGCATTATAGTAATAGAGAAAGTTCATTGCCTCAAAAAAGAAATTCTTTGGCGAATCTATTGAAAGTATGCGAGGGATGTAAAACTCGTCGTCATCCGTGCGATGAGAACGCTCGACATGCGGATTTTCTTCGGGATGTCCCGCACGGTTTTGGATAAAAGTGCATCCAAAATCGGAAAGTAATTTCTTTCGTTCAACGATTTTCAACCAGGACTTGCCCCCAAACTCTTCCCCTCGATCAGCGATATATTTCAGATCGATCTGAACCACTTCAAAAGCTTTGGTCGAATACCAATCTACAAATTGTCTTTCTGTTTTGTTCCTTGGTCGATGTTTCTTGCCCTTGGTCTTGTTGCGTCTCAGTATGTTGCGAATAGTATGTGCGGATAGAACGATTTTGTCGACATCTTCAAGCTTTTCTTTGATGCGCACAGCTCCATAACCCGTTTGGTCGCGAGCCTTCAGAATTCTGGATTCAATCTCCACATCTGTCTTGTTATGCACTCTCTTCGGAGCTCTGGAACGATCGTTGAGATCCCCACTCTCTTTCTTCTTGAGGGCTTTGTAAACGGTTGCGCGGGTTACGTTCATTATCCGGGCTGTTTTGCTCACATTGCCCTTATGCGCCTTCAGGACTTGCAGCATCGCCCGTCTGGCTGCTACGGCACTGCTTTGTCTCAACTCTTGGTAACCTAAGCGGGTGATAACCTCTATCAATGTGCACCTCTATGTCTTCATATGGTAACCCCCACATCTCCAGACATCTGGTGCGGTATTTATGTGCTGACCCCCGCACATAATTTATGGAAAATCTGATAGATTAATTTAACAATTGTTGGCTATAATAACTAAAAAAGAAGAGGGACAATGCTAGCAGAATTTGTTGTTACGGAGACAAATAATTTACCAACAATACTTCCATTATCTGCACTTAGAGAAATCTTTGAAACACAAAAATGGAATCTAACTGAGGACAAAGAATCAATTCTATCTCTCTTAAACCAGCTTGACCTCTTTCTCGAATCTGGTTTGAGAGGAGAAAAAATTGTAAAAACGATTTTTCAAGAAAAACGTTTTGAATTAAATCTTGATTCGGTATCAAATTATGAGGTTCTTTTTTATACACATGTTATGATGGATTCAAAAAGAACAAAAAGGGGCACATTTCAATCGTTTATAGAAGAAATTCAAAAATTGAACAAGAGTGTAATAAAGAAGATTAAACAAGAAAAATTGTTTTATATACCAAACGACCAAATTGATTACATGAAAGAATTTGTTGAATATCTTGAATTTGCTTATACAAGAATAATTAAGTAACGCAAGGGGTGACTTATTGAATGGGAAAATAGCACATAGGCTTGAAAGGGCACGTTTTCAAGTAAACTATTGTTTAAACACCATTAAAAATATTAGAGAGCGTATTAAAAAAGAACGTCTCGAAAAAAATTTCCCGTCAGAAACACCTGATTGCTTAGCTAAATTTCTTTTAGATTTATATGAAACCCTTGAACATTATTTGCGATACCAATATCAAGAAGAATTAAATGAAATAAAATTATGCGATTTACAAACAATTAATTGTGTTGAGAAAAAAATTGTATCGAATTATCGAATTTGTGTTTTCCTATCAGAATATATTGGATACATTTCTTGTTCAAGCACCTCTGATTTGCCTTGGAGATTGGTGAATCAAATAGAACGAATCTGTAAATTATTGATACCTGAATCAAAAGTAATAATTTATCCACGATGGAATTTCAATTATACTCATCAGCCAATTTCAATCGAAATAGTAAAGGCAATAAAAACCGTACATTTTCACGATGAGAATTTATTTAATGCCTTGTATGAGAAAATTAAGAGGCACGAAAAATTCTTTGCATTAGGTTTCCCGATCGTGAGCAAAGATAATATACTAGATATTTCGATATTGGCTCATGAAATTGGTCATCTTGTTGATTCCTACAATGGAAAAATTTTCTTTGACTATAATGATGAAGAATCATATTCAGAAAAAATATTAAATGAATTGATAAAAAACGAACCAATTGAAAAAGTTCCCGAAACAAAAGAAATGAAGGAATGGATTTCATTCACAAAAAGCAAATCGGATCAAATAAAGAAATGGGGAAAAGAAATTTTTGCAGACTTATTTTCTGTATTGTTATTTGGTCCTGCAGCAATTCTTTCAATATTTGATTTAGTAAATTATACAGAAATAGACAGACCGTTTGATGTTAATGATTCACATCCACCATTTAATATTCGTGCCAGAATCCTTCATTTTTCTTATGAAAAATGGATAAGTACTAATGAGACATGGATTAATAACCTTCCTTCTTCATACCAAGAAGGAATAAGGGAAGGGATAGGTTATCTAGATGAAATTTGTAAAAAAAACAAAGACTCAGAGTTAGCAAATGAAACGCTAGAAAACATTCCTGATAGATATTTTGACTCTAAGGAATTATTAGATTTGATTGAAAAAATGTGTGCTGGAATATATGAAGAACTAGAATTAGCAGATTACTTGGGCTGTCATGATTGTTTTATGCTACCTGATGTTTTGCCATTTCTTGATTTAGAGAAAACATTTAATGATTTGGAAAATTGCTTGCCTCCTTTCATTTGTGTAAAACCTGGAAATAAATTAAATGGAATTGAGAATAGAAGTTTTTCAATTCTACTAAATACAGGCTGGTTCTACTTGCTGGCTCATCGAGATTTGTTTGATTCAGAAAAGAAAGAGAATGGTCCGTTTAGCGATGAAAAAAACAGAGATGAAGAAAATAGAAAAGAATTGGATTTCGTCATACTAAATAATATGATAGCAAAGTCCCTAGAATCAATCGAAGCCATAAATTGGATGGATGAAAGAGTTACTCAAAGTATTGACATAACAGGGAAAAGCGAAACGCAATCTTATATTGATACACTTTTAGATAGAGAGACGAATTTTCTCAAAATAATTCCTTTATTAAATAGAAGCCATCAAGTTGATAGATCATCAATCGATATTAGACTTGGAAGTGAGTTTATTGTTACCAAACTACATAGTGTTACCAAGATTGATGCAACCAACTATAATGATGAACTTAATTCTTATCAATATCAATCGCGTATTTATATTCCTTTTGGAAAGCCATATATTTTGCACCCCGGAAAATTTATTCTGGCTAATACTTTAGAATATGTAGTGATGCCTGATGATTATTTTGCTTTGGTTGTTGGAAGATCATCGTGGGGGAGGTTGGGATTAAACATAGCTACTGCAGCAAAAGTAGATCCAGGGTTTAAGGGATGTATTACTCTTGAAATTAATAATCTTGGTGAAATACCAATCTTTTTATATCCAGGCAGTAGAATTGGGCAATTAGTCCTAATAAATGTGAAAAAAAATAATGAACAAATATAGATATCCAATAGGCCCTGAATTTAGTAATATTTATATGGATGATGAAATTAAAATTTTAGCTCGCACATCAATTCCACTTATTTTAGGAATAACAGGACCCACTAAATCAGGCAAAACAAATCTGGCGAGAACATTGAGTTCTGAATATGGTTTTTATTATTTAAGTCTATCAAGGATAATTACAAACCATTACAATGCAATATATTATGGTATAGATCCAAACTGGAAATCTCTTGGCGAAATAGCAAGAAGAATTAGGAAAAGTACTACCACGTATTTCTTTGCCGAAAAAGCAATAAATGAAATACAAAAATCAAATTATTCACAAGGGTTGTATGTAATAGATGGGGTCCTCCATCCAGATGAAATTGATTTTTTCTCAGAAAATACAAAGCAGTTTATTATGATTGGTTTAAATCCCCCAAAAAGCGTTCGCAGAAAATACTTACTTACTGACGGCACAATGACAAAAAGTGAATTAATTGAACGGGATTCTTTTGAGCAATTAAACCAAAAACAAAAATATGACAGTGAATATTATCCAAATATAAAAAAATGTCTTGATAAAGTAAGTATACATTTTATGTACTGTCCTGAATGTGCAACTCGAAAAACGATAACGGATATCGTTAAGGATATATTGAATAAATTACGTACTAAGGGATTACTTTGATGACTTTATACTATTGGTACCAATAGCATACCCTAAAATTGTTGTTGCAATTGGTAATATAGATTTTGTAATTACCACATCAAAAATTTTTATAAATCTTTCTGACGTATATTCATGAATTGTTTTGTATATCTCCAAACACTCATCTGTGTTAATTTTACATACCTCATCTGGGATTGTTTTGCGAATCATAATTGTTTGGCTTATAAAATCACCAAATATTATTATCATTGCAACGATCAATAAAATACCGGCATAGTATAGAACTTTATAATTTTCCTTCTGAACAGGGGATAACTCCACGGATTCTGGATTTACTTTTACTTGTTGAAAGATATCTTCTGGTTCGGTGAATGATTTCTTTATATCCGTAGGGATAGATGATTTTATTTTATCTTTTAATTCAATAGGCATAGTAACTCCTTACCTAAAAAATTACGGCAGTTTTATATCTTTTATTACCTTATCTTCATCGTTCGTTATTGAGATTTTTTTTTGATTTTTTGTTTGATTATCGAGGTATGCATAACTTGCTACAGACCGTCTAATAACCTCTGCTTTTGTTATTCCCTTTTTTTTTGCCACCTCGGTTAATAAATTATCAAACTCTTCGTTGAAATCAATTGTATATCTAGGCATTTAAACCTCCTTAACCTATGATATTATACACAAAATAAGCTTAAAAATCAAGCGTATTATACAGTAATAAGCAGTCTAAAATAAGGGTGAGTGAACATTAAAAATATTTTGAAAGAGTTCACATATTTTATCTTCTAATATTCTATAAGCTTCTTCTTCAATCTTGGCAACAGCAAGGTATTATTTTTAATCTTTCTGATATCTTATTACAAAACTGCTTTGCAAAGCTCGCAAATCGAGCTGCCCAATTTGTGGAACGTACCAGAGACCTTGATCCAATTTTCATTTCCATGTTTTCGCCAAGCTGGCGCAAGACCTGGGCTTTCCAGGAGCGCATGCCGTCACTTTTTTCGAAGGTGGCGGGCAGCTCAGGCGGGGTGGTAGCGTAGGTCACCAGGTGTTCAAAAGAGGCGCGATTCTGCCAGGTGGAGATTTCTTTTGCCAGCTTGCGCATGGCGGGGATGCCGGAGAGCGCCACGGGCGGGTGCAGCATGTTGCGGGCGCGATGCTGTAACCCCTTTTGGGCGAGCTACAGTTCGGAGGGCAGGGGTTGAGGAAAGATGAAGGCGCGGGCGGTGTTCTTCTTGCTCATGCCGGGCACGGTCACGTTTAGGGAGCGCTCGAGTTCCTCATAGGATACGATCTGAACAGCCTGGCAGCCGCAATCGTGCACAAAAACCTGCTGCGAGCTATCATCGTACCCTACCAGCAGCACGTAGTGGATGGGAATGTGGCGGGTGTGGTAGATCTCGGGATAGTAGGGGAGGTAGTACATATCCAGAGCGCCCACCACCACCGGCTGCTCCTGATCGATCCAACCTTTCATCTTTGGGAAGGTATTGGCGAAGCTGCGATTTTCCAGGAGAAGCTGTTCGAAACCGATGATGTGCGCCAGGTCTTGCATGAGATATTTGGTATTGGCGCCCCAATAAACCATGTGCGGGGGCGTGGCGCTCTTGAATTTGAAATAGGAGAACTCACCCATGCCTCCCAGCACTGGAATGAGATACTGCATGTATTCTTCACCCTGCCAGGCGAAGATATCCTCCAGCCCGTTGCTGAAGCAGGTGGAGCCACACACGCGGTGGGGTAGCTGCAATATCTTTTTCATCCCTTTATTATGAATCAGGCAAAAGAAAGAATCAAGAATGAGCCCCTGATAAGATAATTTTGATGTCGAGAACGTTCGGGCGGTGTGCATTTGAAAAAAATCCGGACTGATTTTGCCGGCGACCTACTCGGCGGGCGGAAGGAGGGTCGGGGGGAATTCTGCCCGCCTCGCCTTGAAGCGGAAGCGAAAAGAACGATTTCAAGTTTTTCGTTCCGCTAAAAGCGGAACTCTGGGCTTCACCCAGTTTGGCAGCAAATTCTTTTTTCTACCTATAGAATCTGGAGACACTATAAACAAGGGTTATTTTTGCGACCATCTATAATTTCTTTTGCTCTTATATTCCCAACATCTGCTATTTTCTTTAACGCGGCAAGAGTTCTTTTTGATAACTTAGGCACTTGATCCAAAACGACACTCAATACTTTAACAGCCTTATCCCCGTATTCGGGTGAAGCACTCCCAATAAGACCTAAATAATCAATAGATCTACCCCAGAGACATATTCCGGTATCTTCAAACAAAAATTTATTTGCGAATTCATACCCTAATAAAGCGGTTTTAGTATCATGTTTTGCACACAACCCTAAAGTGTAAAGGCAAGACCAACGAGTTTGAGGTTCAGGGCTATCTAATGCTTTTAGTATGGAATTTGTATGTTGAACAATTAATTCTACTTTGTTTTCACCAACGATTTGAAGGATTGCAGCTGCTGAAGCACGGATATTTTTGTTGTTATCGTTGAGTAGATTAGCAGCTTCTTCAATTAGTTTTTCATTTCCTTTCAATACTTCTTCCGCAATTTTTTTGCTTAAAGCGTTTGAAACTGTACCTTTATTTCCTTCTAAACGTGATTTTAAACTCATATTATTTAATCGTTATAGTTGATAACTTGGCGGAGAGGGAGGGATTCGAACCCTCGGTGACCAAATTGGCCACAGCGGTTTTCGAGACCGTCCCGATCAGCCACTCCGGCACCTCTCCGTTGGTGGTGCGAATTATAGCATCTCGTTGTCTAAATTGCCACGCCCAATGTATGGGTTCAATAGATGTGAGAGGGAGCGGGGACATCCCTGGGTAATGAGTCT
>OFEK01001459.1_pt1 | contig 15726 bp, 19 predicted proteins | sample 1521131 | NCBI WGS metagenome assembly OFEK01 (sample SAMN05720209, study PRJEB24109) | activated sludge metagenome | isolation source: Anaerobic digester | place: China | collected 2015-12-16
TTTGCATGTATATGCTCAGAATTTGCGCTGATTGTTTTTCTTTCAGCTTCTTACTGTCCTTATCTGCGGATACCTGTGCTATGGCAGAGATATAACTATTGTTGCGGTTGAACAGTTCATCCAAATCAATATTACTGAAAACCTTACTAAAAAAAGGCTGAACTATTGTTAATATCAGAATAAACCCTGATACAAGGTTTACAAATTTTTTTGTTTTACCCGAAGGAAGCAGTATCTCCACAAGTATTAAAAGAATGCTTACGACTGTTACACTTAAGACCCATTCTTTTAGAAATTCAATCATTTCAATTTACCCACTCCATTCAAGATCAAATTTAACTCTGCAAATCAGCTGCTAATTCTGCTAATTATTCAACTGTAGATAACGCACAAAAGAAAATGCATAACCAAAATTATTTTACCTGACCATGGCTGTCATATTTCCAGCTGCAATTATTACAGTTATGGAAATAACAAACATAAAAGCAACAACTGCTACTGCCCCAAGAATAAGTGTAATAGAATTTGCCACATCATTTATACAATTGGTAATACGTTTTTCAGATATTGGTTCAGTCAATGCACAGGTTATTTTATATAGTGATATTATTACGGACATTTTTAAAACCGGGATAAGACATATCGAAATTACTCCTAGCATTACCAAAACTCCAGCTGCATTTTTTATTAAAAGAGAACAGCCAATCACCATATCCGCTGCATCAGATAGATACCCACCTACAACTGGTATAAAAGTCCCTATGGCAAACTTTATAGTTTTATTAACAACACCATCTGCCACAGCGCTAACAGGTCCCTGAATGGTAACCACACCTATAAAAATCGTTAGGATAATTCCCAAAAAGGCCATCCCGATTTTTTTAATAAGACCGGCTAATCTTTCCAGATGAAGTTTTTCGGATACATTATTTATAATTGATAGTGCAGTCGAAAGAAATACAATAGGTATAAATACATTTTTTATAATAGTGGCTGCAGTCTCAACAGCCATTATAAGTATTGGCTGGAATACTCCTCCTGATGTTATGCTTCCACTGGATATAAGGAGAGTTACCATTACAGGAATGGTAGCATACATGAACCCTGCCATTTGTTCTATAACATTAATTCCAAAAGAGGCTGCTTCTTTAAAGCCTATAACAAGCATGGAAACTATAACTATATAGCATACAAAAAACGCCAGTTCTCCTACACCTTCTTTAATAAACGAATTCTGAAGGTTATTCAAAACTGCACATATAATTATAATAGTTATTAATTTCAGCAGTATATTAAGATTCAAGTATATTTCCTGTATAAAATAGGATAATATTTTTTTAGTCAATTTGCTTATATTAAGTTTCAAATCACCTTTAACGGCATCTTTAATTATTTCATCGGGGTTTAATTCGTCCAGCAGTTTACCCCCTGCACCTGTTGCATACTCACTTAAGTATTCTTTTAAAGCCTTTATTTCGGAAGACTGTAATTGATTCCGGATCAGCTCGTCCCGAGCTTTTTCAATTGCTTCCGTACTGTCATATTTACTTTCCTGTGCAAATGTTTTTTTTGAGCAAGAAATCTGGAATACCATTAAAATAGCAATTATGAGAAATGCTTTTTCTGTTATTTTAATTAATATTGATGTTTTGTTTCTTTTGTTTTTTATCTTCATTTTTTACCACCCAAGCATATTATTAAGGCATAATTCTTATTATTAACTCAAGTAAAGTTGTAACAATGGGTACTGCCAGCATGGCAATTATTATCTTGCCTGCCAGTTCAACTTTCGAAGCTATTCCATTTTCTCCTGCATCCCTGCACACTTCTGCGCCAAATTCGGTTATATAGGCAATACCTATAATCTTTATTAGCACAGGCAGGTATTGTATATTTAGATTAGCTTTGCCTGAATATATTCTTATAAAGTCAAATATAGGGGCAATTTTACTTACTATTAGAGCGAATATGATTATACCAGCCATTAAACTTGCCTGAACTGCTATTTCAGGTCTATGGGCCCTCAACAATACAATAATAATAGTAGAAAGCAAACTGAATATAACCACCTGTATTATTTCCATACTGCAATCATCCGCCTTAGCCTTAAAATTGAAACATGGTTTTTATAAGATTGAATAAATTTACAATTTCTTTGGCTACCATCAACAATACCAAAATCAACCCTGAAAGAGTGGTAAGCATGGCAAGCTCATCCCTGCCTGATTGTTTTAATACCGCATTTAAAATCGAAACTAAAATACCCACTGCTGCTATTTTAAAAATTACATCAATATCCATAATTCATATTACACCCTTTCCCTCAAGTATTTAAGTCAATGGTATTTACACTAAATCAACAGTATAACTGCTGTAGCACCACCTAATATTCCAAGAGTTCTATACATTGTTTCATTTCTTTTCTTCAATTCCTCTGCTTTTTGCTCCTGCAGACTTAACTGATATATAGTAAATCTTATATTTTTTATTTGTCCCTCAATGTCCGAATTCCCAAGCATTTTCCCAAAAGACACTAGTATTTCTTCGTCCTCTTTGTTTAGCGAAGTTTTGTATATATTATCTTTTATGGCTCTTTCCCAGGCCTGAGCCAGATTTAACTCTTCTCTGTTTTCAAGGTATTCAAGTGTTGACTTGAAAAACAGGTTTACCGGATTATCAATTGACTTGTAAATTTTCTCAAAAGCATCAGAAATTATACTGGATAGATATCTGATCTCGTTTTCTAGCATCTGCATTAAATTCTGTAAATTTTTCAGCTGACCAGGTCTTTTTGAGCAACAACTTGACATGGCAAATCCAATAAAACTTGACCCGCTCATTATCATTATGCTTCCAATTATTTTCAGCAGCATATACAGTCTCTCCTTTATTTCTTTTGTGCAGCGCCTTATCAATACCTGCATAATGACCGCATATTCAGACCCGGGTAATACCTGCATATTCACGTTTGTATAATACTTTCATATTCGAGCCGTCTATTACTTCTTCCATAGTCCCCGGTCCTTGTGTATTACTCAAAACGATATATCTTTCAAAGACTTTTTCATTAATCATGGACAAAACCTCCTGCCTGCTTTTAAGCTCTGATATATTATATCCATGAGCTGTTGCTATAAGCTTGATCCCTGCGTTTAATATTGCAATAATTGATTCCTTATCTCCCTTATTTCCTATCTCATCTGTAATAATTACCTGTGGGGACATTGAACGCACCATTAACAGCATACCTTCCGACTTTGGGCATGCGTCAAGTACATCTGTCCTTATGCCTAAATCAAATTGTGGTATCCCTTTGTAACAGGCTGCAATTTCTGAACGTTCATCTATTAACCCTACCTTCATACCCTTAATACCTTTATCTATTGCTCCATCACTTAAAACTCTGGACAGATCACGGAGTATAGTTGTTTTTCCACATTGAGGAGGTGAAACAATCAATGTATTTAAAACCTGTTTATTTTCATTAAATATGTATTTCAGTATTTTAAATGAGCACCCTCGTACTTCTTTTGATATCCTTATATTAAGACTTGAAAACTCCTTTATATTTACCACTTTGCCACTGTCAGTTATTACTTTGCCTGATATACCTACCCTATGCCCGCCTGACAAGCTAATAAAGCCATTTTTTATATCTTCCTGGAAGGCATATATAGAGTTTTTGCTCATTATTTCCAAGGTGCTTAGAATTTCTTCCCGTTTTACGATAAAAGCATCTCTAATATTTTTTGTAAGATTTCCTAAGCTATCAACAAACCATTCTTCAGAATAATTCTGTATAATTAAAGGCTTATTTGCTCTGAGCCTTATCTCTTCCAGATCAAACAACTTATCCGGTTTCACTTTTTCCAATATTTCTCTTACACCTCTGGAAAGGTATTGGATTATATTAATATTTTTATCTTTTGCAGACAACTCTTCTCCTCCTTGTCCTTTTATCCGTTTTTTGTTTTCTGTCTTCTACTCTCAGTTCTCTGTTTTTACTTTTTGTTTTCTGTTCCCTATATAGATATTTATCTTTGTCCAAATTTATGACATAAAAAAAACAGGTCGTCCAAAATATATGGATAACCCGTTTTTAATGAAGTGAGAGAACTCATTTCTCTCGAGCAAAAGTATTCCTTTTACGTTGAGCAATGTCCCTTATGTTAAATTTAATTACTTATCTTCATCATTTTCTTCATAATCGCTGCAATCTTCACATTCTTCTTCACAATCTTCACATTCACATACCCATTCAATATCTATTTTTTTATGACAGTTAGGGCATTCGATGGTCTTACCTTCATCATCGAACATTTCCTTTTTAAGTACAACTACATTATAGCAGTAAGGGCACTCTACCATACATAGGTCATGTTCATTGCCTTCATCAGATTCAAAAGAATGGTCTTGTTCGTGTTCATGATCGCAGCCACAACTGCAGGTATTATAATTATAATCATAGGACTCGTCATCGTCATCATTTTCATCGTCTTCATAATCAAAAATCATACTTTCAATTTCGGCCAGATCCTGATCAAGATCTTCTATCTGTTCGCCTTGCTGATCCTGAGTTTCCTCAATATCATCAACTGCCAGGGCAATGTCATCCAGAACATCAATTATTGCCCTTAAAAGCTTACCCTCATTTGAAGTTTCACTTATCTGCATACCTTCAGCAAGGCCTTTTACGTAGGCTACCCGTTCTCTCAAATAATTCATTACATACCTCCATACCAATATTACACTTTAGGTTCATATGTTTTCACTATATTTTGCCACTTTTTTCAAACTTTATACCCTTATTTCCTATGCTCTTTCCATATATTCCCCTGTTCTAGTATCTATTCTTATAACATCACCCTGGTTAACAAATAAAGGTACCTTAACGACAGCACCTGTTTCGACAGTAGCAGGTTTTGTAGCTCCTGTTACTGTATCTCCTCTAGCCCCGGGTTCTGTGTGAATAATTTCAAGCTCTACAAAAGTCGGAGGTTCTACTCCAAACACATTGCTATTATGAGACAGGAATTTTACAGTCATGCTTTCCTTAAGGAATTTGAGCGCATCTCCAAGAGCATCCTTTGTTAAAGGAACCTGTTCATAAGTTTCTACATCCATAAAGTAATAAAGCTCACCATCATTATAAAGGTATTGCATGTCTTTCCGCTCAATATGGGCCTTGGGCATCTTGTCTGTTGGGTTAAAAGTCTTTTCAACCGTTCCGCCTGTAATAACATTTCTCAGTTTTGTCCTTACAAAAGCAGCCCCCTTACCCGGTTTTACATGCTGAAATTCTATAACCTGCATAACTTGTCCATCCATTTCAAAGGTTACACCATTTCTAAATTCACCTGCTGAAATCATTAATTATCCCTCCAATTCATATATAAAACTACCAAACTAATAAAAGTTAAAATTGAACTCTGCACACTATTTTTCAAACTTACAGCATCAATTTTTACTCCTGTTCATTTGCAATATGGCCGCTATATATAATCTATGTATAATGTATAAAAGCTTTTTCATTATACATAGATTATATTAAAATAAAATCTGTAACATTGCAAGAAATATTTTTGTTTTGCTTCATATACAACGCAAAAATGATTCTATAGGGAACAAATTGGATTTTTGCGTATTCGCTAAGGTAATATAAGCGCACAATAATTATATACGTATTTTCTTTTGTGCGTTATCTATAGTTGTCTTATATTCATACTATAGTCAATTTCTTTGAAGCCTTTGTCAAAATTAACGGCTCATCGTCATTTATAACTATCATATCCTCAATTCTTACGCCACCAAATCCTTCTATATAAATACCCGGTTCTACTGTAACAACCATGCCATTTTCCATAATTTTATCACCCGCAGGTGCAAATCTCGGTTCTTCATGAATTTCTAATCCTACACCATGTCCAAGTCCATGGCCGAAATTATCCCCGTAACCAGAACGGGTGATTACTTCTCTCGCAATTTCATCTATCTCCCGGCCGGTTTTCCCTTTAAAAGCTCCATTTAATGCCTCAATTTGTGCCTGCAATACAATCTCATACACCTTCTTAATTTTGCTATCTGCATCACCCAGGAAGACAGTCCTTGTAATGTCTGAACAATATCCATTATATATTGCACCATAATCCATTACTATAACGTCGCCATACTCAAGCTCCTTTTCCGATGCAACACCATGGGGCATTGCAGATCTGACACCCGAAGCAACGATTGTTTGAAATGAAGGTCCCTCTCCACCCTGCCTCTTCATAAAATATTCCATTTCAGCAGCGATCTCAGTTTCTCCAACTCCGGGTTTTATATAGCTCAAAATGTGATTAAAAGCCTCATCTGCAATCTCTACAGCCTTTTTTATATATCCAAGTTCTCTATTGTCCTTTATTATACGAATGGACTCAACAATATCGTTTAACGGTACAAGTTCAATTGTCTGAAATTTTTCCTTAAACTCCACATATTTATTGTATTTTACATCAGCAGCTTCAAAACCCAGCTTGCTTACTCCAAAACTTTTTAGCAGATTATTTATTTCTAAAGCTATGTCCCCCTTATATCTTACAATTTGAAAAAGCGGAGCCTGGCTGGAAGCCTGTTCTACATATCTAAAATCCGTTACCAGTACTGCATCCTTTTTAGTTATTACCAGATGTGCCGAAGTTCCGGTAAAGCCTGAAAGATAAATATAGTTTTCCCTTTTTGTGATTAAAATTGCATCAATTTTATTTTCGTCCAATTTTTCTCTTATTCTGGCAAGACGTTTTTCGGTGTACCTGTCGCCATCCGAATTTTGTCTATTTACGTTATTTTGCTCTTTCATAATATATAATACCCTCCAAAGATTCATGTTTTTGTCTTACAACAATCTTACAACAGTCCTAAAGCAATTCTACAGCTGCATAAAGCGCTAGAATGTAACTTCCCTTGCCGAACCCGCATATTTGACCTGCACATACAGGAGCAATAACAGACCTGGATCTGAATTCCTCTCTAGCATGTATATTTGAAAGATGAATTTCAATAGCAGGTATATCTACAGATTTTATGGCATCTCTTATAGCTATGCTATAATGTGTGTATGCACCAGGGTTTATTACTATTATATCATATACACCCCTTGCTTGATGTATCATATCAATAATATCGCCCTCATGGTTGGATTGAGTAAACTCTATTTCCACACCCAGATTTTTTGCCTTTTCTGATACATACAAAGCTATATCTTCAAGGGTAGAATTTCCATAAACACTCTTTTCCCGGATACCAAGCATATTAAGATTTGGTCCGTTAATAAACAATATTTTTTTCATATATCAACCTCCCATAAACTATACTACTATGCCAATTTGGAAAGCGATGTCCATTAACAACATAATGAAGTAGTACTAAATTCCTATAAGTAAATATCTACAATATCACATTTGGCATATTTTAGAGTAAATTTCCTTTAGTTTTAGAGCATCCTCTGCCATATTTCCCCTTGATTCACATATGATTACAGGCTCCATGTTTTTCTTTTTGATTGCTATTGCCAAATACTCAAACTCAGGCCCAAATTCCGTTTCTGATAGTGTACGGTGCCTCTTTTCCCCGCCGGCTGTGAATTCAATTCTGCTGAAATGGATGTGAATATGCTTGAGCCTCTCATTTCCAAGTGCATCCTCTACACGATTTAATACCCTGTCAAAATCTTCAGTTGAATTAAGATTTCCTCCATGTCTTGCATGCAGATGACCAAAATCCAGTGTTGGGATAAGTCTTTCATCTATAGCACAGATTTCAAGTATTTCATCAAGAGATCCAAGCTGGTTCATTTTACCTAAAACTTCAGGGCATACATTTATATTTCCATACCCCATGTCATCTGAGCGAGCAATAGCTTCCCTCATAGCCTCAATAGAAGTATCCAGCGCCCATCTTCTATCAACTTTGCTGCAGGAACCTGTATGTACTACTATTCTTCCTGCGCCCATCCAACTTGCTGCTTCCAGGGTTTTAATAATATACTGTATGGATTTTTCACGCTTTTCCGGTTCATCACTTGCCAGGTTTATGTAATAGGGAGCATGAATGCTAAGAAAAATATTATTCTCCCTCGCCCTATCTCCCAAATCTTCTGCGGTTTTTCTGCCAATATTGATGCCTTTGCTGCATGAATACTCATATGCATTCAAGCCCATATCTTTCAGCCACCCGGGCATTTGTACCGATGATTTGAAGCCTTCGTCATAAAAGCTTTGTGAATTACCTGATGGTCCAAATCTAATCATTTCTTTTATCTTAATAATCTCCCTTCAATAATACTAATCCTAAAGCCATGAAAAGTACCATTCCCATATATTATTACCAAATAGTATCGTAATAAATACTGCTATTGCAATAAATGGGCCGAACGGGATTACATCCTTTCTTTTTTTTATCCTAAATAATATGAGCAAAATACTTGAAAATCCACCAAGAAAAATTGACACAACCAGTGTCAGAAGACACATCTTCCACCCAAGAAAAATTCCTATTGGTGCAAATATTTTAACATCGCCCATACCCATTACTTCATCAGACTTATATATAATCATCCCCAAAATCGCTATTAGAAATAAAACTCCTGAACCCGGCAGCAATCCAAGTAACGGCTCCCACCATTTTTTACTGCCGTAAATACTTAAGGGCAGAAATATATTGTATGTAAATACCGCCAACCCTCCTATAAGTCCAGCAACTACTAGTTCATTTGGAATAGTTTTAGTTTTCAGGTCAATAAAAAACATAATAATAAGAATAATCATCAGGTATGCAAAAAAGAAAAAATCTGCTGTTATACTGTATTTGGAATATAATATGACAAAGACTACTCCTGTTACAATCTCCAGCAACAAACTTTTTGGAGAGTAAGTTAAACATTTAAATTCAATAGTACTGCTTTTTTCATGAAACCAATTTTTTCCAAAAGGTTTCTCTTCTGAAAGGTTTTTAATTATCACATGATTAAACCAACCGAAGAAAATGCCCACAAAAAATACTATTATATACTTTATAAAATTAATCACGCCACCCATACCTCATCTATTCTTTTAATACAATCTATAATTTTAATCCAAAAACTGAGATGCATTTATCACAGATATTCCCTGAAAGCTTCAAACAAGCTTTTAACTATTTCCCCAGGTATATCCATTTCCATCCATATCTCATAAGCTTTTATTCCTTGATAAATAAGCATTCCCAGTCCATTAACAGCTTTACAGCCCTGCTTTTCAGCTTCCTGTAAAAGCCTTGTCTTTTTGGGGTTATATATAACATCGTATATTATTTGGTTAGTGGAAAAGTTTAATGGTATAGTTAAAGGAAGTTTGTTTATATCCGGGTACATTCCTAAAGAAGTAGTATTAATAATTATATCCGCTTGTTTTATTGCTTCAGATATATTATTATCCTGTAAATCATAATAGCCTGCGACTGGCAAGATATTCTTATTGATAATATCTGCTATTTCAGCTGCCCTGGAAATTGTACGATTTATAATAGAAATTCTTCCTGCACCTTCAAAGGCTATTCCTGTGGCAATTGCTCTTGCAGCTCCACCTGCCCCAATTATCACAACATTCTTATCTTTAAATCCTGTTCCTGCTTCTTCTTTAAATGAATTGACGAATCCTGCTGCATCAGTGTTATACCCATATAACCTTCCGTCAATGTTTTTCACAGTGTTAACTGCTCCTATTAGAGAAGCTTCTCTAGATACACTATCTATATAATTTATAACATCATTCTTATAGGGTATGGTTACATTAAAGCCCAAAACATCCAATGCTTTAAGGCCTTTGACTGCATACTCCAGATAACCTTCACCAACTCTGAACGGCACATAAACAGCATCAATCCTCAGACAGCAGCTTAATGTGTTATGGAGCTGCGGAGAAATCGAATGGGATAACGGGTTCCCAATTACCCCTAATAATTTGGTTTTACCGGTTACACTATGTACAATATTCATAATCTTAGGGCGTGGAGACTCGCAGCTTTAGTCATGTAAGGAAACGCCCCTCCTCTTTTTATCTTTTAATGGTAGTTTATACAATAGATATAGTTAGTTCTATTACTGCTTACTGCTACTTACTGCTGCTTACTGTCTACTATCTACTGTTTACTTTTTACTGCCTGAACCAGCCTGTCCAACGGTTTTATAATACCTATTCAGTATATACCTTTCGGGATATCTTTTCAACATTACAAATAATGTTTCCTTTCTATTAATAGGCTTAACAAGTATTGTATACATACCCAGCCTGTTCCCACCATAAACATCAGTAAAAATCTGGTCTCCAACAACTGCAGTTTCAGCCGGCTTCAATCCCAAAACCTTCAGGGCTTTTTTAAAAGAGCGCCGCCCGGGTTTCGAAGCCCTATATATTGCTTCCAGACACAATTTCTCGTTAAACCTGTCCACTCTTTTTTTTGTAGCATTTGATACGATACATACTTTAAAGCCCCTGTTTTTTAGACGTTCTATCCATTCAAGGACATTATTATCAGCTTCTTTAACAAATGAAGGTACAAGGGTATTATCAATATCAAGTATCAAACCCTTGATCCTTTTTTTTTGAAGCATGTCCAAATTTATATCTTGAAACTTGTCCACTATTAAACAGGGAAAGAATTTTTCTGTCATCAGTAACCTCCAGTTTTCTTTATTATAAGCTAAACGCTGCGATATGAATATAATAGCAAATCTAATTTTTAATATCAATTACCAATATAGCCAATTTTATTACACAAGAAAAACAGTATGCTTTAAATGTAAACATTCTTCAAAACACCAGCAACTATACTATCCTTTTCCTTCCCTGATAACAGCAAATCACTTTTAGGATCAAAAGAAGCTGTTTTTCTACGTCCCTCATCATATTCAACCCTAACATCACCATATATACTTGATGTACAATCATTTTTATAATAATAAAATTTAAAGCAACATAGCTTTTCTCTTGTTAATTCGTAAACATGAAAATACAATTCCATAAATATTCCCCCAATAAATAAGCATACTACTATGCCAACTTGAAAAGCGATGTCTTCTGGCCAGAAATACGCTTTCCATAGGCAACATAACAAAGTAGTAATATATTAATATGTTTATGCTGTTTGTACTAATAAGAGAACAAAATCTTAGCTGCATAATATATATGTTTTTGTCTCATACCTGTAAATTTTTTATGTTTTCTGTATATTTATACATTTACATTTTAATTCCTTTGATGTATTATTTGTAGTATATTTTTATTATTTTGATATTGAGCGGATAGCAATAACAACTAAATTTTAATATTTGCATTGAAAGGAGCACAATATGGTAAATCAAATTAGAATCGAAAAAACAAAATCACCGAAAAATAAACCCAATCAAAGCAAGCTGGGTTTTGGAAAATACTTTACAGACCATATGTTTGTTATGGAGTATTCAACTGAAAAAGGCTGGTATGACCCCAAAATCGTACCTTACGGCCCATTGGCACTTGACCCTTCCACAATGGTTTTTCATTATGGTCAGGCTGTGTTTGAAGGTTTAAAAGCATATAGGGCCAAAGACGGAAGGATCTTGCTTTTCAGGCCTTTTAAAAATATGGAGAGAATCAATATTTCGAATGAAAGATTATGCATACCTCCCATTGATGTTGATTTTATCGTAGACACAATCAAAACACTTGTTAAGCTGGAAGAGGACTGGATTCCTACTGAAGAAGGTACATCCCTTTATATAAGGCCATTTATTATTTCCACAGACCAATACCTCGGTGTAAAACCATCAAGTACCTATAAATTCATTGTAATACTATCTCCTGTAGGAGCTTATTATCCAGAAGGAATAAATCCTGTTAAAATATATATTGAAGATATGAATGTCCGTGCAGAAAAAGGTGGTATCGGTTATGCTAAAACTCCCGGAAATTATGCAGCCAGTTTAAAAGCTCAGGTTGATGCATCTAAAAAAGGATATACCCAGGTGCTATGGCTTGACGGAGTTGATAAAAAATATATTGAAGAAGTTGGCACAATGAATGTAATGTTTAAAATAAATGGGGAGGTTGTTACACCCTCTTTAGAAGGAAGTATACTTGCAGGTGTTACAAGGGATTCAGCAATACAACTGCTTAAGAGCTGGAATATAAAGGTTGCTGAAAGAAAAATCAGTATTCAGGAAATATATGATGCCCATGCAGCAGGAACCCTCGAAGAAGCTTTTGGAACAGGTACTGCAGCAGTAATTTCTCCAATTGGAGAACTTAACTGGGATGGTAAAATAATTACTATAAATAACGGTGTTACTGGTGAAACCGCTCAAACATTATATGATGGCATAACAGGAATACAAAGCGGTAAAATAGAAGATGCTTTTGGTTGGACTGTTGAGGTTAAATAATAATTATAAAATATGGCAAAATACAATTATCCAAGTGCATAAGGTTGCTAAAGTGAATATTATACATGGAAATCGTTTCTTGCCATATTTTTTCTTCAAATATTTCCATAAAATAATAAAGTTAGTAATATGTTCATATAATAATACGGAATAAACTTTATGGCGGTTAATATGGGTAATCGTATGGTAAGTATTAGGCTAAAACAGAAGGCTGCTAAATCTAAGTGCAAGATAGAATCTATTAAAGCATTTATATTGCCAATAATAAGTATAGCCTTTATTCTTTTACTGATAATATTCTCAAAAACAGCTGTGAGTTCAGCACTAAAAGGTATTGATTTATGGTTGAATGTAGTATTTCCTTCTTTATTCCCCTTTTTGACAGCTTCTGAATTGCTGAATGGTACAAGTTTTGTAAAAGCGGCAGGTATATTGCTTGAACCTGTAATGAGACCATTGTTTAATGTTCCGGGATGTGCTTCTTTTCCTTTCGCAACAGGTATGACCAGCGGGTACCCTGTTGGTGCTAAAGTAGTTGCATCTATGAAAGAAAATAAGCTGCTAAATAAATGGGATGCAGAAAAGTTACTTGCTTTTTGCAATAACTCAAGCCCCCTATTTATAATAGGTGCTGTTTCAACAGGCATGCTAAAAATGCCGCAAATAGGTCCGTTGTTGCTTATTTGCCATTTAGCTGCAGGAATAACCGTAGGTTTTATATACAGGTTTATTCCAGTAAACCCCAAAAATGTAACTCTTTCAGGTGGTAGAAAGCCTGTATCTGGTAAATCTGGTAGTACAAGCAATATTGATTTTGGGAGCTTATTGGGAAATGCTGTTAGAAATTCTGTTACGACACTCCTTGTAATTGGGGGATTTATAATTCTATTTTCGGTTATTATTGGTATTTTAATGGAATCAGGTATTCTAAACAGCTTTGCTGGTTTGTTATACACTCTTTTGAAATTTACCGGTCTTCCAAAAGAATTGTACATATCTCTGATCAGTGGATTTATAGAAATAACAACAGGTTTGGGAATGCTTTGCAGCTCGCCAAATATAACCCTTAATATGAAATTAATAACAGTAAGTGCAATAATAGGCTGGGGGGGTATTTCAGTACATATGCAGGTCATGAGTGTTGTTCGCAATGCAGGTTTAAGTATAAAACCATACCTGATGGGCAAATGTGTTCAAAGCATACTGTCAGCAATTTACACTATGGGAGGTTTAAAATTAACAGGGTTATATCCAGAAACTGCTGCCCTTGTATTTAAGAACTTTTACACTCCAAATCTCAGAACCTGGAACCAGTATCTCTTAGAATCATGTAAACAGCTTTATCTGTTTGCATTGCTGTTTTTTATATTGGTTATTTCTGTGTTCACTATTACCTCATTAGTGAAATTCATTAAAAGGCAATTATAAATATGCCAGGCCCCCTTACTTAAGCTCCTTTCGGTTTACTTCAATCACATCAATAGTATCCTTAAGTATTCCCTCTACTTTATCCAGTATGCTATCTGCATATTCTCTGGCCCCAAGACGGACCTCCCTGGCATTTTTCTGGGCATTTGATATTATTTCGTTAGCCTGATCATATGCTTTCTTTGTAATCTCATGCTCATCAACGAGAGCAGCAATTTTGTTTTCCGCTTCTGCAATTATATTATTAGCTTCTTTCTGGGCTTCCAGTAAAATTCTTTGCCGCTCTTCCTTTACCCATTTTGCCTGCTTAATATCATCAGGCAATTTTAGCCTTATTTCTTTTATAAGTTCCAATAGTTCCTCCTTATCTACAAGGCTTTTCCCCGATAAAGGCAAAGGCATGCTCTTTTCTACAACATCCTCTAAAGCTTCAAGTATTGATAATATTTCCATAAACTTAATCTCCCCCCTGCTAACATTAAAATGATTGCACTGGCGTGCCTGTTTAGTTCATTATTTCTGTTTTGATTCATATCTTTTAATTATTTTTACACCTGGTGGTTTTTTCATCTGGATCCAATTTTGCAATTATTCTATCTTTTATACAGTCAGGTACAAGTCCATCTATCTTCCCGCCATTTTTAGCAAGCTCCCTGACTGCGCTGGAACTAAGATATGAATAATGTATATCTGACATCATAAATAAAGTTTCCACATCAGGTGCCAAATTCTTGTTCAATAAAGCCATCTGCAATTCGTATTCATAATCAGATATTGCTCTAAGGCCTTTGACTATAGCTATAGCATTTTTCTTTTTCATAAAATCAACCAACAGGCCCTGAAAGCTTTCCACTTCTATATTATGATTGTCTCTTAACACAATATTAAGAAATTCCAGCCTTTCTTCCAAGCTAAAAGCATAATTTTTGCTAATATTATTTCCAACAGCTACTATTAATTTATCACAAAGTCTTGCACTCCTGTGAATAATATCAAGATGTCCATTTGTTACTGGGTCAAAACTCCCGGGATATACACATATTTTCAAAATTCTCGCTTCCTCCTTCTAAAAACGTAAAACAAATACCTGCTACTCGAGAGAAGTGTGTCCCCTTACCTTAAACAGTGACAACACCGTATCCCCATACTTTCTATCACTTACCAATTCCAAACTCCCAATTTGGGCAGGCAGGCTGTCATCAATATCCCTTTCAGCAACAATAATGCCCTCCGGTCTCAAGATATCATTCCTGTCAATTAGTTTCAACGTCTCTTGTACCAGCCCTTTATTATAAGGAGGGTCTAAGAAAATCAAGTTGAACTTTTTCCCTTCTTTTGAGAAACTCTGTAAAGTGCTGAAGGCATCCCCTCTTATTATAGTACTTTTGTCGTACAATTTTGTATGCAAAAGATTATCGTTTATTAATGTAGTACAATTTTCGCTTTTATCTATAAAAACAGCCGATTTTGCTCCTCTGCTCAATGCTTCAATTCCCAGATTCCCAGTACCCGCAAATAAGTCCAATACATCAGCATTATCGATATACTCCATGATAATACTGAACAAGGCTTCCTTAACCCGGTCTGAAGTCGGCCTTGTAGCATCTCCTTTTAATGTCTTTAACTTATGTCCTCTAGCCGTACCTGAAATTACTCTTAATATAGCACTTATCCTCCATGCATTATAATTCGCCTCATATACAAACTTTCTATTGCTCTTTTATTCTCTGTTAATATTGGCTTCAATATTTTATCCTATACTGTTATTTTATACTATGAATATGAATTGTCAATAAAAGAAAATTTGCAGGGGTGCATATTTTAAAAGTGAAGAAATATTTTCCAGGAGCTGACGTTACGCT
>OFEK01001460.1_pt1 | contig 15725 bp, 10 predicted proteins | sample 1521131 | NCBI WGS metagenome assembly OFEK01 (sample SAMN05720209, study PRJEB24109) | activated sludge metagenome | isolation source: Anaerobic digester | place: China | collected 2015-12-16
GACACAGGCGACGTTCGCCAGACCGGCCGCAGCGCCGGGCCCGGCCGCCGGCTGGTCGAGGCGCAGCACGTTGCCGTCCAGTGGCTGCCCGTCCACCGAAACGCGGCCCCGGCCGTCCACGGCAAGGGTCATCCTCCGGCCGCGGATGGGCATGTCGCGGAGCGTGACCGTCCGACCGCCCAGCCACGACGGCGCCGATGGCCGGAACTCGATCCGATCCGCGTGGAAGGTCATGCCGAAGATCGTCTGCTGCACCAGGGCCAGCACTGCCGCGGCCGACCAGAGCTGGCTGGGCGAGTACACGCCGCGGCCGGTGGCCGTGTCGATCAGCTCCATGAACGTGCCCTCGAGCATTCCCGTGCGGACCAACTCGGCCGCCAGGTAGTCCCGCAGTGCGGCCGTGTCGTCGCTCGCAGCAAGAGCCTGGTCGCCCATGCCGCCGCGACACCGCAGGGCCCACAGCATCAGCCCGAGAGTGAACGGCCAGACGGCCTTGCTGTGGTACACCGGCCGCGCCAGGTACGCCGGGTGGATGGCCGGAACGCCGAACGCCGGCCGGGGCGTCGCTCGCACCATCCGCATCGCGCGATCCGCCGGTATGGCGGGGTCCGCAATGGCCAGCGCATGGGCCACCGCCTCGTACCGGTGCTCGCGGTAGTTCAGCCCGTGGTGGAACTGGGCGTAGTGCCCCGCCTCGTCGAGCCACAGCTCGCGCTCCATCGCCGCCCGCACCGAGCCTTCAAGCTGTTCCAGGGCCCCGCGCGCCGCCGAGGGCATGCCGTCGAGCTCCGCCAGCAGCCGCGACGCCCGGACATACAGGATGTTGGTGCTCGCCGACCGCAACTGCGGTCCCGTCAGCCCGGCCGGGTAGCCCGACGACCCGTCGAAGAAGCTGCTGCCCCCGACGAACAGGCCCGATGCCGGATCGAACCGTTCGCGCAGCGACCGTCGGGTCGTGTTCACGGCCATCGCCGCGCCGCCCCGCAGCATCTCGGCGTCGCCGGTCGTGCGGCCGTAGCTTTCCGCCGCCAGCACCCAGATGATGTTGTCGGTCATCGTGTAGCAGCGATTCTCGTGCAGGTCGGCGTACTGCTCCAGCTTGATCTCGCCGCTGGACCGGTCGAGCAGCCGGCCGAGCGTCTGGCGGACCTTCTCCGGATAGAGCAGGTCCAGCCCCATCAGCACCGAGTAGCTCGTATCGCGCACCCACGTGGACGAACGCCGAAAGTCCCTGCCGGCGTACATGCCGTCGTCGTAGAAGTTCGACTCTATGTCGCGCCGCGCGATCAGCCAGCACCAGTCCAGCACCGGCAGCCCGCTGTCGAGCAGGGGGCCGTCGGCCGGCAACTCGTCGCGACGCAGTCGCCGCCGTTCGTCGGGACTGGTCATCCAGAGCGTGTCGCCCGCGATCCGCGCGCAGCGCTCGGGCCGGCCCTCGGCGGCCGGTTCTACCACGGCATCCGCACGCAGTTGAAATGTCGATCCTCGGTAAAGGCCCGTGTCCTCGCTCACACAACGTCCTCCCAGGCGGCGTCTGGCCGCACGCAGATGGTCCGAGCCACGCGGTGCGGCATTCTCGCAACATTTCCCGCCCCGGGCAAGCGGATGATCCGGATGTCCGTAATCCTGTGCCCCTCCGCCGGTCGGGCGTCATCCTTGACCCGGCTCGCCTTTCTGTCGCACGTACGCCGCGATCTCGTCCAGAAACACCTCGCCGTACTGCTCGAACTTCGCCTGGCCCACGCCGTGGACGCGCATCATCTGGCCTGCCGCCCGGGGCAGCTTGCGGCACATGTCGCGCAACGTGCGGTCGCCGAAGACGACGTACGCCGGCACGTGTCGCCCGCGCGCCAGCCGTGACCGCAGACCGCGCAGCCGCTCGAACAACTCCGTGTCGTAGGGTGTCGCCTCGTCCGGCGTCGCCAGCTTCGGGGCCGCTCGCGGCGCCCGACGGCTCAGCACCGTCACGGCCCGTTTGCCCAGCAGCACGTCCCGGCCCGCTGCCGTCAGTTTCAGCACCGGGTACCGGTCGCCCTCCTGGGCAAGCAGTTCCTGGGCCACCAGGTCGTGCGCCAGCACGAGCCAGTGCGAGCGCTCCTTGTCGCGGCCCACGCCGTAGGTCTTCAGCCGGTCGTGCCCGCGCTGCCGGATCCGCTCGGTCCCCGCGCCCACCACCACATCCACCACGTGGGCCGCTCCGAACCGCTCTCCCGTCCGCGCCACCGCCGACAGCAGCTTCTGGGCATCCACCGTCGCGTCCACCTTCTCGGCCGTGCCGCGGCAGATGTCGCATCCGCCGCAGTTCTCCGCCTCCAGCGCCTCGCCGAAGTACGCCAGGAGCCGTCGCCGCCGGCAGACGTTGTGCGACGCCAGCCCGGCCATCTGGTGCAGCTTCTCCAGGGCCGCTTTGTGGTGGGCCGCGTCTTCTGTCTGGTCCACGAAGAACCGGGCCTTGGCGATGTCGCCCGGCGCAAACAGCAGCAGGCAATGAGCGGCATCGCCGTCGCGGCCCGCCCGGCCGATTTCCTGGTAGTAGCTCTCGATGTTCAGCGGCAGGTCCGCGTGTACCACGTAGCGGATGTCCGGCTTGTCGATGCCCATGCCGAACGCCACCGTCGCCACGATCACCCGGGCCCGGTCGTTCTTGAAGTCGTCCTGCACCGCGACCGGCGTCGCGTCGTCGAAGCCCGCGTGGTAGGCCGCGGCCTCGACCCCGTGTGCCTTCAGAAACTCGGCCAGCCGCTCCACGCGACGCCGCGTGCGGCAATAGACCACGCCCGACTGTCCGGCTCGTTCGCGGACGAACTCCAGCACCTGCCGTTCCCCGCCCCGGGCGCGCCGCTGCACCTCCAGGTACAGGTTCGTCCGGTTGAACGACGCCCGAAGCACGAACGGCGACCGAAGACCCAGCCGCGCGATGATGTCCTGCTGCACCGCCTGCGTGGCCGTGGCCGTAAACGCCGCCACCGGCACGTCCGCAAACCGCTCGGCAATGCCCGACAGCTTCATGTAATCCGGCCGGAAATCATGGCCCCACTGGCTGATGCAGTGGGCCTCGTCGATACAGAACAGCGACAGCCGCTTTGTCGACAGCCGGTCCAGAAAGCCGCTCATCGCCAGCCGCTCGGGCGCCAGGTACAGAAGCTTCAGCCGTCCGGCCCCCAGGTCCGCCATGACCTCCTTGCGCTCATCCGGCGTCTGCGAGCTGTTCAGCACGGCTGCCGCAATGCCGTTCGCCCGTGCCGCGTCCACCTGGTCCTTTATCAGCGAGATCAGCGGGCTCACCACCACGGCCACGCCGTCGCGCATCACCGCCGGCAACTGGTAGCAGAGCGACTTGCCGCCGCCGGTCGCCATCACGGCGAACACGTCGCGCCCAGACAGAACGTGGTCGACGATCTCCCGCTGGTTCGGCCGAAACGCGCCGTAGCCGAACACCGTGCTCAGCACCTGGAGCGGGTCCGCCGAGTCCTTGCCGTGCCTGGAATGCCTGGGGAGCGTCATGCCGTTTCCTCTTGCCGCCGCGGTGCCGTGGGCCGCAACGTGCAGCTGCGTCCGACGCCGTTCGACGCAGAGTATAGCCTTTCCTTTTGGCCGACGCCACCCGCCGCACGGCCTCTCGCACGTTCGCCGCGTTGCGTTTCCGTCGCAGGTGTGGTATCCTCTCGGCATGTTTACCGGACTGGTGGAAGGTATCGGCATGGTGCGCGGCTCTGCGGCGTCTCCCGCGGGACGTCGCCTGGAGATCGACCTGGGCCCTGTGGCCGAGGGCGTTCGCCGCGGCGACTCCGTCTGCATCAGCGGCTGCTGCCAGACGGTGGTCGACCTGCGCGGCTCCGTGGCCGCGTTCGACGCCGTGCCCGAGACGCTCGCGCGAACCACCCTGGGTGGCCTGGCGGTCGGCGACCGCGTGAACCTCGAACGCAGCCTGCCCGTCGGCGGCCGGCTCGACGGCCATTTCGTCCAGGGACACGTGGACGGAACGGCCCGACTCGTCGAACGCCGCGAGCAAGGCGCTGAACGCCTCTGGGGCTTCGCCTGCGAACCGTCCCTGACGGACCAGATGACGCCCAAGGGCAGCATCGCCATCGACGGCGTCAGCCTGACGCTGGTGGATGTCGCCGACGGCCGGTTCTCCGTGGCCCTGATTCCGACGACCCTTGCCGCCACGACGCTCGGCGGCCTGACGGTCGGACGGACGGCCAACATCGAGACCGACATCCTCGGCAAGTACGTGCTCCGGGCCCTGCGGCGAGGCGGCTCCGGACTGACCCTCGACAAACTCCGCGACGCCGGTTTTCTGGATTGAGCCTTCCCATGAGTCTTCTGCCTTTCGTTGCCCAGCCTCAGGGCCAGATCGAGGCCGAACTGGCCGCCGCGGGATGCCGACCGTTTGTCGCGCGGCAACTCCTGCACAACGTCTACGGCCTGGGCCTGGCCTCGTTCGACGCCATGACCGATCTGCCCAAACGCCTGCGAGAGCTCCTGGCGGCGCGCTACGCGCTGCGGACCCTCCACGAGACGGACCGTCGCGAGGCCGCCGACGGCAGCTTCAAGCTCGTCCTGGCCCTGGACGACGGGAACCTCATCGAATGCGCGTACCTGGCCTCCTCGGCCGCCCGCGGCACCGTCTGCGTCAGCACCCAGGTCGGCTGCGCCATGGGGTGCCTGTTCTGCGCCAGCGGCAAGAAGGGGCTGGTCCGCAACCTCCATCCTCACGAGATGGTCGAGCAGGTGCTCCTGGTGTGCGACCGCCTGGGCGACCGCGAGCGACTCTCCAACGTGACGTTCATGGGCATCGGCGAGCCGCTGGCCAACTTCGACGCCCTGGCGGCCGCCCTGGAACGGCTCAACGACGGCGCCGCCGGCATGGGCATCGGCGCGCGGCGGATCACGGTGTCCACCTGTGGCCTGGTGCCCGGCATCCGCCGCCTGGCCGACCTCGGACGCCAGTTCCACCTGGCCGTGTCGCTGCATGCGCCCACCGACGAGCTTCGTGCCCGCATCGTCGGTCGCGCCGCCCGGACGCCCATCGCCGAGATTCTGGCCGCTGCCCGCTACTACTTCGAGAAGACCACCCGCAAAGTCACGTTCGAGTACGTCCTGGTCGGCGGCCTGAACGATTCGCCCGACTGCGCCCGACGCCTGGTCGCCCTGCTGGGCGAGTTCCCCTCGATGGTGAACCTCATTCCGCTGAATCCCGTGGCGGCCTGCGCCGACCTGCACGCCCCCGACGCGGCCGCCGTGCGGCGGTTCCTCGACGTCCTCCAGAAGGGGGGCCTCGAGGCCTGTGTTCGCCGCCGCAAGGGCGCCGAACTGGACGCCGCCTGCGGACAGCTCCGTATCCGCGCCATGGACCGCCGCGACGCGGGCGAATAGGTCGGCCCTCCCGCTCGCTCGGACAAAACCGCCAACAAACCCGTTGTGCCGCGACACTCTTCGGCTACAATAGTGTTATAAGAGCGAAAGAAAGGCATCGCCGCTTTGCAGGCCGCCGATGTGCGGCCCGTTTCTCTTTCAAGGCGGCACTTGCGATCATGGACTCCGAACAAGCCGGCCAATCCCACAGCGTGTCGCAGGACCTGCGGCAGTTGCTCTCCTTTCTGAAGCCTTTCAAGGCTCAGATGGTCGTCGTTCTGTTGATCATCGGAACCATCAACGTGCTGGCCGCCGCGTCGATGTGGCTCGTCGGCAAGGGCGTCAACAAGTTCATCGACAAGAGCGCCTCCGGGGCCGACGCCGCCAGGATCGTCGTTCTCATCGCCGGGCTGTACGTGCTGGTCGGCATCGCCCGCGCCGTCGTCATCCGCATCCGCGAGCCCGCCGCCATGCGACTGGCGATGGACCTCCTGCGGTCGCTCCGCGTTACCCTCTACGACAAGGTCCAGATGCTCAGCTTCACCTACCTGGACCGCCTCACCAGCGGCCAGATCATCGAGCGCGCCACCGGCGACCTCAACACCATCCGCAGCTTTCTTACCGCGACCTGCTTCCAGGCGTTCGACGCCATCGTCATGGCCGCCGTCGCCATCGGATTCATGCTGTCCATGAGCTGGCAGCTCACCCTCGCCGTGCTCCTGCCGTACCCGCTTATCTGCTGGGTCTACTCCAAGAGCGCGTCGCAGTTGCGGCAACTCCGCCGCCTCGTCCGCGACGAGGTGGACGTCATGACCACCCGCCTCACCGAAACCATCGCCGGCGTCCGCGTCGTCCGGTCGTTCGGCCGGCACGAGCAGGAGAAGTCCAGGTACCTTGCCGTCGTCAACGAAATCTTCCGCCGCGTCGTTCCCGTGGTGAAGATCCGGAGCTTCCAGCTCGTCGGCGTCTACAGCATGGCCCGCGTCTGGATCTCCGTCCTGCTCGTCATGGGCGGGTACCTGGTGATCCGGCGCCAGATGGAAGTGGGCTACCTGTTCCCGTTCATCAGCTACATGATGTGGCTCCTGTGGCGCGCCCAGATGCTCATGGAAGTGGGCGAAAGCGCCCAGGACGCCCGCGCAGCCCTGGAGCGAGTCATGGCCCTCCTGGAGGCCAGACCCGACGTCGAGGATCTGCCCGACGCCGCCGACCTGCCGCCCGGACACGGACAAATCGTCTTCGAGAACGTCAGCTTCGCCTACCGCGAGCCGCCGCATCCCGATGCCGACGTCGTAGAGCGCATGGACCTGTCGCTGCCGAAGAAGGGGCCCGACGCCGTGGACGGCGTCTCGCTGAGCCTTCGTCCCGGCGAGCGTGTGGCCCTGGTCGGCCCCACCGGCGCCGGCAAAAGCACCATCGTCAGCCTTCTGCCGCGATTCTACGATCCCACCCAGGGCCGCGTGCTGATCGACGGCCAGGACGTCCGCCACACCCGCCTGGCCTCGCTCCGGCGCGACATCGCCATTGTCTTCCAGGAAACGTTCCTCTTCCGCGGCACCGTGGCCGAGAACATCGCCCTGGGCCGCCCCGACGCCAACCGCGAGGACCTCATCAAGGCCGCCCAGCAGGCCGCCGCCGACGAGTTCATCCGCGATCTGCCCCGAGGCTACGATTCCGAGATCGGCGAACGAGGCGTCTCCCTCAGCGGCGGCCAACGCCAGCGACTGGCCATCGCCCGCGCCATCCTCAAGCAGCCGCGCATTCTCATTCTCGACGATGCCATGGCCGCCGTGGACGCCAAGACCGAGCATCGCATCCGCCGCCAGCTGAACAAGCTGATGGCCCATCGAACCACGCTCATCATTGCCCACCGGCTGGCCACGGTCCGGGCGGCCGACCGCGTCGTGGTGCTTCGAGACGGCCGCGTCGACGACGTTGGCACCCACGTCGAGCTGGCCGGCCGCAACGAGTTCTACCGAACCCTGTGCCAGTCGCAGCTTGAGGAGGACGCGGCCGCGCCCGAGGCGAGCGGAGAGGGGACGCCATGACACGCACTCCATCGCCGCAGAACCCCTCGCCGGCTGCCGGAGCCACCCGACGCATCCAGCGGCAGCTCGAAGAAGCCCACATGCGGCCGCTTCAGTGGCCCATCGTCAAGCGCATGCTCCGATACGTCGGCCCCTACAAGGCGTCCTACTGGTTCGGCATGGCCTGCATCGCCGCCACGCATCTGCTGGGCCTGGCCCCGGCCTACCTCGTCCGCCGCGGTGTGGACCACAACATCCTCGGCGAGCAGTTCGCCCAGACCGGCCGCATGCTTGCCGACATGCACGGACTGGTCATCACCGGCCTTATGCTCGCCGGCATCGCCGTCGCCAACTACCTGTCCCAGGCCGGGCAGGACTGGTTCCTCCGCATGAGCGGCGAACGCGCCGTCCGCGATATGCGACGCGACGTGTTCGCCAAAATCCAGACCCTCGACATGGCCACATTCGACCGGATGCCCCTGGGGCGGCTCATCACGCGCGGACACAGCGACGTCCAGGTGCTCCACCACGTCGTGGTCCACACCTTCAGCATGGCCGTCGGATCGCTCGTGACGCTGGTCGGCGGCTTCGCCGCCATGTCGCAGATGAACTGGCGACTGTTCCTCGTCGTGCTCGTCGCCGCGCCGTTTCTCTATGTGGCTTCGGCGACCTTCCGCAAACGCGCTCGCCCCGCCTGGCGGCGCGTCCGACGCGACGTGTCCCGCCTCACCGCCAATGTCGCCGAGATGGTCTCGGGCGTCCGAGTCGTCCAGGCCTACACTCGCGAGGAAGAGAACCTCGACCGCTTCGACAACATCAACATGGTCTTCTGGCGAAGCAACATGCGCGTCGCGCGGTACCAGGGCTGGTACCTCATGTTCGTCGAGACCGTCAGCGTCCTTTGCCTTGGCGGCCTTCTGGCCATCGGTGGCTGGGCCATGGTCAGCTCGGCCGGCGCCGAAGATGCCATGACCGTCGGCACCCTGTTCGCCTTCTTCATGCTGGCATCCCACGTCTTCGAGCCGCTGCGACGACTGGCGCCCATCTACAACGAAATCCTCCACGCCATGGCCTCTGGCGAGCGCGTCTTCGCCCTGCTCGACATCCAGACGCGCATCCAGGACGCCCCCGATGCCGTCGATCTGCCGCGCATCGACGGCCATGTCCGCTTCGATCATGTGAGCTTCGAGTATGTTCCCGGGCAACCGGTTCTCAAGGACGTCTCCTTCGAGGTCCCGCCCGGCCAGACCCTTGCTCTGGTCGGCCACACCGGCTGCGGCAAGACTACCATCGTCAGCCTCCTGAACCGCTTCTACGACGTCACCGCCGGAAGCATTGCCATCGACGGCCACGACCTCCGCGAGGTCACCCAGCAGAGCCTCCACAATCAGACGGGGCTCATCCTCCAGGAGAACTTCCTTTTCGAAGGCACGGTGATGCAGAACCTGAAGTACGCGAGGCCCGAGGTCCCCGACGACGACGTCATCCGCACCTGCCAGGTGCTCGGCTGCCACGACATCTTCGCCGCCCTCGGCCATGGTTACGACACCCAGGTCGGCGAACGCGGTGAGAATCTCTCGTCCGGCCAGCGGCAACTCGTCAGCATCGCCCGCGCCATGGTGGCCAATCCGCGACTTCTCGTACTCGACGAAGCCACCAGCAGCGTCGATACCCAGACCGAACGCGCCATCCAATACGCCCTCGACCGCCTCGTCGAGCGGCGAACCTGCTTCATCGTCGCCCACCGCCTCTCCACCGTTCGCAAGGCACACCAGATCCTGGTCATCGATCACGGCTCCATCATCGAACGCGGCACGCACGACGAACTGGTCGCCCTGGGCGGCGCCTACGCCTCGCTCCACGCCGAATTCATGAAGACCGGCGACGAGCCGTGAGACACGCAATCCGGCAGGCAGATCAATGGGTACGTCGGGTCAACAGCGGGTAGGTCGGGTCAACAGACCCGACAGGCCGTTGGCTTCAGGTGCTGTTGTCGGTTTCTCAACCGCGCGGCTCCCGGTGCTCAGGGCAGGGCCCCCGCATTCAGCACCGTCAACCCGTCGTGGAAGAATGTGCCCGCCACCGCCCCCGTCATCAGGCAGGCCAGCGTGGCCGCCGTCAGCGCCCGCACGCCGACACGGGCCAGATCGTCCTTGCGCTCCGGTGCCAGCGCCGCCACGCCGCCCACGAAAATCGCCAGCGACGCCACGTGCGCAAACCCACACAGCGCATACGCCGTTACCACCGCCGTTCGCGGATGATGCAATGCGCCGCTGCTCATCGCCTCAGACAAGCCTATGTACGCCGGAATCTCCGTCGCCACCAACCGCATGCCCAGCAATTCGCCCACCTTGCCCGCGTCCTCCGGCGGCACGCCCATCAGCAGGGCGAACGGGTACATCACGTACCCGAGCAACCCCTGAAGCGACCAGTTCAGAGCGAGTTGATCCTGTGCCCCGGCCTGCCCGCCGATCCAGTTGGCGACCGCCGCCACCCCATGCCCCGCGCCGCCCAGCAGCAAGTCCGCAATCGCCAGCAGGCCCAGCAACGCCACCAGCAACGCCATGATCCCGAACACCAGCTTCAGCCCAGCCGTCGCGCCGCCGATCAGCGCCGCGATTGCTCCGGACTCCCGCTCGTGCTCCACGCTCACCGTGCGACCGAGCGTTGCCGGTTCGCCTGTTTCCGGCACCAGCACCTTCGACATGACCAGCGCTGCCGGAGCCGACAGCACCGACGCCGAGATCAGGTGTCCCGCAATCGTCGGGAAGGGTTTGCTCAACAGGCTCACATAGAACGCCATCACCGTCGAGGCGATCGTGGCCATGCCGGCCGTCAGCACGGTGCACAGCTCGCTCTGCGTCATGCCGCCCAGGTACGGACGCACGGTCGTCGCCGACTCCACGCCGACGAAGATGTTGCTCGCCGCCACAAGGCTCTCGGCGCCGCTGGTGCCCATGGTGCGCGTGAAGACCCACGCGAAACCACGGATGATCCTTTGCATCACGCCCCAGTGGTAGAGCAGTGCCATCAGCGACGCGAATACAATCGCCAGCGGCAGCGACTGCGTGGCCAGAATGAAACCAAGCGACTGGGCCCCCTCGGCCGCCAGCGGACCGAACACGAACTTCTGCCCGTTCTTTGCAGCATCCAGCACCGCCACGACACCGTCATTGAGCCTCAGAAACAGCCACTGGCTCCCCGGCGCCCAGAACAGCAGCCCCGCAAATGCCAGTTGCAGCCCCATGCCCGTCAGGACGGTGCGCAGGTTCACGCGACGCCGCTCGGACGACAGCAGCCACCCCACACCCACCAGGGCGAACAGCCCCACGAAACTGACCACATTGTAGATGTCCATAACGTAACCCCGTGACGGATTGGCGATGCCCGCCGCCGCGGCCGCCACGACAGGGTGCCCGCGACCGACTGACGCGCGTCATTGTGCCGACCGCCTCACGGCCACGCAAGCCCAATCCTCGAGCCGCTCATTCCGCCTGCTCCCACAGGTCGATCCAGTACCGTTGCTTCACCTTCCCCGTCTTCCGCGACACCCGTTCGTCCTCCAGGTGCCCGCCGTTCTTCTGTATCACGCGAGCCGAGGCGACGTTGTCCTTGTCGCACGTCACGAGGACGCGGCCGATGAACCGCTGACGGGCCTTCTCCAGCATCAGGGCCAGCAACTGCGTGGCGTATCCCTTGCGCCGCTCGCTCGGCCGAATGCCGTAGCCGATGTGCCCGCCCTCGTGCAGCAGGCTGTCGGTCAGCCGGTGCCGCAGGCTTGCCGTGCCCAGGAGCCGCTTGCCCCGGGCCAGCCAGTACACGCTGCACGGCACCAGACCGTCCGGCAGGCTGCGGCCCCGGGCATAGTCCTGAAGCTCGCCGACGAACGCCTCGAAGTTCCTCGTGCCTTTCTCGATGTCGTCGTTCCAGCCGGTCCAGTCGCCCGCCCGACGGAACTCGTCGGCCATTTCCAGGTACTCGCCCTCCAGGGCAATGGTTGGTTCCAGGAGTCTCAGCGGCTGAGTGCATACCAAGGACTCCTCACGGGATGCGGTTCTGCTGCGGGTCATCGCTGTTCCTCCTTTTCGAGCAATGCAATGTACACGGGACCGGGGGAATCGAACGTTCTGGCAACGCGCCAGGAGGTGCCTTCGACGATCTCTCGCATTTCGTCGCGAGACACCAGCAAGTAGTCGAACCAGGGCGTGACATAGGATCTGTGGCGGACCCGTATTCTCACCTGACCGCCCATGCGGTCCCTGCGACGGTTCCTCCTCTGATAGGCCAGATGCTCGGGTTGGCGGGTGTCATAGGGATCAAGCGTCTGGGCGATGATCCGCGCCTTGTGGCTGGTCATCCCGGCCATCTTTCCGAGCAGCAGGCGAGCCCGCTTGAAACTGCCGAACAGCCCGAAGTTGTTGCCGAACATGATGACCGTGTCGAAGACGCCCATCCGCGGACCGATCTGGGTCACCGACATCAGCCGCACGTCGTCGACGCCGCGTTTGCGGCAGGCCCGAACCGCCAGAGGTGAGTTGTCGATGCCGACCACCTCGTGCCCCTTCTCCTGCAGATGAAGCGCCACGCGGCCTCCGCCGCAGCCGACATCGAGCACGCGGCCACGGGCCATGCGGACGGCCTGCCGCTCGAATGCCGGCCAGTCGGCGTAGGGGGCCACGTAGGCCTTCGGCCCGTCGCTCGTGTCGATGTACCCGTCGTCGCGTTCGATGACCTCTCCGACTTCTTCGCCATGGAGATAGTCCCAGATTTCGTGGCCGAAAGCGTCTTGGCGATTCGTCAGCGGCGTCATGGCCCTGCCTCCTTTCGTCGGGGTACGAATGAAGAAAAAGGCCCGCTCCACACTGGAACGGGCCTTTGCACTCCTCATACTTCACTACCAGACTACCTCGGCCCGTTCCTCCCGCGATTGGCGCGCGTACGCTTCGTCGCGCGCTTCGCATTCTGCGTCGTGCACGTCGCGACAAACGGATTATGGGCCGAGAACTTCATCATGATCCAGGAATCATACCTTCCCAATACGTCGATTGTCAAATCCTATACGTCGAAAATCTTCCCGGGGTTCAGAATGTTGTTCGGATCCAGCGCCCGCTTGATCTGACGCATCATCTCGATTTCCGCCTCGCCCATCACCAGGGGCAGGTACTTCTTCCGCTTGTGCCCGATGCCGTGCTCGCCGCTGATCGTCCCGCCCAGACGCGCCGTCACCTTGAATAACTCTTCCATGATGTGCGGCAGAATCGCATGCCAGTGCTCCAGGCTCGCCGACGGATTCTTCACCGGCGTCGCGTGCAGGTTCCCGTCCCCCGCGTGACCGTAGCAGGGGATCTGGATGTCGTACTTCGCGCTCAGCTTCTCCAGTTCCGGAATCATCGCCGGAATGTTCGCGATCGGCACCACGATGTCCTCGAGGCTCTGGTGCGGCGACACCACCTTGAACGCCTCCGCGATATTGCGACGCACCTTCCAGATGCGCTCCCGCGTCGTGTGGTTGTCGGCCACGTACACCTCGATGGCCCCGCACTCCACGCACAGCTCGCCCACCTTCTCGTAATCCCGTTCCACCTGGGCCTCGTCCGAGCCGTCCACCTCCACCAGCAGCATCGCGCCGCACTTCTCGTACGGAATCGTCTCGTTCAGGTACCGGCACGACGCCTGAACGCTCAGCCGGTCCATGAACTCGATCGCCGTCGGGATGATGCCCCCCGACGTCATGATGCGCGGCACCGCGTCGATCGCCTGCTGCACAGTCTCGAACAGCACCAGCAGATTCACCGCCTCTTTCGGCAGCGGCATCAGTTTGATCCAGATCTTCGTGAAGATGCCCAGCGTTCCCTCCGACCCGACCATCAACTGAACCATGTTGTAGCCGGTCACGTCCTTGACGCACTTGCCGCCGTAACGCACAATCTCGCCCGTCGGGCTAACCATCTCCACGCCCGTGATGTACCGGCCCGTCACGCCGTACTTCACGGCCTTGCCGCCGCCGGCATTCTCCGCCACGTTCCCGCCGATGTAGCACGTTTCCAGGCTCATCGGGTACCCGGCGAATACCAGGCCGTAATCGGCCAACTGGTTGTTGATCTCGTTCGTCACCACCCCCGGCTCGCACACCAGCATCATGTTCGCCGCGTCAATCTCCAGCACGCGGTTCATCCGGTCGCACAGCAGCACGATGCCGCCACACAGCGGCACGGCGCCGCCTGACAACCCGCTGCCCGCCCCGCGCGGCGTCACCGCAATCCGCTCCCGGTTCGCCAGCTTCACGATGGCCGCTATCTCCTCCGCCGTCCCCGGCCGCACCAGTGCCTCCGGCATGTGCGCATATTCCGCCTCGGCCACCTCGTCGTGCGAGTACGGCTCCAGACGTTCCGTGTCGCCGAACACCACGTACTTCTCGCCCACGATCTTCCGCAACTCGTCGGCGATCCTGGCCGTCACCTTGTTGTACGGATGCCTCACCTGGACCATGCTCAACCCCTCATCGTGTCGGTCGTCTGCCTGGGCAATACGCCCCTGATCGAAGGACAATGGCCGCAGGGCCGGCTCGCCCGAGCCGCCCGCGCCGACTCATCCCTTACTTGCGGGCCTTCAGCTTCTCCGTCAGCGCCGGAACCACCTCGTTCAGGTCGCCCACGATCCCGTAATCCGCCACGCTGAAAATCTGGGCGTCCGGATCGTTGTTGATCGCGATGATCGTCTCGGCCGTCTGCATCCCCGCCAGGTGCTGAATCGCCCCCGAGATGCCCACCGCCAGGTACAGGTCCGGCGTCACCGTCTTGCCGCTCAGGCCCACCTGGTGCGGATACGTGATCCACGCCCGGTCCACCGCGTCCCGCGACGCCCCCACCGCCGCCTGAAGCGCGTCGGCCAGCTCGTACACCTGCTTGAACTTCTCGGACGTCTTGAACCCTCGGCCGCCCGCCACCACACGCTGCGCGTCCGAGATGCTCACCTCGTCCTCGTTCTTCACGAAGTCGAGCATGCGCACCCGGCTCGCCAGCATCGACGCGTCCGCCGACTCCCGGACGATCTCCCCCTTGCGCCCCGACTGTTTCGGCGCCGGACGCGTGCTCTTCGGACGCACCGTCGCCATTTGCGGACGCGCCTCCGGCGTCTTGATCGTCGCCAGAATGTTCCCGCCGATTGCCGGACGAGTCTGGAGCAGGTTCCCCGTCTCCGGCTCGATGTCCAGCACCGTGCAGTCGGCCGTCAGGCCCGCGTGGCACTTCACCGCCACGTACGGCATCAGCGTCCGCCCCAGGCTCGTCGCCCCCGCGATAATGATCTCCGGCCGGTACTTCGCGATCATCGCCTGCATCACCCGCGCGTAAGCCTCCGGCAGGAAATGCTCCAGCCCCTGGTCCTCGACCACCACCACGCGGTCCGCCCCGCGGTCGATCAGTTCCTGAAGATCCGCCGCCTTCACGTCGCTGCCGATCAGCAGGGCCGTCAGCGACACCTTCCGCTTCGCCGCCAGATCGATGCCGCGCGTCAGCAACTCGTGGCTGATCGTCTGCACCCGTCCATGCCGCTGCTCGGCCAGAATCCAGACACCTTCGTAGCTCATCGTTCGCTCCACGTCTCCCTCGGCGGGAGGTCTCCGTATCGTCAGATCAGGTCCTTGCTTTCGAGCATCTTGATCAGCCCGTCCACCGCCTTGGCCACGGCCGCCTCGTCCGCCGCCACCACTTTCGTGCACTGCCGCGCCACTTTCGGCCGGTGAATCTTCACCACCCGCGTCGGCGAGCCCTTCAGCCCGAGGCACTCCGGATCGGCATCGATCGCCTCGTGCGTCATCACCGGAATCTCCGCCTTGCGGGCCTTCTGCTTCCCGCGAAGCGTCGGCAGGCGGGGGTCGCTCACTTCCTTCACCACCGTCAGCACCGCCGGAAGCCCCACCTCCAGCACCTCGTAGCCGTCCTCTACCAGGCGATGCACCCGAACGGCCTTCGCGTCGCAGCCGTCGAACTTGCTCACGTAGCTGGCCACCGGCAGATCCAGGAACGACGCGATGGCCGGCCCCACCTGGCCCGTGTCGCCGTCGGTCGCACGCTCGCCGCAGATAATCAGGTCGAACTGGCCTTCCTTGCGGATCGCCTGGCTCAGGGCATACGCCGTCGCCCACGTGTCGGCTCCCGCAAACGCCCGGTCCGAAAGCAGAATCCCCCGGTCGCACCCCATGGCGATCGCCTCGCGCAGGGCCTTCTCCGCCTTCGGCGGGCCCATGCTGATCGTCACCACCTCGCCCCCGAACTGCTCCCGAAGGCGGATCGCCAACTCGATCCCATACAGGTCCAGAGGGTTGATGATCGCCTCCAC
>OFEK01001477.1_pt1 | contig 15592 bp, 9 predicted proteins | sample 1521131 | NCBI WGS metagenome assembly OFEK01 (sample SAMN05720209, study PRJEB24109) | activated sludge metagenome | isolation source: Anaerobic digester | place: China | collected 2015-12-16
CGTACGGTAGGCGAACAATTGTATGCACAATTTGGTGTCGGACTGGCACGTATGGCCAGGACAATCAGAGAGCGCATGAATGTTCGTGACAATGAGGTATTTACACCAATGGACCTGATCAACGCGAAGACCCTTTCGTCGGTGATCAATTCCTTCTTCGGTACCAATCAGCTTTCTCAGTTCATGGATCAAACGAATCCGCTGGCAGAGCTGACGCATAAGAGAAGGATCTCAGCCCTGGGCCCGGGTGGTCTGAGCCGTGAACGTGCAGGCTTTGAGGTCCGTGACGTTCATTACACCCATTATGGGCGCCTTTGTACTATCGAAACGCCGGAAGGACCCAACATCGGTCTGATTTCTTCACTTTGCGTATTCGCGAAGATCAACCGGCTTGGTTTTATTGAAACCCCTTACCACCGCGTCGTTGATGGTATCGTGCAGATCAATGAGCCTCCGGTCTATCTGAGTGCTGAGGAAGAAGAACGCAAGATCATCGCGCATGCCAGTACGGAAATGGATCCGAATGGCCGCCTGACACAGGACCGTATCAAGGTAAGGTACCTGGCAGATTATCCTATCACTGAGCCCGGGGAGATTGACCTGGTGGACATTGCCACCAACCAGATTGCTTCTGTGGCTGCTTCGCTGATCCCATTCCTGGAACATGACGACGCCAACCGCGCCCTCATGGGATCAAACATGATGCGCCAGGCTGTTCCGCTGCTTGTCACCGAATCACCAATAGTCGGAACAGGTATCGAAAAGGAAACAGCCGAGGATTCCAGGGTGCTCGTCAACGCCGAAGGCGATGGCATCGTAGAATATGTTGATGCCAATGAGATCGTCATCCGCTATACCAGAAGCGAAGACGAAAAACTCATCAGTTTTGATGACGACATTCGTCATTACCCGCTTATCAAGTTCAAGCGAACCAACCAGAACACCTGTGTCAACCTGAAGCCCATTGTAACCAAGGGCACCAAGGTCAGAAAAGGACAGGTGTTGTGCGAAGGATATGCAACTGCTCAGGGCGAGCTGGCTTTGGGTAAGAACATTATGGTCGCCTTCATGCCCTGGAAAGGGTACAATTTTGAAGATGCCATCGTGGTTTCAGAACGTTTGGTCAGGGAAGACGTCTTTACGTCTGTTCATATTGAGGAATTTGTCATGGAAGTGCGTGACACCAAGCGGGGTGTTGAAGAGCTGACCAATGACATTCCGAACGTAAGCAGTGAAGCCACGAAAGACCTGGATGAGAGCGGGCTGATCCGTATCGGCGCTGAGGTTAAGGAAGGGGATATTCTGATCGGTAAAATCACCCCAAAAGGGGAAAGTGATCCAACACCGGAAGAAAAACTTCTGCGTGCCATCTTCGGTGACAAGGCAGGCGATGTGAAAGATGCATCCCTGAAGGCACCTCCCAGTATGCGGGGCGTTGTCCTGGACAAAAAACTCTTCTCACGTGCCATCAAGGACCGCAAAACCAAGTTGCGTGAGAAAGAAGTCATCACCCAACTGGAAGAAGACCACAACCGCGAAGTAGCCAAGCTGAAGAATAAGCTGGTTGACAAACTGATGATCCTGGTTAGTGGAAAAACATCACAGGGCGTTTACAACAACTTTAAAGAAGAGCTCATCCCCAAGAAAGCCAAGTTCACACAAAAGACGCTGCTTGGCATCGATTATACCACGGTCAATCCAAACCGCTGGACAGCCGACAAGGACAAGAACACGCTCATCAGCCAACTGATCAACAATTACAACATCAAGTACAAGGAGTTGCTGGGTCAGTTCAACCGGAATAAATTTGTAGCCATGGTTGGTGATGACCTGCCCAATGGCATTGTGCAAATGGCGAAGGTATATGTTGCCAAGAAGCGCAAGCTGAAGGTAGGTGATAAGATGGCAGGCCGCCACGGTAACAAGGGTATTGTTGCCAAGATCGTCAGAGATGAAGATATGCCCTTCCTGGAAGACGGCACGCCTGTTGACATCGTTCTGAACCCGCTTGGTGTGCCCTCCCGTATGAACCTCGGGCAAATCTATGAAACAGTTCTTGGTTGGGCAGGCAGCAAGCTGGGTGTGAAATTTGCCACGCCGATCTTTGATGGTGCCACGATAGATGAGATCAACGAACACATGGCCAAGGCCGGTTTGCCTGCCAATGGACGCGTCTGGTTGCATGATGGTGGTACCGGGGAGCGCTTTGACCAGCCGGTTACGGTTGGATACATCTATATGCTTAAGCTTCACCACATGGTGGATGACAAGATGCACGCCCGTTCCATCGGCCCCTATTCGCTCATCACACAACAGCCCCTCGGAGGTAAAGCCCAGTTTGGGGGTCAGCGTTTTGGTGAAATGGAAGTATGGGCGCTGGAAGCTTTCGGTGCATCCAATATCCTGCAGGAAGTCCTCACTGTCAAGTCGGATGACGTGGTGGGAAGGGCCAAAGCCTACGAAGCCATCGTCAAGGGTGAAGTCATGCCAACACCGGGCATTCCGGAATCCTTCAATGTACTGGTCCACGAAATGCGTGGCCTGGGTCTGAATATCAGTTTTGAGAAATAATTTTCTATCCGGGTAGCATCGCTGAACGCAAGCGCGATGATGCCCGGGTATTAAGCATAATCCTATGGCTTTCAGAAAAGAAAATAAGATTTCCAGCGATTTCAACAGCATCACCGTCAGCCTGACCTCCCCGGAAACCATCCTGGAGATGTCGTTCGGCGAAGTGCTGAAGCCAGAAACCATCAACTACCGGACCTATAAACCGGAACGTGATGGTTTATTCTGTGAGCGGATTTTCGGTCCTGTTAAGGACTGGGAATGCCACTGCGGAAAATATAAGAGGATACGCTATAAAGGCATTGTCTGCGACCGCTGTGGCGTGGAGGTTACCGAGAAGAAAGTCAGACGTGAGCGCATGGGGCATATCCAACTGGTTGTTCCTGTGGCCCATATCTGGTTTTTCAGATCGCTTCCCAACAAGATCGGGGCTTTGCTTGGCCTGCCGACCAAGAAGCTTGAATCGGTGATCTATTACGAGAGGTATGTGGTGATTAACCCCGGATACAAAGCACAGGACGGTGTAAGTTATCTCGATTTCCTCACAGAAGAGGAATATTTTGAGATCATGGACAATATGCCTGTTGAATACCATCATCTGGATGACAGTCACCCCAACAAGTTCGTCGCGAAGATGGGCGCCGAGGCTGTGCAGGAACTGCTGGGCAGATTGAACCTTGATCAGCTTTCCTATGATCTCAGGCATAAAGCGAACACCGAGACATCACAGCAAAGGAAAGCAGACGCCCTCAAGCGCCTGCAGGTTGTAGAAGCCTTCAGGGATGCGCAAACCCGTATCGAAAACAAGCCGGAATGGATGATCGTGAAGGTGGTTCCGGTCATACCGCCTGAGCTTCGCCCCCTGGTTCCGCTGGATGGCGGCCGCTTCGCTACCTCCGACCTCAACGACCTGTACCGCAGGGTCATTATCCGTAACAACCGTCTGAAGCGACTGATCGAAATCAAGGCTCCGGAAGTGATCATGCGTAACGAAAAACGCATGTTGCAGGAAGCTGTTGATTCCCTTTTTGATAACTCCCGTAAGGTCAGTTCCGTAAAGACGGAATCCAACCGCCCGCTCAAATCTCTCAGCGATAGTCTGAAAGGCAAGCAGGGACGGTTCCGTCAGAATCTGCTCGGAAAACGTGTGGACTATAGCGGTCGTTCTGTCATTGTTGTGGGCCCGGAACTGAACCTGAATGAATGCGGATTGCCCAAAGAAATGGCCTCCGAGTTGTTTAAACCCTTCATTATCCGCAAGATGCTGGAGAGGGGTATTGTGAAGACCGTGAAATCGGCCAAGAAGATCGTTGACCGCAAAGACCCCGTTGTATGGGACATCCTGGAGAACATTCTGAAGGGCCATCCGGTTCTGCTGAACAGGGCCCCTACCCTGCACCGTCTGGGTATTCAGGCGTTCCAGCCAAAACTCATCGAAGGCAAAGCCATTCAGCTTCATCCGCTCGTTTGTACTGCTTTCAATGCCGACTTTGACGGCGACCAGATGGCGGTGCACGTGCCCCTGGGCAATGCCGCGATTCTGGAAGCCCAGCTGCTCATGCTCGCCTCCCACAACATCCTCAACCCTGCCAACGGGGCGCCAATCACGGTGCCTTCACAGGACATGGTTCTTGGGCTTTACTACATGACCAAAGGCCGCAAGAGTACCCCTGACCGCATTGTAAAAGGTGAAGGATCTGTATTCTATTCGCCTGAGGAAGTGATCATTGCCTACAATGAAGGCAAAGTGGCCTTGCATAGTTTCATTAAAGTGAAGGTGAATGACAGGATAGGGCCGGACTATGTGAACCATATGGTGGAAACGACTGTCGGCCGTGTCCTCTTCAACCAGGTGGTGCCACGTGAGATGGGTTACATCAACCAGCTTCTGACAAAGAAATCACTGCGTGATATCATTGGTGATACCCTCAAACGGACTGACACTGCGACAACCTCCCGCTTCCTTGATGATATCAAAAACATGGGATTTGGCATGGCATTCCGCGGAGGATTGTCGTTCAACCTGGATGATGTTATCATTCCGGAGGTGAAGGAACAGATGATCGGTGCTGCCAACGAAGAGGTTGAAGAAGTGCTGGCCAACTACAATATGGGGTTCATCACCAATACCGAGCGTTACAATCAGATCATCGATATCTGGACCCATACAAATTCCAAGTTGACCCGCACCCTTATGGAGCAGCTGACCCAGCATAACCAGGGCTTCAACCCTGTATTTATGATGCTGGACAGCGGTGCCCGTGGTTCCAAGGAACAGATCAGGCAGCTTTCCGGTATGCGTGGTTTGATGGCAAAACCTCAGAAATCGGGTGCCACAGGAGGAGAGATCATCGAAAACCCGATCCTCTCCAACTTCAAGGAAGGCCTCAGCGTTCTTGAGTACTTCATCTCTACCCACGGTGCGCGCAAGGGTCTTGCAGATACCGCCTTAAAGACGGCTGATGCCGGTTATCTGACCCGCCGTCTGGTGGATGTCGCCCAGGATGTGATCATCTCAGAGCGGGACTGCGGAACCCTCAGGGGTTTAACTACCACAGCCCTGAAGAAAAATGAAGAAGTAGTCGAAAGCCTGTACGATCGTATTCTTGGAAGAACATCTCTGCACGATGTGTTCCATCCGCAGACAGGCGAACTGATCGTCAGGGCCGGGGAACAGATCGACGAGCAAATCGCATTGATCATCGAAGAAAGCCCGCTGGAATCAGTGGAAATTCGTTCGGTGCTCACCTGTGAATCAAAGGTCGGGGTGTGCGCCAAATGCTACGGCCGTAATCTTGCCACCGGACTCATGGTTGGCAAGGGAGAAGCCGTGGGTGTGATCGCTGCCCAGTCCATCGGGGAACCTGGAACCCAGCTGACCCTGCGTACTTTCCACGTTGGGGGTACCGCTTCCAGCATCGCCATCACTTCAAATATTACCGCACGGTATGACGGTATCCTGGAGATCGATGAGCTGCGCTATGTGGAGTATTCTCCCAAAGAAGGCACAACCTACGACATGGTTCTCGGACGTTCTGCTGAACTCAGGGTGGTTGACAAGAACACCGGCATTTCATTGAGCAGCCATTTCATCCCTTATGGTGCAAGGCTGTATAAGCGTGCCGGTGATGCAGTGAAAAAGGGTGATGTCATCTGTGACTGGGATCCATACAACGCCGTGATCCTCTCAGAGGTCAGCGGAAAGGTGGAATACGACAGCATCATTGAAGGGACAACCTACCGTGTTGAATCAGATGAACAGACGGGATACCACGAAAAAGTGGTCATCGAAAGCCGCGTCAGGTCCAAGAACCCTGCCATCCGTATCCTTTCAACCACCAATGACCTGCTGCGTTCCTACGATATTCCGGTAGGCTCCCATATCCTTGTGGATGACAAAGCCAAGATCAAAGCAGGTGATATTCTGGTGAAGATACCACGTGCCATCGGAAAATCCGGTGACATCACGGGAGGTCTGCCCAGGGTCACTGAGTTGTTTGAGGCCCGTAATCCTTCCGATCCTGCAATTGTCAGCGAAATTGACGGTATCGTGTCGTTCGGCAAAAAGCTCAAACGCGGCAACCGTGAAGTCATCGTAACTTCCAAGACCGGTGAGGAAAAACACTACCTCATCCCAACGAGTAAACAGATCCTTGCCCAGGAAAACGATTACGTCAAGGCAGGAACGCCACTTTCAGAAGGTGCAATTACGCCCTCGGATATCCTGGCGATCAAAGGACCCATGAAGGTGCAGGAATACATCGTTAATGAAATCCAGGAGGTTTACCGTCTCCAGGGGGTGAAGATCAATGATAAGCATTTCGAAGTCATTGTGCGTCAGATGATGCGCAAGGTCGAGGTGGATGATCCGGGTGATACCCGCTTCCTCGAAGGACAGCTTGCAGAAAAGCTTGACTTTCAGGATGAGAATGACTGGATCTTTGGAAAGAAAATCGTGGTAGATCCAGGTGAATCCCCTACGCTTAAACCCGGACAGATTGTCACAGCACGTAAGCTGCGTGAGGAAAATTCCATGCTCAAGCGCAAGGACCTTAAGCTTGTTGAAGCCAGGGATGCCCAGCCTGCCACGGCACGCCAGGTACTCCAGGGCATTACAAAAGCCTCTCTGCAGACCAAGAGCTTCCTATCCGCTGCTTCTTTCCAGGAAACCACCAAAGTCCTTACAGAAGCTGCTGTACAAGCCAAACGTGATTACCTGCTTGGTTTGAAAGAAAATGTGATCGTAGGTCACCTCATTCCGGCCGGCACCGGCTTACGCGAATACCAGAAAGCCATTGTTGGCAGTATGGAAGAGTATGAAAGCCTGATGGCATCGAAAGAAAGCACGCTATAGGCCTGAACTTAAATAAGGAACAATCTTATGAATGATCCAAGAAAAGAAAACCAACTGAATATCGAACTGACTGATGACCAGGCTGAAGGCACTTATTCAAACCTCGCCGTTATCACACACAGCCATGCCGAGTTTATCCTGGACTTTATCAATGTCATGCCCGGCATGCCCAAAGCCAAGGTGAAATCGCGCATCATCCTGACACCCCAACACGCTAAAAGGCTTTTGCGGGCTATGCAGGACAATATTCAGAAATTCGAAGCGATGCACGGTGTTATCAAGGAAGGTGAAGGCGGCGGAATGCCCCCGTTCAGCCTTGGTGGACCGACAGCACAGGCATGATCAGCACAAGCATCATGGATGCCTGAATCCAACCGGGCCACCTTGTGTGATTAAGAAGTAAGAGGTTTATTTACAATAAGATGCAACTTTCTGAACAGCCGTCTCATGCCCTGAGGCGGCTGCTTTTTTCAGATCCTCACAGGCACGCTTCCGGTCTCCTTTCAGGTCATAACAAGCACCTCTCAGATAATAGGCCTCGGGCAAAGGTTGCAGTCGCAACGCTTCATTCAGGTCCTCAATGGCCAGATCGTACCTGTTTTTGGAAAAATAGTATTTCGCCCTTCCCAGCCAGGGCCTGGCATCCTTCACTTCCATCCGCATCAGCCTGCGGTAATCGGCTAGTGCAGCCTCCTCTTTCCCCATTATGCCATATATTTCCGCCCGTTCAAGGTAATAGTCAGTATTACCACGGTCATAGGTCATTGATTTGGTAAGATCTTGAATTGCTGCATCATATCTTTTCAGTCCTTTAAGTACAAAGGCTCGTGAAGCATACAATTCTGCATCGTCCCTAATCTTCATTTCCAGGATAAGGTAATCCAGGTCCGTGAGTGCGGCCTGCATCTTTCCGTTGGCTGACATGAGCCGTGAGCGTAACCTCCTGGCGGGTTCATGCCGCGGTTCCTCACGCAGCAGACGGTCCAAATCCTGCACAGCAGCAGCTGTATCACTGGTTTGAAGGGATAAAACTGCACGTCGAAAAAATAGACTGTCAGGCGCCTTTCCTGCAGATACAATATGGCTTATATCCAGAATGGCTTTTTCGATATCTTTTTGATAAACATAGATTTGGCTCCGCAGCATCCAGGCTTCCCAGGGGACCTGATCAGACTTTCGCCGGATGAGCTCGCTCAGTACATCTACCGCCTCAGCTGATTTACCGAGGGTATGCAAGAGCCTGGCCCTGGCTATCCAGGCATGTGGTAACACTATCGGTGCAGAACAGGCCTTTTCCAGATCAGCCAGGGCCTGCCGTGGCTTTCCCTGGTCCTCCCATATCCTGCTTCGCTGGTAGAGCGCCTCAGGATGATCAGGCTTCATTTCCAAAGCTTTGGCAATATCCTTCATGGCAGCATCCCGGTAACCCTGCATCAACAGGGCCTGAGCCCTGCCCACATGGGCATCATAATAGTAGGGCCTGTCCTTCAGGACCTGGTCAAAGATCACCAGTGCACGCTGCGGATCTCCTTTTTCCAGCGCCTGAACACCCGACTGATAAAGCTGGGCAACAGACTGGCTGTGAATGCCTACCCAGATCAGACTGGATACAATGACGGCCAATGTCCTTAAGCGGTGGATTTTGTACTTTTGCATGCCCCGAAAATACGAAAAACGCATGCAAGATATTCCGCTTAACCATCTGCGCGCCGAATACCTGTCCGGATCCCTGACTGAGAAAGATATACAGGCTGATCCCATCATTCAGATCAGGCAATGGCTTTCAGAGGCCATGACGGCCGGGGTATTGGAACCCAACGCCATGGCGCTCGCAACCGTTTCTGCTGATGGCATGCCTGCCGCCAGGATGGTTTTACTAAAGGAGTTAACGGAACAGGGCTTTGTTTTCTTCGGTCGTTATGACAGTCGAAAAGGTAACCATCTTGCGTCTAACCCCTTAGCAGCTCTTCTTTTCTTCTGGGATAAAATGGAAAGGCAAATCAGGATAGAGGGAAGCGTGGAGAAGCTGGAACCATCCGAGTCGGATGCGTATTTTCATTCCCGCCCCTTAATGAGCCGGATCAGTGCAGTAATATCACCTCAGAGTCAAGTGATTCCCGACAGATCCTGGCTGGAATCCCGGTGGCAGGAGCGTGCCCGGGAATACACAAACAAGGAACCGGAACGGCCGGATCAATGGGGTGGTTATCTCCTGAGGCCTGTGCTTCTGGAATTCTGGCAAGGCCGGGAAAGCAGGTTGCACGATCGCATACAGTACCGTAAAACAGCAGGTTCCTGGATCATTGAACGGCTCGCCCCCTAATCAGACTCAGGATGCAAGGGCGTTGAGATCCCTGACAAATCCGGCTATATCGGATTCAGAAAATCCTTTTTCGAGCGCAGCTTCCTGCAATGTTCCCCAGATGGGTTCACCACAAATGATGCATCGTATTCCTTTCTCCGATAAATAACGCACGGAAGACGGTACTATCTCCACCAATTCCTCAATGCTGATATCTGCTGTGATGTGATTCATAATTAATAACTTCTATTTCCGTTTGATGACCGTCCGGGTCCGGACCGTCGAATAGGCCGAGAAATAGCCGATAGCGCCATTGCTGATATTGGTTCTTACATTGGCCGGCGGGCCACTGAACAATGGGCTGTTATATCCGCTGGCTTCCTGGACTTCCCAAATAAAGCGCGCATAGTCCTCCGGTATGGATGACAATTCCAACTCAATGGTGTCTCCGACCGATGCCTGGTCTTCACGCAGGAACTGCGCCATGACACCAAAGGTATAATTGCCATTGAACAGCTCATCCGACACGACGATCCACCTGTCGATGGTATCTGTGACCAGAACATTGTTGCGATAGACCCTGAAGAGGTAGTTTTCACGGGATGGCGGATCCCAGGCAAACAGATTGACGGCCCATACCTTCCAGTTGGGTTGATAATTAACCTGAATGGAATCCACGACCGGCGCCACAGGCATGGTAGATGTTGCCGTGAAAGACTGCAGGCTTCCATCAATCTCAACCTGGTCAATGCGTAGTGCATAGCTGTTCCCGGGACTCCCTGCGAATCCGATAGGGGCCTTGTAAACACCCGGTGCCTTCTCATTAAAGGTCCAGCTTTGCTGTCCATCACTGATGGTTACCAGTGCTCCGGAAACAAGTGGCATCGGATTATTGGCGAAATAATCTCCTGTATAACTTAATGTTATCTCACTACTACCTTGCAGATTAGTAACAGATCCATCCACCACCAGGCGTGTAAACGTTGAATCGAGCTCAATGTCAATCCGCTCTGTGCATGAGAGTGCTACTGTGGCTGTGAGAAGGAGCAGAATATACTTTATCGATCTCATTTTCTTGTCATTAAAACTTGAAATTATAAGTAAGTGACGGAATAATGCTGAAGAGGTAGGTCATCTCTGCATAAGTCACATCCGGATTGTCTTCCTCCTGTACGAAATTGATCACCCAGGCATTTTTGCGGGCGTATGCATTGTAAACAGAAAGGTTCCACTCTCCACGGAAGGACCGGTCCGGCTTCTCCTTTCCACGCCAGGTCACACTCAGATCAAGGCGGTGATAATCGGGTAAGCGGTAGCTGTTCCGGTCGCTGAAAATGGGTACGATTTTATTCCCGATATAAGCTCTACCAGTCGGGAAAGTCACCGGATTGCCGGTAGCATAAACCCATGTGCCCCCCAGCGAAAGACGGGGGCTCAGGTCATAATTCACCACGACGGAAACATCATGCGTTTTATCATACGGGGAGAGATAAGCCTTACCCTTATTGATCTCCGGAATTTTCCGCACTGCCCGGGAGAGGGTATAACCTACCCAGCCGTTCAGCCTCCCCTCCTGCTTGCGGATTAACCATTCCAGGCCATAGGCTTCGGCTTCACCGAACCGGAGTTCACCTTCCAGGTGCTTGTTCAGGAGCAATTCAGCGTAATCCTTGAAATCGATGGCATTCTCCGTCTTCTTGTAATAGACTTCCACTGATGCTTCGATGGTATTGCGTGAGAAGTTGCGGAATAAACCAAGGGTGAACTGGTCGGCACGCTGGGGTTTGACGCGGGGAGATGAAGGAAACCAGATATCAAGCGGGGTACCCGCCGTGGAATTGGTGGCCAGGTGGATGAATTGGACCGTGCGGACATAATTGGCCTTCAGGGACATGTCTTCACGCAAGAGATACGTCAACCCCGCCCTGGGCTCCAATGCATTATAATGATTGTAGGGCTTACGCTTGCTGTAGACTGTCGAATCTGCCGGCAGGTACTGCGGATCGTAGGAAAATACAGTGGCCGGGCCGAGGTTTTGGAACAGGCTGAAGCGCAGGCCGTATTTCACGGTAAGCCTGGAACCCAGCTTCTGTTCATTTCCGGTATATACCCCCGACTCCAGGCTTTCCTGGTGCGGCAGGGTAAGCTCATTGAACAGGGTTTCATTGCCCAAACCCCGGGCTGTACCAGGAAAAATGCGGTGATGTATTACTGAAAGGCCGAATTTGATGGTATGCCTGGGATTGGGATAATATCCGAAATCAGCCTTCAGGCCGTTATCCTGCATCTTCGCAGCCCAGTCAAAGGAATTGGCCTCGCCTTCAGGTATGCCAAGGTTGTACCGGTAAGTACTGTGAACGAGGGTGAAATTTGAAAATAACTTATTGGAAAACAGATGATTCCATCTTAAGCTCAGCGTCTGATTACCCCAACCCATCTTAAAATCATCATTGCGAAAGACATCCTTACCGTAGTAGGATGAGAGGAAGAGGCGGTTTTTTTCGTCGATCCTGAAATTCAATTTTCCATTTAAGTCATAGAAGTAGAGGATATTATCACGAATCTCTTCCCTGTTCGCAAACCGAAGAAAGACATCGGCATAGGTACGCCTCCCTGCCAGCAGATAGGTAATCTTGTCCTGATGCAATGGCCCCTCAAGGGTAAGCCTGCTGCTGATGGTGCCAACGCCACCGGTGGCAGCAGTCCTCCCTGCATTCCCATCCTTCATGCGAATGTCGAGCAGGGAAGACAAACGCCCCCCTGCGGAAGGCGGGATATCTCCCTTATAGAGCGTAACGTCTTTTACAGCATCATTATTAAAGACGGAGAAAAAACCAAGCAAGTGACTGGCATTGTATACCGTAGCTTCATCCAGCAAAATCAGGTTCTGGTCAGGGTTACCACCGCGGACACTAAATCCGGAGCCTCCCTCTGTAGTAGCCTGGACGCCTGGCAACAATTGGATCGCTTTCAGTACATCCACTTCTCCCATCAGGGCCGGTATTTGCCGGATGCTCTTTACATCCATGCGAACGACACTCATTTCCGTTGACCTGACATGTATGTCTTCCCGCTTCCCCTTGATTTCCACTTCCTTCAGAAGGGCTGCACTGGCTGTCAATCTGATGGTGAGGCTGATATCCTTATCAAGCTGGACAGCTTGACTTTCTGTGGCATACCCAACATAAGAAAAGACTAGGGTATATTTCCCCGGCGGAAGGGAGATGCTATAAAATCCATAAACATTGCTGACAGTACCCGTATTAAGCTCCCGGATAAAGACCGATGCCCCCAGGAGTTCTTCTCCGGTTTCCTGGTCACGGATGCTGCCACTCACCGTGTATTTCTTTCCAGCCAGTTCCCCTTCAGGCAAGGCGACCAGCCAGGTAGGCAGGCAGCAGGCCCAGACCAGAACCAACAGACATTTTCTGAGACTTTTCATTTTCTGCATTTGCCGGGATATTAACCCATTCTTCAGATTATTGCGTGTTCGCGGGCTACCTTCGCCTGTCACCAAAACCACCGAAGAGCAGGCCAAGGTTTAACACAGGGCTCGAATAATCTGATCCCTGATAAATCCTTTCCTGGGTTTGCTGGTATACCCGGTCCCCGACACCGGCTGTCCATTGGAAGCCCAGGCCGGCATTAACTTTGAACCAGGTAGTCAGATTAACTTCGGCTTCAATCATGGGTGTCATGACGAAGACATTATCCTTGGCCAGGTAATCGTAATGGTCGAAGTGATAGGTCTCTTCGTAGAGGGAAATCTGCCCCCATCCCAACTTCAGGCTGGATGCCAGATGGATCAGGGCAGAAGGACGGTGAACATATCCCAGCCAGAATCCGCCATGACCGAAGCTGGTGCGCAATTCGGGATAGGATTTCCCTGCGACCGACTTCTGAAACCTGTAATGGGCCGTGGCAAGACCCATACCATATCCTCCCAGAAAGTACCGCTGGTTGATGAGCAATGCGCCGCCTCCACCGCTGTACACGCCGAAGTCACCTTCAGCCTGCCCGAACATCACAAGGGGACCGCCAAATCCGGAAAAGCGGATATTCTCATGGTTGAAGAGATAGCGGTACTCGTCATTATTCTGAGAATACAGGGAATAAGTACTGAGGATTACCGCTGCCAGGGTGTAAAAAAGGTTTCTCATATACACTGGTTTTTGTTCCTGATCCGGTCAAGAATCGTGCCAGCTACCGCAACCGCAGCAGCATTATCAATAATTTAATATGGCAACGCTGATACAGCTATGCTGTCAGGGACCACCCAGGTAATGGCGGGAATGGATGTAAGTGGCAAAAGGAGAAAGGTATCGCTTATGCTAATTCTTTCTGAAGTTGTGCGACCCAGTCTTTGATCCTGCTTCCGTTCAGCCGGGCCTGGTTTTCATAGTCGAGTGCAAGGCCACAGAACTGGTCACCCTCCACAGCCCTGGAGGCTTCATAGGTATAGCCTTTGGTACTGGTGTAACCTACGATCCTTGCCCCCAGCCGGCGAAGCAGCATCGCCATTATTCCTATTCCATCCACAAAGTTCTGTGGATATCCTTTCTGGTCACCATTGCCGAAGATGGCGACGGTTTTTCCCTTCAGGTCCAGGTCCTCCAGTGCAGGAACAAACTCATCCCAGTAATTGGGCAATTCCCCGTCGAACCAGGTCGGGACGCCCAGAATCAGGTTATCATAAGAGAGGAACGTCTTCTCGGTAATATCTTCAGCATTGACAAGGCTTACCTTCTCCTTTCCAAAGGCCTCCCTGATCTTTTCAGCTGCCTTGGCCGTCTTGACGGTATTGAAACTATAGATAATGGCTGTCTTTTTCATCGTAAATGGGATTAGAATTGCAGCATTGCAAGAGCAGCATCGAAGATCTTTTGCGTATTAGGCAGTATGGCCTTTTCAAGCGTACGGTTAAAGCCAACCGGTGTGAATGTGGCGCCTACCCTGCGTACCGGGGCATCCAGGTAATGAAAAGCCTCTTCAGCAATGATGGCAGCAAGCTCTCCTCCGAAACCACCAAACACCTTGTCCTCGTGCACAACCAGGGCACGGTTGGTTTTCCGGACGCTATCCAGAATGGCATCCTTATCCAGGGGTAACAGGCTACGGAGGTCGATCACTTCGACATCAAAGCCTTTTTCTTTCGCCAGCATCTCAGCCGCTTCCAGGCACATATGCGTAGTGTTCCCGAAAGTAATCACGCTGAGGTCTTTGCCCTTTCTCCTGACCCTGGCTTTGCCAAAGGGTACCTCGAAGTCATCGGGGATGGGTGTAGCTGCTTCCGGGGCGTTGTAAAGTGCCTTGGGTTCAAGAAATACTGTCATCCCCCTCGAACGCATGCTGGTTCTAAGCAGTCCTGCGGCATCATCCGCAAAGGAAGGATAAACGATGCGGGCACCCGGCATGGTGGCCAGGGCCCCTTCAATGGTCTGGCTGTGGTAAAGCCCGCCCCCGATATAGCCACCTGAAGCGAGCCGGATGGTGATATTGGGTGCAAATTTGCCATTCGACCTCCAGTAGTCGTGCGTGGAATCCACATACTGCTCTATAGCGGGCCAGAAGTAATCCGCAAACTCAGCCCCTTCGACAACTACACGGATCTTTTCATCAAAGCGGCTCATGCCATTCGCTGTTGCCATAATGTAATCCTCGGCAATGGGGGCATTGAACACACGTTCCGGACCAAATTCCTTCTGCATGCCTTTCGAGACATTGAAAATGCCGCCCTTTTCCTTATTGGCCATGTCCTGGCCCCAGATAAAGGTATCCGGGTTGTGACGGAACTCGGCTTTCAGTGTTTCATTGATGGCATCGATGAGGCGCTTTGGCTCACCCTCATACCTGTGCACACCTTCCGGGTACTTCGTTGCTTCATAGGCCGGGGGCAGCACAAAATCGAATATGGATGCCGGATCATGATCAGGAGAAGCCAAGGCCTTCTTATGGGCATCCTTGACAATGTTCTTTACCTCTTCCTCAATGGCCTCAAGCTCTTTCTCCGTAAACCGGTTGTAGCGCAACAGCATCCGGCGGTATTTTCCAAGGGGGTCATATTCAAGAACATAGTTCAGTTCGGCATCATCCCGGTAGAGATCATGACGGTCGGAATTGGAGTGTGAATGAATGCGGACACAGTTGGCCTGAACGATGACGGGAATGCTGTTTTCCAGGACAAACTCCCTGGCAGTCAGCATGGCGTTCATGCTGTCAAAAACGTCCTTACCATTGCAATGAATGATCTCCAGGTTCCTGAATCCGCTGAAATTATCGGCTACCTTGCGGTTGGCCGTCTGGTCCTTTTTGGGAACGCTGATGCCATAGCCATTGTCCTGTATCACAAAGATCACAGGCAGCTTTTC
>OFEK01001479.1_pt1 | contig 15583 bp, 12 predicted proteins | sample 1521131 | NCBI WGS metagenome assembly OFEK01 (sample SAMN05720209, study PRJEB24109) | activated sludge metagenome | isolation source: Anaerobic digester | place: China | collected 2015-12-16
GGCCCACATCAACTGCCGCCACGACCATACACCGCTCACGGTCTACCGGAGCATCACCAACAGCGGCTATCAGCCTCTCACCGGCGTTGCGGCGACGACCACGCTCAAGGAACTCAAGGCTCTGTCGACCTCGGCATTCTGGAGCGGAGAGCACCGTCGAGGAAGAAGACGCAGTACATCCTGCACGAGGAACGACCATGATGCCGGGTGTGGATAGCAGCACGGAGTTTTGGCAGATCGGGCACCGCCCCTGCTCCGGATCAACGCGGGTGCCCTGCCGGGTGCGGGTAACGTGTGGATACAGGGATATGGTAGCGCACCGGGCGATGAACCCCCACTCTGGCAGGATCGAGTATGAGATCCGCGGCAGCCCTGGTGCTCCCGGTGTTGCCGGAAAGGGTCCAGGCCAGCCCGTGGTCGTTTCAGACTGCCCGGATGCACGGCGCCCTATTCCGGCCTGCCGGAGAAGTGCCCGGCGATCAGCCTCTACGACACCGCGGTGACGGAGGGCGGGTGCGGGACCACGGTCTGTTGCCGGGAGCAGTACTTCACGTTCGACAACGAGGTCTACCGGGCCTGGGGTGGGGGCCTCCGTCTGGCTGGACGAAGACCCTGACAATGGCAGCAATGGCAGCATGTTTCAGCAGAATGGCAGCAACTGCTGCCAACAAGAGAACGGCAGGAGCGAGAAGAGTTCCGGGAAAGACGTTCAGGATCCTGATATAGATCGATCTATGTACGTACATGTACAGCAGAATAAGAGAACGGAGAGCATGGATAGCAGGACTCCCGGTGATAGCCGGGGTGCGTGTGTTTTCCGCACTGCTGCCAATGATCTGGAGGATGCCTCTAATAGTGCCGGAAATCTGGATTCTGGCTCAAATACTGATGCATTGATTGGCAGCACCTGCTGCCAACGTGCTGCCACTGTGCTGCCAGCGTTGCCACCGATCAACCCCACTGAGTACATCCCCCCTCCCCGGCCGCAAAAGACGAGCCCGGGCCTGCATCTGCAACCGGCAGGCCGACGTCGCGGGTGTTGCGGGGCCGGCGGAGGGGTCTACCTCTGTTACGATTGCCTCAAGAAGGCGAAGCGGCCGGCGAAGGTGTAGCCCCTGCCGAGGGTCCTCGATCACCGAGCGTTTGCCCGGGTGAAGGTGGAGATCGGCCGGTGCGAGGGTGTTATGCCCGGCTGGTGCTGGAGTGGAATTGGGGGGAGGGGGTGAGGTGAACGACTTCCCCGAATCAGAATTACCCTATTGCCTCCCGCATTATCGGCGATACAATGGAGGCAGGTCTGATTCGACTGCAGGACCCGGAAACTCGATCCAATAGATCCAGAAGGTATGTCCCGTACTGGGCATGAGATATGTAATCCGCATGTACGGATCGTTCCGCTCCCGATCTGGAAAAATCAATTTTTAGGGGAATTCCTGGAAATGCGTCAATGATAGTTAGTTTTGGGTATGTAACGGGTATGTAATCCACAATGATCCCGGCATGTACATCATGGTTCATAGAGCCGGGCCTTCCCTCTTCGTAAAACTCCGGACCGAGCACTGTATCGTCCTATCTCCTCGGATATCGCTTTGCTGGGTATGTAACCGGCATGTAATCGGGAGTGCGGGGCTCCGGGGAAACCACCCGATCGGCCGGCGCGAGGTCTGCGGGGGGGGAAGAGGGCGGTGTACCGGTCCCGGGAGGCGCAGGCGGGGGTGTGTGAGGAACGACTGTCCGTAGGGTGCGATGGCCTGAAGGGCCGGAGCATGAGCACCGAAGGTGCGGAGCAGGAGTTCGAGCACCATTAGGTGCAAAGTGCGACGGTTCGCAGAATCGGAGCATGAGCACCGTCAGGTGGGAGGTGCGAGCAAGAGCGAGCATGAGAAGCCATCAGGCTTCGAAGGTGTTATTCCGGCTGGTGCGGGAGTGGAATAGGGGGAGGGGGTGCGATAAGGGTTGCACACGCTGAACCAGGTTTATCCAGTGATATGAAAACACTTAAGGAGTTTGGAAAAAAATACGCTCGTAAGTGAGTGATATGGGAAAACAATTTCATATAGTTCCCTCAATAATCCATTCTGACACCCATATTGTATCTCCAAGCGTCAGGGCCCAAAAATCCTTTTTATCAATCATATCGTCGGCGAAAAAGCAGGCTACTGTAGAGCCCATATACGGCAATAAATTTGCATTTCAACCTGGAATCTTGGGTAAGTGAAAGAATGAATGGAATAGGTAGGATTCTGTGTCGGATTGGCCTTCATAAGTGGGGGAGAGCACATGGCTACAGCCAATTTTCTTCAAACGTTGTCGACATGAAGCAGAGGTGTCTCCGATGCGGCAAGGTGAAGAGATGGGTCGAACCTAAGAAAAACCGTAGATGGTGAACAACACCTGAAACTCGCTATAGCGCGTATGACAGAGAACGAAGATCTGCAGGTAGAACCCCGAGTCATCTACTATACCCTTGATGGGATAGGGTATAAAATTCGGATAGATGTTTATCGGAAAATCAAAACGTATTTTGCAGGCAAGGGATACTACGATAGGCCAGAATCATACCAGGACTATCTTTATGATTCTGTACAGCGTCGACACCTCGATGACCTCATTTTCCAGATCATGCAGGGAGCGGATAGCATCGATGGGATGGCGAGGATTGCGATCAACATTGTTCAGCGTATTCCCTATGACCACGACAAAGTGAGGTATGATCTCCGATATAATCCGGACTGTCCCATCCGATTTCCATACGAAGTCATTTATGACAACAAAGGGATTTGCTCTGAGAAGTCTCTATTACTAGCATTTCTCCTTAAGGAATTGGGATTAGGAGTTGCATTGTTCCGTTTCGATGAGGAGAACCACATGACTGTTGGGATTAAATGCCCTCCCGAATATGGCTACCATGACACTGAATACGCTTTTGTTGAGACAACGGGAGTAAACCTAGTCACCGATGACCAAATGTACTACGTAAGTTCCAAGGAGTATGGATTTCCTTTCATCCAGCTTAAGTCCATTCCAAAGTTAATCCCCATCTGTGGTGGGGCGTCATTTGATAGCGTACACCAGGAGTGGTTTGATACAAGAGATTTACATAGTTACCAGAAAAATCCCGGCAGTTATTTCCACATCACCCGATATATTGAGATTGCACGAAGATATGGACTTTGAAATCTAGTCATTCATGGTCCCATTGATCGAGTGTGGAAGACCATTGCACCATTGTAGTGCTTATAGTTGATTTCAGTGTTGAGTTTGGTGAATCTGCTATGATGGTGGAGTGAAGTGGTGAATCTGAGCGACAATGGAGTTCTAAGTAAACTACTATCCGTTGTAGTTGGGGTTATACTTGCGTACAAAAGTCCGAAAAGGAATAATATTCGACCACTTCATTTCTGAGCGATATAGTTGAAATTGCCGTTTAATCACAGTTGCGTTGGTAGTTCCAGGGATAATCATATCTTGCTAGGAGGTTATTTTGCATTATCACTGCATTTTCTTTTGAAACTTTCCTCTGGAACCGGTAGTATAGAGATTTTCCCAAACGTAGCTCATTGTCAATTAAATTACCCAAATGAGAACTATCTCGCGCATAGGTTGAGATCCTTGCTCTTAAATTGCCTGTTTCACCAACATACATTATCTCATGTTTTCTGCCTCTCATCGTTTTAACCCCTAGTTCGTAGCACGCTGGCCCCTCCCATTGGGGAGTGTTTTCAGGAAGGTATTCACTCTCATCTGCAACTCTCACCCACTGCGTCCATCCCATACATTCTGAAAAGAAAAATTTAAAATATTTAAACGTTGTTAAAAGGTGATTGGTAGTATGGTAAATTATAGGTGTAATAGGTGTTTTGATACTGGGTTGCTTGTCTGTGGCGTCTGTGAAGGAAAAGGGAAAGATATACTCGGTTTTGTCTGCAGAAACTGTAACGGTTCAGGCCATACAACCCAGCCGTGTGGTTGTGGGGCGGGAAAACGCCCTTCAAGAAAACCGCGAAGATGATAGATTGACACTCTAATAGCACTTCTGTATCCGCTGAAAACTGCTCCTAGTCATTTTCTTTCGAATTTCTTCAAATCCAATTCAATACTTACTCAACTGTGGTATCTTTCGATAGTGCAACCCTACCTTGGAGTGTAAGCATATTATTTTGAGTGCATATGCACCACTTGACGGTTACAGCAAAGACGAGGAGTACGGCGAAAAACCGAATGTCGGCATATTCGGAAGCGTCTCCCCAGAATTCCCCCGGAAATTTACGACTACATGAAAAACCGCGTCGGCAACGCCAGCAAATCCCTTGACACGTTAATCTGATATGCTACTTCCGGAACTCAGTCCGCTATGTTTATTCCTCCGCAAACAAGATCGGCCAACCCAGACCCGAACCCGTACCCCCGCCCACCCCTAGGTAACGCCCCCGGACACCCCCCAAAACCCCCGCGAACGACATCGACACCTCTTTCCCGCCCCGGACCAGAACATTCAGGTAATGAGTGCAGAAGAGCGCTGGAGCTCCCGGCTCACTTCATATTCGCCAGGATCGGGGGGACGATCCCCGGGGCCTACTTGCAAAGCCGGGATACCGTCACCGAGCCGGCCATTCCGGGTCTGTCACCAACGGGGAGAGAGCAGTGAAAAGGCGCCGGCACGAAAGACCTCGCCCCCAAACAAACCCACAACCCCTAACCCCCCACCCCCAGCTCCTCCGACCCCGTGATCGCCCGGACAATCCCGGCAACGACCGCCCGCTCCTCCGGCTGCAGCCTCGTGTAATACAGCCTCGTATCCTTCGCCTCGACGATCGCCACGGCATCCGCGACCGGCTTCAGGAACCCCTCCCACCCGGCCCCCCCGGAGAGAACGATCTCGCGAACGGCGCTCCCGACCGCGGAGACCTCCCCTGCCCCGGCGAGCCGCTTCAGGAACCCGGCCGTCATCCTCCGTGCCGCTGCCGGGTCCAGGCGGTCTCGCGTTCGCGGTCGACGAAATCGTCGCCTGTTGCGGGGCCTCCTATGGGCAGCATGTACGACACCTGACAGATCCGGTGTATAACAAGTCTGTTACCTAACAAATCCGTTATTATCCGGGCAGGGGCCGGCATCATCTCAATGCCGGTATATACAGCGGCACCCGGACAGGAGACCGGAAGAATGACAACGGACCGCGACAGCAGGTAATCCCGGGAGCGGAGGGGATCGTTCTTCAGGAGAGGTGCCGGAACAGTTGGTAACATGAAAGGAGGTCAGAACCATCCGTACCGTTTATGCGCCTGCTCGATTGACATCACGGCAAGAACATGGACTTCCAGCTCCTGCTCATGGATGCGATAGAATGCCGTGAATGTCCGGCTGATGTGAAGTCGATAGGTGTCCTCACGCCCGTGCACGTACAGGCGCTCCTTGTCGCTTCCGCTGCCGGGGAACGGGTCTTCCTGAAGAGTTTTCAGCTTCTCCATGACGATCCGCCGGCTCTTTTCGCTGAGGCTCCGGATACTCTCAAGGGCCCTGCGGTTAATCAGTATCCGGAACGTCAAAGTCCAGCTCCACGAAATCCCCATCGGCCTCGATACGGTCCATATCCTCGATGAACCGGCGCTTCTTCTCCTGCTCCACCATCTGTGAGAGGAGGTCGTCGAAGGTCTGGCCGGGGTGCTTCAGCTCGGAGATCGCCGCCCAGACCCCTTCCGAGACGGGAATTCTCTTCGTTGCAGCCATGATGGTATTGTAAGCCTTCGTCATATTTACAATGTTGGCACCGGGGTGAGTGGGTGGGTCCTGGACACCTGGGATGTGAGTCTACAATCCGGGGAAGGGGCGATAGGTCTTCCGCTTTTTCTCCATTCCTGGAGTTCTAAGAAATATCCTTTACTCAAAAGAGTGTGGATCTTAGGTTCTAGATGGTTTTTGAGAATGATAGGACGTTTTTCAGGTGCTTACTTCTTACATCTGCCGGACTTTGTGGCTGTGTTGTTCGGGTTGAGCTGATTTGCCCTGTTGTCTACTGCAGCCTTGTGTGAGGCGTTGTTGGGGTTCTTAACATCCGCACGCTGATTCTTTGCCATACAACCTGCTTGTTTCGATTCTTCATATGCTTTCTTGTCGATCCAAAAACGGACGGTAGCGCTATGGGATACTGCACGGATACCCTTTATCACAAGGAATGCACTATCACGAGCAGGGGTGCACTATGATGAGATGCCTGAATTCCTGAATTCTCCTCTTGGAGAGAGCCGGAAGGCAGGTATACCGTCACCGTGCCGGCCCTCGCCCGGCTGTATGAGGCGATAACAATGGCACGGGAGGCCGTCGAGGTCTATATCGAGAGCCTGAAAGAGAGTGTTGAGAAAATTCCCATGATGTTTATCAGACGCCTGATCCATCTCTTTCAGTAGAGGTATCGTCTCTTTCGAAAAATTCAGACAGCGTGGACTGATCCCTCATAGCACTCGTCCGGTAGTCCTCAAGTGCGAGTCGCTCCCCCTCCGCACCGGCTTTCTCGTCGACCCATCGCTCAATAAATTTTGCCTCGATATTCTCAAGAACGGCACGGAGTCTGGATCCCCGGCAGTTGAGCCGGATAGCATCGGCATCGACTTCATCGAACAGCTGATACTTCTGCCCGTATTCGAGGACAGTTCGTAACTTCTCCGTCACCATCCGTGCCTTCCGATCGTCTGAAACGCCCAGCGAGATGTTAGCCATCAGGGTCGAGAGCACCGCGCTCTTCTGGATGAGCTTCGGATCTTCGATACCGTCATCGAACAGGTTCTTTCGGTAGCACTCCCCGATGATTGCCAGCTGGATGAGCCGGTAGGGGTTCGTCGAATAACAGTAGGGGAGTTCATACTGCTGGTGGAGGTCCTGATCGCCGAAACCCGCCTGCAGCATCTCGTTTAACGCTGAATTCTCATGCGAGCATTCGAGGAGAAGTTGTATCAGTTGAGACCGCGGGGCGTAAACCCAGACTTTTATCCGGTCGATGTCGTATTTGGGATGCGGCTTCTGGCCCTGTGCCTTCATGGACTCGATGATCTTTATCTTGTCCTTCTCGTTGATGCAGAGCACGTACTCGAACCGGTCCGGATCGAGCTCGATGTCTATGGTCTCTGAAAGATAGTCCGTCTTTTCAAGGACCATATCCCGGGCTAATCCGACCTCTTTTAACGTCTTTTTTACGTCGGTGATCGAGGATTTGCACTCGATGAAGATCGCACGGTTTTCGCCTTCGTTGTAGAGGAAGAGATCGAAGTTGTGATTTCCCTTCTTTGCGGAGCCGAACTCGATCAGGGGCTCTGCAAAATAAAATTCGTATCCGGATCTCTGTGAAAGGTCGGTCTGTGCGAAAGATTTTGCGCACTGCTTCACGAGAGTGTGGTGCTTTTTGTCGTCCTCAAGAGCATCACCGATCCGCTCTCGTGCCGACGGTATGGAGTATGTTTTATATTTGTCCTTTAATTTATCCAGTTCCTCGCGGACTTCAGGTGGAGAACGCTTGTAGAACGCCTGAAAGTCTTCCTGCTCACGAGGAATATGGATGGTATCACCCTACGGTCGCCATATGGTCGATATTCTCGACCACAAACTCGAAAAACCTCATGGATGTTCCGATGTCTATTTTCTCTACCGGATAGACGTCGATCTTCCTACCGGTCGTCGAGATGTCCAGAAGAGAACCCGTGTGCTCGTCGATCAACCGGGCGGAGAAGAACATCGAGCCCGGCAGCAGCACCTGCTCAAGTACGGTAAAATTCCACTCCTCGCTGCACATCGCCTTGCAGAAGCGGGAGACGTCATCGTAGTGCATCTCCACCGGCACATCGATTGACCAGGGGATCTGAATGGCATTCGAGAATTGCCTGCGGGACCCGACCTTGCTGATGGAGTATCCCGACTCCCCGATTGCCTCTCTCACGTTTTCAAGCCGTGAAACGACTTCTTCGATTATCTTGAAGATACCTGCGAAGTGCCCATGACGCAGTGTTATGATCCCCTTATTGTCGATGCGGAACGCGATGCCGTTCGGGAGCTGGACCTCAAGAATCTTTGGTAGCACACCGTAGTAGAATTCCATCTCCTCAAGCGTGTGTTTTCCGTCGTTCCCCCTATACTGGATGCCTCTCTTGACATGAGGCCTGAACTCGGAGTGAATATCGGTGTTAGGGCCCCTCCTCGCGGAGAAATAGGTTATGATCATGTCCGGGTATTCCCGGGCGAGGTTATCTTTGATCTCCTTCATCACCTTGGGGGCTATCCAGAGATTCGATATCTCCTTTGTACGGTTGATGTAGGTGAAGAGGATGTCAGGTATCTCGTTGGTTTTCTTTGCATCCGTGATGAAGAGCGGGACGTTGTTCCTGTCGTCGAAGAACGTGTAAATGTAAATCCGTTTATCCTGGGACTCCTTTGAGAGAAGGAGCAGTTTTCCTGCCCTCTTATCGATGGAGAAATGGAAGTTTTTGAGACTCTCGATGAACTGGTCGATATTCTGGAACATCGATAGCGTTGCAACTATGTGGAGGTTACTGTTGACCTGGTCGTCTCCTCGCTCGCATTCAAGGTACTGGATCAGCTCCTGAATGTCGTCAAAGTCTCTATCATCACTGATGAGCGAAGGGAGGTTCAGAGTATCACGTCCCTGGTTAATTTCCATTAAGTTCCAGGTAGATTTAGATGTTTCTTATTCGGATCTAATACCGGCGGAGCGTGAAAGGTATCTTGAAAATTGCTGTATATCAAGTCAATCCGGAAAACAGTATGGACCGAGCGGGAATTGAACCCGCGGCCTCTTCCATGCCAAGGAAGCGATCTACCCCTGATCTATCGGCCCCTATTACCCTACAATGTTGATCGTGATCACATAATAAGGATTGGGGCAGGCCGCTCCCCTATCCCTCGCGAATGAGGCTCGAAAGCCGGGAGAGCACCCGCTCCCGCGCATCATCCATCTTCGGGCGCGCGACCACCACGCCGCCCTCGATGTAGCGGGAGAGGAGTGGGACCCCGCCCTCCGGCGCGGGAGCGGCGAGGGGCAGCGTGACCCGCCGGCCGGCCATCTCATAGACCTGCTTTGCGCCGCTCCGCTTCCCCCGCTTCGCGTAGGGCCTTCCTTCTATCTCCACGATGTCCATCGCAAAGTCGATCACCGGCGCGTTCGCGATAGCCCCCCCGACCCCGAAGGCATCCGCGATGTCGCGGTAGGCCGCGACGTCCTCGCGCGACAATCCCCCGGAGAGGAAGATCTTCACGTTTGAATAGCCGTGAACGTCGAGCTCCCAGCGCACCTCTTCGACGATCGCCCGCATATCCCCCCGCCGCGACCGCGGCGTGTCCAGCCGGACGGCCGTCGCCCCGCATGCCGCCGCCCTGACCGCCTCTACCTTCTCGTCGTAGAAGGTGTCCGTGAGCATGATCCGCGGCACCTCCGGGCCCGCTCCCTGCGCAAACGCCCGCCAGGCGTCCTCCTGCCGCGGGTAGCACATCACGAAGGCGTGCGGCATCGTCCCGGCAAGCGGGATCCCCTCCGGCGCACAGGTGCTGCTCGCCCCGTCCACCCCGCCGATCCAGGCCGCCCGCTCGATCATCGCCGCGATCGCCGGGTGCTGCCGGCGCGACCCGAAGGAGTAGACCGGCCGGCCCTGCGCCGCGAGCCGGATGTGGGCCGCCGCCGACGCCACCCCCGACGCGTGGCAGAGGAAACCGAGAATCGCCGTCTCGTAGACCGCGAAGTCCCGGTAGCGCCCCGAGACCCGGAGGACCGGCTCGTTCTTCGCGAAGATGGCCCCCTCCGGCATCGCGTCCACGTCCACCGGCACCCCCTCCAGGAGCTCGACGACATCGGAGAGACCGCACAGGACCCCCCACGAGTCCGGGAGCGCCGCCGCCGTCACCTCCATCGTGACGTGCGGGTTGACCCCGTCCTGTGCCATGACGTCCCTGACCCGGCGGAAGTAGATGTCCGTGCACCGCCCATCCCGGATAGCGTCCTCGCCGACCAGCAGAAACCTGCCCATGCCAGATCCGGTCGTCGCCGGAGACGTAAACCCTTCCGGAGCGTGTCGCGGATAGATGGCATTTTCTCATCAGACGTCGACCCGATAGACTGAATGTCACACGGACAGGCGTATGCCCCGGCGGGGTGGATCTAGTGCTCGGGATCATCGGGGGCACGAGCCTCCTCTATGCCGACCTGCCGCCGCTCCGGATGCGGACCGTCGCCACCCCCTACGGGAAGGCGGAGGTCCGTGTCGGGGATTTCGCGCTCCTCATGCGTCACCAGCACAACCTCCCCCCGCACCGGATCAACTACCGGGCGTGCCTCGCGGCGCTCGCCATCCTCGGCGTGGACACGGTCGTCGCCTTCGGCTCCACCGGCTCCCTCCGGCCGGCAATCCGGCCGGGCTCGATCGTCATCCCGACGGATTACCTGAGCATCACCGATATCCCCTCCATCCACGAATGCACCATCGGCCACATCTGCCCCCGGTTGGACGCGGACCTCATCCGCACCCTCGGCGAACTCGTCTCCGATGCCCTGACGGGCGGGGTCTACGCCCAGACCCGGGGGCCGCGGCTCGAGACCGCCGCCGAGGTCAAGGCGCTTGCGAAGGTCGCGGATATCGTTGGGATGACCGTCGCAAGCGAGGCGACGCTCGCCATGGAGCTCGATATGCGGTTTGCCGCCGTCTGCACCGTGGACAACTACGCAAACGGCCTCGGGGAGGAAGCCCTGACCTTTGAGCAGGTGCTTGCAACCTCGCGGAAAAACGCCCGGAGGATGGAGAGCATTCTTGAGATAATCGTGGAGAACTGTGCATGAACGAATCAGACGACATCTTTACCGCCCGGGGATCGGTCCTGATCGCCGGCGCTATCATCGACGGATCGACCGTGGACATCGCGATCGACGAGACCGGCATGATCGCGGGGATCGGAAAGGACGCGAAGAAGACCATCGACGCCGATATCGTCATAGACGGCTCCGACCGGCTTGCTGTCCCGGGTCTCGTCAACACCCACACCCACGCCGCGATGACCCTTCTCCGCGGCTACGCGGACGATATGATCCTGCAGGACTGGCTCTCGCAGAAGATCTGGCCGCTTGAAGCCCATCTCACCGGGGACGACGTCTACGCCGGGACGAGACTCGCGTGCCTGGAGATGATCAAGAGCGGGACCGTCGCGTTCAACGACATGTACTTCTTCATGGACCGGGCCGCAGAGGCGGCCGACGAGATGGGGATGCGGGCGACGCTCGCCTACGGGTTCATCGACCTTTCCATCCCCGAGAAGCGCGAGGCTGAGATCAAGGCGACGGAAACCCTCGTCCGCCACATACAATCGCTCAACAACCCGCGGATCCGGGCGGCCGTCGGTCCCCACTCCGTCTACACCGTCTCCCCCGAAGGCCTCTCCTGGTGCGCCGAATATGCAAAAGATCAGGATATCGGCATCCACGTCCACCTCTCCGAGACCGAGAAAGAGGTCGTCGACTGCGTCGCCCAGTTCGGCAAACGCCCCGCGGCGCTCCTCGACGGGTGCGGATGCCTCACCCCCCGGACGGTCGCGGCACACTGCTGCTGGCTTGACGAGGCCGAGTGCCGGCTCCTCGGCCAGCGGGGCGTATCGGCCTCCCACAACCCGGCAAGCAACATGAAGCTCGCCGTCAACCGGGCGATGCCCTACCACTGGCTGAAAGCTTCCGGGGCGAACGTCTGCCTCGGCACCGACGGCTGCTCCTCGAACAACAACCTCGACATGCTTGAGGAGATGAAGTTCGCCGCCCTGCTCCAGAAGTTCGCCTGGAACTCGCCGACCCTTCTGCCCGCGGGCGAGGCCGTCACGATGGCAAGCGCGGCAGGCGCCCGGGCGCTCGGCACCGGCCCCGGCACCCTGACCGTGGGGGCGCCGGCCGATATCGTCCTCGTCGACGCCCGTGCGGTCTGCAACACCCCCCTCTACCACGCCGGCTCAAACCTGGTCTACGCCTGCAACGGCGACGCGGTCATGACCGTCCTCTGCCAGGGAAGGGTCCTGATGCACGAGCGGACGGTGCCGGGCGAGGAGGCGATCCTCGAGGGCGCCGCCGCCGCGGCGCGGTCGCTCGTCGGGCGCGCCGAAGAGGCCTCCTGACCCTTTTTTCACCCGGACGGCACGTCCAGCAGGTCCGCCACCGCCGTTATGGTCAGGTCGAACCGGTCCTCCGTCCCGGTCACGTTCTCCCAGGGCCGCCGGTAGACGGCCGAGAAGATGAAGGTCCCCGGCTGTTCGGGCACGAGCGTCCAGGTGCGGGTGCCGCCGGCGCCGACCACCCCTTCCGGCGTTGCGTTCGGCCGGTAGCGGTCGTCGGCGACGGTGAGCCCCGGTGAAGCCGTGGCGTTCCAGGAGTAGCCGGTGGACGGGTTCTCCGCAAGGCTGATCGCGACCTCGCTCTCCACCGGGACGGTGACGTTCTCTCCGTTCTGCTCGATGCCGAAGTCGTACGGGGTCCCGGCCGCATCTTCGAGCGTGAGGAGGAAGACGTTCCACTCCCCCGACCGGTTATCCGTCCAGACGATCCGGCTGCCCGAGACGTGCGGGAGGGACTGCCACGCGTCGTCACCGGTGACCTGCCGGGTCTCGCCGGCGGCAAGGTCGAAGAGGTAGATGTCGTCGGTGTCCCGGCCCGTGAAACTCTGCCAGACAATCAGGTCGCCGGAGATATCGGGAGAGGATGCCACCCCTGACGGGCCGCCGGGGATCCGCTCCTCCTCACCGGTGGCAAGATTGTGGACGACGAGCGAGCCGGAGCCGTCGCGGAACTCCGCCCAGACGATCCGGTCGCCGGCGACCGCGGGGAAGCCCTGCCGGACGCTGCCGTTCCCGAGCGGCACGGGTTCTCCCGCATCCCGGCTGACAAAGACGGTGAAGTTGTCCACCCAGACGATCGTCCCGCCCGATACGTCGGGGGAGACGACCAGGGGGTCGCCCTGCACCGGCCCGGACGAGATGCTGGCGACGCTGCTGTCCGTCAGGTTCATGGCCCGGATGCCGGCCTCCCTGTCGAGCCAGACGACCCGGTCGCCGTCGATCCCCGGGACGGCTCCGGCGGCGATCCGGACCTCTGTGCCGGCCGCGGTGTCATAGAGCCGGACCTCAGGCGCTCCCGACCGGTTATCCTCCCAGACGATACGGTCCCCGGAGATATCCGGCCAGAGCGGGACGGCGGTCCCGTTGGTGATCCGTGTCTCCGTCGCGGCGGGGATATCGTAGAGGTAGACATCGCTCCCGCCGTGCCGCTCGTCGACCCAGGCGATCCGGTCGCCGTCGATGGCGGCGAGGCCCTGGCCGCTCCCGTCCGGTGTCACCTGGACCGGCTCCCCGACCTCTGCCCCGCTCACGCCGACCAGCAGCATGGCCATACAGATACATCCGACATATAAGGATCCATGGTTCACGGGTTTTCCTCCCGGAGGGAAATGGGACATAGTATAAAAATAGTTTTATTTAAATCTACATATGCGATGCCCGGGTGGAGTCCGTCTGCGGCCGCGAGGCGGAACAACCTTCTATCGTGGCCGCCGCGACTCGCAGGGCACGCGGGTCTGGCAGAGGCCGCAGCTCGCGGCCGGGATGCCGATATCCCCCTCGACGAAGGGCATCATCGTCTCCCGGATGTACGCGAAGCACCGCTCCTTCTCGTGCCCCTCCGCCGAGATCGCGCCTGCGGGGCAGCGGCGGATGCAGGCGTCGCACCCCTGTTCGGAGAAGGAGAGGCAGTACTCAGTCCGGCTCTTGTACGGCCGCGGCGTTGTGGGAAGGTCTATCGCGGCCACGACCGATCCGAACCGCACCGCCTTGCCCCGCTCCGTGATCAGGCCGTCGCAGAGGCCGAAGGTGCCGAGGGCTGAAGCGTAGGCGGCGTGCCGCTCCGACCAGCGCGAGGCGATGCCGAACCGCTCCGAGGTCTCCCGCCCATAAGCCGGGAGCCTGACCGGGGCGACGGCCGGGTATCCGGCATCGACGAGCACCCGGACGAGACGGTCGCGGACACGGTCGTTCACCGCCTCCCCGTAGTGGCGCGCAAGGCTCCAGCGCCGCGAGGGAAGAGTCGTGCACGCACGGTGGTCGCGCCGTGTCGCGGCGGTCTGCGGCAGCGCCCAGACGACGACGGCGAGATCGGACGCCGCGACGTCTATCTCCGGAAACCCGGTACGGAGCGCCTCAAGGGGCGTCCAGTGAAACGGTCCGATCGTCTCCTGAAACTCGGCATACAGCGGATCGTCGCTGCGGGAGACGCCGATGAGGGGGCTGTCCCAGACGGGCTCCGCGCAATCCGGGCCGAGCCGGTTTACGTCCGGGTCGGTGAGGATTGAACGGATCTCCTCGAAGATCTCCCGGACGCCGAACGAGTCGTGCATGATAAGAAGACGTCGTGCGCGATAAAAAAAAGGTGGGAGGGATTACGCCGTCTCGATCTTCGACTCATCCTCAAGCCCGAGTTCCTCGATCGCCATCTCGCGCATCTTGAACTTCATGATCTTCCCCGAGACCGTCATCGGGAAGTCGTCGACGAACTTGACGTAGCGCGGGATCTTGAAGTGCGCGATCCGACCGCGGCAGAACTCTTTGACCTCCTCCTCGGTGAGGGGCGAGCCGTTCTCCAGCTTGATCCAGGCCATCAGCTCCTCGCCGTACTTCTGGTCCGGCACCCCGATCACGTAGGCATCAGCGACCAGGGGGTGGTTGTGGAGGAACTCCTCGATCTCGCGCGGGTAGATGTTCTCCCCGCCGCGGATCACCATATCCTTCAGGCGGCCGACGATCTTGACGTAGTCCTCCTCGTCCATCGTCCCGAGGTCGCCGGTATGGTTCCAGCCGTGCTCGTCGATCGTCGCCCGGGTGGCGTTCGGGTTGTTGTAGTAGCACCGCATCACGCAGTAGCCCCGGGCGCAGATCTCGCCGGTCTCCCCCCGGGGGACGATCTTCTTCGTGTGCGGGTCGACGATCTTGATCTCGGTGTGGGGGAAGGGCTTGCCGATGGTCGAGACCCGCCGCTCCAGGGGGTCGGCGGTCGTCGTCATCGTCACGCCGGGCGAGGTCTCCGTCTGCCCGTAGACGATCACGATCTCGGACATGTTCATCTTCTTGTTGACCTCCCGCATCACCTCGGTCGGGCAGGGCGACCCGGCCATGATCCCGGTGCGGAGCGTATCAAGCCGGTACTTCGGGAAGTCAGGATGGGAGAGTTCGGCAATGAACATCGTCGGCACCCCATGGAGCGCCGTGCACTTCTCGTCCTGGACGGCGCGCAAGACCGCTTCGGCGCTGAAGACCGGTGCCGGCAGGACCATCGCAGCGCCGTGGGTGACGCTCGCCATGTTCGAGAGGACCATCCCGAAGCAGTGGTAGAACGGCACCGGGATGCAGAGCCGGTCCTTATGGGTGAACTTCATCCCCTCGCCGATGATGAAGCCGTTATTTAAGATGTTGTGGTGGGTCAGGACGACGCCCTTCGGGAACCCGGTGGTCCCGCTGGTATACTGGATGTTGACCGCGTCGTCGAAGTCGAGCGACGCCTCCCGCTCCCGGAGCT
>OFEK01001513.1_pt1 | contig 15367 bp, 14 predicted proteins | sample 1521131 | NCBI WGS metagenome assembly OFEK01 (sample SAMN05720209, study PRJEB24109) | activated sludge metagenome | isolation source: Anaerobic digester | place: China | collected 2015-12-16
CAAGGGGTTGCAGCGCCTCGGGCACCAAAAATGAAATGCTGGCGGTGGCCCGCTTTAAAAGGGCTTGAGAAGCAATTCTGGCAGTTGTGTCGGCAAAAACTTTCTGGAAAAAGCCGCTGAGCTTGCCCGGTTGAGCCGGGAGTTCTGAAAAAAGCATGTTCGCCGGCACCACAGTTGTATCAGAGGGCATCTGCTGGCGGTTCTGCAGAATATGAAAAGTCTGCCCCGTGCCAAGAAGGTATTCGATGATCGGGTCGGCTGTCTGGCCGCTTAAAAGCTGCTGTTGCACCAGGGTTGACGGTGAAACGATCAGGCAAGCGTCGAATTCGAGGCCCGCAAAAAACCAGCCGGGCTGATGACCGGCAGTAAGCGGAGAGTGACCACAGATCTGTTTGAGCGGGGCTTCAGCCAGCCATTCATGGGCACTGTCGATCAGGGCTGCCCTTACCTCGGCGCCGCTATGAGAAAAAAGCATTGCCAGTTCAAGCGCAAGCGTGCTGGCAATGCCTTTTCCGAATGCAATCAGAACGCGGGACTTATTTGTCCTTGTCTTTTTCCTTGATTTCAATTTCGAGGGCCCCTGAGGCGATTTCTTCCATGGCGATTTTCACATAGTTTTCGTCGTATTCTTCAACCAGGCGTTTTTTGCCTTCAACCAGCATTTTTACACGGTTGGAGATTGCCATCACTGCATCGTATTTGTTCGGGATCTTCTGGGTAATTTCGGTTCTCGAGCGGAATTTCATTCGTCAACCTCCGTTGAATCAAGTTCAGAATCGACAATATCATCTTCGTGGCTTTCGCCCATATCATGACTGACTTTTTTGCCAAGCATGCGCATGGCAGCGGTTTCAGGGTTGATCGCCGAAAGAATCACGTGATTCGATTCGGTGACAACGATGGCGCGGGTTTTTCTGCCGTAGGTTGCGTCGATCAGACGCCCCTGTTCCTTTGCATCCTCTTTCAGACGCTTGATGGGCGCAGAACCAGGACTGACGATAGCGACAATGCGGTCTGCCACCACAACGTTTCCAAAGCCAATGTTCAGCAGAAGAGCCTTCATACTCCGCTCCTATTCAATATTTTGTGCCTGTTCGCGAATTCTTTCGATTTCGCATTTTATGTCGAGTGCAAGCTGGGTAATGGCCACATCGCTGATTTTGCTGCTCAGGGTGTTCGCTTCGCGGTTGATTTCCTGGACAAGAAAATCGAGGCGGCGGCCGGCGGGTTTATCGCTGCTAAGAATGTTTTCAAGTTCTTTAAGGTGACTGCGGAGCCGGGTGATTTCTTCGCTGACATCGCTGCGGTCGACCCAGATAGCGATTTCGGTACCCAGCCGGGTTTCGTCGTAACCGGCTTTGCCCGCCAGTTCCTTAATGCGTTCGGTAAATTTTTCGGTGAACTGCTTATTGAATTCGGGAAGCAGCGTCTCGATCTTTGTGATCGTTTCGCGCAGAAACTGGCTGCGCTGGCGCAGATCGTTGGCCAGATTCTGCCCTTCGCGGTTGCGCGCGTCAATGAAATTCTTGACGGCTTCTTCAAGAACCGGTTCGATGCGTTTCCAGATCTCTTCGTTGTCGGCCTGTTTCGAATCGACCTTCATGACGCCGGGCAGTGAAAGAAGCCCGTCGAGGTCGACCGGCAGATCTTTGCCAGTTTCGCGGCTGATGTCGTCTTTGAGGGCGAGCAGCTTTTTCAGCAGTGGCCGGTTGATGATGACTTCCTGGTTCGGGTTGTAATCAACGACTTCCATGTGCAGGTAGACCTTGCCGCGTGAAATGCGCGAGCTGAGATACTGCCGGATCAGGCCGTCAGCCCAGTTGTAGCCATAAGGCAGGTGCAGGTCAATCTGCAGAAAACGATTGTTAACCGATTTAAGCTCGACACCAATGCGTCCGGCTTCATCAGTAAAAGTTGCGCGTCCGAATCCAGTTAAACTTGAAATCATAGTGGACGATTATAACGCAAAAAGATGAATCTTTCAACAAAAACCCGGCTGTGATTAACACGGATAGACAGAAAGAGAAAAATGGCCACGGATGAACAGGAGAAAGACGGCTACGGATAGGCACGGATGAACAGGAGAAAGACGGCTACGGATAGACACGGATAGACACGGATAAAAGCGAATGAAGAAAGAAAAGACAAAGAAAAGACAAAGAAAAGACAAGACAAAGAAAAGACATCGGGGCGGGTGCGGGGTATAATGAGGCGGTACAGGAGGGTGCATGCGCTGGTTTGACACACATTGTCATCTCGACCGACTACCGGCAGGTGTGGCGGTCGATGTGGTGCTGCAGCGGGCGATGGCGGCCGGGGTCAGAAAAATTCTGGTGCCGGGAGTGGCCGGTGCGGTGCAGTTGCCGGCGGCGTTTTCGTCCGCCGAAAATCCAAAAATTGTCACGGCCTGGGGTGTACACCCTGATTTTGTTGCCGCGGCCGATGTAAAAATCGGGGCGATACCCGACTGGAAAGATGGATCTCGGCCGGCTGCGATTGGCGAGTGCGGCCTCGATCGGCGCCTGGCGTTGTCGATAGAGCTGCAGGAAGAAGTATTTGGCTGGCAGCTGCAGATTGCCCGCAGTTATGGTCTGCCGGCGATCGTGCACCTGGTCGGGCATGGACAGCGGGCACTGAAAATGCTGCAGAACGCAGCATTGCCGCGTGGTTTTATCATGCATTCTTATTCTGGTTTCCCTGAAATGGCGGTTGAATTCGTCGCAGCCGGCGGCTTTATCTCATTGTCGGCGGCGAGTCTGCACAACCGTGCAAAGCTGCAGAAAATGCTGGCGATGGTGCCCCTCGCGAGGTTTCTGCTCGAGACCGATGCCCCGGACATGCCGTTGCCTGGTTGGCCGGAGAGACATAACGAGCCGGCGGCGGTTGCCGCAATCGGGGCGCAGGTGGCCGAAATCTGCGGTCTGCCGGTTGAAAAACTTGCTGAAGTGGTGTACACAAATGCTTTGCGAATATTTGCCCTGAAAGATGAATGAACATGGACAACCGTTTTCAACGAACCGGTCTTTTGCTCGGTGATGAAGCTTTTGCGCGCCTGCAGAACAGTCATGTGGCTGTTTTCGGGCTGGGCGGGGTCGGTTCGTATGCGGCCGAGAGCCTGGCACGCGCCGGTATCGGGCGCATGACGATTTTCGATTTCGACCGGGTCAATCCGACGAATATCAACCGTCAGAATATCGCCTTCAGCGATACGGTTGGTCGCGCCAAGACCGAAGTCATGCGTGAACGCATCGCTCAGATCAACCCTGAATGCGTTGTCAGCGGTCACAACGAATTTTTCAGTGCCGAAAACAGTGATCGCTTTTTAAATCAGGGCTTCGACGCGGTCGTCGATGCAATCGATTCGTTCGATTCGAAGATTCATCTGCTGGTTGAGTGCTGTCGCCTTGCCATACCGGTCTTTTCGGCGATGGGCGCCGGCGGAAAACTCGATCCGTCGCAGATACGGGTCGGCGACCTTTCTGAATCGACCATCTGCCCGCTGGCACGCCGGGTGCGCAAAATTCTGCGCGGTCATGGCATCGAAAGCGGCTTTAAGGTGGTATATTCGCTCGAACCACCGGTAACCGCCTTTTCGCATACGATAATTCCGGCGGCTCAGAAAGAGTTGCCAACCGCCAATGCCCGTGAGCGTCGCATTCAGGGCACCATCAGCTATCTACCGGCAATATTCGGGTTGACACTGGCCGGCATGGTGGTTCAGCATCTCACCGGCTTTTCTACTGCCCGTGAGACCCCCGCCGGCCGCGAAATGCACAAAGACGAAAACAGCTAGTGCTTTGTCAAAGTCGGATCTGTAGTTTTGCCGTCATTCCCGCGTAGGGGGAATCTCATCGATAAGGCTTAGATCCCTGCCAGTACCCGTTCCGGGCATAAACGCAGGGATGCCTGCCCTTCGACCCTTCGGCAAGCTCAGGGCAGGCAGGCTATGTGGCCGGAGCAGTTGTCAGGGTTCGTTGAGCGGGGCAAAAAGTTCGAGCATCTGGGCCGGTGAGATATTTTCGGGGCGGGCTTTTTCGTCGATGCCGAGACGGGCGAAGCGTTCGTTCCAGTCGGTGCCGGCGAACTGGCGGCGCAGCAGCGGCAGAGCCATCTTGCGCCGCTGCATGAACAGATAAGAGGCCGGCTTTAGGGCCCGGAAACGCCGTTCTCTTTCGTCTGCGCTCAATTCAAGTGGTTCAAGTATCAGAATCGAGCTGTTGATTTTCGGCGGCGGGGCAAAAGAACCGGGGCCATAGGTGCCGCCGACGCTGGCTCTGGCAAAAAAAGCGGTGTGAACCGACAGATAGCTGTATTCTTTGTGATTACAGGGGGCGGCGGCCTTTACGGCGACTTCCTGCTGCAGCAGAAACACCAGGCGCTCGGCATGCGGGCCTTTTTCGAGAAATCTTTTGATAATCGGCGTGCCGCAATAGTAGGGCAGATTGCCGCAGACGAGCAGTGGCCGGTCGACGGCAGGCAGCTGCGCATCGGGGATTTCGAGAAAATCACCCCAGATAATGCTGGCCGCCGGAAACTCGCCGGTGAGCACCTCGCGCATGCGCTCGTCGATTTCGAACAGCTGCATTCTGGCGCCGGTTTCTGTCAGACGTCGGGTGAGTGCCCCTTTGCCTGGGCCGATTTCCCAGACCTGGTGTTCTGGGGTCGCCGCCAGGCGGCTGACTATTTCGTCTGGAATCCGGTCGTCGATGCAGAAATTCTGCCCAAGCGATTTTTTTGCCTTGATAAAGTCGGGCTGTATAGGTTTGTGGTGATGCCTGGCTGGTTTATTCATCGGTGTCGTCCTGCCAGAAGTCTTCCATGTCTTCGGGGCGGCGCTCGACGTCACGAATAACGCTGAAGTATTCGTTGCGCACCGCTTTTTTCAGCGAGTTGCCCTGAATCAGCTGCAGAACCTTGACGGTCATTTCGCGCCGGGCGAGCTTGATATCGATAATATCGTTGACGGCGATTTCGCGGGTAGGCTTGGCCACGACCTGATTGACCTGAATCAGGCCAAGTTTGCAGGCTTCATTGGCGAGGGCCCGGCGTTTGATGAGGCCGGTGACCTGCAGGTATTTATCGAGCCGCATAAGTTTCTCCTTGGCAGACTTTGAGCAAAAACGGGGCTGCCTTCGATTGAAGACAGCCCCGTTCAGCTTAACAATCAGAGCAGATTGAGAGTTTCGGGGTGGCGAACGACATAGGCCTTGTTGCTCAGGCCTTTGACGAAGTATGACCAGAGTTCTTCCTGGTAGTCGTTGCGCAGTTTCTTCTTGAGCTGCGAAATGACTTCGGGGGTCATCGAGGCTTTGACACCCGGGGTTTCGTTGTCTTCGAGCATGGCGATTACATAACCGTAGGGAGTCTGTATCGGGGCGGTGAACTGGCCCTTTTCGAGCGACCATACGGCTTTGTCGAGAGCTTCAGACAGCTGGCCGCGCTTGACCGGGGCGATCAGGCCATTGCGGGTGGCTGAGCCGTCGATCGAATATTTGCCGGCGAGCAGAGCGAAGATTTCGCCTTGAGTAAGGCGTTTGTGCAGATCCTGGGCGATTTTTTCTTCGGCGACGACGATCTGGCGAATTTTGCGGGTCGCCGGAACATCGAACTGATCCTTATTGGCTTCGAATTCTTTTTTGAGTTCGTCGTCAGAAGGTTCGAGGGTGACCATTCTTCTGATTTTTTCTTTGATTTCTTCGAATTTTTCGAAGCGATTGCCTTCGTAGGCGGTAACTTCAACGAAATGCCAGCCAAGCTCGCTCTTGAACGGGCCTGCGACTTTGCCTTTCCAGTTGTTGTCTTTAACCAGGTTGATCAGTTCGCGATGCACTTCGGGCAGGTAGGTGCGGCCGTTGTCTGAAAACTGACCGGCGCCGTCTGACAGCAGATGGCTGGCGAAGCCCGGGTTCGGGGAAATGGGCAGCGGACCAAAGGCATTCTTTGTTTCAGACTTTTCAGCCTTGACGACAGCTTTTGCCAGATCGGCAACCGATGCTGCCGGGTTGGCGGCCTTGATTTTTTCGGCTTCGGCCTGGGCGAGCTTGTTCTGGCTTTCTTTTTCAAGAACGTCGCGAACGGTTTTCTTGAGGCTGGTGGTGAGGCCGAGCTGCATCGGTTCAAGCACCTTTTCGAGGCGGAACAGGTGGTAGCCGTTGGCAGTCTGAATTACTTCGCTCAGTTCACCGGCTTCGAGGCTGAACAGGGCCGATTCGATTTCTTTGGCGATCGCGCCGGTGTTGTCGGCGATTTCGTCGCGCAGAATCTTCTGCTGTTCGGCCGAGTAATCTTCGGTGATATCGCCGCTGAAGAATACCGGCAGTTTGCCGTTATCTTTGCGCGACGCGCCGACCGAATACATTTTTACCATGCTTTCGAAGGTTTCATTGCCGTTGATAATTTTCTGTTTTGCGGTTTCAAGAGAAGAAGAGGCTTTCATTTCGGCGTGAGCTGCCTTGATTTCGGCAGTGAGCTCGGCTTTAACTTCTTCGAATGGCCGGGTTTTTTCGGCGATGCGGTTTTCGACCTTGATGATGTGCCAGCCGAACTGGCTGCGTACCGGTTCGGTCACTTTACCGATGGTGGCAGAGAAGGCGGCATCTTCGAAAGGTTTAACCATGGAACCACGGCCGAATTCGCCAAGATCGCCGCCCTTTTTGGCAGAGCCGGTGTCCTGGGAATGTTTTTCGGCCAGTTTGGCAAAATCTTCGCCGTTGTTGATGCTGGCGAGAATGCCGTCGATTTCGGTTTTCGCAGCAGCAAAGGCTTTTTCTTCATCGAAGGCGGCGGCAACGTCGAACTGGAAGCTGGCGGCGCCGTCTTTTACGATAAGTCTCGAAGGCTGGGTACCGGCATCGGCGAGAATTGCAATCTGGCCACTGACAGCGGCCTTGCTGCCACCGGTCATCGGCAATTCGAGAGCGTTTTCGGCTTTGGTCATGCTGGTGGCATCAGGGTGGAGTTCTTTGCCATCGGCGGTAACCAGGGTAAAGCTGTCGAGATTGAGGCTGGCTTCGGGTTTAAGGCCAGAAACGCCGGCGTTGAAAGTGAACAGGGTTTTGCCTTCGACTTCGCTGCTGGCGAAGTTGCGCAGATTGACCTTGAATGAGGTGAATTCATGGTCGAAGTTGTTGCGCGGCTTGATGAGAATGTGTCGGGCCTGGACTTTTTCTTCGGTGCGGAAACGATCGATGTTTTCGCTGTAGCGCTCGCGCAGATCCTTTTCGCTTACCGCGATAGTGTCGATAAATTCGGGGGCATTGTGGCGAATGAAGATGTGCGAAACTTCGAGGCGCTTCGAGCTCATGAATTTGCTGCGGTTGGCGTCGAAGTGATTTTTGATCTGTTCTTCGCTGATTTCAGCTTTGCCGGCATAGTCGGCCGGAGAGATCAGGAGGTGGCTGAAACTGATCTGATCGTCTTCTCTGAAGCGGTCTTTGTTGGTTTCGTAATAGTTCTTCAGGAAATCTTCAGTGGCGCTGGCCGGGGGAACGGGGGCCATGACCTTCTGTGCGACCGACTGAAAGGTGATCTGGCGAAGTTTCTGATTGCCGTATTCTTCGGCTGTCATGCCCTGCTGGCGGAGTCTGCGGTCGAATTCGACCGGCGAAATCTGCTGGCGGTCGCTTTCAACAAGAGCCTGGGCGGTTATGCCGGGCTGGATGTTGTTGGCACGGGCAAACAGGTCGAGAAGTGCCATTGACGTAAGATTTTCGAGGGCCCTTTCCTTGAGCATGCCGCCGTAGAATTCTTTGATGCCTTCGGGCATCTGCTGCAGCTGCTGGTATTCGGGTGTGTCTTTGATCGAGCGCCATACGGTCTTAACATCGATAATGGTTGTCAGAGAGGCGCCATTGGCGGGGTAAGAAACGTGCACGACCGGAAGGTTTTCCTTGTCGCGAAGGTTCTGCGGCATTGTGTTGCGCAGCGATTCTGCTTTTGCTTCGGATTCATCAGCGCGGCGTTTGCGTTCTTCCTGCTGCTGGATCGATCTGCTTGTGCCGTAGCCGATAACGAAAATCGACAACACAAACAGTGTGATGGTTGCCCAGATGATTTCCTTGATGTGTAATCTGAGCCATCGCATTGACATAAAACCTGGATTGGACATGCTGCCGTCACCTCTTCAGTCTGTCTTGATTAACTGCCGATGCGCCTCTGAGAGAAACATGGCGCCCGGGATGGTGGATTATATCACCCGTCTTATACCCCTGTCAAAAATTATCTGTCCATTGATGTATTTGCAGTAACTTGTTATTTTTTGTCGTTGTCGTTGTCGTTGTCGTTGGCTGCGGCCCAATCCTGTGGCGGCAATGCATTCGCGTCATCCTGCCGCTACCGTTGTCGCCAAAAAAACTTCCTTCGCAAACTTCCGGCCGGTATTGTGAAAATTATCTTTAACTTGCAGGTGCTTGACCAGCAATAAAAAAATTGCTAGCCTTAAAAAGTTGAGTAGTCTCAATAAGCTAATAAGTTCAGGAGAATTGAGTATGAAGTTTTTTATCAGTCTTCTTGTTGTGTTCATGATGCTCGGTTTTGTGGCCACTCCGGCTATGGCCTGCAACCACGACTGTGGTAACTGCCCGAACAATGGTGACTGCGATCACAATCACGGTGACGACTGTGGCGAACGCTGCGACGGTAACGATGGTCACGATCATGGCAATGGTAACGGCAATGGCAACGGTAACGGTAACGGTGGTGGCTGTCAGGGTGGAAGCTGCCCCATCTGATTTTCAGAAACAAGCGCAGGCCCGCAGTTTGCGGGCCTGTTTATTTTTAGGCGGTTTTACAGTATTATCCTGCCATGAATATTGCCAGGGCGTTTTTTTCATTGTCGGCGCTGACGGTGCTTTCGCGGGTAACCGGTTTTGTCAAGGTTGCCGCTTTTGCCGCATATTACGGGCGGTCGACCGAAGCCGACATGTTCATGGCGATAATGATTATCCCCGACCTGATGTACCGATTTATCAGCGAAGGTCTGGTTTCGAGTGCTTCGGTGCCGATGTTCGTTGACCTGCGCGACCAGCCGGAAAAACTCGGGCGCTCATTCTGGACGCAGTTCTGGCTGTTGAGCACGATCGGCGGCGCTATGGCGCTTCTCTTCGCAGTTTTTTCGGGCCCGATATGCCATTCTCTTACCCCTGGCTTTGCCTTTGAAGATCTTGAGCGGATGCGCTTTATGTGGAGCATCGCAACCATCTGTATTGTCAGTGGTCTGGCTGCCGGAGTTCTGACTTCGCTGCTCAACGCCAGACACAGGTTTGCGGTGCCGGCGATCGGCGCCCTGCTGTTCAACCTGGCGATCATTCTCGGAATTTTTCTGGCCAGGGGCGGACCGGTCGAAATAATCGCCTACGCCACGGTATTCGGGTCGTTGCTGCCGGTAATCTGGCAGTTCTGGCTGCTCTATCGCGAAAATGTCTTCGAAGTCAGCTTAAAAGCGGCAATGGTTTTCGATACTGGCGTGGCGCGGGAGTTTCTGCGCGCTGTAACACCGGTTGCGATCTGGATCTCGGTTTTGCCCTTCATTCCGGTCTACGAGCGCTATCTGTTGTCGATGCAGGCGACCGGCTCGGTGGCGACGCTAAATTATGCCGAAAAGCTTTTCAATCTGCCGCTTGGCATCATTTCGATCAGTCTCGCTCACGTTATTCTGCCGAGTCTGAGCCTGTTACACGGGCATGGCCGCCTGCGTTTTCTCGGCAGAATGTTCGGTTTCGCAACTCTGGCGATTCTGCCGGTGGTTGCACTGATTTTGCTGTTCGCGGACAGTATTGTCAGTATCGTTTATCAGCGTGGCCGCTTTTCGACAGAAGATGCGGCGATTGCCGCGGCGCTGTTCAGAAGCTATTCGCTCGCTCTGCTGCCGGTGTCGCTGTGCATGGTTCTCAACCGCGGCTATTTTGCGGCGCGCAACTACCTGGTTCCGTTTTTTGCCGGGCTTTCGGCGGCAGCGGTGCAGTTCTATCTCGGGGCGCGACTGGTAAGTGCTTACGGCGTGCCAGGAATCGGCTACGCCGCCGCAGCGGCGTATCTGACACAGATGCTGATTCTACTGGCTCTTCTCAAGCCAGGCCTCAGCAGAACCTAGTCATTTGTCACATTTGTCTATGTAAAATCGACTACCTCTACGTCATCCCCGCGTTTATGCCCGGAACGGGTACAAGCGGGGATCTGAGCTTTTGAGAATAAGATTCCCGCCTTCGCGGGAATGACGATAAAATTACAGATTCAATTTTGACGGAGGACTAGACTTGATCAGTGCATGAATTTGTCAGACGAGAGAATTTTCTGAGTCTGAATGAATTCTTCTTTCTCTGATTCGGGCAGAAAGACGGCCGAAGCAAAACCTTCGACGGCGGTCGATTTAAAGACGCGGCCGCCGCGGTTGCGGGTTTCCTGCCAGGCTGAAGCGCCTTCGGTGACGAGTGCAAATTCTTCCGGCACTTCGACTTCGACGGTTACTGCGGCAAAATCAACCGGAAAGACGCCCCATTTTGACACGAGCGGGCCGACCATGAAGCGGCGACCGTATTTTTCGCGTTCAAAGAGGCGGGTGAAGTCGTCGAGTAGAAAGCCGCGTTTTTTGTCGGTATCTTCTTTTTCCTGTTCGCGCAGAGCCTTGCGAACGCTGTCGATACTGTAGTTAACCGAGACTTTCGCATTCAGTTCAAAAATTATGCTTTCGTCCGGCTGCAGCGTAAACGCGTGTCTTGCCTTGTCACGGCGGTAGCCGATATTTTTGCCGTTGACGCTGACTTTAACCTGATTTTCTGAGGTCGGGTAGAGAATCCGGAATTTTACCGAGCTGTCGACGGCATTTTTTCCCTGATTCTTGATGGCGACTTTGAGAGAAGATTCGGCGTCGCTGCCGTAGACTTTGACGCGGGCGTCACAGCTGGTTACCTGAAAATTTTCAGAGAGGCCCTTTTCGATTATCAGCTCGGGGAACCTTGGCAGCATGTTGCGCGGTGAAGCCGACAGACTGCATGCAATGACGAGAAGAAGGAGTATCAGAAGCCCTGTATTGGTTTTTTTCATATTCGTGTTTACCTCCCAGTAAATGGGTAAGCGAATTATAGAGGTATTTGTCACTAAAAGTCAAAGCACTGGAAGTTTTATTGCTGATGGTTTAAAATGCCTTAAAACAGCCAATCTGCCCGACCGCGAAAGGACCCCGGACCTTGAAAAAATCAAAGACAGTCTATGCCGATCTGCACACACACAGCACCGCTTCGGATGGCATGCTCACGCCGGAGCAGCTGGTTGAAAAGGCTTGCAGCATCGGTCTGGGAGTGATAGGCATTACCGACCATGACAGCATAGACGGGGTTAAGGCTGGGGTCGCTGCCGGGGCTCGTCTTGGCGTGCGTGTCGTGCCGGGCATCGAGCTTTCATGCGGCTGGGAAGGCCGGGATTCCTCGGTGCATGTGCTGGGGCTGTTCGTTAACCCTGAATCGCCGGCTCTTGCCGAGCTGCTCGACACCCAAAAAAAATCGCGTTATACCCGCGCCCACAGAATACTTGACCTGCTGGGGCAGCAGGGTTTTGATATGGCCGAACTGGCGCAGAGTTTTGCCGATTCGCCCGACAAGGTTCTCGGTCGCCCGCATCTGGCCCGCTACCTTGAGAGCAAAGGCTATGTAAAAGACTTTCAGGAAGCATTCGACAAATACCTGCTGCGCGGCCGCCCGGCCTATGTGCCGAAAGACCACGTCGAGCCGGAAAAAGGCATCGAGATTATTCACGCCGCCGGCGGCATTGCCGTTCTGGCGCATCCGGGCCTGATTCCCGACTGGGATAGAGTCTGGAGCAAAATTCAGAACATGCCATGGGATGGCATCGAAACCTACTATTCCGAGCATTCTAACAGTGACGTGCGCAGATTTCGGGCGGTTGTCGAAAGTCACAACTGGGTTTCAACCGGTGGCAGCGATTATCACGGCGATTACGGCAAGCATGTCGATCGCCTTGGTCAGGCCGGTCTGTCGCAGGAGCAGTTCGGCGAGCTGCTCGAAAAATGCGCGGCCCGCGGTGTCAGTTTTTTCTGATCACCGGGCTGTCTTCCTGGGTTTCCAGGGGAAGGGTGATGGTGAAGGTCGTGCCCTCACCGACCTTGCTGGTAACCATGATGGCCCCTTTGAACAACTGAACGATGCGGTGTGATACGGCCAGGCCAAGGCCGGTGCCGTGCCAGTCGCGTTTGGTGGTAAAAAACGGGTCGAATATCTGTTCAAGCTGATCTTCGGGGATACCGCAGCCGGAATCGCTTACCTTTATGACTGCCGAGGGAACGGGCGTTTCGATTCTCGTCAGTTCGACGGTGATCTGCCCGGCGCCGGTAATTGCCTGTGAAGAGTTCAGCAGCAGATTGACCAGAAGCTGTTGAAACTGGTTTTTGCTGCCGCGCAGGCTGCAGCTCGGGTTGGCATGCAGAAACTGAATTTCGATCTTGTCGTTTTCTCTCTGGTAGCGAAGCAGCTTGAGGGTTTCTTCGATCAGTGGCACGAGGTCGAAGTGGTTGCCTTCAAAGCGTTCCTGGCGTGAGAAAACCCGCAGGTCGTCGATTATGCGGGTGATACGGCCGATATTGGTCAGAATCAGATCGAAAATTTCGCGGCGCTTGGTTTCGTCTGTTCCGTCTTTCTGCAGAATCTGAACCGCGTTCGAAATGCCGGTGAGCGGATTATTGATCTCGTGGGCGATACCGGCTGTCAGAATGCCGAGGGCATTTATTTTTTCGGTGCGCGCCAGAACCTTTTCCATGTTGTGTTTTTCGGTAACATCACGCAGTACGACCTGAACCAGCGGTTTGCGGGCGTCAGAGAGTTCGGTGGGGATACCGCGGATTTCGAGAACCGACGGAAAGCCCCGCGGAAAACCGGTAATCATGGTGCGGGTCACGATCAACCTGGTTTCGTAGACTTTGGCGGTCAGACGCCCGATTTCATCGAAAATCGGCGAGGCTGCGCTCAGAGATTTGATGCTCATGCCCGGTTCGATGGTGATGTCTTTCACCGGAAGCAGGCTTCTGAAGCGGGAGTTAACAAAAACCAGTTTTGACTGATCCGAGAACAGCATAATGCCATCGGGCGAGTTTTCGATTAACTGCCGATAGCGCCTTTCGGAAATTTCGAGATCGCGGGCGAGGTTGTCGATGCGCAGGTGCGCTTCGATACGTGCCAGCAGCTCACTGCTTGAGAAGGGCTTGACGATGAAATCGTTGGCGCCGGCTTCGAAGCCTTCAAGCTTTTCCTCAAGGCTACCCTTGGCGGTGATAAAAACGACTCTCAGGGCGCGCATGTCGGCGTCGGCGCGAATGCGCCGGCAGACTTCGAGCCCGTTGAGTTTGGGCATCATGATGTCGAGCAGCAGCAGATTAGGTTTGAACTGTCTGATTTTTTCGAGGCCGTCGAGGCCGTCGAATGCCTGGCAGACTTCATAGCCTGACAGGGTCAGGGTTTCCTGGAGATAATCGCTGATGTCCGGTTCGTCCTCGATGATGAGAACGCGGTTGAGATTATCGCCTGATGCTGGCTGGTTCACTGTTTTACTGACCTCGGATGAATACGCTGAGGGTTTCCATGTGGAAAGTGCCCGGGAACAGGTCGAACGAATAAACGCTGTCGAGCTTGTAGCCCATCTGTTTGATCGCTTTGGCGTCGCGCCTGAAGGTCATCGGATTGCATGAGAGATAGGTGATCAGTCTTGGCTTGATGCCGGAAAGACCGCGCAATACCCGATGAGAAATGCCGGTGCGGGGCGGATTCATGTGCAGGGCGGCAATGACGCCCTTGGTGAGCGGGGTGTTGAAAATGGTTTCGGCCTTGCGGCAGAGAAAGCGGCTTTTTGATGAGGGGCGGGTTTTCTGGTAGGCAAGGGCATCCTGGTATGAAGAAATGTTGCATTCGACGCCGTGCACTTCTTCGAAGAGGTTTTCAAGCAGAAAAGTCTGGGTGCCGCAGCCACAGTAAAGGTCGATGAATTTGCCTTTATGTTGTGATGCCTGGTAGATCGACAGCAGGGTGTGAAGAATCGCTTCGGCCCCTTCGAGATTGTTCTGAAAAAAGGAATTCGGCGAAATACGCCAGTTGCGACCCATGAATGAAAAGGGTTCTTTCTCGCGCACGAGAGTGAGGTGGTTGCCCATTTCTGAGTGAGCTTCGAGGCGACTCAGGCTGTCGGTCTGATCGAAGAAAGACTGCATGCTTTCAAGGGTGCGCTGGCTGGGTGACCCTTTGAGGTGAAACGCGCAGTGCTGCTGTGGTGGCAGAGTCCTGATGATGACGGTGTTTATGTTTTCGGCCAGTTCGCGGTTTTCGGGGCGGTTGAGATGTTCTTCAAGCCGGTCATAAACTTCGAGGTTGGGGCGGCACTGAACGATGCAGCCTTTCATCGAAACAACGTCGTGTGAACGGTATTTGTAGTTGCCGAGTATAACCTGGTCGCCGTTAATCGCGACTTTTAGCTCCATTTTGTTGCGGTAGCCGGTCATCGGCAGGGGTTCCATCGGGTAGACGTGCTCGGGCTGCAGAGGCTTGAGGATGAAGCGCAGGGCCTCTTCTTTTTCGTGGCGCTGAGTCTCAGGCAGAATGTGCAGCCAGTGGCAGCCACCGCATTCCGGAAAGTTGGGGCAGGGTGACTTGCGTCTTTTGCCTGACTCTTCGACGATGCTTTCGATTTCGCCGCGCCGGTAATCTGTTTTATCTTCGGTGATTTTTATGTTGAGCCGATCGCCAGGGGCACCGTAGGGTATGAATACCACTTTGCCGTCTTCAGTGTGTCCGAGGGAGTCGATTCCATAGGTCATGCGTTCAATTAAAACATTTTCCATGCGCGTTCCTCTTTGTTGGTTAGGGCTGCCTGGCAGCGGGTCTGCATTGTGGCATCGCAGACTGAAAGGCGTGCAACGGCACATTTCCGTTGAGCCGCGCCTAAAATACCGCATTTGCTCAATAAATGTCAACTGTTAGATTTTTTTGCCCGGGCTTTTTATCTTTTGCTTTGCCGGCAGAAATGTGTTACAATTAGCGCCGTATGCTCGACTAGGGTTGTACCTCAACGTAGGCAATTCTTGGTCCTGCAACTATTTATAAGGAGATTTGCCATGTCTGTTACCAAAGACGCAAAAACCAAGGTTATCGAAACTTACAAACAGTCTGATAAAGACACCGGTTCACCTGAAGTTCAGGTTGCCCTGCTCACCGAAAGAATCAACAATCTTTCTGCTCACTTCGAGAAAAACCCGAAGGATCATCACTCAAGACGCGGTCTGCTCAAGATGATCGGCGCCCGCAAACGCCATCTGGCCTATCTGAAGAACAAAAACAACGAACGTTATCTCTCTCTCATTCAGAAACTCGGCCTG
>OFEK01001517.1_pt1 | contig 15342 bp, 14 predicted proteins | sample 1521131 | NCBI WGS metagenome assembly OFEK01 (sample SAMN05720209, study PRJEB24109) | activated sludge metagenome | isolation source: Anaerobic digester | place: China | collected 2015-12-16
ATTCATCCATCACACACGACCGGGATTCTAATCGTCATCTGGAGACGTTCCAGGGGTTGCAGGGGGAACTGTTATCCAGTAGTGGTGGGTTGTGTTCATATATATTTTGGCGAACCCCTGTCAGGCGGCAATATACGTTACGATATATATTCGGCGGTAATCCAGAGCCATTTCAGGATTTTTCTGCTGGATCCCGGGTTCAGGCATTTGAGACGCTCGATACGCGGCGATCTCGCGCATCCTTGAGAGATAATCAGACGCACGGGGAGGGTTGTGCGCAAAAATGCCCCCCCTGCCGCCGCCACGCCTCCCTCGTGCCGGGGTGTGGGTCCGCGCATACGATCATCCCTAAACAGAAGAGAGCACGGGGTTCACGGCGGTGGAAGAACCGCAGCCGATCTGCACAATCTTTACTCCGTCCAGGGGTTGGCGGCAGGATATCTTAAGAAAGATTTTTTGCCTATTAAAGTAGAGCCTCTGCATGCAGAGCGTTTTACGCAACCTGATGATCTTTTCTCTTCTCGCCTGCTGTTTTATTGTCCTGCCCTCGAGCGCCCAACCGCCCATAGGCGGAGACAACGGATGGTATGCGGTGAACTGCAACGTGAATGGAGCAGATGTCTACTTTGACAGCGAGTATAAGGGAACGATCGAGGCCGGTGTGCTCTATGTCCCTGTCTACACCACAGGAACACCCTACCAGACCTTCCGCGTGGAGAAAGACGGCTACACAACATACTATGGAGAGGTCACATCAGTTCCTGGCAAAGGGGAGGTGTTTGACCTCTACGCGACCCTCAACCCCGTCCAGCCCACCGCAGCACCGATAATCGGCGGGGATATCGGCTGGTACACCGTCCATGTCAACGTTGATGGGGCAACGGTTCAGTTCGACAACGAGGTCAAGGGTGTCACAAGCCAGGGCGTCCTTTCTGTGGAGGTCTACACAACCGGAACACCATACAGGACTTACACCGTGACAAAGGAAGGGTATCAGACCTACACCGGCACCATCGACCGCTACCCCGGCAAGGGTGAGACGGTCGACCTCTACGTGACGCTGAACCCGATCACGACGCCCACACAGACCGCACCGCTCTCTCCGGCCGTTGCCGGCGGCGCCCTGCTTATTGCGGGGCTGCTCCTGGCTGCGGGGAGAAAGAACTGAACAAACTCTTTTTCATAATTTTCGCGGGCACCAAACTCGAACCATTTCCCCAGGAGCCGTTCGTACTGCCGGCAACCGCACAGGAGCGCAAAAGGCGACTCTCACCGTTTCCAGAACAGGCTCTTCCCCCATACCGCTCCGGGGCATCGCCGATCGCTCTCCACCAGCATGGTGAGAACCGTTCCGGGCCCGCCCGGGCGATTGGAAAAGAGATATACAGCCGCACGACCACTCCCTCTATAACGCTGCCCCGCGGGCGAGAACGATCGCGACTGCGGAAGATACCGGGAACAGAAAAACCGGTGCCGCCAGCGAGAGAGGGGGCTGATCCAGATGCGATGTCCAAACTGTGGCTATGAGGATGAGGGAAAATACTGCAGCAACTGCGGCAGCCCCCTCCTGCACCAACCTGTCGATTCTGCCCCGGATAAGGGGGAATGGTATGACCGATGCCCTGCATGCAGAGCCGGTCGCCTCTCAAAGACCGTCAGCAGGGGATTCCTGGGTTTGACGAGCACAGAGTCGTATTCGTGCCCGAACTGCGGAGCGGTCTTCACAAGGGAGGGCAGCAACAGATTCAAACTCTCGAACATCTCCGATACCACAAGACCCGCGTGGCGCGACTACGCCAACCATACATTGAGCGATCTGGAGTGGAAGCGTATCGCCGGTGGCGGGGTCTCCGATGCCAGACAACGGGAACTCGACCTCGACCACGTCATCACAGCAATCGTTGAGGGGCAGATCCAGGCATTGAACGCTGCTGCTACCGATTCGATCGTTCCAAAGAGAGGCGAAAGGCTTGTGGTGACCGTCCCCGGGGTCACCCTGAGCGAACCGCGCTCCGTGCGGGAGACGCATGGAGGCGGTGCGGGACCGAGTTTTCGCGTCGCAAAAGGGGTTTACATAAGAACCGGGGCGTTTGCTTCGAGGAGCGAGTCGCACGAGGAGATACGATCGATCGATTCGGGCACGCTCAGCCTGACAGACAAACGCCTGGTGTTTGCGGGGCAGAAACGGACGAAGAGCATCAACCTGGGAAAGATCATCTCGATAAAGCCCTTCAAGGACGGGATCTCCATCAACCGCGAGGGGAAACAGAAGACAGAGTACTACTCAGGCCTGGATAACGCCGTCCTGCGGTTCAGCATCGAAGGTAGGGACTACGAAGAACCCCTCTCGGGCGCGATCCTTGCCCGCCTGATCGAGGGACTGCTCAAAACCGACTGAGGCGCGGGTCAGCCGCGGGACTCGTCCATCCTGGCCCTCATCTCCTTTGCCGTGGTGATGAGGTACTCCAGTTCAGCGAGTACCCCGGCGCTCCCACAGGCGCCCATGCTGCACGCCTTATCGTGCAGCGCCCAGCACTCCTGCTCGATCTGTTTGAGTTCGTCCATCGTGTAGCGATGATACCTGGCAAGGATATCCCCGTATTTGTGGGTAAACGCGGCGATCTCCTCAAGGAGAGCCTTCCGATCAACCCTTGGCCCCGGCGCCCCAGCAGAACAGCGGTCAGCCCCGGAATTGCTGCGTTCCATGATGATACCTCTTTGCCAGAGGAGGAGTTAGCCTTTCCGGAAGGGGGGGTGAGGGTGCTCTCTCCGGCAGAAGGCGCGGGACGCGTTCCAGGACAAAAACCCGCGGCTGCAGTCGATCGCCCCTGATTGAAGAGGGGTGCGGAGCGTCACGGGCAGCAGAAGGTTTGAATGACATCCTCACGGCCGCATACCGGGGCAAAAGATGGGGGTATCAAAAGTATGTCCCGCCCCGCTCGAACGCCTCCCTGCGGTCGCGGGCCATCTGCAGCAGCGTCTCCTCGATCTCCGGTCTGCCGAGGATATACCCCTGCCAGAGTTCGGTGTAGGGGTGTTCAGGCACGACGATGATCCCCTTATGCTCCGCGACCCGGTCCAGGATAAGCGATGCCGCCCTCTCGACAGGATAAGCGTCGTCGGGAATCCTCAGTTCGCCGTGCGCCTGGCCGTCGATACCCTTATTGAAGATAGGAGTCGCTATGTTCGCCGGGCAGATCGTCGAGAAGTAGAGACCCCTATCCGCATACTCGTACCTCAGGCATTCGGTCAGCCCCGTGACACCGTACTTTGTGAGGGAGTAGAGCGCCTGGAACGGAGGCGGAGCGATCCCGGCTATCGAACTGGTGTTCACGATCTGCCCGAACCCCTGCTTGAGCATGATCGGAACCGCGGTATGGACTCCGTATATGACGCTCCACAGGTTGGTCTCGATGATGGTCTTCCAGTCCTCGAGGGTGGCCTTCTCGAACGGCATCGTCCCACCCACACCTGCGTTGTTGAAGAGGATATCCAGCTTTCCGGCCTTTGCTGCCGTCGTCTCGATACCCCGCTGAACCTGCTCCTGATCGGTCACGTCCATGACGAGGGGCTTTACCCGGTCGCCATGGGCAGCGAGCTGGCCGACGGCCTTTGCAATCTTTTCCGGACTGCGTCCGGCCATGTAGACGATTGCCCCCCTCTTTAAGAGTTCTTCGCTGATGGCATACCCGATTCCGGAGTTTGCACCGGTAACGATGCAGACCTTGCCTTTATAATAATCCGAATCAACCACAATTCTCACCCCATACTACTCGATGACCCTTGCGCCCATCGCATGGAGGACGGCCCTACCTTCTACCATTGTCGCCTGCGTCAGCCGTTTCATGGGCAGGGCCGCAAGACTGTTGACGATGTAGTACTGGACAGGGTTCTGCATCGGCGTCTGCTCGATCCACTCCAGGCTGCCACTTCCAGCCTGTGCCGTCTCCACCTCCATGCCCTGCGGGTAGAGGACGAACTCGCTCACTTCCGCCCCCGGAGCGCCGACTTTTGGAATATACTTCCACCCCAGCGTGTTCATGGAGACGAACTGCGACTTCAGCGCCTCCAGTTCAGGCCCGGTTATCGACCCTGTGGCCTCAAAACCCATCCTGAGGAAGGTATTTCCCTCGTAACTGACGGTGGTGGCATAATGAGGCCGCAGGATGTGCAGGTCCTCGATATCCGCATGCAACTTCGGGATGCCGGTCTGTTCCCGTCCCCCGAGGATGGGTGCGGTTCTGTTCTCCCATACAACAAGCGTGTAGGCACCGTCGATCTCGTCCTTCTTTCCATGAAACCGGACCGGTGCTGCCACGTTGATCAGGTTGTAATGTCCGCCCTGCAACCAGTTGATCTCGGTGAACCTGCTGAAAACAACCTGCACTTCAGGTGCCAGGAGTTCAAATCCTTCAGGGATATAGTTTTCAAGAAGGTCTCTCTCGGTCTCGTAACTGATCGCGAGTGACGTCGTTCTCTGCGTGACCAGAGTCTCCGGGTCAAACTTGCTGCCACCAAAGTGGACAGGCATCAGGTAGGTGAAATCATCCTGTGGTCGGAACATGGGCATCCTTCCACCTGCCTTACACCCTCAGGGCATATACTTTGTGTTTCGTTGTTACGGACGCCGGATCTTTTGATTCAGGCCCTGTAAGATAAATGCTGATAGAATTGACCGACTTTTGGCCCTGGATCATACAGGCAAATGAGCTGAGAAACCCGGGTCAAATACCGTTCGGATCCTCTCCGCCGGCACGAGAGGGAGCGCAGGGCTGGAGGTAACCCCACATCGGGAGAACCATCCGGCCGGCACAGAAACCAGACTCTGTCGTAACCCCCTGCGCGCGAAAGATCTTCGCCAAAACACCAATCTGCGATCCGGCATACAAACGGCTTTGCCTCAAAACCAGTACACTATGACCTTCACCGCAGATCCCGGTCGCTATATTACCGCAATGTAAATATCCAGGGAGATCAACACACTCTTCATCCGATAAGCCCATATAAGGACGCCGGTTCCAGGAGACGAGAATGGAGCGACCGGGATGGTAACAGAGACCACCGGAAACGAGAGTTCCGGTTTAAAGTCACGAGCAGAGTCCGACCTTTCTCTCGAAGTGGTCATACTGGTAGTCTTTGGCGTATTCATGCTCCTCTTCGGCGTGCTTCTATTCAGGATTCACACAGGTGAACTTCCGTACGCCCCCGACAGCACCTACGGGCTGTTTCTCGTTATCGTCTCGTTTCAGATGATAACAATGGGAAGGACGCCATTCGGCGATCTCCGGCGTTCATGGGCGATAATACTCCTCGGTGTCTGCACGGCGGTCATCGGGATGGTCGCATGTTTCATACCCGGACTGCTTGCTGAACCGGTTCGAATCCTTGTCGGGATACTGCTCTTCGCCGGCGGGGTCTCGCTCATGCTGCAGTTGTTCTTCTCCCGGGATAAGGCGAGGTTGTGGCTGAAGGTCCCCGGGATCCTCCGGCAACTGACGCTCGCCTGTATCCTCGTCTATCTCTTCTCGATCGTTCTCGGTCTCGTCACGCTCCTCCCCGGCATCACAACCGACCCGCAGACGGCGGTTCTACTCATAATCTACGGTATCAGTTTCTTCTATCTCTCCTGGTGCATCCAGGCCGTTAACCGGGCGTATCCCCCCGGAGAGAGGAGGGCGCGATCCCCATGAAGTCCAGCGATCCCCCTTTAATCTTCAGGGAGACCTCGATCCCGCTCTCGATTGCACTGGTCATCCCGGTCGGTGTCCTGCTGGTTCTCCTGGGACTGTTGCTCTTCCCGGTAAACACGGGTGCGATCCCGTTCTCACCGGACGGACAACTCGGGCTTCTGCTGGTCATCATGGCCATCCAGATGCTTGCACTGGGAGAGACCCCCATGGGTCAGTACAGACGCTCGCGCCTGCTTGTTGTCATCGGGATCGTGTTCGCCTCGATGGGGATCTTCTCGTGCATCGTTCCCGGCATCATGACCGATCTGATCCGGGTGCTCCTTGCGATCCTGAACATCGCCGGGGGAGCAATACTACTTGCAAAACGATTCCTTCCGATGCTGCAGGGCGCCGGCAGCCCTGCGACCGCTGTTCCAGCAGATCTTCTGCCGACCCTCAAGAAACTTCTGGTCACCCAGACGGTATTGAACGTTGTATCGATCTCGTTTGGTATCAGCATGCTGCTGCCGGGCCTCATCCCGGGCATGGTCATCGCAGGGATCGTCGTGATCAACGGCCTGCTCCTTTTTGCGCTTGCGACCATCCTTATGAAGGTGGTTTGACCACAGTTGTGCTCATTCGGTGCTCCGCTAACGGAAAAAAGGTTTAAAAAGACATATGCGAGGGGAGCGATTTGAACGCTCGAACTCCTGCGAGACTGGACCCTGAATCCAGCGCCTTTGACCTGGCTCGGCAACCCTCGCGCCAACGAACCCTGCCGCCGACCACTTACGGTGGTCTTCGCGCTTGATATCGTGGGAGGTCAAACAAAGTGAACTACCCCGCGCCTCTCGGGCGCGGCTTCCTGCTTCATCGAACCCGCCCCGGAGGGCCTTACATGATCTCCACAGGCGTTGATTACCCTGTTCGGGCCGTCCCGGCCCTACAGCAGATTATATATTCCGGTTGCTTGGTTCTCGCAACGCAGACAATACATTTTTGGATGTGCGGACAGAAAAATGTATTGTCTCGAAACGTATTACGGGAAGGGCGGGGTCTTCCCGCTCCGCCCCCTTCACCCCCGCAGGATAAACGTAATCACTCTCTTCCAGCATGGGAGTTCCGTGAGTTGTTCTCCATGAACCGCTTCATCTCGAGTTCACGCAGTTCGTGCCGTTTGATCTTGCCGGAGATCGTCTTCGGGAGCGACTCCACAAACTCGATCCGACGCGGATATTTATATGGCGCCGTCACACGTTTGACGTAGCGCTGTATATCCTTTATTAACGCCTCAGACGGTTGATAACCGGGTTTCAAGACGATGAACGCCTTGACAACCGTCCCCCGGATCACGTCGGGCGACCCGACAACCGCCGCTTCCTGGACAGCAGGGTGCTCCAGAAGGGCGCTCTCGACCTCAAACGGCCCGATCCGGTAACCAGAGGACTTGATGATGTCGTCATCACGCCCGACGAACCAGAAGTAGCCGTCCTCGTCCATCCGTGCTTTGTCGCCGGTGTAGTAGAACCCGTTCTGGAACGCCCTGCGGGTCTCTTCCTCGCTGGCGTCCAGGTAACCGCGGAAGAGTCCGACTGGCCTGGGGTTGAGCCTGATCGCGATCCGCCCCTCCTCGCCGACAGCAACAGGGTTGCCCTCGTCGTCGTGGAGTTCGATATGCCATCCGGGCATCGGCCTTCCCATCGAACCGGGTTTGACCTTCATGCCCGGGAGAGTCCCGATGCAGAGCACTGTCTCGGTCTGGCCGTAACCTTCGTAGATCGTCTTGCCCGTTCCTTCCTCCCAGGCCCTTATGACCTCGGGGTTGAGTGCCTCACCCGCGCTGCAGCAGTGGCGCAGCTCGGAGAGATCAAACTTGTCGAGATCGGCCAGGATGAGCATCCGGTAGATGGTCGGGGGGCAGCAAAAGGTCGTCAAACCGTACTTCTCCAGGAGCGGCAGGATCTCGGTGGGATTGAACTTCCCGCGGATATCGTATACAAATATGCAGGCACCGACGATCCACTGGCCGAAAAGTTTCCCCCAGGCGCTCTTCCCCCAGCCGGTATCGGAGAGTGTCAGGTGGAGGTCGGTTGGGCGCAGGTCGTGCCACAACTGCGCCGTGACGATGTGCCCGAGGGGGTAGGAGTGGTCATGGAGCACCATCTTGGGCTCGCCGGTGGTGCCGGAGGTAAAGAAGATCAGGAGGGGGTCGGTTGATTTCGTCCGCGGCATGCCTGGCAGGTTCACCAGTTTGTAGGAGCAGGGGGCGGGGTAGTCAAGCTCGACGGGGTAGCTGACCCAGCCCTCCCGTTTGCCGTCGGTCATGAGCATCACCTCAAGCGATGGGCACTCGTCACGGATCGCCTCGACCTTCTCCGCGTTTTCGGCCATGGTGATGATCATCTTGACTTCAGCGGCCTGTATCCGGTATTTCAGGTCTTTTGAGGTCAGCATCGTCGTTGCTGGGCAGTAGACCGCTCCAAGTTTTATGAGGGCGATGACAAAGATCCACCACTCCGGGACGCGTGGGAGCATCAGCATCACACGGTCGCCTTTCTTGATCCCGTATTTAAGGCAGATGTTGACCGCCTGGTTTGAGAGGCGCATGAAGTCAAAAAATGTGTATTTCTTCTCGTTTCCTTTCTGGTCAACCCAGATCATTGCCAGTTTGTTCCTGTCCTTCTTTGCCCAGGCGTCGACCACGTCAAACCCAAAGTTGTAGTATTCAGGGACGTCTATCCTGAAATTGGCACAGAGTTCTTCGTAGGAGGGTCGGTTTTGCTCTTCGTCAGCCATAACGCGATCCCTTAGAGGTTGCGCGTTTATGGTTTAAAAGGCTGCACCAAATGGCAGGGACATCCGCCGGGTGATGAGTTCCATTTAAAACCGGGAACCAACGAAGAAGACCCTCTCACCGTCTCTCTCCGGAAAAACTCTCTTGCGGAAAGACCGGGCCACATGGGGTACGGATAGAGAAACGGTCTGCGGCGATGCACACCACCGGTAATCCGTCCTTCTGGAGGTTCATCAAACCAGGACACAATCTCAAAGTATATTGGGCTGACAGCCACCGGTGGGGGAACAGCCACCCATTACTATTATGGTATAAAAAATGATATTAATATCGATGGATGAGAAGGGATACGAGTCATTAAAAATTGAGAACATCGTCGCCTCCGGGGTGATCGCAGACGCTATCGACCTTGAAAGCGTATCCGAGAAGATAAAAAACTGCGAACTGAATACAAAGCGGTTCCCCGGGGCTGTCTACCGCATCGAGAAACCAAAGATTGCATCCCTGATCTTCTCCTCGGGTAAAGTGGTTCTCACCGGTATCAGGAGGCCGGAAGACCTCCAGGACGGCCTCGATATCATTATGCGTTCTCTAAGAGATGCCGGTGTCGACATCTACAGCGAACCACAGGTCGCCGTCACGAACATAGTCTGTTCCTACGACATGGGAAAGTACATCAATCTGAACAAGGTGGTCATAACTCTGAACCTTGAGAACATTGAGTACGAACCCGAACAGTTCCCTGGACTTGTATACCGCATCGAGGATCCAAAGATCGTTGCCCTTCTCTTCAGTTCCGGTAAGATCATCCTGACAGGCGGAAAGAAGATCGAGGATGTGAAGAGGGGACTCGATTTTCTGGAGCAGCGGCTCGATACGATCATGTGAGATGGGGTTTGCTCACGCTTTTTTTTTGAGGGTATAAGACCGGTGCGATTCCCAAACACAGATAATAGGGGACTCTTACAGCGCCGCCGGCATCATCTCCCCCGACCCCGTAATCATCCGAACAATCCCGGCAACTACCACCCTCCCTTCCGGTTGCAACCTCGTGTGGTACAACCCTGTATCCCCGGTCACAACAATCTCTACAGCATCCACAACCGGTTTTCAGGAACCACTGAAACTCAGTGCCCTCAAGTCTGATTATCTCGTCAACAGCACTCCTTATCGCGGCCAACTCTCCCACCTCAATGATCCATTTCAAGAAATCCAGGGTGATCTTCTTCACCAGACCCGGTTCCAGACGGCCCGCCTGAGTATACGCAGTGTCTATCAAGCGCAGGCCGTGAATTATTCGGTGTAAATCTTCGTAGATCTCCACTTGACTCGAACATTCTGTGGGGGTTCTTGAACCGCTGAAAAAATAGGGAAGATTATGCTTTCCCGAGCCAGAAATCAACCGTATCGCGGTTGTTCTCGATCCATTTCTTTGCGGCTTCCTCTTCAGGCATACCGTCCGCGATATCCGTCATGACCGAGGCGATATCCTCGCTCGTCCAGCGGAACCGCTGAAGGATTGCATAAGCCTCAGGGTCATCGGTCTTCAGATCCTGGCGTGCCAGGGTAACAATATCCTCCGCAGCGCCATAGACTCCTTTCGGGTCGTCAAGGAACTTGAGGTCCCAGCGACCGAACTTCCAGTGCGGCGACCACCCGGTCACCACAACCCACTCGCCCTTGTCGATTGCACGGCCCAGTTCTGCGGCCATGCTGGCACTGCTGCTTGCGATCAGTTCGTAGTTCAGGTCATACTCCTCGATGGCCTGCTCGGTCCGGGTCATTATACCCGCACCGGGGTCGATCCCGACTATCCGACCACCAAACTTATCGGCGACATCGTTCATCTCCTCGATCGAGTCGATGGTCACATAGGCCGGAACTACAAGCCCTATGCGAGCCGCGCCGGGTATGTTCTCGTTGACATAGTCAATCCTGTCACCGTACTCCTCCCAGTAATGCGCATGAGTGTGCGGGAGCCATCCGGTCGTCGTGAAATCAACTTCACCGCTGGCAAGCCCCTGGAAGAGCGGGCCCGCGTCAACAGCAATCATCTCAACATCGTAGCCTGCCTCCTCAAAGACCTGTTTCATCACGTTGCTGCTCGCGATCGCACAGTCCCAGGTGACATAGCCGATACGAATTGTTTTTTTAGGCTCCCCAGTGCCGCCAGTATCGGTGCAGCCAGCGGATACAAGGCAGAGCACCAGAACAATGCCCACCAGTGCAAGCAGGCTTCCTATCTTTCGAACCATAATTATTCCCTCTGTCATTTTTTACCGCACAATACCACGGTATGCACACAGATCCCGGTTGTGTGGGGTTCCGGGTTTTCCCAACCATCCAGGATCAACGATCCCGGCATAGAGCAGAGGTGGCAGTATGCGCCACTCCTGGCGCTTTTGCACCCCACAGCAAAACGGCCAGTAGTTGACCGCTTCAGATTATGAAGAACACCTTATTTAAGTTTTACTGATTCCTTTTTAAAAACGGGGCGTTTTTAAAACCGGGTTTCGAGGTGTGACCGGCCTTTAAACCGCTCCTGCGGCACAGACCGAACCCTCATCCCGGCATAGCCAGAAACACAGCGAGAAAAGAAAATTTGCGGGGTAAAACGGGCTTTTCGATCTCTGCTTACACCCTCTCACCACGTTGCGGCACCAGGTTCTGGGTGATCCGATCGAGGATGATCGCGATGATCACTATGGCCAGCCCGGCCTCAAACCCCATACCGATATCCACCCGCTGGATCCCAACAAGCACCTGGTAACCAAGCCCTCCTGCGCCGATCATCGATGCAATGACGGTCATGGAGAGAGAGAGCATGATACACTGGTTAACCCCCGCCATGATCGTTGGGAGCGCAACAGGGACCTGCACCTTGAGAAGTTTCTGCCAGGGCGTGGATCCAAAAGCGTCCGCAACCTCGATCAACTCGGTCGGAACCTGTCTGATCCCGAGATTGGTGAGACGCAGCGCCGGTGGCATCGCAAACACAACCGTTGCGATGGCACCCGGCACGTTTCCAAGACCAAAGAAGATCACAGCAGGAATGAGATAGACAAACGAGGGCATGGTCTGCATAAAGTCCAGGATCGGCCTTAGCGCGGAGTTCAAGGTATCGCTCCTTGCAGCCGCGATCCCGAGAGGGATCGAGAGCACCAGCGCGACTATCGTCGATACCAGAACAAGCGCCAGCGTCAGCATGGAGAGGTTCCAGAGGTTGAGATCCCAGACCAGGATAAGCCCGATTGCGGTGAGTGCCGCCAGTTTTATGTCGCGCCTGGTGACAACCCAGACCAGCACGGCCGCAATAAGTATCAGAACGGGTGCCGGTATGGCGAGCAGTAGATCCTGCAAACCCCCGATCAGGAACCTGAGCACCGCACTGATAGCGTCAAGCAGCCAGCCGAAGTAGTGCTCGATCCAGTCCACCAGCACCTCGACGGCGTAGCCCAGAGGCAGTTTAGGCAGTTGCATTCGTATCCACCCCCTTTCGCGCCAGAGCAGCAAGGATGGCTCCGCGAGATATGCTGCCCACGAGCCTCCCCGCATCGTCCACCACTGCAACAGGGTATGGGTTCTCAACGACAAGCGAGATGATATCACTCAGGGGCGTGGTGGTCGTCACCTTCGGAACATCGGTGATGAGAATATCCCCAAGTTGCTTCCCTCTCTTTACAGCCTCTACCGTATCGTCAAGTGTCACCCTGCCGCGGAGGATGCGCTGACGGCTGACCACAAAGATGCAGGATATATCGTGCTCCTCCATCAGGTGTAACGCAACCCGTGGCCCCGCCGTCCACTGGGCGACGGGTTCGGGCCGCCGCATAACGTCGCCTGCTGTGAGAACCCTGGTCAGGTCGACATCTGCGACAAACTTCTCCACATACTCGTTCTCAGGGCTGTTCAGGATCCCCTCCGGAGTGCCTATCTGGACGATCGCACCATCCTTCATCAGCGCTATCCTGTCACCCAGTTTCAGGGCCTCATCGAGATCATGTGTGACAAAGATGATCGTCTTGCCGAGCCGCTGCTGAAGTTCAAGGAGTTCGTCCTGCATGTCCCTGCGGATCAGGGGATCGAGCGCGCTGAAAGCCTCGTCCATCAGGAGGATGTCCGGGTCGCTTGTGAGCGCACGGGCAAGCCCGACCCGCTGTTTCATCCCTCCAGACAGTTCATCCGGCATGCTGTCCTCGTAGCCGCCAAGCCCCACCATCTGGAGCATCTCTCCGGCCTTTCTGTGCCGCTCCTCCAGGGGAACGCCCTGGATCTCGAGGCCGAAGGCGACGTTCTCAAGGACCGTCCGGTGCGGCAGGAGCGCGAAGTTCTGGAATATCATGCCCAGTTTGCGTCTCCTGACCTCCCGGAGTTCCTCCTCGCCCATGGGGACGATATCTTTGCCGTCGATCCATACCTCGCCCGACGTGGGCTCGATGATCCGGTTGATGCACCGCAGGAGCGTCGATTTCCCGCTCCCGGAGAGGCCCATCAGGACAAATGTCTCACCCCGCATTACATCGAACGAGATATCGATGAGGGCCACCGTGGAGCCCGTCTCTTCAAAGATCTCCTGTTTTGAGCGGCCCGCACGATAAAGTTCTATGGCCTTCTCTGGCTCCTCCCCGAACACCCGGGTCAGGTTCCTGACGCGGATTATCGGTTCCACGGGTGCTGTCTCTTCTTCAGTTACCTGCTCTACAATGATGGACTCCTCCCGGGTCACGATTTCTATTTCATCAGGTTTATAATTTCGGGTTCTAAAAAATCTCCATTTTACTCTTGACTTTTGATTTTCAGGACGCTCCAGGGCGCTTTCACCTCTAGCAGAGATTACTAATCTTTATCTGAGAATTTACTGACGTTTTACCGGTTACTCAGCCCATACTGCTCATTCTTCCAGGATCCGCCGCTCCAAAGCATCTGGCCGCAAATGCCCGCACCCGGGAAAACAACAGGCCGCTGCTCCCCGGGTCATACCGCTTCTTTTATTGGCTGAGAACTCATATCCATGTAGATCAATCCACAGAGTCTATAAGACGGAGACCACCACCATGGACAAGGGAAAAGTCGTTCTGGCGTTTTCAGGGGGTCTTGACACCTCCATCTGTATCCCCCTGCTTCGCGAACATTACGGGTTTGACGAGATCATCACCGTCGCGGTCGACGTCGGCCAGCCCCCTGAGGAGATCGCCCGGGCAACGGAGAAAGGGCGGATGCTTGCGGATAAACACTACACCATCGATGCAAAGGAGAAGTTTGTATCGGACTGCATCTTCCCCTCGATCAGGGCAAACGGCTCATACGAGGGCTACCCCATGGGCACGGCGCTCGCCAGACCGCTGATCGCCACAGAGGTTGTAAAGGTCGCCGAGAAGGAGGGGGCATCAAAGGTCGCGCACGGCTGCACCGGGAAAGGAAACGACCAGCTCCGGTTTGACTTTATCTTCAGGACAGCGGGCTACGATATCATCGCGCCGATGCGGGAGATGAACCTGACGCGGGAGTGGGAGATCGCCTACGCTCAGGAGCACAACATCCCTGTCTCTGCGGTGAAGGAAAAACCATACAGCATCGATGAGAACTGCTGGAGCAGGAGCATCGAGGGCGGTAAACTGGAAGACCCGGCCTTCCACCCGCCGGAGGATATCTACGCCTGGACGGTGTCCCCGAAGGATGCCCCTGACACGAGGGAAGAGATCAGTATCGAGTTCGAGGTGGGTGTCCCGGTCGCCCTCGATGGAGAGAGGCTTGCAGGACTCGACCTGATCCGGGAACTGAACCGGATAGCCGGGAGGAACGGTGTCGGCCGAAACGACATGATCGAGGACCGGATCCTGGGGCTGAAGGCCCGCGAGATATACGAGCACCCCGCCGCCACCGTCCTCCTCACCGCACACAGCGACCTCGAACACCTTGTGCTGACCCGATCGGAGATAGCGTTCAAGCGGATCGTCGACGATAAATGGTCGGAACTCGCCTACATGGGGCTTGTGCACGAACCCCTCTTCCATGCGCTGACGGCGTTCATCGATAAAACACAGGAACGCCTCAACGGCACGGTGGACGTGGGGCTCTATAAGGGCAGCGCCACGGTGCTCGGCCGCAGGTCGGATGCGGCGCTATACTCCAGCGACCTTGTATCCTTTGACTCGACGACGCTTGACCAGACCCACGCCGTTGGGTTCTCTAACTACTTTGGCCTGCAGGCACGCCTGCTCAAAAACCTGAAGAAGCAATGAGGGAGGGTGCCTACAGCACCTTCTTCCCCGCGTCTTTTCCCGGCGTGCACTCAAAGACGTCGGTGATCTTCATAACGACGAGCGATTTTGCCGGGTATTTATCACTCTTTGATCTCATCCAGTCCCGGAACTTCTCGTAATCGGGACCTGATGTTCTGATCTCTGTGCTGCCCTTGACCTGGAAACAGCGTTTGGTCTCTGGATCGTAGAAGGAGAGGGCGGCAATAGGGTTCTCCTGGAGGTTTTTGAGGGTCTTTTGCATGTAGTTGTCCATGATCCAGATGGTATCGTCGGCGACGAGTCGCATCGATGCCACCGGCGCCACGTTGGGAACACCGCTCTTTGAGGCAGTGGCAAGTGGCATAACTTTTGTTCGGTTAAATAACTCCTTAATCTCACCTGAAAGCGCAACCATATGGGTTCCACCTCCTGCCTGAAATGTAAACGGGCGCGGTGAAGCGCCGCGGGCATTCGTCAGGCAGTCGGTTTATCCGTGCTCCAGGTATATAAGAGATACGACAATAGACAATGATGCAACCACTTCACGGGCGTCAGCCGAAAGCTTCTCCCGAAAAGAACTCCGTGAACTACCCCGCGCCTCTCGGGCGCGGCTTCCTGCTTCATCGAACCCGCCCCG
>OFEK01001520.1_pt1 | contig 15313 bp, 24 predicted proteins | sample 1521131 | NCBI WGS metagenome assembly OFEK01 (sample SAMN05720209, study PRJEB24109) | activated sludge metagenome | isolation source: Anaerobic digester | place: China | collected 2015-12-16
CTGCGTCCCAGATCCCGCCCACCCCTCCGCTGCGCATGGACTCCTCTTCGTACTCGTCAAGCCTTTCCTGCAGTTCATATGCGGCATTCTCTGCATCAAGCATCGCAAGTCCGACCCAATTGTTTCCATCCCACTCGATTTTGACCCCTGCCGCTATGCGGTCCAACAGTTGGTCGAATGCCCCATTGTTCACGTCCGTCGCAAATTCGACCGCATCGATGATAGGGGACAGGACATAACGTCGTACCCGCCCATGCCATACGCGCATAGGAATACCGTCTATCTGCATGGCGTGCTCGATACTGACTGCTGGCGGATCGGCTTCTAGGTCCAGCTCCAGGTACACCCCCATGGCTTTCGCCGGACTGCTCGACGGGTCGATCCTACAATACGAAATCGAGTCTTCAGGAATCGGCAAGGCATATTTACCCATGATAAACGCTCCTTTCGTTCTTGTCGTTTTGTCGTTCTGTCCTCTCGTCTGCGCCTGCCATAGATTGACAGGCGCACCCGGCAGGATAGAATCTATAGCCCCTATAGCCTTTATAGCTCTTATAGCCACGATTGATTAAGGGCGTATCCGTCTCCAAACAGCTGCATAGCCAAATCGTAGACCAGACTGAACCCCATATCCATGCCACACCCCGATACCCTAACCCCCTCGCGCCGCTCGTCATACGCCAACCCTAGGGCCTGCGCTGCCCTATAGGACAGGTCAAAAGGCCTGTTATCCTTAATCTGGATCAGCCGAATGACTCGGAGCATTTTGCTCGATGAAACATGCGCCAACACGGTATAAATAGTGTCGCCTTTTTCGACTCTCCGAACATCCTTCAATGTTTTGATAGCCTCGGTAGCGGCCTCGCGCTTCTGTTTCTGGGTCATTGCCATGTTAGTTTGCCTCCTCTTTTTGGGGGAATCTTGCGTACTTAATTCCCGAATTGCTTGCCAGCCTCGCATTTGTCGTTAGGCCGGTTGCGTCATGAATGCGCCTAGCTAGCTCAATCCCCTGCTCGGGGGTGTTAACAGGAATATCCAGGTGGGGAAGGCTCGGCATTACCACTCCTACCATTACGGTTGCATAATTCCGGCCTAATCCTATGTCCTCTATGATATCGGCAATTATTCCCTTAATCTCGTCCCGAACCATTATTTATCTCCTCCCTTGGATTTTTGGGCTTGGTTTTTGGGCTTGGTTTTTTGATAAATTAGAACCGTCTCACACCGGCCCGCTGAGTCGGACATGCGCCGTGGACCTCCCGCACACACGAGGGGATGGTTTGGCCTGCCTATTGGTCGGCCCGCCCTGCAGGTAGGATTACCTGCAGCGATAATAGGCCGCCTCACAGGCTCACATGCTTGCCGCGCACGGTTTGGACGGTTTGCCTCAGTCAACCGGCGGACTGTATGCCGCCGGTCCATCTGTGTTGGCCTCTAGAGCTGGCGGGTCAATAGATACCCGCCTGACGATGTTAGTATTTTCTAATAGTAAACACTTCCTTCCTTTCTCATAACCCTTGAACGGCAGGGGAAGGCCTGCTCTTCCCCTGATTCCGGCATGCTCGGAATTGGCTTAGCGGGTTACGTTATCGCTTGATCAAGAGAGGGCCGCGCCTGGCAAAATCCACCAGCGCTATGACATCGTCAATGGCCATGGCAAATATGATGTCCGCGATTTGCCCGGCATTATGTGTCTGGAATTTGTGTTGGCCATTAACCAGTGTAGCAGTCATGGCCTGAGAGTTTGCTATAGCGATAACGGAGCAATCGGCACGGACATCCACAATAACGGAATCCCCTCCGCCGACAGGCACGTACTCACGGGCCAATACGCTAATTTTGCCAGGATCGTCGCGAGAGTAAATCATAACCGGATTTTCGTGAACAATATACTCTTTGCCATCGCTTTCAATCGTGCGACAAGCCATGTTGCTAATACCTCCTTATCCTTATCGCCTGCTAATCGTTCCGTTGATGTCAGCGTATTCCCAGTTCTTCTCAGCGATGCTGCCAATGTGTTCTATGTAGTACACGGCACTGTCGTGCCCCATGTTTTTGCCGTGTATTAGTTCCATCCCGTCAGCTAGTACCCAGCTTGCCGGTTCACCCGATAGCTTATATGTCTCGTAATACGCCCGGCCCTTGATTATTGTGACCGACGCCTGCATAGCGCCCCTTTGCGCCTTAGTGAGGTGGACCGAGAAAAGCACCTGCATATCCCCTTTGATCAGTCGACCAGCCAGAAGGGGGACCTGCTTCTTTTTAACAGGGAATAGCTGTAGGGTCCTGTCCTCGATTTGCACCACTTCCGACATGCCCATTCTTCTCCTCCTCTTATGTTCTTTTTATGTTCTTTGTGCCGCAAGAGCAGGCCTTATGCGGCCTGCTCTTCGCCTTTCGCCTGCTTGATCCCCCTTATGTAGTCCGCCGCTTTTTGTGCTTGACTCGCAGCGGTTACTATCAACCTGGAATCATCCCTGAACCGTCTTATCCAGCTCTGTATGTATGCGCCAGAGTTTTCGATGGTAAACGGATTTTCCAGCCTCGCCACCGCCGCCAAAAACGCCGCCCCTATCTCCGCCACAAGCTCTTCTTTGGCGTACGGGTCGGTACCAAAGCGGTTCTTAATCGGCCTGTTCAGGCGCGATTCGTGGCCCGTGGAATGAGCTAGTTCGTGGAATAATGTCCCATAATACGCCTCGCTATTGATAAACGAGCTACGCGTCGGGATTTCAACCGTATCGGTCGATTCCCTGTATAATGCGTCTTTGCCGTTTACGATGCTAGGCCTATTCGGCATGTTCGATATGATCCTTTCAGCTTCCTCGATGGGCGAATTCTTATGCTCTTCCGCTTTCGCCCTTTTACTTAAAAGGCCTTCTGCCTGCGTGTTAATCTCGAAAACGCTGTAATAGCGCAGGAATGGAATCAGCTTCTCCTTGTCGGGGTCATCCTCGTCCTGGACCCGATTCATCTTCCAAAACACAGCTATGCTGGCCTTCTCGCCCTTCTTGACGTGCCCGCCCGCTGCCTGGATCGCGTTATAGGTGGCGTACTCGCCGGGATCAAGCAAGAGCAGGTTAATACCCACATATGGCCTTTGCGTATCCCATGATACCGGCCCATTGCCGCCCTGCGCGTATGCGCTGTTCCAGGGCTTGCGCCATGGGATAGTGCCTGCTTCTAGCTGCTTGATAATCCGATCCGTCACGATTTCGTATACGTTCATATGTAAAACCTCCTCGATGTTACTTCCCAAAGCCCATAAACGAAAGGGAAGACCAGCGTAAATGGCCTTCCCTTGTGCGGGCATTCTCCGCACCAACTTAGCGGGCAGCGTTTATCTCCAGCTTATCCTTGGTTACGTACTCGATGATGGCATTTGAACAAGCCATTTTCCCTACTTCGCCGTCGCAATGTTCGGAATAAGCAAGGTCTAATGCCATATTCAGCAGTTCATGGGCCTGTTCGCCTACGAGAATACGCCGCGCCCTGTACTGTCCGAATGAATTGTTAATCGAAACGTCTATCCGCAGGTCGCCTGCCGTATGAGCCGTTAGGTATGCAGACACCGTTACCGTCAGGATTCCGTCGGTCGCCGTTACGTATAAGATATTAACGCGGTCACTTCCCGGCCTGCTCAGGGAATCGATGGTCTTGTTTTCCACCGCTATCATCATGTTCGCACCTCCATGCCATCATGCCCACACCTGCCCTGCTAGGTCAGCCCCCAAAACATGGGTTATACTGCAGGTTTGGCATGTTCGCCCTAGTCGCGCTCCCCCAGGTGGAGGAGGGAAGAAGGTATCCCTCTTCCCTCCTCAGTACCCGGCCATAAAACATCAAAACTGCTGCTACATGGCCTTTTTTCAGGCGTCCTTCGCCGGTTCCCCGCGCTATGCAGGCGTTATTCGCCCGCCCACCTACTCCTTGGCTCACTCCTACCCTCTCAGGCCAGCCCTCCCGCCGTTTGCGATGGTTCGCGGATCATGCCGCCATCCTCCGCAAGCACGTTCATCGGGTCTGGGGGTATTTTCCTGTTCTGCGCGCCTGCTCGTTCTAGCTATCGGATAGCCTCCAGCCAGAAGCCCTTTACGCGCCGCCTACAGGCACCGTGTGGGTTATCGCGCAGGTCCACCTCATCGGCCTAGCTGCAGTTCGTAAAGCTGCAGCTCAGGCCTCCGCACCCCGGTCTACTACCCGCCCTATATGCAGTTGTCAAGGAACACGTCCGGCCCTCTCACCATCGGCCTCTGTGGCTGGCTATCCAGCGTCCCTTCCAGGTCGGCCCCCATCTATCATGCAATATCCGTGGTCCCTGCGGCCCCCTGCCGCTCGGTGCTCGGTGCTCGGTGCTTGCTTTGTCAAGCAACCTAATCATAAGCCCTGCGGTGCAATACGTCAAGCCCCCTTCCCAAATTATTTTAGGCCTTCTAGCTGGGGCGGAAAAAGTTCCGCAATAGAGAATATTCTGAAAATTTCGGGTTAGCGGTCAAATTGGGGCAGTCGGCAGTGAGTTCGGTGGTGGGTTTGCCTGGTTTACTTCTATTATATGCAGTTTACGCCGCCGGTCTTGCTGTCAGTATTTCTGCTGCTATGGGCCAGTTTCTGCGGCAATTTCTGTGGCGGTCCCCGGTCCCCTCCCTGCTCCCCTTTACTCCCCTGGAACCCCTCAGATACCCCATAACCCACCCCAACCCCCTCTAGCTGGGTTATCTCTATCTGAGGTCCCTCTTTCTCTTAGGCATCTTCCTCCCCCTATGTGTATAGGTGCAGCATATAGCGGGTTTGGTGGATGTTTGGCGGATGTCTGGCAGGTGCTTGGCAGGCGTTCGGTGGGCGTTCGGCAGATGCTCGGTGGGTGTTCGGCAGGCATCGCATTTCCGGCCAGGGATCGGCCACAGGAGCCAGGAGTCAAGAGCCAGGAGTCAAGAGTCAGGAGCCAATTGGATTAGGAGCACATCCCTTCCTATTATATGCGAATTTTCGCCCTCTTGTCGCATTGGATATTTCCCCAGGTCAAAGCGGGTTAGCGTTTGTCTGTTTTATCACCGGGCCAGCCCAGGCGGTTATTTGCTTGTTCCAGGGATCAACTACAGGGATCAACTATAGGGATCAACTACAGGGATCAACTGCAGGGATCAGCCAGAGGGATCAGCCAGAGGGATCAGCCCCAAACCCCAGGAATCGGCCAGCCAGCCGGCATTTTCCAATAGCTCCCAAGCCTACGCCTACACTCGCATCCGCCAACACATATCATAAGTATTTCCGAGCGAAAACGACCTTCCCTGTCAGCCCGAACGAGAAAAGACGAGAAAAGACGAGCCGACAGGGAAGGGGAAGGGAGATATTATGGGATGGGGTAAACGCCTGTATGCGCTGTCTTTTACAGGCTAGTCTCTGCGTATATTCGCATGTCTGCCTCCAGAAGCGGGCGCAGGCTCAAGGTCATACAGCCGCCCTTCGTTTGAATCCCGTTAGGCGTGTCTTGGTCGTTCCCCTTCCCCCTCTCTCCCCCAAAACTCCGTATACTCCTCACTAGACCTTAGTCCGCAGAGTCTCATTATTACCATAATGCGACACCGTGTGGTGATTACTAGGTAGCTAGTACAGCGTATAGGGATTCCATTTTCTGGAACGAGAACGAGAGTCTAGCCTTGAGTATACGGATTCCAGATTATGGTATTGACCCCTATCTGTCGGATATTCTTTACCCTGCTCCTTTCTCGCCGATTCCCCGGCCCATTCCTTGCCTTCCAGCAGGTTTCGGCACAGTCTCATATAGAATTATTATATGCGAGAGAGATTGGAGGGATGGGTTGTGGCTAAAAGAAAGAAGGCAGCAGGGAGGGCAGCGGGGAGGGCAGCAGGAAAAAAGGGATGGTCAGCCTCTTCTATTGCTCCCATATTAGGCGCAGGCATCGTGCTCTGTGGCGCAGCGGCCATTATAGCTTTGCGTCGCGCTTCTCATACCGGCCCCCAGCCTGAGCGCAACCAAAGCGCAGGCGATTGGACAAAGGGATTTTTCTTGACCCCTCCCGTTACGCCTCGCCCCGGCGCGAGAGGCCTGTACGAAAATATCGAATTGCCGGTCGAGAGAACGCCAGTAATTGATTGTTCGCAGATCCCAAAACCCGATCCGGCGAAAGGGTTTTACCCGGAAAGGCCGGCCCCTGGAAGTCCTTGGGAAATATGTTGGCAATAAGAGAGGCAAAAGGAGGTAAGCGCTATGGCGGGAACCAGCAAGATTGAGGGTCATCCGAACCGTAACATATGGCCTTGGATAATCGCCATCGCCGCAGGTGGGCTATTGTACGTCACGTTGAAAAAGCAGTACGGCGACAAGAATAATGCGCTGGTAGGCGCAGGACTTGGAGCTGCGGCGGCTCTTCCTATAGCCATTGCCGCAACTTCCGGCTGCGCTCCATGCGCTGCAGCGGCTCAGGCAATGCGGGCCTTGTTATAAGTTTGTAATGAATAGGCGGAGTGATCAGCATGACGGATAATGACCAGGACAAAGGGACCAATGAGGCGTATAGTTTAGGCCGTCTCAGCGCGTCGATTGGGTACATCAATCGCTCAATCGACCAGATAAACGACAACGTGCAGGATCTAAACACGAAGATCGACAAACTATCAACAGCCTTTGCCAAGGAAATGGAATGTATGAAGGTCGACGTGACTAGACATACGGTCGAATTGGATACGAAGGTGAAATTCCTTATTATGGGAATGTCGGCTGCATGTTCGGTCATCGTCACTGTCGTTACGACTCTTGTGATTCGCACATTCACTCTTCAATAGCATTATTAGCACTATTAGCAGGGAGGGAAGTGCAAACATGCTGACCCTTGACGATATTCGCAAGATTCAGGTCGTCAATTTCAAGGATTCGGAATGGGCCTGCAATGATAAATACAAAGGCCTAGTCAAACCTCCTTTCTGTAATGGAGGGATAGGTAGTAAAGGCATAGACATAGACCTCAAGCATGGCTTGCAACTGTTCCGAGATACCCTATGGATGAATGGGATCAGGAAACCAGTCAACATTATTTCGGGTTACAGGTGCAGGGCTTACAATGATCATAAGAGCGTTGGCGGCGCAAAGAATTCCCAGCACTTATACGGCACCGCCGCCGATATAAGCGTACAGGGGATGACAACCGAGGCGCTAATGGAGTTTGTAGAGCATTTGAACATTTTCACAGGCAGAGGCCTATATCCGGGCAGAAATTTCATCCACGTCGACACGCGAAGAGGGATTGTGGGAACCCCTACTAGATGGGTACAAACTGTTTCGGGTGGGTACATATCTGTACCAACATTCACGGGATGGATTAAGCCGGGATTGATCAGCCACTTGAAACCTAATGATTAGGAATGCAAGGAAGGTGTCGCTATGATATTAGCATGCGCTTTTTGCATTGCCATGATAGCTTTTGTCGAATTCCAATGGGAACGCAAACAGAACGTCAAGCGGTTGAAGGTATACGAAACCACAGAAATGGTAATGCGGACAGAAAAGAAGGAGTGCTCGATATTCCTCACGGGGTACTGCGCGGCATTACAGCATGCAGCAATCCTTTTTGGGTTGATGGCATTGATTCAAACAGCACTCACCTTCAAAAAATGGTGAAAGAACAATGAAAGGAGGAGTAATTCATGTTGGCAATCAATGAGGCGTTAGTCATCCTTACGATCCTGCTGGTAGAGGGGATTCGCAGCCTAGTCAAACCTCCAAGCTGGCTAGGCCCGTACCTAGTATTCGCCGTCGCCTGGGTCATCACGTACATATCCCTAGTCGGCGATACGGGATGGGCTATAATCACAGCAAGAATGGCGTTAAGTCAAGCCTTGCCCGTTGCCGCGACCGCAATCGTCATATACGACGCAGGATTCAAGCCAGTGAAGAAGCTGGCGACTAGATCGGCAAAGGGTCTAAGCCGGTAAGAGGGTGATGGCATGAGGCTGTCGGAACTCCAAAAGCGGTTTAACGGCACCATAGAAAGAGATAGACAAAACGACTGGTACATAGTAACTTATCCCGGCCAGTCGAGAAGGTATCGGTATTACGCCCCTGCCCTTTGGGAATTGGGCTTACGGTTAGGCATTATAACCGATGATGAAGCGGCCAGAGATAGAGGGTACGCGGGCGCATGTCCTAATTGCGGTTCCCCGTACCGTGATGAAAATTGGCGATGCGACAACTGCAGAAAGCTGATTCGTCAGCCGACAAAGGAAGAACTCAGGCGCGAACGGGAAAGAGACGAATTGTGGAATTAGGCAAAGGTTAGGAGATGATGGTATGGCGATCTTGTCTATTATTTGGGCAGTCGTTTGCAAGACGGCTAAATCCATTGCCAAAGGGTTCAAATGGCTGTACGACAAAACCCATGGAGGAATAGCCTGGCTGCTAGGAGGCGTCGGAACGGTCCTGGCCTTCTTGTTGTTCAAAGGGCGAACAACAAAGCCCGGCAAACCTCCGCTTCGGCCTGGGCTAGAACAAGTCAAAAAGCAAGCCGAAGATCTGGTCAAGAAGGCCGAACAGACTAAGCAAGCAGCAGAAAAAGCCCTTAATCATGCGGACGAGGTAGTGACAGAAGTGGAGAACCGCCGAAAGAAGCGCCAGGGGCCAATTCTTCCTATCATTGTCATCGCAATCCTGACTGCAGTCATGATGCTGTCCGGCATCGCTTTGGCAACCGAATCGCCCCTGCCCCTCAATGTTAATGCAACCGCCATCCCCGATCAAGCCCTGGCAGATGCCTATTTAGAGCAAGTCAGGATAGCGGAGGAATGGCGGCAGAGGTGTTTGGAAGCAGATGAAGACAATGCCAAACTGATAACGGAGATTAGGGCATTGCAAGAGCAGATACAGAACCAGAACGCGATGATAGATTCCCTGACCGCCATGATAAAGACGCTGCAGGGAGTCATTGAAGAGCTAAAGACATGGGCAGGACAGTTGTATAGCCTGATAGCCTCTTTGACGAAGAGGAACGTGGGAGTATCGACAAGTGCCATATTGAAAATCGATCAACAGGCGGTCAAAATGGAAGGGATAATGATAGGCATAAACTGGTAATATCGACCGCCCAATAAAGAAATAACCGGCGATGGAGAAATACCATCGCCGTTTTGGTTTCGTGATCGGCCTATTCCTTAGCTTATTTCTTACCCCACTATCCCCCTGGCCCTTAACGCTGCGTCCGCTTTATCAAACGTCTCTTGTCCCGCCACTTTTATGGCGTACAGCAAAGGGGCCTCCGGGTTATCCGTCTTAGCCTGCCCCGTCACGTAGTCCTCATAAATCTCGCATAGTTCAGGCTTCCTATGCCCCTCCATCTCGCAGAACTCCCTGAACAACGCCACGCATAACGGGCATAGGCCTTTGGTGTCGTAGTCAAGACTGGCTTTCATTGCCTTGCCCATGCTTTCCGCCCCGCTTTCTTGCCTTACACATTCCGCATATAAGGAAAACCGCCTTTGCCTGCCAGCGGCATCGACGGTTTCCTGTAGGCGGTATGCGGCGGGCAAATTCAAAACCCCTGGCCCAATAACGCGATTTGCTCAAAGTTACTGAAAGGAGGCAACCTTTTGCATTAGAGCTAAAGGGCCAGGAACGCTTAAACCTTACCTAGATCGCCTCTTGCAAGCCCTGACCGCGCTGGCGAACGCGCTCTGCCTACGGCCTGTGGACCCGCGAACGCCCTTCATCTTGGACGAAATGCAGCGATGGTACGCAGACGTACCTTTAGCTCCACCGCGCCTCTTGGCTTTATAGGCTCTGCGCTTAGGCCTTCCAAACAACCCACCAAACAAAGCCATGTCGGGAACCCCCCTTTTGGTTTGTATTGCCGCGAACTTACTCCTCGTCGGCGGATATCGTTTGCTCGACTTTGACCCAATCGACGCCGCTCTGAGTGCTCGTTCTGACTTGGTTATATATTTCGCCAACGGAGGAGGCCAACTCCTGCAAATGCTCAGGAGAATCGACGCCATTTAAGAGTTGTTGGCGCATATTTCGCAACCGAGGGAGAAGTTGATTGATGACAACCCTCTCTTCCGGCGTAGTATTGGCGATTTTCTCAGGGGATAAGTCGAATCTTTCCATCACCGTCAACTCTTCTGCTGCGGCGTCTAGGCGCTCGGTCACTTCCGGGTGGTTGACTCCTTCCTGTTCCCCCAGAGCAAACCGTAGCGCCTCCTTCAACGTGCCCCTAACCGTTATCAGATGCGCTCGGGTACATGGCAGGCAGGCCTGACCGATTCCGCCTCCTTGGTGCGCGGCAAGGCCCTGTGGTGATGAATTAGGTCGTGTCGCTAGGGGATCGGGTCGGTCATCCTGCCCGCCGTCGGTTTGTCTGATTGAGGTTTGTCTAGCCGATATTTGTCTGGCTGAGGTTTGCGCTGGGAACGATTCCCGTTTCTCCTGCGCCTTTATCTTTGCCAGTTCTTCATCGATATATACCTGTAATTGATCGATTCTGCCTCTTGCATCACCGCGAGTCTCTTCCTTGAACTTATTTTCCTGAGCATTACGGCGGCTGTAGAGGAAAATCTGTCCGATCAAATCAATGCCCTTAGAGATGATCTCAGTCGTTACGCTGGTGGTCATGCCCATTCCCTCCCGCCAAATTTATTCGCCCATGTGTAATTCGACACAGGCGGCAGGAGATTCCTTGTGCCCATGTCGTATAATGTAATGAGACAGAATAATGAATCGAAATAACGAGTCAAATCCCTACCATATGGAGGCAATGCTTATGGGCGATAGAATAGGCGACAGAATATATGGCTCCCCGGAGGCCTGCATCGAAACCCTTCTGAACATCAACTCTAACCCTCACCCTGCCCTATTGTCGGCACTGGAAAAGTACCTATCCTCCGTGCCCGATACTGGGCAGGGGGCTAGATATGCCGTAATATTCTGCGCTCAGGCGAAAGACCCGGATAAGAAATGGCTAGATAAGTTTATAGAGGAGAATGATTACAAGGATTCGACGAAAAGGTACGTATATGGAATATTAAAGAGGATGTATAAGCTAGGGGATCTAAAATGGCCTTACCGCTCCTCCGACGCACCGAAGGTCAGGGAAAGGACCGTGTTCGCCCCCATGCTAGACCCCAACGTGATAATAGAGATGATCCAGGCGGTCAAGGAGCAGAAGATTCCGGCAAGGTATGGGTTGTACTTGGCTATTTCCACGACATACGGCTGCAGGCGGGCAGAGCTTGCCCAACTCGCAAAAACAGATATAGATCTGAAAACTGCACAGCTCTACGTCGAAACCAAGAAGGCAGGCAGGGAGAGGTATCATCTCATACCCGATCCTATCATCCCTATCCTAAAGCGCGGATCTAGGACCCTTCACCCTGTCAGCACAAAGACGTTAGACCGCATATGGGAGAGGTTAGAGGCGGCAATCTCTTTTCCCCATGTGTCTGGCGTAGGCTGGCATTCTATAAGGCGTACATTAGATCGTATGTTGTTAGAAGCTGGCGTCCCTCAGATATCGGTCATGGACTTTCTGAGATGGAAGAGGTCGGAGAGAGATATGCCATTAAGGTACGCCCAAGGGTCGTTGATCTCTCGCGAGTCGGTCAAAGCATCCAACATCATGAGCGTGTACAACAAAGAAGCGGACGAAGCTGTTTTCAAGCTCCATCCGTTCTTGAAGGCATGGGAAGACTAGATACTTACTCCGTACACATCGCGAAGCAGGTTTCTTGCAGGAGAAAAGGCCCTTAACGCAGCAATGGGAGTCGATCCTGTAGATTCAACAAACGATTGCTGCCCTCCACGGCCACGTTGGTACGTGGCCACGATCTTGTAGCCATCGGTTGTGTTTCCTTTCAGCTCCCAAACATAGTTGCCAAAAGATTCCTGCAAATCAGGAGTAATCTGTTCTAAGGCCTGCCTGACCTGCGCTGCGCTTACTTGCCTGGAAAATGAGCTATGCGCTCCATACCTGCCACGAATATGAAGGTTCTTTGCCATTACGCTCCCCCTTTCTTAGCCATGGCATGGACAACGGCTAATCTGCTGCCCCATGCCATATTCAGTCCCACGCCATGCCCTGTACGTCGCATTCATAACAGGCATGTGCTGGAATATGGCTTCCCCTAACGCTGCGGCCAGACTCGCCGTATACGACCCATTCAGCCTGTCCTGCTGCCATATAGGGTCGGTGATAAAGGCCGTCTCAAGCAATACTCCAGGAACCCCTATTTCCCTGCAGGCAGACAGTACGCCGTAATTTATCCCCGAGGCTTCCTGGTCCGTCTTCACCGTCGATTTGTAGTCCGTTCTCCCATGCGCTATTATTGGCCCCACCTTATCCGCAATCGACGTTGCTAGCTGCCGATTCCTCTGAGCTAGAGGCGTACCCGCCTTATCCTCTTCACCACTCACCATAACCCAAGTGCCGGTCACATTCTCCGCTCCTCCCGGCGGAGCGTTATGGTGAATGCTGACGAATATATCAGGCTTAATGCGCTTGATGATGTCCCTTCGCGCATTGATATTAAGGCGAGTGGGCCTGTCTCTTGTTAACGTTACATTGACCTTGCGGGCCTTAAGGCAATCCCTTACCGCAAGGGCCAACGTCAAATTGCAGTCAGCTTCGATTATCTGCTTGCCATTGACCACCCTAACTGCGCCAGGATCTAGTCCCGCTCCTTCATGTCCCGGATCTAATAGGACTTTCACCCTCAAGCCATTGTCAGGAGGGTCTTCGTCTTGGTTCTTTCGGTATTGCATATAGCCCCATGCCGCCAGAGCCAATAATCCGACTCCTGATACTGGGGCTATAACGTTTCTGTCTGTCATCACCTGTACCCCCGACATTATCTGGGCTTGTCTTATCGCCGCTTTCTCTTGCTTTTGATCAGTTTAGTAATCACTTGGTATGTCGCAAACGCTCCTCCAAACGCGGCGAGGATGTACCAGATGTTTTTAGGCGGAACGATTGTGTCGCCATCTCCGTTGCCGCCGCCGACAGGCCTCATGGGGAGAGGGTACAAGCTGCTATAGGATATGCCAAGGAAATCGTACATTTCGCCCGTCATCAAGCCTTCAGGCGTCTTGAACCCGAGATACGACAATGCCCCCATGGTCTGCAGGTCGTACTTCCCAGGCTGCTGCCATTGCCAATTCGGACCAAGGACATGGGAACCGAGCTTTTGGACTAAAGCGCTCTGTATTTCTGCGACGACAGGATCGTCATTCAGCCAAGTCGCGTAACTTATTGCTCCTCCCGGCCATTTAGCTCTCATTGCGTCCCAATACAGGCCTTCATTCAACGGGAGTTTAGGTACGCTTCTTCCGCTTCCCCCATTATCCCACATTCCTTTATCTTCCTTTCTTCCCGTAAACGCTTATCGCCAATCTCTGTACCGACCTCGCCCGCCGTAGCTTCTGCCGTAGCCATAGCTTTCGTTTTCATCCCTGTATCTTCCGCCGTAGTCTCTGCCTCGACCGCCATAATCGTTTTTGCGTCGTTTGCCCACCAATGTTTTTGCGACCATCCCTACTCCAACAACCCCGCCTGTTCCAACAAGCAGCCAGGGCCAGTACTTCTTTACAAACGCCCCTACCTTATTCCCCATGCCGCCAAGGAAAGGAATAAGGGGCTTAGGAATAGAGTACGATATGCTGGCCTTAGCATAAGACAATCCAGGGAATGTTACCTTATAGCTTGTTCCTCCGGTCGATACGGCCAAAAGCACGTACTGACCAGCCGGGAGACGCATTTTCTCCGTCCCGCTGGATTCCCCGAGCGAACTTCCTACCCAAAACAAAAGACTACCATGCGCTTGAACTAGTTTTTCCCAAACAGTATGCAGTTGCCCGTTCTGATTGCACAGGATTTTGACCCAGGCCCATTCGCCCTGGCATCCGTCGTTTGGTGCCCAGAATTCAGAGCGCAAATCATATGTTATTTCTACTTGTTGATTCTGCCCTATGACGAACTGCTCCGCATCAACAGTAGGCTTGCTGTCTTTCGATTCCTGCCCGACAGCTTCTACTTGGACCATCGCCGGTTGAGGATTCTCGTCGTAAGGCTCAACGCTAACGACAGGCTTCAGTCCCTGCTGACTAATGAGGCCCGCTTCCGCCTGTTTAAGTTGATCGTACGCGGTTCGGCCCTTAGCGTCGGTTTGCTGACACCCCTGAATCCATCCTGGCAGATTCATAAGAACTTGACTTGCAAGTTGAAAAAACAGCACCTTCGGGTCTGTTCCTGCCAAAATCATGCTCAGGAAATTTGCCGGGCTGATTTCGGCGGTGTTGGGATCGGCTATGCCTCCTCCCGCTCCGACATCTATGGTAGGCAAATTAGCAAAGCCCATAATGCTGCACCCCTTTACAGACACACCTTACCTGATAATATTCGCGGTCGAGGAAGGCCGAGTCCTGCCGTAGAACGCCATTGCTTTAAAAAGCAATTATTTACCGCGAGCGCATTGTGAAAACAGCAAATACGCGGTAAGCAATAATGCCGCATATGCCCAAACCCTATGATTCACGGGACTCGTCGTAGGAGTGCCGATAATGGCCTTGCCACCACCGTTGTCTCTTTGGGAATCTTGAATTCGAGGGTCTCGGGCTGACTCCGACGATGGGCTTTTACCCGTATGCGCCATCTCGCATGCGTCTGATAACTCTTCAAGCTTTTGATATATAGCATCATTCATTCTAAGGGCGTTTCGATATCCGGCCTTGTCAGCAAATTGCGCCATCAGCGTCATCATTGCTTTGTTGTATTTTCCGTAAGACAAAGAGTCAGGAGAAGGCATATCAAACGCCGCGCAACGATAATATATTAGAACGTTGATGATTCGACGCTGCATTTCGCCTACTTCGTCGGAATCAACTAAATAATCGTAATCGACATGGGGCTTGATATCACGCTCCAAGCGCATAGTAGCCATGTCTTGATCGAAACCTTCTTCGGTCAGCGGGAGGCTAGCTCTAATGATGAAAGCAGACATGAACGCTCACTTCCTAACTATCTATAGCCGGTCAAGGCCTCAACCATCGCCTGGGACTTGACTACCGCCTCTACTTCCCCTTCCCGATACACCATCATGCGGACGAGAGGGAGTTCTTCAACAGGCTTATCGGCAAAATCGAATCGCTTGCCCGTATGGTACGGCTGCATCTGACCATTGACGTTACGGGTTTCGTACGCCTGCCCTGGGTTAAAGGGACGGCGAACTAGGCCCAGCTCTTCCGGCACCTCGATTGAGATTGCCGGGACCCAAGTTTCATAGAGAAAAACGGGCTGACGGCAGGGCAAAGGGATAC
>OFEK01001522.1_pt1 | contig 15302 bp, 10 predicted proteins | sample 1521131 | NCBI WGS metagenome assembly OFEK01 (sample SAMN05720209, study PRJEB24109) | activated sludge metagenome | isolation source: Anaerobic digester | place: China | collected 2015-12-16
CGGGTCTCGTCGCGCGAGCGTTCGCCCAGCGCCTGATGCACCTCGGGTTTGAGAGTTACGTCATCGGCGAGACGATCACGCCGGCGTTCGGGCGCGAGGATGTCCTCATTGCGTTCTCGGGTTCGGGAGAGACCCGATCCGTCGTCGACGCATGCGAGACGGCCCGAGAGATCGGGGGGAAGATCTGCCTCATCACGTCGACTCCCGACTCTCGCATCGGGCACATGGCCGACTGCATCGTCGAGATCGGGAACAATCGGTTCAAAGATGCGAATATTCCAAGCGATTTTGAGATCCGTCAGCTCACCGGACAGTATCGGTCGGTCTCTTCATCCTTCGCCCCCCTCGGGACACTCTTTGAGACCGCGGCGCTGGTCTTTTCTGATGCGATCATATCCGCCCTGATGGAAGTGAAGCATTGCACCGTCGAAGAACTCAGGGACCGCCTCGCAAACGTCCAGTAGACCGGGGTCGGTGTTCCCGGCATCATGGTACCCTGCACCGGCGGGGCCACCTCTTTTATAAGGATCCGCTCTTTCTGCCTCCGATCTTCACGAGATTTATGGGATTTCCGGGCGGGCATGACCACACCGGCGTTTCTGCGCGCATGGGGGCCGGCCGCATCCGGGTGCAGAGGTGTACGTGCCCACAGCGCCGCACGGACCTATCCTCCAATGGTATTTTTCGGCAGGCACGATCCCCGCCCGCCGCAGAACCGGCATTCTATCTTTCGGAGATCGGTTCCGTCGACGGTTGATCTGCTCCGGAAGTAAATGGAAACATATTTCTTTTGATAAAAAGTAAACTAAAATCGTTTACGGGCCGGCGAGCGCCCTCCAGGCGCCCGAAGGGAGCCTGGGATGATTTCATGACACGAACGGCGAATCTGTTCCTGGTAATCCTGATACTGACGGTCGCGCTGCTGCCGGTATCGGCGATGGCGGAGGCGGGAACCACCGAGCTGCGTATCGTGAGGTACGCGAGCGACAACCGAACCGTCCTCGATGAGACGACCGTCGACTACCTCTGGATGAAGGCGAACCTTCCCGTCTACGGGGACGGGAGGACGCATTACTTCCACGAAGGGCCGGTGCTCGAGGAGTACTGGGAGAACGCCCACCCCGGCGAGGAGTACGATCCCTGGGATCCGGCCGAGGACGTGCAGGGGAGCGTGCTGCAGAAAGGCGACCTCGGGGCCGTGATGGGGACCGGTGTTACGGACCTCTGCGCTCTTATCGGCGGGGCGGAGGAGGGGGACCGGATCGCCGTCACCTGCCGCGACGGGTGGCGGAAGACCTTCCCCTACGAGTATATTTACCGCCCCGACCCGCGGCAGGGTCCGCTGGTGATCTGCTGGTTCAACGGGGACGAGGCTCCCGGCGAGAAGCAGGGGGTCGGGTACCCGGACACCACCTACTTGTCGGGGATGCGCATGGCCTTCTTCGCGGACACCTCCTCGAACCCCTGGGGATGGCATATCTTCGGGAACAACGATATGCAGGAGTGCTGGGACGAGGAGTACTGGAACTACGGGGCGCAATACCCCTCGGCCGTCGGAGTCTCGGGGAAGTGGGTCAGCGAGATCGGGATCTTCACCGACCGGCTGCCCCCGGTGCCCGTCGCGGAGTTTGAGGCGAACGTGACGTCCGGGAGGCTGCCGCTGGCCGTCGCGTTCAACGATACGTCCACCGCCAACCCGAGGACTTGGACCTGGAACTTCGGCGACGGGTCTTCGTCCGCGGAGAAGAACCCGGTCCACGTCTACACCACGGCCGGGGACTACACCGTCACCCTGACGGTTTCAAACGTCGCCGGGACCGCGAGCGTGATCCGGGCCGGCGCCGTCACCGTCGAGAACGCAGTGGTTCCGACCGCGGACTTCGCTGCGAACGCGACATCGGGGGAGGCTCCGCTCGCGGTCGCGTTCACCGACGCCTCCGACGGAAAACCGGCGGAGTGGGAGTGGGACTTCGGCGATGGGGAAGGTGCAACCGGGCCGGCCCCGGTTCACGTCTATTCGTCGCCAGGGACCTACACGGTCGCGCTCACGGCGACGAACCACAAGGGGTCCGATACGATCACGAAGACCGGTGCGATCACCGTCGACGTGCCGGTGCCCGCACCGCCGATAGCGTCGTTTTCCACCGATGTGAGGGCCGGGGATGCTCCGTTCGAGGCCGCGTTCACCGACACCTCGCAGAAGTTTCCGACAACGTGGGCCTGGGATTTCGGGGACGGTGCCTCTTCAGAGGAGCCAAACCCGGTCCATATCTATTCGTCACCGGGGGTCTACACGGTCGCGCTCACGGTGACAAACGACCTCGGCAGCGATATGGTAACGAGACCACAGTTCATCGCGGCGACGGAGAACGGGAAGGCGATCCTCTTCCGCGGGACGGTGCCGCTCGGCGAGGGGACGTTCTCGGTCAAAGCACCGTCGGGACAGGCCTACACCCCGAACAAGCGCACCCCGATGGGCGCGCTGGACGCCGTGGCAGAGATGCGGGGGTTCACCTACGTGATCGGGGACAAGAAGTACTCGGAGAGCAGGCTCCTCTTCCTCGACGGGGTGGGCGAGTACCTGCTCGAAAAGTCGACCGGGAAGACCTGGGTCTGTTTCCATAACGGCGAGCTGCTCGACGACTACGGCAGGCCCTCGACCGATGCCTTCAACCGGCGGCCGGTCGCGGATGGAGATACGGTGCTCTTCTGGTACGGTGACTACTTCATCTATAGCACGGGGAAGATGGAACCCAGGGGAGGGGGAGTGTGTCTTGACAATACGCTGGCGATCGTCGAGATGACGATCGCGTCGGAGCCCGCGGCAGGTGGGGCGACCGCGGCGCAGGCCGGGGCCGCGAGCACGAGCGCGCCGGCGCCGGAGTCGCCCCCGGGCGTATGGCTCCCCATCCTCGCAATCGGGCTCTTCCTGGTGTTGCGAAGGGTCTGATATCCCTTTTTTACTGGAGAGAGGGGGACTTTGCGGGGTGAGCCGGGGTCCGGATCTACACCACGAGCACCCGTGAGATCCCGCTCGCCTTCGCACCCGGTGTGGTCACCACGCTGCCTGTAAAGCACTTCACCGTAGTTGGGATTGACTATCGGTTTCGCAGTTCTCGCGACACATCAATATTTCCGATAGACGTTACTCCGGTTTCCAATATCGATCACGGTAATAATCATCACATTGCCCTCGAAGACAAGAATGATCCGATACTGTCCCACACGAAAAGAGTACAACGGACTGTTCGGGTGTCCTTTCAGTTTTTTGGCGTACAGGTGAGGGTACGGCTCGTTTGCCAGGGCGCGGAGTTCGTCCTTGATTCGTGTGGCATCGTGGTCCGGGATTTTATTGAGTTTCTGCTCGGCCCTTGGCATGAGGAGGAGCCGCCAGGTCATCAGATGCCTCGTTCCCGCACATAATCTTCAAAGGGGCGACCCCTGATACCGGCCCGCATGTCTGCGATGCTTTCTTCGATCTCCTGCAGTATTTCTTCGCTCAAAGGCTCCGGATCGAAGAACGCGTCCATGATGCGGTTGAGCGTCTCGTCGTAACTCTCCCGAGGATGTGTCTTCAGGGTATCCAGGCGGGACTTGGTCTCGGGTTGGAGCTGGATCGTCGTTGCCATAACTACCCATAGGTTACCATAAAGTATAATGATTTTGTCAGGGTTCCGTTCAGATCATCGAACCAGTCCGAGGATCCACGGCCCATTCCGCCAGCATCGCAGAAGGGTTCACAGATCCGGTTATTTTCGCGGACCCCTCCATCGGTGCCCTGCGTGGGCGGGTTCGGCGGCCTTTTCCTGAAGACGGGGGCGAAACGTCGGCCCGGAGGATCAGCGCCCATTGATTCCGCCGGACTCCGCCGGGTGCCCTTGCGGGACGTCCGCGCGCGCCGGGAGTCCCGGCACCCGCCCGGCGAGTGGGGCTGGTTCCGGTCCTGAGTGGGGCCGGGGCCGCGAGCACGAGCACGCCGGCGCCGCAGTCGCCCCCGGGTGTGTGGCTCCCCATCCTCGCAATCGGGCTCTTCCTGGTGTTGCGAAGGATCTGATCTCCTTTTTACCGAAAAACGGGAGACCTTAAGAGGTGAACCGGGCGCCGCCCCTTTTACGTGGATTACGAAAATTTTGGACTCTTCGGCGAGCAGTGATCGGGAGAAACAGTCTTTTGCCGACTGTGCCCATGGTGCATCATTTCATCCGGGCGTTGATGCAATCGAAACCGGAAAAACTATGTAAACAATCATGATTTTAATTATATCTCATTAACTTAAAGAGATTGTTTATAGAAAGCATTATACATTCCCGCACCCCATAGCAAAAAACCGGTTGCTATGAAGCTGATTACCGTTGCAGGCCCTCCGTCTTCGGGAAAGACCTCTGTAATTCTCAAAACCATCGCAGCCCTCGGGCTGCCCGAAGGGAGCGTGGGGGTCGTGAAGTTCGACTCGCTCACCTCTTTCGATCACCAGCGTTACGACGAACAACAGATACCCAATCTGACTGCGTTTGCCGGAAAGATCTGCCCGGATCACTTCTTCGTCAGCAATGTCGAAAGGGCGGTCGAATGGGGCACGAAGAAGGGATTATCGGTTCTTATTACAGAAAGCGCAGGCCTCTGCAACCGATGCTCGCCGTACGTGAACGCCATCCTGGCGGTATGCGTCATCGACAATCTCTCCGGCGTCAACACGCCGAGAAAGATCGGGCCGATGCTGAAGTATGCCGATATCGTCGTCGTCACCAAGGGAGATATCGTCTCCCAGGCAGAACGCGAGGTCTTTGCCTTCAATATCCGTGAGGTCAATGCATCGGCGACCGTTCTCTTCGTCAACGGGATCACCGGCCAGGGAGCGTTTCTGCTTGCCCGCTACTGGCAGGATGCCCTTGATATCCGGACGCTTCGCGACCGCAAACTCAGGTTCACCATGCCTGCCGCCATCTGTTCGTACTGCACCGGCGAGACCCTCATCGGAGAGATGTACCAGATGGGGATGGTCAAAAGAATGGAGTTTGACGACGCATGAAGGCCCTCGATTACGTTGCGGAAGTCTCTGCCGTACCGATCGGCGATATTCTCCGCAGATATCCTCTCGCTGTCGATTACCTTGCCAACGTGCGGCTGAGCGGGATTGACGGGACCAAAACACTCCCCGAGATTCTGGAAGAAGTCGATGAGGAGATGCTCGAGGAGTTCGGGCTTGACCGCGAAGAGGTCATATTTCACTTCTGTGCGTTTCTTGAGTCGTTTTCCCGGACGAAGGGAACTGATGAGGCAATCTCCTCCATCACGATCCTCGGCGGACGGGACAAGGCGGGAAGACCCGAGATGGTCGAGCTGACGATAACCCCCGGCGAGGTCGTAAGCATCGTCGGTCCTACCGGCTCGGGGAAAAGCAGGCTGCTTGAGGATATCGAGTGTCTCGCCCAGCGCGATACGCCGACCGCACGGCAGATTCTCATCAACGGTTCGGTTCCCGATCTGAATAAGAGGTTCTCCACCGGGGGAAAACTGGTAGCCCAGCTTTCGCAGAACATGAACTTCGTCATGGACTTAACGGTGCAGGAATTTCTGGAGATGCATGCAAAGAGCCGGATGATCGCCGGGTCCGCCGCGGTCGTGGAGAAGTGTTTTGCGGTTGCCAACTCCCTTGCCGGTGAGAAGTTCACGCTCGATACGAAAGTCACCCAGCTCTCCGGCGGGCAGTCGCGGTCGCTGATGATCGCCGATACCGCTCTTTTGAGCTCGTCCCCGATCATCCTCATCGACGAGCTGGAGAACGCAGGAATCGACCGGCGCGAGGCGATCGAGATCCTTGTCAGCAACGAGAAGATCGTCCTCATGTCGACGCACGATCCGCTCCTTGCCCTCCGTGCCGATAAACGAATCGTCATCAAAAACGGCGGCATTACAAAGGTGATCGAGACGACTGCGGAAGAGGAGCAGACGCTTCAGCAGATCGAGGCGATCGATTCCATCCTCCTTACGATCCGCAATCAGCTCCGGGGAGGAGGAGTCATCGCAAAAGCGAGTATTCCGGAATTTCAGGAGGGATGAACGATGTGGGAATTATACGATGCATTGATCGAAGAGATCCCGGACGACATCATCGTCGATGATGTCGTTGTCGGGGGGGAGATGACGTACGTCGGGGCGAACGGCAACGTCGGTCTTGCCGCATACCGCGGGTATGTCCAGCGTGCCCCGATGATGACCGGAAACAGGATTGGAAAGTCGTTAAAAGAGGTAGCCGGGTGCGTGAAGTCCTGGAACTTGCTGGAAGCATCGATCGGCAATTCGGCGATCAACGCGTGGTACAACCATCCGGATGTTGCGAAGCGTGCAGGGATCGAGGTTCCGGAAAAAAAGCGGGTTGAGGAGCGGTTGAACGACCCGTTCATCAAGTCCCAGAACCTTGTGAAGGGAAAGAAGGTCTGTGTCGTCGGCCATTTTCCGTTCCTCGAGAAGCTGATTGCCCCGGTCTGTGACCTGAGTATCATTGAATGGGACCCGGAAGACGGGGATTATCCGTACTCCGCCTGCGAATATCTGCTGCCGGAATGCGATTATGCGTTCCTGACCTGTGCCGCCGTCGGCGACAAGAGCATGCCGCGGCTTCTCGAACTTTCGGAGAATGCAGACGCGGTGACGATCGTGGGTCCGGGAACCCCTCTTTCGTCGGTCTTCTTCGATTACGGCGTCTCCGATCTCTCCGGCTTCGTCGTGACCGATGTTATGCTCGCCAAACGGATCGTCGCAGGGGCGGAGAGCCAGAGGATCTTCAGCGCGGGAATGAAGGTGCAGTACCTTCGCCCTGAAAGGTAAGGGAGTGCGGCGCATCGTTGTCTTTTAGAACGTGCCGTTCTTTCACGATCGCCGTCCGAATGGTTTTTGTAACGATCTCGCTCGCCTCTTTTTGCTGAAGATCGGAGCTCCTCTGAGGGTGTAATCCCCCGTGTCCGGCCACCGGCAAGGTTGCGGCCCCTTGTTGGGACGGTTTCCAGAAGGATGGCGTGCTCCTGCTGTCGCGGCGCTGAATCAATATCAGACGATTCCCGTCCAGGAGCCGCTCGCCCGGGTAGACCTTCAGGGCGCCGGGAAGCACGATGCCCCCGGACCACGCCGCCGGGGATGACCGTCCCGATGCCGCAGACGTTGACGCGGCGGTCGACCGGGATCGTTCCCACCGTCCCGGCGGCGCGGATGCGCCTTGCGAAGCAGGAGGTCGCGCAGTGCGATCGGACTCTTCCCGGTGCTGCGAATTTACCCGGAAGCGCCGCGGCACGTGACCCGGGCGGTACGTCTCGGCCGGGTACCGTTCCCGTGCCGCGCTGCCCGCCGGTCGATCCCCGACCCGCGGGCGAAACATCGGCCCGGAACATCAGCGCTCGTTGATTCCTCCGGACCCCGCCGGGCGCTCTCGCGGCAACGCCGCCCTTGCGGGGTGCCCGCGCGCGCCGGGAACCCCGGCACCCGGTTCCGCTGCTGCCGCGGGCGAAAATGACATTTTCCCCCGGTTTTCGACGAGGGCTCTGCCCGCCCGCCGATGCCCCGCAAGGTCCCCCGCCCCGCCCGGCGGGTGGGGCTGGTTACGGTCCCGGGGCCGCCGGGGAGTTGTGCAACCACAAGGGTTAAATCGATGATCGGAGGGCACGAGTGCCATTTTGGATCCGGTGCTCTGTTTTCTCTTTCCGGGCGTTGCGCACAACCCTTATCGTCTGACGTGCTGTGTAAATGAATATTATTTAACAAAAGGCTTAAGTTTATGGAGTTTAATTGATCTCATATCAAGCCGGCCTGCGAGGATCGGCCTGTGGGGTTGATCTGGAGGGTCGGCCTGTGGGGTTGGGCCTGTGAGGAGCGGCTTGTTGGGGGCATTGACATGAGACAACATTCAGTCCTAAAAGCGAGGGTGATTCCGGCAGCCTGCTGCCTGGTCATCGCCCTGCTGTTCGTCGCGGCGCCGGCAATGGCGGCGACGACGGAGGTAACGGTAACGAAGTACCGCGACAACAACTACTCGTCTGTGGAGAACGAGACGACCCTGGACCTTGCGGAGCTCCAGGCATTGTCGTCGGTCGCGAGCGGCGGCCCGCTGTATATGCAGGGCGGGACCTTTGACTACAACCTGAGTGTGTGGGCGTACACCCCGGGCAGCATGTCCGACTTCGGGGAGCAGAACGGCACCTACGTCCGCGACATCACCGACGAGGTCGGTGGGATGAACGCGGGCGACGAGATCTGGGTTGTGGCATCCGACGGCTACAAGACGTACTTTAACCACACCAATGTCTACGCGCCGCACGCCAGCCAGGGCGAGATGATCCTCTCCTGGGAGAACGACACGAGCACCGTTCCCACCTACGAGAACGGAATAAGGCTCTTCTTCTACACGCCGGACGACCTGAACTTTACCAATGAGAACATGCGCGACTCGATGGCCTCGTGGTACTGGAGGCTGGTTGCGGACAAGTACTCGCCGTTCGGTGTATTCCCGTCGGCGATGGGCCTCTCGTCGAGGACCGTCAGCGACCTGAAGATCTACCCGCCGCACCGCTACGACTTCGAAACCGGCGGCGACACGACCAAGTGGGCGTACTGGGGTGGTGTGGCCGGCGAACCGGGCAGCGCGACCGAGCCGGGCAACTCCATCAACGGCATCTCGTGGATCGCTGCTGATGATAACGATTCGTACCCGTCTTCTAGTGAATACGTGACAGGTGACTCCGCCGCTCACCGCTTCGTCTTTGCCGTCGTCGAGAATCCGGACAACATCGAGAAACTCGACATCACCTGGATCGGCACGGGCACACATGAGAATGGCGTCGACAACGGTGCGACGCTTTACATCTGGAACGGTACCCATTACGAGCAGCTCGACACCACGGACAGCGGCATCGAAGACACGCTCACCAGTACCATCGCCACGAATGTCAGCAAATACGTCGTCGGCGGCAACGTCACGGTGCTCGCGAAGCAGAATGGTGAAGATGATGGATCTTTAACATCAGTGCTCGAAACCGACTACGTGAAACTCGTGGTGACTCACCACCACAGGAATTCCAACTTTGTACTACCCTAACCAACCCTAACCCTTTTTCCCATTTACGGTGATTACGATGAAAAGAAACCTTGCTTTAGTCATATTACTTGGCCTGCTTTGTATCGCATTTCCTGCATCGGCGGCGACTTGGTACGTCGACGGCGATGTCGACGCGGGGACTGATTTTACCAACCTCCAAGCAGCGGCCAACGCCGCTTCGTCTAATGATACGATCGTTGTCTTCTCCGGGACATATTCAGGATTTGAGCTAATTGGTGAAAAGCCCTACCTGACGTTTCAGGCTCTTGAAAATGACGGGCCTGTCGTTCTAAATGGAGCATCCAGAATACCGACAGCAAGTAATTGTAATGCGACAGGGACGATCCTTGATGGGTTTACATTCATCAATGCGGGGGGGATGCCGTTCAATCTAGGAACTTATGGTCCTGCATCGGATTCGATCGTCCGGAACAGCCAGATCATAAGAACTTTCACAATAGGGCTTCAAGGAGGGTCCACCAATCTCACGCTTGAGAACAACACCTTCGTGGATGTTCGTACGGGAGCAGCCCTTGCCAGTATCCTTATGGTCAGAGATGTGCCAAACAGCAACATCGTCAATAACACGTTCACCAACGTCACAGCCACGTCAGGAATCTTCTATTTCAATTCACCAGCGGCAACCAACATCACCATCGCCGGAAACACCTTCGACGCTACTGTTGGGGGAACTACCTTTTACTTCCGTACTGCCGGTGAAGGGAACCGGATCTACCTGAATAACAACGTGGCGGGCGTCGGTCTTTACGCGGGCAACACCGCTCCGGACGTCATCTGGAACACCACCTCCCCGGTGACCTACACCTACAACGGCGTAGAGCGGACGGGGTACCTCGGCAACCACTGGCTGGACTACACGGGTGTCGACGCCGACGGCGACGGCATCGGCGATACGCCCTACGTCGTTCCCAACGGCCTCGGCACCGACTACGCACCCCTGATGGGCGCGTGGGAGGACGGGGTCATCGCCTCGCCGCCCCCGGAGCCGAAAACCTGGTATGTCTCCATCGGCGACGATGCCGACTTTACCACCATCCAGGCGGCGGTCGACGCCGCCTCGTCCAATGATACGATCGTTGTTCTGCCTGGGGGCTATTCAACATTCATTGTAAACAAACCTTACCTTACTATCCGAAGTGAGGAGGGGCCCGATTCTGCCATTGTAAATTGCGGCAGTGGAGAAGGAATCTCCAACAGTGATAACGCTGCAGGATTGGTTCTTGACGGGTTGACAATTGTGAATCCTGGCGGAGCTGGTATCCGACTTGGAGAATATGGTCCTGCACCGGATTCGGTTATCCGGAATTGCATCATCTGGAATATAAGCGGTGAACTTGTTCTTAAAGAGACTAATACCACTTTTGAGAATAATGTTCTCTACAACCCTGGTGGCGGTACGTATGCTATCAATGTACAGTTTGACGATATTATATTCCAGAATAACAGGATAGAAGGTTCAAGCGCCCCATACGGTGCTCTTGCTGTCTGGGAAGTTAAGAATGGGATCTTCAGGAATAACACAATCGCGAATTGTACCGGGCCAGCTGCTCTGATCTATCTGGCCGAAAACTGTACCTTCACGCAAAACAGTTTCATTGACAATCCCTTCGGGATTTGGCTGTATCAGCCAGGTGACGATCACACCTTCGACTGTAATAATTTCGTCGATACTTCATTCGTCAAAACATGGGGTTGGAGCGATGCGTTCACCGCAACTTTCAACGCCACCGCCCCGGTGACCTATACCTACAACGGCGTGGAGCACACCGGGTACCCGGGCAACTTCTGGGCGGACTACGCGGGTGTCGACGCGAACGGCGACGGCATCATCGATGAACCCTACGTCCTCCCCGACGATCTTGGGACCGACTACGCACCCCTGGTGGGCGCGTGGGAGGACGGGGTCATCGCCTCGCCGGCCCCCGAGCCGATCGTCGTCAACGCCTCCGTCACGGTCTACGCGGACGAGCCGATCGTCGTCAACGGCACCACCTACGGCGGCAACTCGTTCTTCAACATCCTCGCCGCGGCGGGGTTCACCTACACCTACGCCGAGAGCGACGCGGGTTACGGCGACAGAAAGCCGCTCCTGACCCTCACCATCGACGGCGTCACCTACCCGACGGAGGACTTCGGCCCCGACTACAAGTGGAAGTTCTACGACGGCCTCGGTTCGAGCGCCTACAAGTACAAGAAAGCCCTGAACGGCTACATCGACAACTCGGGGACCTACTACATCTGGTTCGGCGATACGAGCCAGTTCGGCTCCCTGGACGACCCGACCGTCGAGAACTCGATCTACGTCCTCGAACTCAACGTCACCCTCCTGCCGACCCGGCCGGCTGAACCGGGCGCCCCGGTGGCTGACTTCACGGCGAACGTAACGAGCGGCGAGCTGCCGCTTGCGGTGGCGTTCACCGACGCTTCGACCGGAGCCCCGACCACCTGGGCCTGGGACTTCGAGAACGACGGCACTGCCGACAGCACCGAGCAGAGCCCGGTCCACGTCTACCCTGCGGCCGGTACCTACACCGTCAACCTCACGGTCGGCAACAGCTACGGCGAGTCCTCCAAACTGGCCGAGATCACCGTCACCAAACCTGACCCGATCGTCTTCAACACCGCTGTCACGGTCTACGCGGACGAGCCGATCGTCGTCGACGGCACCACCTACGACGGCAACACGTTCTTCAACATCCTTGCCGCCGCCGGCTACACCTACACCTACGCCGAGAGCGACGCGGGCTACACCGACAGAAAGCCCCTCCTGACCCTCACCATCGACGGCGTCACCTATCCGACGGAAGACTTCGGCCCCGACTACGCGTGGAAGTTCTACGAGACCCTCGGGACCGGTAACGACGTCAAATTCAAGAAAGCCTTAAACGGCTACATCAGCAAATCCGGCACCTACTACATCTGGTACGGCGACATGAGCCAGTTCGACTGGTGGGAACTCCCGTCGGTCGAGAACTCGACCTACGTCGTCGAACTCAACGTCACCCTCCTGCCGACCCGGCCCAGCGGGGATGGCACCCCGTCCGGCGTGACGATCATCTCCCCGTTATCGAACAGCAGTTATGCCGTCGGCGCCCCGGTGCACCTTGCGGCAACCGCGACCGGCGACAACCTCACCTACACCTGGGACCTCGGCAACGGCGATACCGTCACCGGGAAGACCACCGACTACACCTACACGACGGCCGGCAACTACACCATCACCCTGACCGTGGCAAACGATGCCGGCTCGGCCGAGGCATCGACCGGGATCACCATCCTTGACTCGGACCTTCCCTACATCGTCCTGTACCAGGGCACGGTCGATATCCCGGCCGGCAGCACGATCCAGGCCGCCATCTCGCCGAGGTCCGGGGGCTACGTCCCCGGCGAGGACTTCGTCGAGATCCCGGCGGAGAGCGTCGGCGGCATGCTGAACGCAAGCGGCTTCATCTTCAACCTCTGGAAGAGTACGAAACCGATCCCGACCTACTCGCTGACGGACATCACCACCCCCGACGGGGTCTACTACCCGAACGTCCAGGACGCGACGGCGAACCTTGCCTGGCGATCCTTCGACGGCATGACCTCTGCCGCAACGAAGTACGACCCGGACGTCCCGCTTGCAAACGGCACCACCATCTACACCGTCTACGGCGACTACGATGTCGTCAACTCCGACCCGAGCGGCGCCCGGTACGTCATCATCACCACGCTCAACATCGTCGAGCCCGGCACGGCAAACCCGCCGGTCGCCGGCTTTGATGCGAGCACCACGTCCGGCGACGCGCCGCTTGCGGTCGCCTTCACCGATCGCTCGACCAACGCGCCGACCTCCTGGTCCTGGACCTTCGGCGACGGTGCGACCTCCGCCGAACAGAACCCGGTCCATACCTACACCGCCCCCGGCACCTACACCGTGAGCCTCATGGTCGCGAACACCGCCGGAAGCGACAGCGCGACGAAGACCATCGTCGTGACCGAACCCGGGGAGGAGGCGGATACCATCGTCCTCCGCCCCGGCTGGAACTTCGTCTCGACACCGAAGCGCCTCGCCGACGGTGCGAACACCTTCGCGATCTTCGACGGCGTCGACACCGCCGGCCGCTCGATCCTGCTCTATGACGGGCTGGACTACGACTGGAGGCAGATGGGCCTGACCGACACCTTCCGGCCGCTCGACGCGGTCTGGATCTACGCGAACGGCACCTACGAGATCCCGCTCACCTTTGCCGGCGGCACCGCCGAACTTCCGCCCAAAAAAGCCCTCGGCAAAGGCTGGAACGCGATCGGGTTCTCCGACACCGTCCCCGAATCCGCGGCGGCCACCCTGCTGTCGCTCGGGAACAGCTGGGCCACCCTGATCGGTTACGACGCGGTCGACCAGCGGTACGAGAGCGCGATCATACGCACCACGGCCGGCGAGACGCGGGAGATGCAGCCCATGCAGGGCTACTGGATCTACACGACCCGTGCGGAGACGCTTGCCGCCATCAGCGGCTAGAGGGTGGTGCAGGGTGAAGATGCGACAGGGCATCACACTAATCCTCCTCCTCGGCCTCGTCGCCGGTGCGGCGGCGGCCGGGGAGGGCACCCCCACGTTACCCCACGGTTTCTCCGGTGGCGTGACGATCGGGGGCTCCCCCGCACCCGTCGGAACCGTGATCACGGCGACGATCGGGGGCACGGAATGCGGCTCGTTCCAGACGACGGAAACCGGAGAATACGGTAATCCTGGCCGGTCTGTGGGGGACCGCCTGCTCGTGAAGGCAACCGCGGACCAGAGCGGTGAGACGATCACGTTCTACGTCGACGGTGTCGCCGCACAGGAGACGTCGGTCTTCGCAATCGGCGGAGGGACGGTCCTTGACCTGAGCATCCCGGGGAGCGGCGGCAGCGGCAACACCGACAACACAGGCGGTTCCGACAACACAGGTGGTTCCGGAAACACCGGGGGTACCGGGAGCACCGGCAATACCGTGACCGCCCGCGAATCGGCCGCCCCCACCGCCGCTCCCGAGGTGCAGACCGGGCAGGCCTCCCTTGCCACATCTGCGTCCGGGGAGGTGCTTGAGACCGTGGCGGTCAGAACCGCCGGCGGGACCGGCACCGTGACGATACCGGAGGGCACCACCGCCCTTGACGCCGGCGGCAACCCGCTCGGCGAGGTGACCTGCAGAGAGGTCGCTCCGGCCGAAGTTCCGGCGGCCCCGCCGGGAACAACGGTTGCCGTCGCGCTCAACTGCGGCCCTGCGGGCGCCACGTTCGACCCGCCGGTCGTCCTCACCTACACCCTCTCCGCTGAGGAGTGGGCAGAGATCGGCAGCGCCACACCGAAGGTGATCTGGTATAACCCCGGAACCGGGAAGTGGCAGGAGATCCCCGCCACCGTGGACCCTGCCGCGCGGACGATCACCGCTGAGGTCGCCCACTTCAGCATCTATGCCCTGGCATGGACCGTCCCGGCGACGACGGCGGAGGCACAACAGACCGGTTCGCCCGGCACCCCGACGCCGACCGGCGGAGAACCGCCCTGGCCGTTCATCGGTATCGGCGCGGTCATCCTGATCGGCGCCACAATCGGAGGCTTTGTGTATCTCAGAAAGAAGGACTGATGCCTCTTTTTTTAGATCTCCAGGTTGTGCGGCCCCGGGGCGCCGCACCCGGACGGGATCCCCGCACGAACGTAGGACCGAAACCTCACAGACAATCCAACAACGCGAGTTGAACCACATGAAACAACACCGACTGGTAACCATCACGCTCATGGTGCTGCTGCTGGTCGCCGCTCTGGCGGCGCCGGTGCTGGCGGCGGGCACCACCGAGGTGCGCATCGCAAAGTTCGCAAGCGACGGGAAAACCGTCTTAAACGAGACGACCGTCGACTACCACTGGCTGGAAGCGAATCTCCCCATCCAGGGGGACGGCGTCACCCGCTACTACCACCAGGGCCCGGTCTTCGAGGGCATCTGGGAGGATGCCCACCCCGACAAACCCTATGACGGCTGGAACCCCGACGAAGATGTCCAGATGAGCATGCTGGTCAAGGCCGACCTCGGGGCGGTGATGGGGACCGACCTCCGGGACATCTGCGACTACATCGGCGGCGCCGAAGAGGGCGACGAGATCGCCGTCCGCAGCAGCGACGGGTGGCAGAGCAAGCGCTACCCCTACGAGTACATCTACGATCCCGACCCGC
>OFEK01001523.1_pt1 | contig 15300 bp, 15 predicted proteins | sample 1521131 | NCBI WGS metagenome assembly OFEK01 (sample SAMN05720209, study PRJEB24109) | activated sludge metagenome | isolation source: Anaerobic digester | place: China | collected 2015-12-16
CGGGGGAGGGGGTTGTCCTCCGGATTGTGGATGAGGCGGCTAAGCAGGAAGCGGCAGCCATGCTGGAGCGTTTCATACGGGAGTGATGGCTTGCGGCTCCATCCCAGAGTATAAATAAACCCGCCAACAATATTTTAGGGATATCGATGGAGTTCAAAATCACGCGTGATGTGAGGAACGAGGTCTTAAAGAGGAAAGAACTTGAGTTTGTTCTCACTTTCAACGGACCGACGCCCTCGCGGAAGAGCATTCAGGAGAAACTTGCCGCACTGCAGAACAGGGATGAGAGTCTCATCGTGCTCGACCTGGAGAGAACCCGGTTCGGGAAGATGGAACTTCTCGGCCGTGCCCGGATCTATGACGACGAGGAGACGAAGGTCTCAACCGAGCGGGAGTACCTGCTCAAGCGCGGCAAACCGAAGGCTGAGAGCGAGGCTTGAAGAGCATGGCGTCGAAGAGATACGAGTGCTACGAGGTCAAGGGCAATGCGGCGGTTCTGCTCAAGCGGCACTGTCCCCGATGCGGTCCAGGCGTCCTGATGGCCGAGCACGAGGATCGTGTGGCCTGCGGCAGGTGCGGCTACACCGAATTCCGTAAGTAGGCCTTCACCCCTATATACTCATACACGGCCGCGGGCACGGTATTTTACGGGCCGCGGTCGGTCTTTTCCTCGTAACGGAGCAGGACCTGTTTTATGCCTGATAAACGACCTCTCGATGGGCTGGTGCTGGGGCTTGAGGGAACGGCGTGGAACCTCAGCGCCGCTCTCTTCGGGGAGGAACCTGCCGCCCTCCATTCGTCACCATACGTCCCCTCAAAGGGCGGAATTCATCCGCGGGAGGCTGCGCAGCACCACGCTTCGGTGATGAAGGATCTCATATCCCGGGTGCTGACCGACCCTGAACGGATCCGGGCGGTTGCCTTCTCACAGGGGCCGGGTCTCGGCCCGTCTCTACGGACGGTGGCGACAGCGGCGCGTGCCCTCTCGATAGCCCTGGGCGTGCCGCTCATCGGTGTCAACCACTGTGTGGCACACATCGAGATCGGGAGATGGGCGACGGGTTTTTCCGATCCCATCGTTCTCTACGCGAGCGGTGCAAACACCCAGGTGCTCGGTTACCTCAATGGCCGCTACCGGATATTTGGGGAGACGCTGGATATTGGTCTAGGAAACGCGCTCGATAAGTTTGCACGCTACCACGATCTGCCGCATCCCGGAGGCCCTGCCATCGAGAGCCTGGCGCGCAGCGGCGGCTACATCGAACTCCCCTACACCGTGAAGGGAATGGATCTTGCCTTCTCCGGGCTGGTCAGCGCCGCCCAGGAGAGCACCGCCCCCCTGGAGGATGTATGTTACAGCCTCCAGGAGACCGCGTTTGCGATGTGTGTCGAGGTTACGGAGCGGGCGCTTGCCCACGCCGGGAAGGATGAGGTGATCCTTGTCGGCGGGGTGGGTGCAAACAGCCGGCTTCAGGAGATGCTCCGGGTTATGTGCGAGGAGCGGGGGGCGAAGTTCGCTGTCCCCGAGCGGACTTACCTCGGCGACAACGGCGCGATGATTGCTTACACGGGCAGGATCATGCTGGACCACGGTGTCACCCTTCCTCTCGAAGAGTCGCAGATCCGGCCGGGTTATAGGGCCGATGAGGTGGAGATCGTCTGGCGGACGGAACCTGGCGAGATCTTTGCCGGCGGGCCGCACGAAGGCGGGGTTGCCCGGGGTGCAGAAGGTGTCGTGGAGATTGGTGAGGATACTGTTGCCAAGCGCCGGTTGAGCAAACGATACCGGCACCCGGAACTGGATCGCCGTTTGATCTCTGAACGGACGCGGGCAGAGGCGCGCCTGATATCGATGGCGCGGCGGGCGGGTGTCCCCACGCCCGTGATCCGCGATATAACGACTGACACGATCGTGATGGAGCGGATTCGTGGCGATCTGTTGAAGTATGTCGCCGCACCGGAGACGATCCGGGTCGCTGGCGAGACGGTTGGGAGGCTGCACGCCGCAGGGATAGTCCACGGCGACCTGACGACCAGCAACATGATCGTCCGTGACGGCAAGTGCGTACTGATCGATTTCGGGCTTGCCTCTACATCATCGGAGGTCGAGAGCCGCGGGGTTGATATCCACGTCTTCTTCCAGACGCTTGAGAGCACCGCCCAAAACTTCGAGGACCTGATCGAGGCGTTCATCGAGGGCTACTCCCGCGTCTTCCCCAACGCGGATGAGGTTATTGAGCGAGAGCACGAGATTGAGATGCGGGGGCGTTACCTCTGAAGATCACGGTGGTGACGAGCAACGCCAACAAGGCTCGGGAGGTTGCGGCATACTTTGAGGGGGTGCTCGAGGTCGAGCATGCCGCGCTGGAGTGCCCGGAGTTCCGGCATAACGATCTCGGGGAGATCGCCCGCGGGAAGGCGGAGTTTGCCTACGAGAGACTCTCAAGGCCTCTGATAGTTGACGACACCGGTCTATTCATCGATGCGCTCGGCGGGTTCCCGGGGCCATATGCCGCCTACGTCCAGGATACGATCGGCAACGCGGGGATCCTGAAACTCATGGAGGGCGTCGAGGAGAGGAGCGCCAGATTCGAGACGGCGATCGCGTTTGCACGGGAGGACGGCATCCGTATCTTCCGGGGCGCCCTCCCCGGGGCGATCGTTGCCCCGCGTGGGGCGGAGGGGTTCGGCTATGACCCCATATTCGAGTACGCGGGGCAGACGCTTGCCGAGATGCCGCTTGCCGAGAAGAACCGGGTCTCACACCGGGCGCGCGCTCTCCAGGCGTTCCGGGCCTGGATCGAGCAGGAGACCGGAGAGCGACAGAACCGTTAAGAGGGAATAAAGGTAAATGACATAAAGCTGGTGTTTTAATATGGCGAGATTTCCCGAAGCTGAAGCACGTCTTCTCAATGTAAAGATCTGCATGAAATGCAATGCCCGAAACGCAGTCCGCGCGACACACTGCCGCAAGTGCGGTTCAGACGAGCTCAGGCCGAAGTCCCGGGAGCGTAAAGCGTAAAGATCGGTGCGCGGCTTTCGCGCGCCTCCGGTATACTTTTTTTATGGGGGGGGCATCGCCTTCTTCAGGCGGAGTAGTAGGTGACCTTTCGGCCTTCTTCGCTGTACTCGCCCCTGAAGGTCTCGATGTTGCGTTTGTAGCCGATCCGCTCTTTGAATCCAAGTTCGCGGAGCCTTTCACGGACCCGCATCACGTCCGCCTCGTCCGCCCAGTCCTTTGTGTAGACGTAGATGACCGTCCGCTCGTCGCGAGAGTCTGGATCGGGTCTGGCGGTGCTGACCTTCGCGGATATGCCGAGTCTCCCCTCAACGGTCTCGTTTCGAACCTTTCGCCACGCCTCGTCCGCCTCCCCTGCAGGGACGAAGATGAGCCATTTTCCAGCTCTCTCGTCGTCGACCCCCCGCTCATGCGGACCCGGTGCGTCCTGGACTATCCAGTAAGTTCTTGTAGTCTTTGAGGGGGAAACTCCCTCGCCCTCTCTCAGAGGAGCATATATGGCGTCGATGCTCCCGAACCGTTTGAGCAGGGCATCTGCGAGTTCGGGGTAATCCTCTCTGAAACGGCTGAAGATCTCACGGAGTTCCTCTTTGAAATCGGTCCCCTGCTCGACGAGTTCGAAGAGATAAGGGCCGCGGCGCCTGAGTTCGCGGTTGAGGTAGATCTCAAAGATCCCGTAGACTGCATCGGCCAGGGCTTCCGGATCGATCCCGCTCATACATAACTGTAGCCGCCGGAACGGTGAAAATGGTTTTGAAGTTACCGGTCAAGCGCTTCTGCAACGAGTTCTGCGGCCCGCTCGCCGGAGAGAAGCATCCCGCCAAAGATCGGCCCCATGCGGCACTCCCCGGCAACGGCGTTTGCCGCCATACCGGCGACAAAGAGGCCGGGGTAGACCTCTTTTGTGTGCTCCAGGATCCGTGACTCGGCACGCTCGGCCCACATGAAACTCTCGCCTTTGACCTGGATGTTGCCGCCTTTACGCTCGATCATCCGGGCGATCGTTGCATCGTGCCCCGTTGCATCGACGGTGCAGGTGCAGGCGATGGTGAGCGGGTCAACGTGCAGTCCGGCCATATCTACCGGTGTCCAGTTGATGACCAGGCCCCCAACCCTGCCGTCGCCGCGAACCATCACGTCCTCGACCGTGACCAGGTTGAAGAACTCTACACCGGCATCGCAGGCCGCCGCGGTGAGTTTGGCAACCGTCTCGACCGATTTCGCAACGTAGTAGCCCTCCTCAAATTCGCGGCAGGCGACTCCAAACCGGTCGAGCAGCCGCCTTGCCTCTTCCTGGACGACAATCCTTGGAAACATCATCCCGCCGCCCCACATCCCGCCGCCTATGCTGAGTTTCTTCTCGATGAGGGCGCACCGGATTCCCCGTTCGCCGAGGAGCGCGGCGCATGTGAGCCCTGAAGGCCCGCCGCCGATAACGGCGGCGTCCACCTCAAGGAGGTCGATGAGCGCCCGGTGCTGCTCTTCCAGGATTGCCCTGCTGATGGTCACTTCGTTCAGTCTCATGTCCTTCATTTATATCTGCCAGGGGGAGATAAGGGCACCGCCGTGTGCCACGAAAAACCGCTGGATCGCGGTTTGGAGCGCGAGCGCCCGGAAAGATCCCGACGAAGGTCTTAATAGCGGCACTGCACAACATATACCCTACCATGAAGTGGACGCGCGATTTCGGTCTCACTATGAGGATGTTCCTCACGTCGCTCCTTCTCCTCATAGTCTACCTGATCTTCCTTGGCATCCTTGCCGCGCTCGGGTTCCCGTTTGAGTCCCTCCTGCTGGTGGCTGCCCTTATGGCGTTCCTCCAGTACTACTTCTCAGATAAACTGGTGCTCTGGAGCACCAAGACGAGAATCGTCGAGGAGGACGAGTACCCGGAGTTGCACCGGATGGTAGAGAGCCTTGCTGCCAGGGCGGGTCTTCCCAAACCGAAGATCGGGATTATGGTGTCCCCGGTGCCGAACGCGTTTGCTACCGGGCGCAGCCCGAAGAACGCGGTTGTGGCGGTAACCGACTCGATCATGCGGACGCTCAACCGCGAGGAGCTTGAGGCGGTGCTCGCCCACGAGATATCTCATGTGAAGAACCGGGACATGCTGACCCTGACGATGGCGAGTTTCATATCGATGCTTGCCTTCCTGATCATGCGTAACTGGATCTTCATAAGCCTCTTCAACAACCGCGACAACAACATGGGCGCGTTGATACTGGTCTACGTGGTCTCGATCGTTGTCTGGCTGGTGAGCACCCTTCTCACGCGGGCTCTATCCCGCTACAGGGAGTTTGCCGCGGACCGTGGCAGTGCAGTCCTGACGGGGAACCCCCGGGCGCTGATATCGGCGCTGACGAAGATCAGCGGCCGGATGGACTACATCCCGGCCGAGAAGAAGCAGGAGATTGAGGGGGCAAACGCCTTCTTCATCATCCCGGCCCTCTCGGGAAACACCCTTATGGAACTTTTCTCCACCCACCCGCCCCTCGAGAAGCGGGTGGCTGCCCTCCAGGAACTGGAGGCGCAGATGCGGGGCTACTGACCCCGCCTCTCCAAAGCCCACCCGATCAGCGATCTGGACTATAAACTCTCCGCGTTTTTCCTGGAAGAATGCCGCCGGCGTTCACTCCACCGCCCGGCCGCTGCCGCGGCCTCCTCCCGCCCCCTCGAGGGGGGGCGGGCAGTGAGGGGTGATTGGCCCCTGGATAGCCGTGCACGGGGCAAAGACTGGTCTTTCATCGAAGTTTCTCATCGAGAAGGTGTCGAGGGAGATCCCTCTCCCGCACCTGTCTCCCGCACCTCACCAGCATACCCCCCTTCATCGACCCACCCGCTCTCACCGACTGCCAGCGACCGCCAGGAAGCGCTACCAGAACCGGTGAGTCTTAACGTAGTTGCGCTCAGCCTTCAGGATCTCACGGTAAAAAGCATCCCCCTCAGAGAGGGTTGCCAGGATCCGCGACGCCGTCTCCGGGCCGACACCCTTTGCCGCGAGTGCGGTCACCGCTTTCTTCCCGCTCGAGAGAACAATGTTAGCGTTCCGGAGGAACCTGACCTCGATCGCCCGCTCCTCCTCCGATTTCTTCTTCTTCGTCACCGCCGGGATGAGTTCCTCGTCCCAGGGCTTCAGCGCGGCGATCAGGCGAGCGCCGCAGAGGGGGCACTGCGGCCGGTCGGGGACGCGCTCAACGACCGTCCGGCTCTTCCACTTCCGGCAGTTCATGCAGAAGAGGACGACCTCCTCCTTCTCCAGTCTGCGCATGAGCGTCCCGATCACCGCCTGGTCGATCATCGGCGGCGGGACAGTATCCCGGGACGACGAGAGCCCCTCGCTCCCGATCGGGCTGAGACGGCCTGTGGTGACCGCAATCCGGCCGTCACGTATGCCGGCCAGGATCTCCTCTGCCGCCTCCACATCCATGTATCTGCTGAAGAGTTCCCGGTAGGCCTCCGCCGCTATGACCGTCCCGTCGAAGAGGTCGATCAGACGATGGATGCTGAACCGCTCGTAGTCGGCGTCCGCATCGATGGCGCCGAACTTCTTGGCCACCTGCACAAGTTTCCACTTGAAGAGCGCCGTCCGCTTCAGGGCAAGTCTCAGTATCCCGGCAAGGTGCTCGGGCTCGATCCCCGCCATCGCCTCCTGCACCTCAAGCGCCCGGACGTTCCCGGGCAGGCGGAGCAGGAACCGGTACGCGCCGACCTCGATCCCGACGGTCGTCCCGTAGCGGGCCGAAATAAGTATCGAGAGAGCCCGTGCCAGCGTCTCGTTCGCCTTATGGCCGCCGCAGACGTTGCAGACCACGCCCTCGTCAGCGTTCTCCAGAGTGATGAGCCGATCGGATGGGACAGGATGGTTTCCTGCGTCCATCCGGGCCATGAACCGCTCCGCATACCCGATCACCCCCGGAACGTCCGAGTAGCGGCCGAACGCCCGCATCCGCCGCAGCGCCCCGACCTCGCGGGCGACCGCAAACGGCACCGGGATCTGCTCCCCCTCCCAGGAGGGCACCTCCCCCCTCACCCTCGCGGCCGGTTCGACCGTGATCCTCCCGCCCTCCATATCGAGCACCCGCCAGAGCTGGCCCTTCGTGATAAAGACCGCGCCGGTCTGCATCCAGCCCAGGACAAACGACTCGTCCAGGGTTCCGACCGTCCTGCGCGACACTATATCAAAGACCTCCATCTTCCGCTCGTCATGGATCATAGAGAGGTTCCCGACAAGGTAGCGCCTTGCACGCCCCGTCCGGATGACCCTGGTCCCCTCGACCCGGATCAGCCTGTGCTCCGCCATCTGACGGCAGACATCGTCCAGGAGAGACCCGCAGCCGGCAAAGATGCTCGACCGCTCCACAATCTTTCGGAGACGGGAGATCTCGATCTCGCCGTACTCGACCGCGATCGCCGCCACCTGGTTTGCAAGCACATCGGCGGCGCCGGCGGGCGGGACGACCCTCTCGCACTCGTTAGCCTTCGCCCGGCGCGCTATCACAAGCGACTCCAGGAGGTCGTCAAACCCGGTCGCAAGAACGGTTCCGCGCGATACCGCGTCGAGACGGTGGCCGGCACGGCCAACCCGCTGCACCAGGCGCGACACCTCCCGTGGGGAGCCAAACTGGAGGACGTGCTCGATATGCCCGATATCGATGCCAAGCTCCATCGAGGAGGTCGCGATCAGCGCCCGGATCTCCCCATTCCTGAACCGCTCCTCGGCGTCCACCCGGACATCCCGCGAGAGCGAACCGTGGTGAACCTCGACATCCCCCCTGGAGTAGAGGCTGTGGCCGAGGGCCTCCGCGGTCACGCGTGTGTTGACAAAGACCAGGGTGGAGCCCGGGGCGTCCAGGCACCTCTCAACCGTCCTGACCTGGTCTCCGAAGTCCTCGCCGGCAAACCGGACGGTTATATCCAGGTTGCTTGCGACCGGAACCTCCACGACCGAGAACGGCCGTGCGCCGCAGAGGAACCGGCCGATCTCGTCCGGGTTCCCCACGGTCGCCGAGAGGCCGATCCTCTGGAACTCCCCGGCATACTCGGCCAGACGTTCGAGAGCCACCGCAAGCTGCGCCCCCCGTTTGCTCTCGGCGAGGTCGTGGATCTCGTCGATTATGACATACCTGACGTTCTTGAGGTGTTCGCGGAGGCGTTTGCCCATGAAGAGCGCCTGCAGCGACTCCGGCGTGGTTATGAGCAGGTCAGGGGCGTTCAGCGCCTGTTTACGCCGCTCGTTCTGCGGTGTGTCACCGTGGCGGACGCCGGCCGTGAGTGAGAGCTCCCGGCACCACCACTCCATCCGCGCCAGGATGTCGCGGTTCAGGGAGCGCAGCGGGGTTATGTAGAGGGCCTTGAACCCGGGACCCGGCGTCTCGAGGAGCCGGTCGAATACAGGGAGCATCGCGCTCTCGGTCTTCCCGGTGCCCGTCGGCGCCACCAGGATCAGGTTGTCCCCGGCAAGAAGCCGCGGAATGGACTGCTCCTGCGCCTCAGAAAACTCTGTGAACCCGCGCTTCCGGACGACCTCCCGCACCCGCGGGTCGAGGAGTTCAGCCGTCGGCGTCTGGGGGGCAGAGCGTGGCCGGGGAGCCGACGTACGTGCCATCTGCCAGGAACACCTCCGCGTTCTTATAGTCTATGCAGCGCGAGAGGGGGCCAAGCCCGCTCTCCCGCAGCAGCCCGACATCGATCCCGCCCGCGAGCTCGTTGAAGGCCGGGACAAACAGGAGCCGGCTGCGCTCCCCTGTTGGCTCCTCAAATACCGAGTAGAGGTAGGCCGGCTGAGCGCGGGCGGCGCAGCCGACGGAGTCCATGAGCGAGACGACCGGGTGGTGGTGGCCAAGGATTATGAGGCGGCCGAGAAGAGAGGGGGCAGGATGGGTGTGGCCGTGGAGATACCCGACGCCGTCGATGAGCGCGCCTCCCGCGGGCAGGAGTTCGCCCTCCTGGAGGAACCGGTCGATCCCGCCGTCATGGTTGCCCGGGGTGACGGCGATCGGGACGAGTTCACGAAACGACTGTAGTATGCGCGGAAGTTCGCGGTACTCCTGCCGGGTTGTCACCGGGACGTTGTGCTTGAGATCGCCGAGGAGGAGCAGGAGATCGGGTCGGGTCTCCTCGATGCAGGCGATCACACGTTTGGCACGGGCGTCGCTCCGGCTCGTGATATGAACTCCGCAGCGTTCGAGACCGGACTCGATCCCCATGTGGAGGTCGGCGACGACCAGGACGCGCTGCTCCTGCTCGACCAGGAGGGCGGGGCCGTTCTCAATGAAATGTAGGCGCATTAATCGTCTCAGATCAGTTTTATTGTGCCATCCACGGGCTGGTAGCAGTTTCCATCGGCAAGAAGTTCTTCAAGCGCGGCGCGTGCCTCCCCGGCGGTGAGGCCGGAACGCACCCCGGCCGCGACTGCGTCATCGACCCCGATCCCCCTCGAGCCGCCGTCCATACGCTGGAGAGCGTCAAGCATGACCTCCGGGAGAGTCCGGGGGGTGATCCCGACCGGGGAGGGGGTTTCCCGGACGGTCTCAACCGCCGCCCTTACCATCTCCAGGATTGAGGCAGACTCGTCCCCGCCGTCCCGGAGCGCCTCGAGCCGGTCGAGCGTTGCGGCGGCGGTTGCGAGCACCCAGGTTTCGCGGGCGCCGCGGTCGGCCACGCGGACGGCCTCAACATCCAGCGTTGCGCAGACACCGTCTCCCGAACCGCTGAAGACCGGCCGGCCGGTGACGGCGACGAACGCGGGCGGGTCGATGCATCTGAGCGTATCGAGCGCGTCGGGGTTATGCCAGTCCGCCGTGACCAGGAAGACACCGGTTGGATCGGCTACACGGGCATGGACGAGATCCCCGCTTCCAAGGCGTTCGGTGAGAGCACCGACTATGAAGAGGCGGCGGCAGCATGCACCTGACGGCGTCACCAGGATACGGCCGTCGGCGGTCTGCCGCGCGGCGGAGAACTCCCGCGCAAATACACGCTCTACAGGCACCATGCAATCAATCCGTTTGAGAAAGCGGTTGTGATATAACGCGTCTGTACCTATTATCTGTTTTTCCCCCACTAAAAGGGATCACCGTGAACCCGAATCTTTTACGATGGACTGGCACCTATACCTATGCAAATGGAAGGCAACCACACCATCTGGATAGAGAAGTACCGGCCCAGACGGCTTGACGATATAGTCGGGCAGAATGATATCGTGGTGCGCCTCAAGTCTTACGTGAAGACCGGCAACCTGCCGCACCTCCTGTTTGCAGGCAGCGCAGGGGTCGGGAAGACCACAGCCGCCGTGGCGCTTGCCAGGGAGTTCTTCGGCGACTCCTGGCAGACGAACTTCCGGGAGATGAACGCCTCCGACGAACGCGGTATCGACGTCGTCAGGACCCAGATCAAGGAGTTCGCCAGGACGTCGCCGCTTGGCGATGCGCAGTTCAAGATACTCTTCCTGGACGAGGCGGACGCGCTCACCACCGATGCGCAGGCGGCTCTCAGGAGGACGATGGAGACCTATGCCCGCACATGCCGGTTCATCCTCTCCTGCAACTACTCCTCAAAGATCATCGACCCTATCCAGAGCAGGTGCGCCATATACCGGTTCAGGCCGCTTGACCGGGAGGCGGTCATAGAGGAGATCAGGAGGATTGCCGCGGCCGAGGGGCTCACACTCACGGAGGGGGCGCTTGATGCCATAGTCTACGTCGCCGCCGGGGATATGAGAAAGGCGATCAACGCTCTGCAGGGCGCTGCCATCATCAGCCCCGAGATCGATGAGAAGATGATCTACGCGATCACCGCGACCGCAAGACCGGACGAGATCGATGAACTCCTGGATCTCTCGATTGGCGGGAGGTTCGATGAGGCGGAGAAGGCCCTCTCCGACCTGACCAGGGTGCGGGGCATAGCCCCAAACGAGATTCTCAACCAGTGTTATCGGGCGCTCGTCCAGCGCGATATAGACCGGGCGCTCAAGGTGAAACTTATAGATGCCATCGGCGAGGCCGATTTCCGGCTCTCAGAGGGGGCGAACAGCGATATCCAGATGGAAGCGCTGATTGCCCGTTTCGTCCTTGCCGCCGCGGAGCACCGCTGAAAGGAGGTCTGGTGTGGCCGAGGAGATAAACGTCGAGGTCACCGACAACGTCGGTGAGTGGACGAAGTTCTTAAAGAAACAGTATCGCCGGGAGCTTGCCGAGATATCGCGCGAGTACCCCCATCGGCGTTCGCTAGTCATCGATTACCGCAGGATCCTTCACAACCGGCTCGCTTTTGAACTCCTGCGCAGCCCGGGAAAGGTTATAGGGGATATACGGGACGCGATCGTCCAGAACAAACTGCTCAAACTCAAGGACGGCCAGGAACCCGACCTCCTCAACATCCGGTTCACGAACCTGCCGCAGAAGACCAACATAAGGGACATCCGGGCCGACCAGATCAACACATTCGTCAGCACCGAGGGGATCATCAGAAAGACGACGGAGGTGCGTCCCCGGATCGTCAGCGCTGTATTCCGGTGCCGTTCCTGCAACAACCTGACGGATCCGATCCCGCAGGGTTACGGCCGGTTTGATGAACCTGAGTTCTGCCCGAAATGCGAGCGCAAGACGCGACTCGATCTTGTCATCAACCGATGCCGGTTTGTCGACGCCCAGAAACTCAGGATCCAGGAGTCGCCGGAGGGGCTCCGCGGGGGCGAGCAGCCCCAGACGCTCGATATCGACGTCATCGACGACCTCACCGGGCTGGTCGCGCCGGGCGACCGGGTGGTTGTGAACGGCATCCTGCGGTCGGTGCAGCGGATCAACTACGGCCAGAAGAGCACCCTCTTTGACATCTACCTGGAGGGCAACTCCATCGAGGTTGCCGAGAAGGAGTTTGAGGAGGTTTCGATCACCGAGGAGGACGAGGCGAGGATCATGGCCCTCGCCCGCGACCCGATGGTCTACAGGAAGATTGTGCGCTCGATTGCGCCGACCATCTATGGCTCCGACGATGTGAAGGAGGCTATCGCCCTCCAGCTCTTCGGCGGTATACCAAAGGAGATGCCGGACGGCTCCCGTCTCCGCGGCGATATCCATGTCCTGCTGGTTGGGGATCCGGGTATCGCGAAGAGCCAGATACTGCGATACGTTGCGAAACTCTCGCCCCGCGGGATCTACGCAAGCGGGAAGTCGTCGACGTCTGCAGGGCTTACGGCAACGGCGGTGAAGGACGAGTTCGGCGACGGCCGCTGGACGCTGGAGGCGGGTGCGCTGGTTCTTGCGGATATGGGGGTCGCGGCAGTCGATGAGATGGACAAGATGGCAAAGGAGGACCGGAGCGCGCTGCACGAGGCGATGGAGCAGCAATCCGTCTCGGTTGCCAAAGCCGGGATAACAGCGACCCTGAAATGCCGGTGCGCGCTCCTTGGCGCTGCAAACCCGAAACTCGGCCGGTTTGACCAGTTCATCCCTATCGCCGAGCAGATCAACATGCCGCCATCGCTTCTCTCGCGGTTTGACCTGATCTTTGTCATGACGGATCAACCGGAGGCCGAACGGGATGCAGCGATCGCCCAGCACATCATCGGGACGCATGCCGTGGGCGAACTGATCAAGCAGCACGAGCACGAACCCCTGCCGGGCGTTGATGACGAGTATATCCGGCGGGCGCTTGAACCGGTCACACCGGATATCGATCCGGTGCTGCTGCGCAAGTACATCGCCTATGCTAAGAGGACGTGCTTCCCCATACTATCCGATGGGGCGAAGGAGGCGCTGATTGGATACTACATGCGTCTGCGCAACCTTGCCAGCGGGGACAAGCCTGTCCCGGTCACCGCCAGACAGCTCGAGGCGCTGGTGCGGCTTGCGGAGGCGAGCGCCCGGATGCGTCTCTCAAACACCATCGATACGGAGGACACTGACCGGATCCTCAAGATCGTGGACGCCTGTCTGCGGCAGGTTGCATACGATGCGGAGAGCGGGAGTTTTGATATCGACAAGGTTGTGACGGGGGTCACAAAGTCGCAGCGCGACATCATCCGGTCTATAAAGGAGACCATCCGGACCCTCTCCGGCGAGTCCGGCGGCCAGGCGAGGGTCGAGGAGGTCATCGACGTCCTGGTCCAGCAGGGGTTTGCCCGCGACAAGATCGAGTATACCCTGGACCACCTGAAACGGGGCGGCGAGGTGCTCGAGCCCCGGCGCGGGCTGGTGAAGTTGATCGGGTAGGGGTGGGAGGCGATCCCTTGAGATCCCGTTTCCGGGAGGGCGGCGGGCCAATCACCCCTGCTCCAGATCCCGCCATTTCCCGGCGGGAACGCGGATCACGAACCTTGCTCCGCTGCCGGGGATGCCGTTCTCGGTGATCGTGATCCCGGTCAGCCCCAGGATCTCGCGCGCGAGAAAGAGGCCCAAACCGGTGTGCTTCCCAAACACCACTCTGACCAGGGAGTTCAATACGCCTCGAGAGGGTATATTGAATGCCTCAAAGCATATGGAATCCTGATTAGCATGGCAACTCATACGATAACGCCTTCGTTGAGAACTTTATCCGGACGCTAAAGTATGAGGAAGTCTGTCTCAATGAATACGAAAACTTCCAAGACGCCTTGGATAATATCTCAGGCTTCATAGAGAACGTATACAACAAAAAGAGGCTGCATTCATCCATGGGTATCGCTCACCAGCAGAGTTTGAAAAGGGGGTAACTTTAAATGGTAACGGATGGTATTCCTTAACTGGTTGTCCACTAACAGGGGTGCATCCCGGTTCAATACAAATAATCTAAACTAATTACAGGTGAGAGAATGGAAGAAATAAGTAAAGAAATAACCGAGATAAGGTTCCTGCTTGAGAAGATAGAAGGCATAATAGACGCAAGATTGGTAGGAGTAGAAGAGCCAGAAGAAGATGAAATAATAGAGATAGAGGATTATGAGAAGAGAAAGGGCGAAGGAAAGATCGAGTTAAATGAGTTATAAGGTATTTTTGGGGGAAAGAAGCACAAAAACAGTTAGAAGCTTTAAACTCAAGCATCGTTAAAACAATAAAAGAGAAGTTAAGCAAACTTAAATCCGGATTTTCTCCTGAGCTTGATATAAAAAAGCTAAAAGGATATAAAAATCATTATCGTCTAAGAGTCGGGCGATACAGGATTCTTTTCGAGCTCCAAGAAGGGTATGTTATTGTAGTATATGCTATATTGCCGAGGAAGAGAGCTTATAAATAGTTAAGAGAGATCAAATGGGATGCACCCCAAAAAAGCAGACAATGAGTTAAGAAACAAAAAATGGGGGTGCAGCAACTATACACGGGAGGCCCGGCAAATTTGTTCTTTTTCAATCTTAATTGGAATCAGACTGCAACAGAGTTTATTGTATTGATGGCGTCATACTGGCATCGACGATCAGAATTACCCTATTGCATCCCGTATTATCGGTGATACGATGGAGGCAGGTCTGATTCGACTGCATGACCCAGAAACTCGATCAAATAGATCCAGGAGGTATGTCCCGTACTGGGCATAAGGTATGTTATCCGCATGTACGGATCGCTCTGCTCCCGATCCGGAAAAATCCATTTTCAGGGGAATTTCTGGAAATGCGTCAAGGATAGTTAGTTTTTGGCATGTAACGGGTATGTAATCCACAATGATCCCGGCATGTACATCACGGTTCACAGAGCCGGGCATTCCCTCTTCGTAAAACTCCGGATCGAGGACTGCATCGTTCTATCTCCCCGTATATCGCTTTGCTGGGTATGTAACCGGCATGTAATCGGGAGTGCGGGGTTCCGGGGAACCAACGCGCCAGACAGGATCGACTGACGTCCACGGCAGCCCCTGTCCGGTGTACCATGGCGAGCGTGACCTCTCCAGGATCGCCGACTGCGCCTATATGGAGGCGTTGCCACGCCCCGGCTGGTCGGTGGAGGCCGTTCTTTCCCCGATATCGATAAGGTTGTGACGGGGGTCACAAAGTCGCAGCGCGACATCATCCGGTCTATAAAGGAGACGATCCGGAACCTCTCCGGCGAGTCTGGCGGCCAGGCGAGGGTCGAGGATGTTATCGACGTCCTGGTCCAGCAGGGGTTTGCCCGCGACAAGATCGAGCATACCCTGGACCACCTGAAACGGGGCGGCGAGGTGCTGTCAACGTCGGTCTACTGAGCCCCGGCGCGGGCTGGTGAAGTTGATCGGGTAGGAGTGGGAGGCGATCCCTTGAGATCCCGTTTCCGGGAGGGTGGCGGGCCAATCACCCCTGCTCCAGATCCCGCCATTTCCCGGCGGGAACGCGGAT
>OFEK01001534.1_pt1 | contig 15214 bp, 18 predicted proteins | sample 1521131 | NCBI WGS metagenome assembly OFEK01 (sample SAMN05720209, study PRJEB24109) | activated sludge metagenome | isolation source: Anaerobic digester | place: China | collected 2015-12-16
TTATGTGGTAAGCTAAAATTTGATTACCCACACTATCCGTTATAGAACCAAAAAAATTATAAATAATTTTTTCATCTCTATAGAAATTTTTTTGAATTATTAACAAATTTAAGGGAAAATTTTTATTCACGGTTGGCTTTTATATTTAGTATTGTGGATATTTCATTTATAAAACGATTTTATATTTATTTATCAAACATGTCTTATGCTTTGTATGGTTCATTTAATCTATCATGTAAGCTTTCGCATTCATATATTAAAATATTTTAATAGCAAATATTAATTTATGAAATTAATCATATTTATAAAAATAAAAATATAAACCTTCTATAGCATTATTAGTTTTTTGGGCACCATCTTTTTTATTTAGTATATTATCTCAATTATCAAATTGATATCTGATGTTTTGCATTTGATCATCATCACTATTCCATAAAATTAGATTATTAAGTCAATTACTAAATGGGATTAACACGAGTATCTATTTTAAAATTCTATAATTGTTTCTTTTAAATTATTAATTAATACTTTAAAATTTTTATTTTCGTATACTATTATTTCATTTATTTCAACCCATTTATCATTTGATAAAGTAAATATTTTGTCATTCTGAAAATAAAATAATCTATTGTTGATGTTTAATAAGTTTTTATTTCTCCAATCTATTTTATTGAAATCATTTGGAAATAAAAATTCATCAATTTTTTTATTTTTTAAATTTAAGAGTTTATATTCATATTTATTATTATTGTACTTACCATAAATTATTGTATCATAATGCTTAAATAGTTCGTATACATTACTATCTAAATATGTTAAATTATTATTTTGGTCCAATAAATATAAATTTTGTCCAGAAGTAAAATAAATGTTCTCTTTATGCAAGACTGTAATTAAACCATGATATTCGAATTCGCTAAAAGGGACACTATTTATATAAATAGTTGTATCATTTTTTAATTTATCTATCAAAATTTTATTATCTATAACATTATAATATGTTTTAAATACTAATATCTCATTATTTATAAAAACAATATCACAAATTACATTATTACTATTACTATTATTATAAATTAATTCTTTACTTTTATTATTTACATTAACTTTATATATCTTTTGTCCATCAGTAAATAAAAAATTATTATTATCAATTTTTTCAAAATCAAAGAACATAATATCTCGAGCAAATGTATCAATTTTTTTATTTTTAAAGTCAAAAAATAAAATATCATAAATAGGATACTCATCTATACATTCTTGGCAATGTGAAAAGAAAATATAATTATCAAAACCTGCTAAAAAATTAACATCAATTTTAATAAATGAATTATTTGAAATCAAAAGTAATATTATTAATAATTGTTTCATAAACTCATTATTTTAATTTACTGATATATGTATATGATTATTATGTCCTGGTACATACCAATCTTTACCATTTTTTGTTTTTATACATGGACCAAAGTTTTCTCTAATTTTATTTATGTTATTCATAGCATTTTGTAAATTACAGGTTTCAATAGATTCTCCAACTTGTTGATTATTAATAGTACAAATATCAATCGCTTTTCCAATATAATGTCTGCTTGAAGATGAATGCTCACCATTTGTTGTTGCAGAAATTCCTATTTTATTTATATCTGATCCTGTATTATTTGCTTCATTTATTCCCATTATAAATTGAGAAACAGCCTCAATACTGATAGCATTGTACGCATTATTACCATCCTTTGTAATATAACTAAAATCTACATTTACTTTCTGACCATCATCTGTTGTAAATTGTTGGGGAATATATTGTCCACCTTCTAAATTTAAATTAGGATCCACATCAACAATATTCACAACATTATTTTGCTTATAATCAATTCTTTTACCATTACTATAAGTGCTATGCGTCTCTCCAATATTTCTATATCTTACACCATCTTTTTCTATAAAATTCTCACTTCCTTCGTGCCAAAATGTAGCACCAGTCTCATCATCACGATACCAGTCATCTAGCATCCCGCTCGGATCTACCAAAATTAATGGATTCCACTGACAATAAGCATAAGGACTCACCCAACTCCTTTTATCGCTCAACGGATCCACGCTCAGCCACCCACTCAGCTCGCTATCATAATATCTCGCTCCGAAGTACGTGTAGCTGGTCTCATTGTCTAGCTCCTTGGCGGTGAATTTGTACCTACTATCAAACTCTTCAGAGTTTCTCTGGGAGACAAAGAGCTCGCCATAGGGGAGGTATTGGATATGCTGCATTACATAGCCATCTATATTAGTTACAAAGGAGGCGGAGCCGAGATGGTCGGAGTGGTAGTAGGTTTTCATTTATAAATTTTGTTAGGTAAAATTAATAAATTTTTTTTGAATAATATTTTATATATTTTACTTTTCTTTGTCAGCCACACAAAGAAAAGTAACAAAAGAAAAGTCTCCGCTCGGGAAATGATTTGATAAAACTACGCAATCACCTCTTGGGGTTTACAAACTCGCAAGCTTTGGCTTGCTCAAACAGTGTAAACCCTTTTGCCCATCGCGGCTTGCTTGTTTTATTGCAAATCATTTCCCAATGCGGATTAAACACATCTAAAGATGTGTTTAAAGCAAACGAGTAGTTTCGCTGAGAGACGAATAGCTCGCCGTAGGGGAGGTATTGTAAATGAAGTGCTACTGCAAGGATACATAGCTTTTCTTTTATCTGGGTTATTTCCATTTTGTAATTTTTTAAACTTTACTGTAATCAAATTTAGCTACAATATTACAAGATTTGATTATAACAAAAAAGCAGTATTTATCTTATTTTCAAAGAACCATGCTTAATAAGACTATAAAACCTTTGTTTTGCTTTTTCTGGTATTTTTGATGTCTCTATAGGCAATAAATATGACAAGCTTCGGTAATGCCAATTGACAAAAAACAGGACTCTTTTACGTGATTGATGCATATATAAGGGATTTTAAAGATAAACAGGCATATTAGTAAAAAGACAAGTCATTGACATAGCTTTTTATTTGTAAAGAATATCTTTTGTTAAGACATTCTTTTGTCTAAATATATAATAAATATATTCCCAATCTAAATATTGAATCTGAACAAGTTTATTATCTACAAAAGATAAAACAATAGTACCCGAACAATCTAAATAATTAATACGACTATATCCAGCGTTATTAATTAATGATGTAGCTTCTATTAAAGCAATTTTAAAATCCCCTTTTTGTTTTAAAAGATTAGGATCGGAAAGTATTTGTAATTCCGTTACTACATCTTTCACTTCAAAACCAACTGAAACTGCTTCATCTAATTTCAATAAAGTATCAGAAGTTGAAAAATAATTTGCCCTTAACTGATCTATATTTTTTAAACCTTTTCTTCTTAGTTCAGAAGTAGGTACAATAATCGAATCCGTTAGATTATAAAACCCTGTTAAAAAAGGAGCATCGGAGTACTCTATCTTAGTAAATCGAAAATAATTTGAACTATCACAATCTGATAAATTGAGATATTTTGGCGTTAATTTTCTCCAATAAGTATCAGATAAAAAATTAATTTTTTCATTTCTATTGAAAAAGACATAGTAATAATTTCCCGACTCAAAGATTAGCAATACTCTCTCATCAACTAAATGCTTTAAATGATTAGTATCTAAAGTTGATGGAAATATTTGTTCACCAATTAAAATTAAAACAGTATCATCATACTCTATTATAAGTTTGTCTTTCCCATTAGAATTAGAGATTTTTTTTTCTTGAGTACTATAGCCTTTTAAGATAGCAATAAGCAAAATTGCAATTAAAAGTGACTTTTTAGGTTTCATATTATTCATTTTTTAAAAATTCTATAGAACCTGTAATTAATATTTTACCACTATCATCATAACCTCTAATCCCCATATATACACCTTTAAATTGTGAAAAATCCTCGTATTCATATTTATCCAAAAATTCCTTTTCTCTTCTTTTAAGTGTGTAATAAGTTTCTATCCTAATTAATAAAATAGCTTCTAATAAAATGCCTATTAATAAAAAACATATTATAAATAAATTTCTTAATATTCGCATAATATTTTTTTAGGTAAAATTAATAAATATTTTTGAATAAATTTTATTTAATTTACTTTTCTTTGTCAGCCACACAAAGAAAAGTAACAAAAGAAAAGTCTCCGCTGGGGAAATGATTTGATAAAACTACGCAATCACCTCTTGGGGGTTTGCAAACTCGCAAGCTTTAGCTTGCTCAAACAGTGTAAACCCTTATATCCAACACAGCTTGCTTGTTTTATTACAAATCATTTCCCAATGCGGATAATATAAAATAAAAACAAAAAGCTTACAATTAAATATAATTGATTCTGAAATTATTCTTAAAAAACTTACAAATATATTTTACTTAATTACAAAAACTAGACTTACCATCAAAAATAAATTCACCATTAAGATATTGATAAGACCATTGAGAAAAAGAATCATCTTCAATGATATTTAACTCTATAATTTTATTTTTATCATATTTTTGTTTGGTATTTTGTTCTAAAATATAATCTAAATCTTCTTCTAAATATTTGAATGATACCTTTTGTCCACAAATAGAAAATAATTCTTGTAAACTATCTCCAAATACAATAAACATATGATTTTTATAATAAAAGAAACCATATGGATCTATACCTAGTAATAGATCAATGCTATTATTTGATTGTATAACTATTAAAATATCATTATCCTCAAATTTTTGTATACGAAATGAAAATAATAAATTGCAATCATAATAATTACACTTTTTTTCATGAAGAATTATACTATCAAGAATTGTAGTTAGGTTATTATTCTCAAAACTTAAATGATAGAGATCTATTTGCTTTTCTATATATTGGGCAAATACATTTACACTATTTATACATAACATAAGTGTTATAAAAAATTTTAAAACTTTTTTCATTGCATTAATTTTTGGTATCTATGATATCTATTTCAGGTAAAAGTACCAAATTTTTTTAAAATCATAGATTCCCAGTAATATAACTAACTATTCTTCTTGTTCTCCAAATTCTTCCGCGCCGGGAATATAATAAAATTTATCCCCGTCTATTTCAATGATTTCTTGTCCTGATTTATCTTTATAATATTTAAACTTTGCTGACCATGTTTCAGGCTTTTCAAGTGTTATTCTTTGATTTTTACAGTTACTCAACTCCCAGTAATTACTGGTTGAAGGGATGGGGCGGTAATCTGATTTCTCAGATGATATCCAATAAAGCTCCATTTCTGACCTCTTATTAGTTGAAGGTGGTCTACGTTTTATGGTGCCTCCTACACATTCTCTCATATATAAAACGATAAAATAAATCGAGTCTCCCCTTATTTCATAATTTCCGCTTATACCTAAGTTTCTACTCAAACCATTATATCTGTCTGGTGTATATGCAAATCTATTATTCTCATAAAAATCATAACCAGCTTGATAATTTGCAAATAATGGACTGTTAAATTGCCAATAACCTTCAATATTTTGAGCGTTACATTTAAACGTACATACACACAATAAAAACAAAATTATTATTTTCATGTTTAACCTCCTTTTTTTTAAGGTTTTACTGTTACTGTGTTAAGTACATAACCTGGAATAAATATAAAAAAACTCTTAGCTTTTGACTTTGCAATGGCATAATTTAATGGTACAAATCCTGTAGATTTCGCTATACCAATATTAGCAATAATATTACTTTCGGTTATATTATCCCCCACACTAAATGTAGCTACATGTCCCGAAGATTGAGTATTAGGATTTCTATAACCAACAATTGCCAAACCGCCTTTAGCTGCGTATTCCGTTGCATCTTTTTCTGATACAGATATATAATTAGGATTATTTCCTGAAAGCATTTGGTCTATCATTTCATTTGCCCTACCAGTAACTAACGCATTATGACCTAAAGGAGTGGAAGCTACCGTTTTCATTACATTTTGAGTGGCAAAATTACAATAGGTCGTATTCCCATTTTGTTGAAGTGAAGGATTATCATTGTTCAGCTTTTGTTGCTCTTGGATAGCAACTTCAAGATTAACTTTATTAACTCCGCCCTGTGATTCATCATATCCAATAAAAGTGTAATGCTTTCCTGTCCCACTTCCTGTTTGTCTAAATACAGCATTTGAACCGTCATCTATATGTTTTATTAAATTGCCATCTTCATCTACAAAATTAGTAAAATTCTCCCCATTCGGATCCACCAGCACAACCGGATTATCCGCACTATAGCAATATGGCGATAGCGATGGATACTTATCACTCATCGGATCCACACTCAGCCACACACTCAGCTCGCTATCATAATATCTAGCTCCGAAGTATGTGTAGCTGGTCTCGTTGTCTAGCTCTTTGGCGATGAATTTGTACCTGCTATCAAATTCTTTAATGCTTCGCTGGGAGATGAATAGCTCGCCATAGGGGAGGTATTGCAAATGCTGCATTACTGCACCTTCTATATCAGTTATGAAGGAGGCTGAGCCGAGATGGTCGGAGTGGTAGAAATATTGCAGCTTTTCATATTCATTTCCATCATTGTGTGCGGGAGGTAGATATGGATCTATATCTATTTCTCCATTATACATAGCACATTGTGCATTTCTACCTACCATTTCGCGTAGTTGCATAGAACATATTTGTGCACTACCGGCTATGAAGTCTATTGGTGTACTTTTAGGTGGAGTATGTGCCCCCTGGAAACCACTACCTATCTTAGAGCATATACGTTCACCCTCTATATAGTAGTGCTTGGTATATTCCTTCTCTGTCATCACCATATATGGACTAGCATAGAGTGTCTTGTCTAGGTGCCCACTGCTATATATTTGCTGGCCATTCATGTAGTTTTGTATCACTCCACCTGTGAGCTTCCATACTCTCTCGCCCCCTCCATCATATAGATATGCAGATATCTGTGGCATATCTCCCTCATCATGCACTGCTACTAGCCTATCCTCATTATCCCAACATTGATACCTTTTGCCATGCAGAGTATTTCTAAATATCATATTACCATTACGATCCCATTCATATTCATTTTCACCTGCCTTAGTTACTTGATGAGGTCTACCATTATAGTGGTAGTCTCTGTTATAGTATATATTATTCACTCCACCATTTATTAAAGTTTGACCATATAGATGTTTATTTGTTATATTACCAGATGGGCTGTAGCTCATATTCAAATTGTAATACATGCTACCATTATGATTAGATGCGAAATAGCCTTCTGATTGTATTAGTCTATACAGATCATCATATTCATAATGATAATTATAAGGTCCACCAGCTCCATTATTTACATATTCCCCATTATTAGATTGATATATAATATTACCTACTCCATCATATTTATAATCTATATCATGCATTTTATGCCCATTTGCGTCATAGCTTTTTAGATTTTTTAACCTGCGATTTAATGGGTCATAGTAATATTCACTATATGTTCCATTACCATAGTGTATAGATGTACGACTATCAAATTTGTCATAAATAATCATATCAATATAATGATATTGCTCCCCTAGTTTTTCACCATTCATACGTATTAATTTACCACCATTATCATATCTATAACTAACGAGTTCTCCATCGGGATATTGTATATTTATTAATCTATTCCAGCTATCATACATCCAACGCATCTCAAAAGTATAGGGCTCGCCACCTGGCACTACATAAGTGTGTATGTTTCCAACCAGCTCTCCCATATTACCATACCAGAATGTCTGCACTCCCGAGGCATCTTGCTGTTTTATTAGCCTTCCACTCTCATTGCCACTGCCTGCTGCTCCATACTCATAATATACATCCATCTCATCATTGCCAGGATAATGTATATGTGATAGCCTACCTTCTCCATATTTATATTCTATATCAGAGTTTTCACTTATCTTTTTCAAGATATTACCAGCTAAATCATACTGATATTGAGTAATACCTGCATCAGGATGTTCTCGCTCTATCAATCTGCCTAGCATATCGTAGTTATAATGTGTTGCATTACCTTCTGGATCTATGGATGTTTTTATCTGACCTAATGGGGTATATATGAATTTAGTAATAGTATTCATAGGAGCTACTACTGTGGTTTGTAAATTGCGAGCATCTTTATATTGCTCTGTTACATTACCATTAGGATCTGTTATACTAGTTTTGAAACATTTTTTACCGAAATAATCTTGTCCAAAATTATAAGAGTAAATTATATGCGTACCATCAGGATTATTCTGTTGTATAGGTCTATCCATGATATCATAAGAATAGGTAGTGGGATTTTGCCAAGAGAGATTGCTATAATTACGATTTATAGTACCACTATATACTTCAGTTTCTGGCTGATATTCTGTTATTTTTCTGCCAAATGCATCAAATATAATTTTACCTGATACTATCACGGAGTCTACACCATATATGGTAGATTTCTTTTTTACTTGTATAGCTCTACCGAGACCATCAGAGATAGTAACTGTCTCAAATTCATTTCCAACATTTATAGGATCATAATGCAAGGTTTGTGCCCATAAACCAGAGTCACTAGATAAGCTAGAATTATGATTAGTCCAGTAATCACATTTAATTGTATACGGAGCACCATTGTTTATCTCATTAGGCGCTGTTACTGTATTTAATTTACCATCTTCATAATATTCATTTATTTTCAATCTTACCATTATAATAATTAATTTTTTGAATTTCATCACCATTTTTATCATATCGTATGATGCAACCATATAAAGGGATGGGATTGTATATAACATAACTTCTAGCATCTTCAGATATACCAAATCCACATGTTGCACCACCATATGGATTATCATTATAAATTATTTTTTCACTTATTATCATGTTATCATAATTTTCTATCCAAAGTATTTGACCTTCATCAAATGCAATTTTTCTTGTTATTTCACCTTTAATATTATATTCATATGCTATTGCTCCCCCATGCAAAAGATTTCCATTAACTCTAATATATACATTCTCGTTATTATAAAATTCTATCCAGCTCACTAATGTATCATTATCATAATTTAAGATTTTGCATAAATAAAAAATAGGTTTTCGCTTAACATAATACTTACACATCACCAACTGTGGCCCATTTAATTTTCCATCTTTGAAATTATAATAAAATTTTAATGGTACATAATCAGATAAATCTCCCTGAAATCCATCAAAAATTCCATTTTTATAATTTTCTATTCTTCTAAGAATGCTTGCATCTTTTTCATTATATTTTACATATTGATAAAACTCACCATTTTTAAGATTATTTTTATATTCTCCTATCATAATTAAATTACTTTCACTCATTTTTGCACTATCATTTCTTCTTAAATTATATAAATAATATTTACCGTCAGGGAGTGTATCTTTTAATTCTACTTTAAAATCACCAAATGATAAAGTTGTTTTTTTAATTTTTATATATAAACTATCGTCTAAAAATATATTGACTTTTTGAGAATAAATATTAGTCACAGATATTAATATTAAAACAAAAATTAATTTTTTCATATGTTTTATTATTGAATTTTATCACCACATGTTATACATTTAAATTCTAATGTATTAAAAGAATTTTTTAATGCATCAATTATTGATCTTTCTGATTTTGCTTTATCACCACTTATAACTATTGTTCCTTTATGATTGGGCTCATTTGAATTGTAATATTTACTTTTGTATCTAAAATATTTCCAATTTATTCCATCTTGATCAGCATTAGAATTTTCAAATATATCTATCAATTCTTCTTTTGTAGCTCCATTTTTTATAGCATATACAAATTTTAAAATTTCCTCATTAAAATTACTAGGGTTCACATAATTCGGTATTTCATCTATAATTGTTCCCATTTGCCCTGGATTTGTTACGAAAGATGGCTCATTACCCAAAGGAATCATTACTTCTATAAGCTCATTACTAGCTAATGCTCTATGTATATTATATGCTTCATTTAAAATTTTACCTTTTAACTTTACACCTGTTACATTAAAGTAATTTTTTCTAAAATCATTTTTTGTAAAACCATGTGAATAAAAAACATTTTCATATTTCATTGATTGTTCTATTCCGAAAGCAGCTTGCATATTTTCACCATTAATACCTTTAAAACTTTTTAAAAGAGATTGAAATATTGACATTTCAAGTGTTCCAACTAATTTAATAACCTTCCCATTCGGATCCACCAGCACCACCGGATTATCCGCACTATAAATATACGGTGATAGCGATGGATATTTATCCGATAAAGGATCTACGCTCAGCCACACACTCAGATCACTATCATAGTACCTCGCACCGAAATATGTGTAGCTCACCAAAGAAAGATTTTTATTAATATAATTTATCTTAAAACTCATAAAGTATATTCTAAAATTTCCTTTTTAGTTTGTATTTTAAATTTTACATTTAAATATTTTATTCTAATGGATCATAATCTAAAATTTTTACTAAATACCATTTACCATTTATTCTATTAAAATAATATCTTCTATCCATATCTGTAAATCCTTTCCATTGAAATACTCTTTCGTCAGTATCCCTAAAATTACATTCAAAATTATCATAAAATATGGTATACCCATCACTTATGTCCATTAAATTATAATATAATTTGTCAAATTTATATAGTTCTTTATTAATAAATATTTCATATTCTCTATCATTATCATAATCCCAGGAAATATACAATAAGGGGAATTTTACTCTTGAAAATTGAAAAACTGAATCTTGACAGAATTTATTAATAAAATCATCAAAATTTTCATTTTGTGCTATAACATTTGTAAAAATTACAAATAACAAAAAAAGTTCTAATAAAATTTTATTTTTCATATATTTTTCATTTTTATAATTATTCTTCATTATTATTAATTAACCTTTTGGCTTCAATCACCACTGTTGGAAGTACGCCTCCATTTAAAGGTTGTTCTTGATAAATTAATTTTTGTGGGTCTATTAATTCTACTTCCATGTTTTGATTAACCTTTTGTATATTACCTACTACAGGATTTATTTTATTCCATACACGAGTTTCTGTATTAAAAATTTCAATTTGATAATGTAAATGTGGTCCTGTACTCCTTCCAGTATTCCCCACATTACCTATGGGATCGGATTCATGTACATAATCACCTACTTTTAATGACGGTGCATCCTCCATATGCATATATGTTGTTCGTATATTTCCATTTGTAATTTGTATCCAATTCCCAGCTGTTGTACTTGTACCCGATTGAGTAACTATACCATCATGAGTAGCAAATATTTGACCACCTGATATACTTCCATAATTAGTCATATGAACTAAATCAATACCACCATGAAATTTACCATTTGAATTACGATACATTCCACTTGTAATTTTGCGATCAGCACCATTATAATATTCTAATATTGGCCATGGTATTTCACCTATAGGATCAACAAACATTAATGGATTATTCAAACAATATATATACGGACTTAGTCCAGGATACTTATCGCTCATCGGATCCACGCTCAGCCACCCACTCAGCTCGCTATCATAGTAGCGTGCTCCGAAGTATGTATAGCTGGTCTCATTGTCTAGCTCCTTGGCAGTGAATTTGTAACGGGAATCAAACATATAGTTTCGCTGGGAAACAAATAGCTCGCCGAAGGGGAGGTATTGAATAATTGGTTTCATAATGTAAAATTAGTAAATTTTCACCATATAATTAACCAATATACTATTAATCCAGCATTTTTAGAAATAGCATATCCTCTTGAGCATCCATTATATGCATAATCATATAATGGCCTGTTCTTTTCATTTAACAAACTATCAGGCAAAAATTTGCCCGATCTTACTTCTATTATATAATACGTCAAATCGTCTTTTATATCATCATAATTAAATATTTTATTCCCTGGAGTTAACCAATAAATATAATTTGGTACTGGTGCGTTATATTTCATACATTCCCCATATTTAGAAATAGTTTCATAATATCTTTCGCTATGAGAATCGAAATAATAGTTTGTACATGTATCTTTTATTGAATATTTTAATAATTTTTTATTTTCTAATTCATTCATGAAATTAAGAACTTTCTTCTTACTTCTTTTATGTAATGCATCTATCTCTAATCCTGTATATCCATTTACACAAGGGATTGTAACTGACATTCTATCTCTTATTTTTGTATCTTTTTCATTAGGGAAATGATTATATAATGTACTATCATTAATATAGCTTATTGCCTCATAGTAATATGAATAAAAATTGTGTTTAATATTTGAACAAGAAATTAAAAATAAAATTAATAAAAAAATTAGATAATTTTTTTTCATATTTTAATTTTTATAATCTTTTAAAAAATTGAATTTAGGATCTAAATTTTCCCACCCATAATATATTTTTTCATCTACCCAATTTTGTCTACCACTTCCTAAAGAATTTCCTATATTTAAAATATTATTAAAGGTATTTTTTAAACCTGAATATTTATCAGTACTATAATTTAATTTATATCTAGAAAATGTTTCGGATGATCCCAAAAATCCTTGTTTAGATTTAAAATTTAATCTTTCACCTAGATGATAAGTATTATTTTCTTTTTTAGTATAGTGTATACCTTCAAATATTGAAACTTTCTCTCCTATTTCAGCAGATTGTGATGTACCTGGCATTCCTGGTATTATTATACTTTGCGATTTTTCATATATAAATACTGTATTTGGTACTTGCTTATAACCTTGTTCTCCCATAAATTTTTTAGCATATTCTTTATTAAATCCAAATGCAACATATTCTTCATTATTTTCAATACCATAAAATTTATTATATAATTCGCTCGGATTTTTACCAAACATATCATTTTTACCCATCCATGACCAGTTTTCACCTAATAAATGTGCATCATTTTCACCATAGTCTTTTTGATATGCTACCTCTCCTGTTTCATTATTTTCATACCAGTCCATCCCATTTGGATCAATTAATCTCACCGGATTCCCACTACAATACATATACGCACTCGTGCTCGGATACTTATCGCTCATCGGATCTACGCTCAGCCACACACTCAGATCGCTATCATAGTATCTCGCCCCGAAATATGTGTAGCTGGTCTCGTTGTCTAGCTCTTTGGCGGTGAATTTGTAGCGGGAATCAAACATAATATTTACATATAATTTTTAATAAATTAATATTATTTCACATTGTTATTTTCATATACCCCATTCATATAATTTCCCATTTTTATATCTTAAAGTCATAACATCAATGACCTTTTTGTCATAACAATTCAGTTTAGTATATGGTATATAAATTATTTTATTTTTATCATAAAAATTTGTTCCTATATTATTTTTATCAAATATTGCTACTACATTATTATTCAAAAATAATACACCCTTATAACCATAATCATCTTTGTTGCAATAATTAAAAGAAATTAATACGATCGTATCTTTTTTGTCAAAAATATTATATTTTTTTTCATTTAAGAATTCTACAATATAAAATTCTGAACTATCCAATTTTAGATCTTTAGCATATTTATAAATTTTTTCTTCAATTTCTTTATTTAATATATCTTCATTTTCAATTTTTTTATCTAAAGATTGTTTTGTTTTATTATTAGAATTATTGCAACCAATTAAAAATATTAATGATAAAAAAACAATTATAATTCCTCTCATATTTCATTTGTATTTATTGTTCCAAAGAAAAATCTTTTATAATTATTAGTTATGTTCCTTATGAAGCTGGGGTGTTTATACCCTACAACACTGAATAAATTGCCAGATTGTGAGAAATATGTATAATTAGTTTCATTATTTATCATATTATCTTTGTTATTAAATTAAAAAACCTTTTCAATATTTAAATAAAAATTAATATTATTATAGCCAACTTTCATTAAACTTTCCATTTGTTAATTTAAGCAAAGTTGAAATAATGTATTTCTCATTTCTACATTTTAGTTTTTCATATGGTACATAATAAATATATTTTTTATCATAAAAATCAGCTCCTATATTATTTTTATCAAATATCGCAACTACATTATTATTTATTAATAATACACCTTTATAGCCTTCTGTATCCCTATCACAATAATTAAATGAAATGTCAATAAATGTATCAAGTGTATTAGAATTGCCATATTTATCTTTAACAAAAAATTCAATAGCATATATAACAGAATTATCAAAATTCATTTCATCTACATATTTATTAAATTCTCTAATTATATCATCGTTTAATATAAAACTATTAACTATATTTTGACTTTCATGATTTGCCAACCTTCCATCTTCTTTGTTATCAATATTACATGATATCATAAAAAATAAAATAGAAATAAATAATATTATTCTACTCATATTTATCTTGTATTTATTGTCCCAAAGAAAAATCGTTTATAATTAGAACCAATATTTCTAATAAATTTAGGCTGATTTATACCTTCTACACTCCATAAATTGCCAGATTGTGGAAAATATGTATAATAAATTGAATTTTTTAGATTTGAATTAGCTTTTAAGTAAGAATCACCTGTACGAAGAATACTATTTTCACCATTTGTAATCCATCCCATACTACTAATTTCTTCTGACATTGAAGGTTTAACATCCCAATGTGAATGTATAAAAGCAATTGTAGATTTACTCGTATGTCCCATACCTTCAGCTGATGGTGAAAGATCTTCTCTATGCAATGTACCCAATGAGTATTTATTTTCTCTACCTTCCAAAAATCTATCCACTCTCCATTCTACATTAGTATTATCTGCTAGAAATTTAAAAGATTTTACCATATCGTCTTGACTATTTTCGCCTCCAACAGCTACTGAAAGTGTATAATTACTCTTTTCACCAGATTTTGATAACTGCTCTAATATAGATTCATCCTTTACAGTTATATAATTATTTCTATTCCCTTTTTCATATAATATATGTTCTTCACTTTCTTTGACAAAACGCACCTCTCCTTGTTTATTAACCTCCCACTCATCCATCCCATTCGGATCAATTAATATCACTGGATTTCCCCCACAGTACATATATGCACTCGTGCTCGGATACTTATCACTCATCGGATCTACGCTCAGCCACACACTCAGATCACTATCATAGTACCTCGCTCCGAAATACGTGTAGCTGGTCTCATTGTCTAGCTCCTTGGCGTTTGCTATAAGTT
>OFEK01001541.1_pt1 | contig 15167 bp, 13 predicted proteins | sample 1521131 | NCBI WGS metagenome assembly OFEK01 (sample SAMN05720209, study PRJEB24109) | activated sludge metagenome | isolation source: Anaerobic digester | place: China | collected 2015-12-16
TCTGTGGATCCGTTGGCTGATAAGTATCCTACACTTTCTGCGTACGTATATACTGCGAATAATCCTATTATGCTTGTCGATCCGAATGGTAGAGATATTTATGTAACGGGGGAAGGATCAACTAATGTAATAGAAAAAATACAATCCAAAACAAAGCTTAATGTCGTGTACGATCAGCATACTGGGCGAGTGACTTTTGAAGGAAGAGCTAGAAAAAAGCAAGACAAGATGCTTGTACAAATGGCAAATGATAAAAACGTTGATGTAAACATCGAAGCCGTGATGAATACTGAAGTTATACCAGGATCAAATGGTCAAGAAAAATTCAGTGGAGGTGCTCATTTGGGAACTAGTTTTGATGGTAATTGTGCAAGCTCAAAACAAATCATCAATGCAGATGTCTTACAGGGATTGACCGCCCATTTCGAAGGCGAATTTGATTTTCTGATGCATGAAGTTTTTGTTGCCTACGGGGCTGGCAAAGCTGCATATAGCAAAGGGATAGTTTCAGGATTTTCTAGAGATATTAATAATTATGAAGCTGGAAAAGGGTTCGCTTCAAAAAGTGGGTTCCCACAAGCGCCTCCAGATATTATGCATAGGAATCTTCGTGATCGAAATGATGAATTCATATATATACAGCAATACAATAGACCAGGGTTTACGCCAATCGCTCCAGGAAAGGTTAATGCAAGAACAGGAAAAAGAGAAAAGTGGTGAGAATATCCATGAGTTTGACATTATTCTTCATGAGTTTGATGCTATATGCACAGTCTGAGAGTTTTACATTCGAAGAGAATGTAAAAACAGGAAAGATAACGAATTGGAATTATCAAGGACAAATCATAGTGATAACTTGCAGTGGATACGCAAAAATAAGTGGATTTTATTCGTACAAACTCTATGTGTTGCCTGAAAACCAAGGTAACATTCCATTACCTGATAAACTTTCATTGACATGGCAGAGACTTCCATTCGTGAGAAAAAAGTACACCTTCAAGGTACGATGCCCACGAGATAAAGTATATATTTATGATGATGTACGCAAAATTTGTTTTAGTGAATACAACGTGTGTATTCAGCATGAATACGGCATGGTAGGAAGTGTCTGTGAACTTGTTGAAATACAAACACATAGATGAAGCAGAGAATGTTAAAATATGGTTGAGCGTGGATCCGGGGAGTGATGAAGCAAGTGACGGCAACCAAATTTCTCACTACATTTACGATGCCAACGGCGAGCGTGCGATGAAGTATTGCATTGGATCAATCCATCACGACAAGGCGGAAGACAGTTTGCTTCTTCAGCTTATCACGGAAATAGTATAGTGTAAAATAATACGGCAACAGCGAAGCGAGCCCAAGTAACCCCGCCAGTCCATCTTTCCTGGTGATCGCATAGGTGGTCACCATGACGACCATGAGGATCAGAAAAGGCAGCAGATATCCCAGAAACACCGCCCGTTTCCCCGTGGCAAAGTCCATCTCCACCACAACATGTTGCCCGGTATGGAATTGCGAACCAGATACCACCGGTACCTCAATCTGTTTTTCCTTCATTTCTGCCATGGAACATGAACCCTTGGCATAGCAGGATGCACAACCTGCGGTTGCCAGGATACTGACCATAACGTGATCAGGGTAAACCGATTCTACGATACCCGGATGCCGGATCTTTTCTGTTTCACCCATCTGGAACTATTTCCGGCAAAGTTACAGATTATGGCTTTTAAGGTACACTGGGTGATACCGGCAATACCTTTCCGTTCATGAATAATTGCCCGCCCGAAGCAAATGCTTTGATGAAACGGGACATGGCATAGGGGTCGATTTTTGCTTCGTATCCTGGGAAGGCTTCTTCCAGCATCTCAGTCTGTACTGCGCCCAATGCCAGGCAGTTAACACTGATACCTGCAGGTTTGAGTTCCTCAGCCAGGCACTCACTGAGTATCGATACAGCACCTTTACTGGAGGAATACAGCGACAGGCCCGGGAATTTTGTGCTGCCCTGGAATCCACCCATGCTGCTGACGTTGATGATGTGGGCGCCCGGCTTCATCAGTTTGGTAACGATTTGGCAGAGCTTAAAGACACTGCGGACATTAACATTGAAAAGGGCGTCAAAATCCTGGTCATTCAATTCAAAAAATGGCTTGTTAACCATGGTTCCGGCAATGTTGATGAGCAGATCAACATGGCTGAAGTAGGCATTGATGCGCGGTTCCAGTCCTTTTTCAAGCTCCGGGGTTCCGAGGTCATAAGGCAGGGAAAACACTTTGCCGTGCAGGCCTTCTGAACGGCAGGTTCGCTTTAACTCATTTAAAGCGGGTTTGTTCCGGGCGATGGCAAGGATATTGTTATCCTTGTCTTCAGCGAAAGCTTTGACCACCTGGTATCCGATCCCACGGCTTGCTCCTGTAATGATGATGTTCATATGTTCGTTAGGGTTAGGGGTTTTCTATTTAGAAATACCTACAAAGCATTACAAATCAGTCACCTGTATGTGTGATGTAATCTGGAATAAATGTCTAGAACTGGCAGATGAGTAAAGATAAAATAAAAAATGGAATTGTCAAGCAAAATAAACTAAATGAGGCAATATTTATGATCTATTGTGATAATGACTATATGTAATCTGTGGAGCTAGCTTTCGTATTGACAAAGGGAGCGATGGCGCGGCTATATATTCCGTGCATCCATGCGATGGCCATGCCGTAATTGGTTACAGGTACACCGGCCTGCACGGCCGGACGTAACCTGCTGATAACCTGACGGCGGGTGAGGACACATCCTCCGCATTGCACCACCAGCGCATATTCATGGATATCCCTTTCAATGTTCGAAAGGCCGCTGACGACATCAAACTGCAGATCCTGGCCGGTGAAATGGGTCATCCAGCGGGGGATCTTCATCCGGCCTATGTCGTCACAACTGACATGATGGGTACAGGATTCCAGGATGAGGATGCGGTCCCCGGATTTTAACCTGCTAATATGGGGTGTGCCTTTAAGGTAGTTTTCGAAGTCACCCTTGAAACGGGCCAGCATGATGCTGAAGCTGGTCAGTGGGATATCCCGCGGGATGGAGGCATCGGCTTTGAGAAACACCTGGCTGTCGGTGATGACAAGGGCTGGCCTGGGTTGAAGACGGTGGATAAAAGCATCCACTTCCCGCTCTTTCATGACCACAGCCACCGCATCATTGTCCAGGATATCGCGGATGGCCTGCACCTGTGGCAGGATCATTCTTCCTTCCGGCGCCTCGATGTCGATGGGAGTGATAAGCAAAACCACATCTCCATAATCGATAAGGTCTCCCAGCAGACTGGGCCCTGTCAGGGCAGATTCCGGAATGGCATGCCGGATCGCCTGCACTAGCTGTCCGGTATCATGACGCCCCAGTGCCTGGAAGGTAACCACTGTGGCCCCATATTGTGACTGCCATTTCGCTTGGGTTGCCGGATTCAGTGGCGCCAGATCCTGCTTATTATGCACAAGGATGAATGGCACAGCATGTTCCTGAAGCATGGCAATGAGATCCTCCTCCGGCTTGTCGATGTGATTATCAGCCAGGACTACCAGCGCCAGGTCGATAGTAGGCAGGATCTGCAGGCTACGTTTGACGCGCTTCAGTCCCAGCTCCCCGCTGTCATCGATGCCGGCGGTATCTACCAGAATAACGGGTCCGATACCCGCAATTTCTATAGATTTTTTAACCGGGTCGGTGGTCGTTCCGGCCATATCCGAAACGATGGCAATCTCCTGACCGGCCAGGGCGTTGATCAGTGAGCTCTTTCCCTGGTTGCGGCGACCGAAGATCCCAACATGAGGGGTTGTTTCTTTTCCTTTCCTGATGCGCGTCATCTTACAGGTCTTTTATGGAATAACCCAGTTGAAGCAGGCGGTCCGGGCTCAGATATCGCCGTAATACTTCTTCTTCAAGCAGCCTTATTTCAGCATTCGCCCGGAAAATGTCCCAATCATTGGCAACCATCTGCTGGGCCAGGCGACTGGCCTCATGGTAACCCAGCAAGGGTATCAGGGCAGCCGCCACCCCCGGATTCTGCCACAATGTATTCATGCTTACATCAGTGTCTATCTTCAGGCCTTGTATCAGGTTGAGATGTAGCGTTGAACAGCATGAAACCAATAAATGTATGCTTTCCAGCATGGCCATCCCGATGACCGGGACATAGGCATTGAGCTCCAGGCATCCCCGTGCAGCCAGGGCCGAAATCAGGGCGTCGTTGCTGTATATGCGCCCAGTTGCACTGATGACAAACTCAGGGATGACCGGGTTCACCTTACCGGGCATGATGGAGCTGCCAACCTGCTTACGGGGAAGTTTAAGTGCAGGCTTGCCGGTAAGATCGGAGGCAAGGATGCGAAGATCACCTGACATCTTTTCCAGATTGACCGCCAGTGATTTCAGTGTGGCATGGACCTCTACAAAAGCATCCAGGTTGGAGGTGGCATCGGCCAGGTTTTCGGCCCGGGTGATGGGTAATCCGGTGAGTCGCTGCAACACCTGCACAACTTCCATGATGATATAACGGGGCACGGTAAGTCCTGTCCCCACGGCGCTGCCGCCCAGGTTGACCACTTTGATGCGTTCCTGGCAACGCGTAATACGCCACCAGTCTCTGGACAGGGCATCGCTGTATGTGCTGAATAATTTTCCCCAGGAAGTAGGGACGGCTGCCTGCATCTGGGTATAACCCATCCGCAGAACATGCCTGTACTCACGCTCCAGGCCTTCAATACCAGATCGGAGCAGGTTGACCTCCTGCTCCAATACCCGGAGCTGCTGCATTACAGCGAGCTTCAGCGCGCTCGGGACAACATCGTTGGTGGACTGAAAAATGTTGGCATCTTCATAAGGATCAATGCGGTCATACCTGCCGGGGTCGAAACCCAGTTGCTTCAGGGATGAATTTGCAATGATCTCATTGATGTTCATGTTGATACTCGTGCCTGCGCCGCCGCTGATACCCGGTACGATGAAGTCATCGAAGTAGGATCCTTCAGCTACTTCACCGGCTTTCTGTATCATTATGGTCAGCGCTTCTGCATCCGGCAGCCTCACGCTGAGTTTATCAAGCAATCCTTCCTCTTGCAGTGTATCCCTGAAGGACTGGCAAGCGATGTAATAAGCCTGTTTTACCCGACCCATGGCACGGTACCACTCTGGAGGAAAGGGCGTCCTGTCAGGGAAATTCTGCCGCGCCCGCCAGGACTGGATACCATAGAGTGCCTGTTTTGGCAGGCTTACATCCCCGATAAAGTCTTTCTCCACTCTCATCTTTTGTGGCTTAAGCAGCAAATATAAGCCAAATGCCAGGTTTGCATGCGGGCATATTTTACCTTTACAGCCTGACGTATCATGTGACCAATCAATGAAGGACCTGCACCGTCAACAACCAGCCTTTTACGCGCTGATGCTGGCCACCCTGGCTGCAGCACTGGATCTGTCGGTGCTGGGACCTAGTCTGCCGGGTATCGGACAGGCATTTCCCTGGAAAGGCGGGGCATTGAGCTGGGTTTTCAGTGCTTATACCCTGGCCAACCTGCTCACTTTGCCAATGGCCGGGTATATGGCGGCCTGGGTTGGTAAGCGCAGACTTTTACTGGGAGGCCTTCTTCTGTTTGTTTTGGCTTCTTTTATGCTGGCGATGGCTGGTAGCATGGAGATGCTCCTTGCTGCCAGGATCGTGTTGGGCATATCTGCCTCTGCAATTTTTCCTGTCATTCCCTCCCTGATCGGTGATATAGCCCCCATCGAAAAGCGTGGCACCATGTTAGGGGCACTGGGCTCGGTTTTTGGCCTGGCGCTGCTCACAGGGCCTTTGCTGGCCTGGGGATTCCTGGCCTATTTCGACTGGCGAAGTCTGTATTGGATGACAGGCTGCATGGCATTATTGGCCCTGGCAGTCAATGCGAACCTACTGCCAGTAGATGAAGGTGGTGTCCGCGCCAGACTTCCCCTGCGTTCATTGATGTGGATCGGTCTCGCGCTCCTGTCCTGGGCTGCCCTCTTATCCGGAACCCCGATCACGTGCCTGCCTGTGTTGCTATCGTCAGCCTTATGGCTCGCAGTGGGGGTTACTGCCGGCTGGTTTTTCGTGAGAACGGAGAAAATCAACGCTGATCGTATCCTCTATAAGCCTTACATCCGCCGGAGGTTCTTCGGATTCATCCTGATGCTTGCGCTTGGCACCGGGATCGTTCAAGCCTTATATATTTATATTCCTGCCACCCTGCATACCTGGCTGCCTGTTACAGAATCCAGGGCAAGCCTGATGTTGGTGCCTGTGGTCCTTGCTTTCACTGCCGGCAACCTGGTATGGGGAAGAATGAGTGATCGCTGGGGCCCCTGGAGTGTGCTGCGCTTTGGATGGATTTTCATGGGAATAGCGCTGCTGTTGATGGGCAGCCTCTCCGGATGGGGTATCTGGTTGTTATCGGCTGTATGTTTCGGGGCGGGAATGTCGACGATGGAAAGCCCCAGTCTGCGTTATCTCATGATTCACCATACCGAACCGGAGGTGCGCACGCATGCACAGAGCACCCTCTCAGTTTTCATCAGTCTGGGACAGCTTACGGGTAGCGCCATGTTGGGTGGATTAGGTACCTTGTTTCGGGGTGAAGCCATACAACAGCTTTTCCTGTTCCTCATTCCCATGGTGCTGGTGGCTATGTGGTTGACGGAAAGGGGCCGTCAGGCGGGATAATCTACCACAGCCAGGTCTTTGACGACCTCACGAATAAAGCCCAGCAACTTCTGATGGTCCGCGTGGTTTCGGTAAATATCCAGTGCGGCATCATCTGCAAACACTGAAACGAGCACCAGATCAAAGGCCTGCGGAAAGGGATTAACGTTGATCCCTGTTTCCCACTCCAGGATCTCCGGGATCTGTCCGGGGAGTTCATCCAGGGCTGATTTCAGTTGCCAGGCTCTTTGTGTTCTTTCCACCGGATCTGTGGTTTCTTTCAGGCGCATCATGACAATATGCTTGAGCATCAGAAGTGGGGTGTTTATGTGGTTGATAATGTATTTGTTTACGCATCTTTTAACGCAGCATTCCTTGCACAATAGGTGTCAGGCCTGCGAAGAAAAACTCTACTGCGATCACCATGACGATGAGTCCCATGAGCTTGAGGAGTATTTTGTTTCCGGTATCTCCCAGTAGGCGTATCAAGGGTCCGCCGCTGATGAAAGTGATGAGGACCAGGATTAATGTGACCACGATGGAGGCCAGCAGCACACCCTGCATGGCCAGCGTATGGCTGTCTTCCATGAGCACAATCGCATTGGTGATGGCGCCCGGCCCGGCGAGCATCGGAATGCCCAGGGGTGTGATGCTGATGTCGTTGACATATTCCCGCACATCCTCATCAGCGACCTTGATATGGCTGAGTCGTGCCTTGAGCATGTCAAAGCCCATGACGAAGAAGATGATGCCACCGACGATGCGGAATCCGTTGACAGAAATGCCGAAGAACCGGAACATCATCTGACCACCCAAGGCAAACAGCATCAGGGTGATGAAGGCTGTGATCACCGCTTTAATGGCTGTACGACGCCTTGCTTTCCGGTCCAGTTTGGCCGTCATGGTCATGAAGACCGGCATCACACCAATGGGGTTGATGATGGAAAAGAAGGACGTAAAATACAGTATAAAAACTGTCAGTACATTATCCATGGCACGGTGTGTATGGTGGGAAGATCAGGATTAAAGCTGATCGATTTTCTCTTTCACGATGTCCAGGATTTCTTTTTCCTTTTGGATGGTTTGCGCAAGCAGCTGGTCAGCCCAATTGAGTTTTTCCTTCGTGTATTCTTTATCTTCCACGCCGGCTGCATTGATGCGCACGTTGAGATAGGCGCCATATACGGCGGCTCTGGCGCAGAGGGCCCCCACACCGGCATCCGAAACAGAATTGGGGTTCCCCTCCTGGGCCATGGCCTGAATCAGCTCAAAGGCGTCGAATGAGCGCTGCATAACCCTCGCGGGGATTTCCATGGCGTATTTTGAGGCCTCCTGAATAGCGGCGTGCCGGGCTGCCTTCTCGGCATCATTGCTTTTTGGGAGTCCGAATGCATCCATGATACGGTTAAACGCACGGGTGTCTTCGTCGACCAGATAAATCAGCTCGTCCTTGATGGCCTGGCCTTTTTCTGCCCATTCACTGAAGAATACCCAGCGTTCGTCCCAGCCTCGTTTATGTGAGCTGAGGTTGGCCACCATGGTTGCGAGGGAGGCACCGAGGGCACCGGCATAGGCTGCAATCGAACCACCACCGGGAGCGGGCGACTCGGAGGCTGTCTCATCGGCAAACGCAATCAGGTCCATGGATGCCAGTCTGGTATGGCCGGGCTGCTCAAGGAGGTATTCTATGATCTTCTCCTTAGGGTTGAAAGGATGCAGGTCATCCATTCCCATTGATTTCACTGCGATCTTGATGAGCTCCTCCTCGGAAACACCGCTGGAACGCTGCTGCTTATGAAGGAAATACCGTCCGGCTTCCAGCATGGCTTTCTTAGGGATAACACCCACGAGCTCTGATCCTGTGACTCGGAGTCCACGCTCGGCTGCCTTGGAGCAAACTTCGTCAAAAGCGATATGTACAGGAGTGATGCTGATATTGGTCAGGTTCATCGAGATTTGTGCGATCCCATATTCTTCGATAAACCAGCCGATGGCTTTGACGGATTTGAGCGTCCCTGGGATATTGACCGGATTGCCTTGTGCATCTTTCACAATCTTGCCTGTAACCGGATCACCTTCACGCAGCGGCCTGCCTTTTTCGCGTACGTCGAAGGCAACTGCATTGGCACGGCGGGTAGAGGTGGTGTTGAGGTTCACATTGAAGGCAACAAGGAAATCCCTGGCTCCCACGGCGGTAGCTCCGGCACGTGCATTGAATTCAGCCGGTCCGAAATCAGGTTTCCATTCAGGTCTGGCCAGCTTCTGCGGCAAGCCTTCATATTCTCCCGCCCTGCAGTTGGCCAGGTTGCGCCTTTCCGGCATCAGGGCGGCGCTTTCATAGCAATAGACAGGAATGGCCAGTTCTTCCCCAATGCGCTTGGCCAGAAGATGAGCGTATGCAGCGGTTTCTTCCATGGTGATATTGGCAACCGGAACGAGCGGACAAACATCTGTGGCACCAAAACGGGGATGAGCCCCCTTGTGCTTGCTCATGTCGATGAGCTGTGATGCCTTCCTGACTGCACGAAAAGCCGCTTCGATAACAGGTTCAGGTTCTCCCACGAAAGTCACCACAGTGCGGTTGGTAGCCGCGCCCGGATCCACATCCAGAAGCTTAATGCCTTCTACAGCTTCGATCTCATCAGTGATCTGGCGGATAATGGCCATGTCGCGGCCTTCGCTGAAATTGGGAACACATTCAATAAGTTTGCGCATATAATAAGTATTGCTGGGTTAGTCGGTTTGCTTAGTAACATTTGTTTTCCCGTACAATCTCGCCATTCAGAATGACGGTGTCCACTTTGTTGGATCCGAATGCATAAGGCATGAATTCCAGGGATGGAACACGTTGGGTAATGATGACGTTGGCTTTTTTCCCGGGGGCAATGCTGCCATGTGTCGCTTCGATTCCCATGGCGTAGGCGCCATTCAGGGTAGCTGCGGCAATGGCTTCTTCGGGCAACATCTTATACTGAACACAGGCCATGGAGAGGATTAGCTGCATATTGCCCGAAGGGGAGGAGCCGGGATTATAGTCTGTGGCCAAGGCAACTGGCAGACCGGCATCAATCATTTTCCGCGCAGGGGCATGGGGCATATTCAGGAAAAAGGCCGCTCCTGGTAAAATGGTTGGCATGGTGCCGGACCCTTTAAGTACTTCAATTTCCTCATCACCCGTGTATTCCAGGTGATCAACAGACAGCGCACCGTATTTGACACCCGTCTGGATGCCACCGGAATAATCCAGCTCGTTGGCATGAATTTTCGGCCGCATGCCGTAAGCTGCACCTGCTTCAAGGATACGACCAGTCTGTTCAGGAGTGAAGAAACCACGGTCGCAGAACACATCTACGAAATCGGCCAGTTTTTCTTCCCCGACCTGTGGTATCATCTCATTCACAACAATATCAACATATTTATCCGGATCGTTCCGGTAGTTCATGGGGATGCTGTGGGCTCCCAGGAAGGTGGCCTTGATGGTAACGGGTGTAAGCTCCTTCAGTTTGCGGATCACCCTGAGCATTTTCAATTCGGCTTCGGTTGTGAGTCCGTAGCCGCTCTTGATTTCAATGGCGCCTGTTCCGAAAGAGATAACTTCATTGAGCCGCTTTAAAGCCTGCTTGACGAGTTCCTCCTCGCTGGTATCCTGTAATCGTGCTGCTGAATTCAGAATACCGCCCCCTCTTCTGGCGATTTCTTCATAACTCAATCCCCGGATCTTATCTACGAATTCCATCTCCCGGCTGCCGGGATAAACGATATGGGTGTGCGAATCACACCAGGCGGGAAGAACAAGGCAGCCGCTCGCATCAATAGTCATAATGTCACGCCGGGCCGATCCCGTGAAACTTTCCATGGATCCAAAGCCTTCGATCAGGCCATTGCGAATGTGAAGCCAGGCATCCTGCCTCCTTTCTATGCCGGACATCTGACTACCTGCCAAAAACTTTTGGGTCTGACCTTCTACTTCTGTCAGAATTAACTCGCTGATATTGCGGATAATAATCTCCATATCATTCTTTTTCGTTGCCGTATGCGCTTGCCGGCGAAATTAGTCATTCCGGCTTTCATGACAAAGTGAGTATAATGTGCATGATATAAAGATGACTAATTGTATATTTGCGAACCGTCAATTGAAATGAGAACCTATTATGATTAAACACAGGACAATTACGCTGCTGGTTGCATTCACCCTTCTGTTGAGTACATATGTGTATGCTGCTGAAGTGAGCACCAGTGCAGCCTCTGCCGTAGCTAAGAACTTCTTTTATGAGCAGGTCGCCTCAGCCCGTGGGACAGGATATCAGAACATCCTGATTCTGGAGCAGTTTTCCATTCCATCGGAAACCCAACCCGATTACCGGATTTTCAATTTCCAGGGTGGTGGATGGGTGATCGTCTCCGCAGATGATGTCACGTATCCCATCGTTGCATATGGCACAAAGGGTGCCTATGTGCCCGGTCAGGGATCGCCATCACATCTTGCATGGATGGAACAATACCGTGACCAGATTTCCTACCTGAGAACACATGCTGCAGAAGATGCAAGTGTCAGCGCCTTATGGGAACGTTACCTAACGGCTGACGTTACAACCCTTGGCAGGCCGGAAGGCGTCACCGATGTTGAACCCCTGTTCAAGAGCACCTGGGGACAGGGCAAGTATTACAACGCCATGTGTCCTGCAGATCCAACAGGTGATGATGGTCATGCCCTCGTTGGCTGCGTGGCCACTTCGATGTCTCAAATCATGTACTACTATCGTCATCCTGCACAGGGAGTGGGAACAAACGGTTATTATGCCAATAACTCCAGCGGTGGATATGGCGATTACGGTTACCTCTTTGTCAATTTTGCCGCGGCTACTTACGACTGGGATGGTATGAACAACACACTCAATGGTTCCAACGCCAATTTGAGTGTAGCTGAATTGTGCTACCATGCCGGCGTTTCGGTGAACATGGCCTTCGGTCCCACCAAGAGTGGATCACAGACGACCTATACTGTACCGGCGCTCAAGAACAATTTCCAGTATTCCTCCTCTGTTTCTTATCTCCAGCGTGCTCAATACAGTACAACAAACTGGGAAAATATTATCAAAGCACAGCTCGATTCCAAGAAGCCGCTCATCTATAGTGGGACACAAGCGCCTCCGGGGGGTGGTCATGCCTGGAACCTCGACGGTTATCAAACCACAGCCAATGGCGTTATGTTCCATTGCAACTGGGGTTGGGACGGGATGAGCGATGGGTATTACTCCATCAACAGCCTCGCACCTGGTACCGAGCCTCCCTTCCTCAACAATCAGGGAGTGGTCATCAATATCTACCCTGCAGGGAATTACCCGACAGGTTGTTCCTCAACCAAATTGGTTACCCATCGTTCGGGTAGCATCGACGATGGCAGCAGCCTGATCGCGAATTATGAAAACAACATGGACTGCTACTGGCTCATCCATCCGGAAGATTCAGTCACCAAAATATACCTGAATTTCTCGATGTTTGATGTTGCAGATGATGGTGATGTTGTGACCATTTACAATGGAGAAACAACGAGCGCACCAGTGCTGGGAACCTTCAAGCTTTCCAGCCCCCCGGCCCAGGTCGTCTCTACCAGCAGCAAAATGTTAGTTCGCTGGACCACTAACGGATCAGGCACAGCAGCCGGGTGGCAGGCATACTACACCACCAGCAATCCGAATTTCTGCAGCAGTCAGGCGACCCATACTGCTCCATCAGGTACAATCAGTGATGGTAGCGGTGCTGCCAAGTATTCGAATAATGTTACCTGCGCATGGCTCTTTAGTCCGTCAGGCGGCGGTAACCTGACCATCAGCTTCACCAACTTTGATGTCGCAGAAGGTGATTATATCAATGTTTATGACTGGGGTTCACAAACCCTGCTTCTGAATAAATATTCAGGAACAACACCTCCACCGGCTATCGTTGCACCGAGTGGGGCTGCCTATATAGAATTCAAGACCGACTGGGCACACAACGGCCAGGGTTGGGAAGCTACATACACGCTTGGTGGTGCCGGTATCGAGGATGCAGCCTGGCAAACCAGCCTGCAAGTCTATCCGCAGCCTGCAAGGGACCAGCTCACGATTGATATTTATGCTGACAGACCAGAGCGTCTGGAAGCTACATTGATGGATATTACCGGTCGGGAACTCAGGACACAAAGCCTGGATATTCAGACAGGACAGGGACAATACCAGCTCGACGTCAGGGGATTGCGTGCCGGTGTCTACCTGCTGCAACTTGAAGGCAATGATGGCCGACGCCTGAGCCGGAAAATTGTGGTTCATTAATAACCGATTCATTCATTCAAAGAGGCTGTTCCTTAAGAGGAGCAGCCTCTTACAGTAAGCAATAGAGGGATTGTTTTCATGGGAACAAACAGAAGTCTGTCAGCAAGTCTGAAAGCCGGTTTTATATCCTGGCTATTCATTGTCGCAACACTTTCAGTTTATGGCGCTTTCGTTCCGCGAGAAGCAGCCCTGCAGGTTGCACAAAACCTGGTGCTGGAGCGTGCCGGGATCAGCCTGAGAGGGGAGTTGCCAACCCTGGGTTCGGTCAGAACCGATCAGGCAGGGCAGAGCGCAACCTATTATATCATTACGCTTCAACCTGCCGGGTTTGTGCTCGTTGCTGCTGAGGACAATGTCTATCCTTTGCTGGGTTATTCCTTCGAAAATGACTTCCCCACGACCCAGGTTCCGGAACATATCCTTTCCTGGCTACAGGGCTATGCCGATCAGGTCCGGTATCACCGTGATCAGGCATCGCCTGCCGACGAAGTAATCCAGGATGCCTGGACGCATTATACTTCGCCGGTTGCCGCGGCTGTCAAAGGCTTGCGCTCTGTAGAACCATTACTTGTCTCAACCTGGAACCAGAACGCGCCCTATAACGGTCTGTGCCCGGCTGATCCGAACGGGCCTGGTGGTTACGTCTATGCCGGCTGCGTGGCTATAGCCATGGCCCAGGTTATGTATTATTACCGCTATCCGATAACAGGAACAGGTGCCAGTAGCTATATACATAATGTGTATGGCCTGCAGTCAGCCAACTATGGAAATACAACCTATCGTTGGGAAGAAATGCTGAATCACATCAATACACCTAATACAGCCATCGCTGAGCTTTTATATCACTGCGGTGTAGCGGTTGAGATGATGTACAGTCCCAATGGCTCCGGCGCCTACAGCTCGGATGCAGCTGCGGCTATGCGTAACTATTTCAAATATAGCCCGTCTACACAATTAGTTTACAAACAAAGCTATTCAGACCAGGCATGGAAAGACCTGATGCGTGCCCAGCTTGATGCCGGACAACCCATGTACTATCATGGTTATGGGAGTGGTGGACATGCCTTTAACCTGGATGGCTATCAGGGTGATGACCATTTTCATTTCAACTGGGGATGGGGCGGTTCCTTTAACGGCTATTTCTTCCTTTCCAATCTGAACCCGGGCGGATCTACATTTACAAATGGACAAGGTGCCATCATTAACAGTATCCCTGCCCAAAACTATCCCTACTTCTGTGGTGGTGATCACGTGCTTACGTCTTCAGCGGGCACCTTTGAAGATGGTAGCGGGCCAGTTGCCGATTACCTTCCAAGCGGAACCTGCACCTGGTTGATCGCACCCCAGGTCAATCCCGAGGACAGCATAACATCCATCAGCCTTCGCTTCCACCGATTCTCAACTGAGGATGGCATCGACAAGGTTACTGTCTATGATGGAGGCAGTGCTTCAGCACCTCTGCTCGGAACCTATAGTGGCGCTACCCTTCCTCCGGTTCTCCATAGCACAGGGAATATGATGTATATTACCTTCAGCCGCAATGACAGTATCGAAGCAGATGGCTTCCTTGCTTCCTACAGCACGGTGCTTCCCATATTCTGCAACCAGTCAATTCAGGTTATGGATGATTCCGCTGGTATTGTGACGGATGGTAGCGGTTCAAAGAACTACCGTGATCAGAGTATCTGCCATTGGATCGTAAAACCTCAGGGTGCAACGGCCGCCGCGCTTAGCTTCACTTCATTTGATACAGAACCCACTTATGATTTTGTTGAAGTATATGAAGTTGATCCGCTCACTTACCAGGGAACTTTGCTTGGAAAATTCTCCGGGAATAGCCTGCCTCCAACCCTGATTTCCAATACAGGTGCTTTCTTCATCACCTTCTTCACCAATGGTGCGGTCAGCAAGGGTGGCTGGACAGCCCAGTACAGCGCTGCCACAGTGGGAATGGAGGAGTATCAGACTCTACCTTTGGAAGTGTTCCCTGTTCCGGCACGTGACGAACTCATAGTACGTTGGCCTGTTCATGGCATGAGCGAAGCGAAAATTCAGGTACGGGATCTTAATGCCAGGATTCTCCCTGGTCTACGTACAGTTTATGATGAAAGCGGAGCCAGGATAGACATAAGTAGCTTGTCTTCAGG